>OLGD01000649.1_pt1 | contig 64800 bp, 50 predicted proteins | sample 1605311 | NCBI WGS metagenome assembly OLGD01 (sample SAMEA3888917, study PRJEB22519) | human gut metagenome | biome: human gut; feature: human-associated habitat; material: faeces | place: Denmark | collected 2010
CTCTTTCGAGCGCGGTTCTCACCGCGTCGCGATACGCCTGCACGCTTTCCAGACCGAAACGCGCTTGAACGATCTCATCCGTCAGTTCCGGGAAAATAGCATGCAACGTTACGGAAAAAACCGCATCCATCCCCGCGACGCCCGCATAATAATCCTCCGGCAACCGAAAAGAAAATTCCATCGTTTCCCCCGGATCCATCCCGACAATGTTTTCCTCAAGATCGGAAAGAAGCGCGCCGCTTCCGAGCACAAGCGCAAAATTCCGCGCACTGCCCCCCTCAAACGGCTCGCCGTCGATTGTGCCGAAAAAATCAATGCTGACGTGATCTCCGAGCACAGCGGCGCGGTCTGTAATTCGGAACGATTCGGGAAGCGCTTCGATCATCTCCGCAATTCTTTCCTCTACCATAGTGTCCGTAACCGGAACACGTCCCGCAACAAAGACTTCAATCCCGAGATACTTTCCGAGCAGCAAATACTCGGACAGGTCGCTGTTTGCAAAGTCAAATGTTTCGGGATCCTTGGGCGTCGGCAAATCCAAGGTAGCCGACGTATCCGACACGGATACATCCGGAATATCCGGTATATCTGATGTTTCAGTGGGCTCCGTTTCCGTGACCGGCGGCTCCACTACCGGTTCGGACGTGCTGTCCGCCGTAACCGGCTCAGGCTCGGAAGTTGTCGCATCCGATATGCCTGAAGTTTCAGAGGTTTCGGTGATTTCCGACGTGTCGGTCGTCTCCGAGGATACGGGCGGAATCGTAACCGGCATGTCCGACGTGTCCTCAGACGGAACGGTCGCGTCTTCAGATTTCACCGTATCGGAAGAAGTCTCCGGTACCGGATTTTCCGATCCGAAACAGGAAACAAGAGACAGCAGCAGCGCAGCCGTCAAAACAAGCGCCATCATACGCCTCATTGTAATCCCTCCCCCGGCACAGCACAGATACCTGAATATTATACAGCAATGCGCTGTAAAAGTAAATGAATTTTAGGTGAATTTTTGAAAATATTTTCGGCGGCCGGTTTCAAACTCAACGCAAACCGAGATCGTTTTTTTGAAAAGAAAAAGCCTTTCCGCAAAACTGACATCCGATCTCCAGCGCCTCGTTTTTCCCCTCGGCCGCCTGTTCCGCAAACAGGCTGTTCAGTTCAACCTGCCCGACCGACAAAAGCGCGCGGCGCATCCGCTCACGCGAACAATTGCAGCGATACTCGGCCTCAAGCGTATCAAATACGTCATACGGGATCCCGGCAAGCGCAATATCCGCGAGCGCAGACAAGCTTGTTTTCTGTTCTAATAAGGAAGAAACGCAAGAAAGCGCCGCTGCGTTTTCCTCCAGCCGGGAAATCACCGCTTCATCCGCAAAGGGCAAAAGCTGCACCATAACGCCGCCGGCCGCGCGAACATGCCCCTCGCGTCCGACCAGCACGCCGAGGGCAAGCAGCGTCGGAATCTGTTCGCTCTGCGCAAAATACGCCGTCACATCCTCGGCAATCTCTCCGCTGACAAGCTCGGTCGTACCGACATGGGGTTCGTTTTGTCCGCAGGAACGCACCACCGTAAGCCGGCCGCGGCCGACCGCGGCGCCCACATTCAGCTTTCCGTCCGCGCGCAGCGGCGGCTCTGCCGCCGGATTTTCAATATACCCTTTTACATTCCCGTAATAGTCCCCGACCGCAATCAGCTTTCCGAGCGGACCGTCGCCCGCAACGGTCAGGCTGACGGTGTCCTGCCGCTCGCCGCACATCGAACCCATAATAGCCGCTGCGCTGAGCAGCCGTCCGCACGCGGCCGTCGCCGTCGGCGAAGCGTTGTGAATCCGGCGCAGTTCCTCCACCATAGCGCACGAATCAATAACATGAATCCGTGCGCTTCCGTCCCGCGTCATACCGCGCAGAATCCGTGATTTTTCCATAAGCTATCCAGTTCCTTTCCCGATTTCAAATCCGCTTGGCCGTAAAATACAGCCGCTCGCCGTCCGGCGCGGGCGCGCCGCCGTCCGTATCCCCGTGTACGCAAATCAGAGAAAAACCGCTTTCGGCAAGCAATTCTTCGATCTCCGCGCGCGAAAAACAATACTCCCGTTCATGATCTTCCCGGCGCGTCCACGCGCCGTCCGGCCGCCGCAGAAAAACAGACGTGTAAAAATCACAGACTCGGCTTGCGGGATCATAGACGTTCTGCCATCCGCAAAAGACGCCCTCGTCTTCTAAAATATACGCATTGGTGCCGTAGATTCGCTCAAATTTATAAGGTGAGTTCAAGTCGAACAAAAACAAACCGCCCGGCTCAAGATAATTGCGCACAAGCGAAAAAACGCGCGCAAGCTCTTCCCCGCCGTCCACATGATTCAGCGCGTCCAGCGTCGAGGTCACGGCCTGCACCGTGCCGTACAGTTCAAGTTCGCGCATGTCCTGACACAAAAAAAGAATCCGCTCCGCACGCCCGACATCCGCCGCACGCTGACGGGCCACAGCCAGCATATCCGGCGAAAGATCCGCGCCGATCATATCATACCCCAGCGCATCCAGCGCAAGCGTCATACTGCCGGTGCCGCAGCAAAGATCCAGCACAAGCGACACCGGAATATCCGAATGCGCCGTGATCTGCGCCTGTATATACAAAGCCCAGCGTCTATAATCAATCTCTGCGTTGAGCCGGTCATATACAGCGGAAAGCGCGCCGTAATTGTCAGTCTTCATACGTCAGCCCTCCCGTGCGGCCGGCGTTTTGCCGACCGAATTTCTTTGAATCTATTTTAATGCATTTTATGTCACTTGTAAACACCTTTTCAAAATTTGGAGAAGATAGGCTTTTTCGCCAAAATTTTAACAGAATATAGTTGATATTATTTCAAATTTGTGCTATATTAATAAGAGTAAAAAATTGCAAATTCAGGTTTTATACTTATATAAAGGAGTGTGTTTCCATGTACAACAAAAAAACCATCGAAGACGTTGACGTAAAGGGACGTCGCGTTCTGGTACGCTGCGACTTCAACGTACCGCTCAAAGACGGCAGGATCACGAGCGACAAGCGCATTGTCGAAGCGCTCCCCACGATCCGCTTCCTGCTTGACCACGGCGCAAAAGTGATCCTTTGCTCTCATATGGGCAAGCCGAAAGGACAGGCGAATCCGAAATATTCGCTCGCTCCGGTTGCCGCTCGCCTCGGCGAACTGCTCGGTCAGCCCGTCGTCCTTACCGCCGACATTATCGGCAAAGCTGCTAAGGAAAAAGCAGCCGCGCTCACAGAGGGACAGGCTATCCTGCTTGAAAACGTCCGTTTCGACGCACGCGAGGAAAAGAACGATCCCGAATTTTCCAAAGAACTCGCTTCGCTTGCCGAAATTTATGTGAACGACGCATTCGGAACCGCGCACCGCGCGCACGCATCCACGGCCGGCGTAGCCGCCTATCTCCCCGCCGTATGCGGCTATCTGATTCAGAAAGAAATCGGCATCATGGGCAAAGCGCTCTCGAATCCGGAGCGCCCGTTCGTCGCCATCCTCGGCGGCGCCAAGGTTTCCGATAAACTGAACGTCATCAACAATCTGCTGACTAAAGTGGACACCCTGATCATCGGCGGCGGTATGGCCTACACGTTCCTCGCAGCCAAGGGCTATTCGGTCGGCACCTCTCTGCTCGACAGCGAAAAAATCGATTACTGCCGCGACATGATGAAAAAAGCGGAAGAAAAGGGCGTCAAACTTTTGCTGCCCGTGGATACTACAATCGCCGCAAGCTTCCCGGATCCGATCGACGCGGCAATCGACGTCGAAATCGTTCCCTCGGATAAAATCCCCGCCGACCGCATGGGACTGGACATCGGACCGAAAACCATGCAGTTGTACGCCGATGCGGTAAAAGCGGCAAAAACCGTCGTCTGGAACGGACCGATGGGTGTATTTGAAAACCCCACGCTTGCAAAAGGCACTGTCGCGGTTGCGCGCGCGCTGGCTGAGAGCGACGCCGTCACGATCGTCGGCGGCGGCGACAGCGCGGCGGCCTGCGAACAGCTCGGCTTTGCGGATAAAATCACGCATATCTCTACCGGCGGCGGCGCTTCTCTCGAATTTTTGGAGGGACTTGTTCTGCCCGGTATCGCCTGCCTCGAAGACAAATAAGCTTTCTACCGATTTTATTCTGTTTTTTGCAGCCGGGAATCCGCGCGATCCCCGGCTGCCTGAAACCAACATTAAAAAAAAAAGACGGCGCACAGCGAATTTTTCATGTGCGCCGATAAAGGTATTCTAAATTACGATGAAAAGAAGATATGTCATCGCCGGCAACTGGAAAATGAACCAAACGCCGAGCGACACGAAAAAATTTATAAAAGCGCTCGCGCCGCTGGCGGCGGGCAAGGACAACTGCGACATTCTGCTGTGCGTACCGTTTGTAGACATCTGGGTAGCGGCCGAAGCGGCGCAGGGCACCAATATCAAAATCGGCGCGCAGAACGTACACTTTAAAGAAAGCGGCGCGTATACCGGTGAAATCAGCGCGGACATGCTGAAAGAAGTCGGCGCGGAATATGTGATTATCGGTCACAGCGAGCGCAGACAGTATTTCGGCGAAACCGACGAAACCGTCAATCTCCGCACGCGCGCGGCGCTGGAAAAGGGACTGAAAGTCATCCTCTGCGTCGGCGAACGGCTGGAGGCAAGGCAGGCGGGCATCACCGACGAAATCGTCGCCATGCAAACCAAGCTTGACCTGGCCGGCATCAGCAAAGAGGATCTTGCAAATATCATCATCGCCTATGAACCGGTATGGGCCATCGGCACGGGTCTCACCGCAACGCCGGAACAGGCGGATGAAACCTGCGGCGTGATCCGCGCGGTCATCGGTTCGCTCTACGGAGCGGATGCTGCGCAAAGCATCACCATCCAGTACGGCGGATCCATGAACGAAAAAAATGCGGCCGCGCTTTTGGCCAAAGAGAACATCGACGGCGGTCTGATCGGCGGCGCTTCCCTCAAACCCGACGCTTTTTCGGCCATTATTGACGCGGCGCAGGTATAAAACGAAGAAACAAATCTAAGACAAAATTATGGAGGATTTCAGTTATGGCAGACTATGTAAAGCTTCCGATTGAGCTTCTTGACGACTTCTGCATGACAGCGTTTAAGAAGCTCGGCTTCAAAAAATCCGAATGCCGGATTATCACGGACGTGCTGATCATGGCCGACAAATTCGGTATTGAATCACATGGTATGCAGCGTCTGGTTCGCTATCATAAAGGCATTGAAAAAGGCCTGATTGACATTCATGCAGTTCCGGAAACTGTGTTTGAAACTTCAACCACCGCTGTTATAGACGCGCACGACGCCATGGGACAGCTTGTCGGGCATAAAGCAATGAAAATGGCGATCCGGAAAGCCAAACGCAGCGGCGTCGGCATCGTCTCCGTCCGCAATTCCAATCATTACGGCATCGCGGGCTATTATGCAAAAATGGCATGCAGCGAGGGGCTGATCGGCATGTCGTTTACAAACTCCGAGGCCATCATGGTTCCGACATTCGGCAAGCTGGCGATGCTCGGTTCCAACCCAATCGCGATCGCCATGCCCGCAGAGCCGTATGATTTTCTCTTCGACGCTTCCACGACCGTGGTTACACGCGGAAAACTGGAAATGTACAATAAAATGGGCAAACCGCTGCCCGACGGCTGGGCGCTCAACAAAGACGGAAAGGCTTCAACCGACGCGCCGGACGTGCTGAAAAACATCGTAGCCAAAAACGGCGGCGGCATTATGCCGCTCGGCGGCAACACCGAAACGCTTGGCAGCCACAAGGGGTACGGCTACGGCATGCTCTGTGAAATTTTCTGCTCGATTTTGTCCATGGGCACAACTTCAAACTTTGCAATGCAGGGCGGCAAGAGCGGCATCTGCCATGGCTTCATCGCCATCAATCCCGCAAACTTCGGCGATCCCGAAGCCATAAAAGAACATCTGTCTACATATTTGCGTCAATTGCGTGAATCGCCCAAGGCCGAGGGCGCAGAGCGTATCTACACGCACGGTGAAAAAGAAGTTGCGGCTGTCGAACGCGTTCTTCGCGAGGGCGCGCCGGTCAATATCAATACCCTGCGCGAAATGATCGATTTTGCGAAATTCGTCGGAATCAATCCGAAAAAATACTTCGGCGAACATGCAAACATCGGAAGTTCCGAAATGTTTTCCGGGAACTATTGAGTCCATGCCGGGAAACGACACCGTCCGGCATTCCGATCAAAGCGTATATAAAGCGGGCACTGCGTTTGCAGTGCCCGTTTTATATACCGTAAGAATTGTCGGGAAACCCGGAATATTCGGCAAAAAAGGCGTGTATTCTGCGACGCTGCGTCGCCGTTTTTTGGGAAAAAAGCTCTATATTTTACCGAAATTCATAGACCAACCAAATTTTTTACACAATGTTTTGTATAATATATACATGAAATCACTTGACTTCGATACTTTTGTGTGCGAGAATAAATATGAAACCGAAATGCATTTACAAACAGGAGGATTTTTTATGAAAAGAACAAGTTTACTGCTCATTGCACTGACACTGATGCTGGCGCTGCTGGCCATCGGTGCTTCCGCAGCGGAAACGGTTATTTACGAAAATGACTTTTCCGACCCTGCCACGCTCTCTGACTTCAAGCAATACCGCGCCGAATGGGAGATTAAAGACGGCGGTCTGTTTATGACCGATCGCATAGATCCGGAAGCTCCGAAAAATGCGCCGTCCGAGACTTTTTCTTTCATTATTTATCAGTCCAAGGAAAAACTGACCGACTACATCGTTGAAGTGGATTACATGAACATTCAGACGATGGGCGGTATTATTTTCCGTGCAGATCAGAATGCTGCATCCAACGCCTCCAGCAACGCCTTTTACGGCTATCTCGCATTTATTGCCAATGACGCCGCCAAGGGTGCGCTTGGTTGCGGTGACGCTGTCGGCGACTGGAAAGGCAATATCAATGTCGGTAACGTAACCGGCAACTGCACGATGGGTTCCAATGTCCATATCAAGGTCATCGTTAAGGGTGAAAAAATGCATATTACCATGACCAACATTGATTCCGGCAAAGAAGTGTACAACTACATTTATAAAATGGGAGAATCTGCCAGTGACGCTTTGTGGACCGAGGGAACTTTCGGATTTCGTATGCGCTCCGAGTTCACTGCCAATATGGCCGTATCGGCAAACAATGCATATTTTGACAACCTGAAAGTTACAACGGCCAACGAAGTAGCAATCGATGATACGCTTCCTACAAATCCGACAACTCCACAGCATCTGATCGATACATCCAAGCTCCAGCCCGTATATACCAACAACTTTGACAACGCAGACGCGCTCAAAGACTTTACACAGTACCTCGGCACATGGGAAGTCAAAGACGGACGTCTGTATCTGACGGCGTCGACCGGCGATCACTCGTTTATTCTGTACACCGGAGACAGCACTTTAACAGCGCTTACCGATTATGTTTTGGATGTAGACATGTATAACACACAGACCCAAGGCGGTCCGATCATTCGTTCTAATCTTGAATTTGTTTCGGATACAAGCGTGAATGGTTTTGCAGGCTATATCGGTTTTGTCGCTTTCACAGGTAATCTGGGCGCAGTCGGCGTCGGTGTTGAAAACGGCGCATGGGGCGGCAACATTAATGTTGGGCCTGCTACATTTGAACCGAACAGCAACTTGCACATCCAGCTTGCGGTAAAGGGCGACCAATTGCAGTGTATCTTTACAGATATCACAACAGGCAAGGAAATTTGGAGCTATGCCGGTACACACGACAAATGGAGCCAGGGCTCTTTCGGATTCAGACTGTACGCGAAAGAGAAAGATGGTCTGATCAACGTAGGCACAACTGCGTTTGACAACCTGGTAATTTCCAAATACTCCGACGGCACAACGTCGGCCGCCTCGACCGAGATCAAAATGACCATCGGCGACATGAACGGCTATGTCAACGGTGTTGCCAAAGCACTTGACGCGGCGCCTATTATCCGTCAGAACCGCACGATGCTTCCCGTCCGCTTTGTGGCTGAAAACCTCGGCGCAACGGTTGCTTGGGACGGCGCGACCAGCACGGCAACCCTCACCTGCGGCGATATTGAGATCAAAATCACCATAGGCGCAACAACCGCAACGATCAACGGCGAAGAAAAGCCTTTGGATGCGCCTGCATTCATCGAAAATTCGAGAACCTATCTGCCTGTTCGCTTTGTGGCGGAGGCGCTCGGCGGTACGGTTGCCTGGGACGGTAATACCAGCACCGCGACCATTACAAAATAAAAGACGTTTATTCAAAACATCGGAGCGGATTCCGTGGGAATCCGCTCCGATCAGTCTGTCAAAAAAAGCCATCTAAAGCACAGCTTTAGGTGGCTTTTTTGTGTAAAAAATGGTATAATGAAAACATAAAAGGCGGTGAAGAGAATGTTTGAAAAAAGTCCTGATATGCGAGGAGAAATAAAGATAGTAGACATGGAAAGTCTAATGCCGAAGGAACATATACTGAGGAAAATAGACAGTGTAATAGACTTTAAAGAGATATATGAAATGACGGAAAAATACTACTGCGAGGATAACGGGAGACCGTGCTGTGATCCGGTAATTGTAGTCAAAATAGCATTTTTACAGCACCTATTCGGCATACGGTCGTTAAGACAAACCATAAAAGAAGTGGAAATGTACATAGCATATCGCTGGTTTCTGCACTTCAATTTAGACACGCCGATACCGCACTTTGCAACAATCAGTTATGCCTTTGCGACAAGATTTCCGAAAAAGCTGTTTGAAAAAATATTCAGTTAGATATTGGAAAAGGCCGTAGAGAAAAGAATGGTAGATGCCAAAGCTGTATTCATCGATTCCACGCACATCAAAGCAAATGCCAATAAGAAAAACCACAGAAAAAAGCAGGCGGAATTTACCGCAAGAGTTTATGACCAAAAGCTCAAACAGGAAATCAATGCAGACAGAGAAGCGCACGGCAAGAAGCCCCTCGTGGAGAAGCCCGGGAAATCGGAGAACACAAAAGAAATTACAGTTTCAACAACAGACCCAGACTGCGGACTTTTCCGCAAGGGCGAGCACAAGGTGGAATTTGCATATACCACGCATACGGCTTGCGCCAAGCATAATTTTGTATTGGGAGCAAAGGTAACAGCAGGTAATGTACATGACAGTGTAGTGTTTGATGAGGTGCATGACGAAGTAAAGGAAAAATTCGAGGAAATAGCGTCAGTTGCGGTAGATGCAGGCTGCAACTCCCCATGGATATGCAAAAAGGTAATAGATGACGGCAAGGAAATCATGACACCCTACAAGAGACCGATGACCAAGAAAGGCTTTTTCCACAGCTATGAGTTTGTATACGATGAATATTACGATTGCGTGATTTGTCCGAATAACAAGGTTTTAAAATATTCCACGACAAACAGGGATGGATACAAGGAGTTCAAAAGCAACCCAAAAGATTGTGAGAAAGGCCAATATTGAGATAAATGTACAAACAGTGAAAGTCATCAAAAGATAGTTACAAAACACATGTGATCTGATTACATAGACTTGGCAGAGGATATCCGACACAGCGATAGAGGAAAAGCAATTTATTCGCTGCGAAGTCAGACAATCGAGCGAGTATTTGCAGACGCAAAAGAAAAACACGCTATGCGTTATACATTCATAAAAAGCCTACCAAGAGTACAGAATTGGGTAAGGCTTAAGTTTGCTGCAATGAATTTGAAAAAGCTGGCAATGGGGGCATAGGAACGCTCCACATTACAACTTTATTTTTTGAATACACTTCAAAAATTGATAATCAACGAAAAAACCATCGTCTTCGCGATAAGAAAACGATAGTTCTTTGACAGACTGTGGAGAGGATACCAAAGGTATCCTCTCCATTTCAAATTGTCTGCGTTGCTATATCCTGTTTTTAAGTGTTTAAAATGCCTTTTTACAAGGATTCAACGTGTAAAACTGAAAACGGGGTTATATTCCAAGTCCCTATTTTGCTGTTTACTTCGCTGTATTCTGGCAAAATCTCATCAGAATTGCCGCTACTTGGCATCTTTCCGCATTGCCTGTCGGCATCAGTTTACTGCCGTCACCTTCAACGAGTCCGTTGGCATTCGCCCAGGAGAGAGAATCCACTGCCCAAGTGCTGATTTCTCCTTTGTCAGTGAACTTTGTGAGGTCAGCTTTATCTGTTACATTATAATTTTTGTAGTCTGCATAGCGATAGAGAATTGCTGCCATCTGTTCACGGGTGATTGCATCCTCCGGGCCGTACTTGCCGTTGCCGTAACCTTCGACAATGCCGTTTGCCGCTGCCCAGGTAACAGCGTCCTCATACCAAGAGCCTGCGTTCACATCGTTGAATGCGCAATCGTCGGAGACGGTTGGTTCGCCTTCCAAACGATAGAGAATGGTAACGATCATTCCACGGGTGGTAGAAGCATTCGGAGCAAAAAGGTTGTCCGGAAGTCCGTTTATCAATCCGTTTTCTACACAGTAATGAATACCGTCGTGATACCATTTACTCAGATCCAAGTCGGTAAATGGATATGCCGGACAGGTTACATCATTGGCGCAATCGGCAACAGAATCAATTTTCACAAATTCTGCTTTTACAGTTACCTTGCTGCTTGGCATCTTAAAGCTGTAGGTATCGTTGTCTTTTGCAGTGAGAGCAAGTTCATTGCCCCTGCTGTCTGTCACAGTGACGGCTGCGAGTTTGTAGTTTTCCTCCGGCGTAGCCGTTACCGTAACTATAGAGCCTGTAGAAGCATATGTTTTGCTCGCGGAAACTTTTCCGTTTTCCGTCTTGTCCACTACGATAGAATAAGTTGTTGTTATTCCGCCGCTGCTGATTTTCTTCCATTGTGCGTAAATGACAGTTGTTTCACCGAATACAGTATCGGTGGTGACTTTTTCTCCGCCGGTTTCGGCTGTATACCAACCGTTAAAGCGATAGCCGCTGCGTTCCGGTATTGGCAGGTCGGTTAACTTGCCTTTCTCTGTTTCAGCCGTATCCGGGCTTACGGTTCCGCCGTTTGGATTGAAAGTGACGGTATAGACTTTATCAACAATGGAAACGGATCCTTCAATATAGGCGACTGCATAAGTTTCTTCTTCCGACATTTTTTCCGCTTTGATCGTGTACGGTTGGAAAGTTTTCCACTCGCCCAACATATTTTCCATCATTGCCTTTGCATCGTCTGCCGTTCCTGCAATTTGACAAACTATGCCTTTTCCGTCCAGGATTTCCAATTCAGGAATGGCCATACCATTAAAGGACCGCCGTGCAGTACAGTATTTCCGAACTGCACCATAAGCATTCCGTAGCTACCGTTTTCGATTGTCAGAGTACCGCCTGATTGAATAATCTGTCCTCCGTAAGTACCGTTTCCCGTAACAGTCAGGTTGCAGCCTGTATAGAAGCCCTCTTCGCTTTGGATTTCCTTTCCGTTTAAGTCTAAGATTACATTTCGGAGCGGTTCATTCTCATCATAAAGCATTCCCACTTCATTATCCGTGTAACTCTCTGTTACTGTGATTGTACTGCCGTCCGGAGCTTTCTCCAGCGCCATTGCCAGTATCGGGTAGCTTCCTGTGAGAGCGCCCTCGGAATCGGTTACGGTCAAAACATTCTTTGCCCAAACGGCATATAATTCAGTATTATTTTGGTCGCTTAAATCCCACTGCTTTCCGGTTTCTTCGTCTTCTTCGGAGGTTTTCTCAAAGAATACATACTTGTCTGCGTCCCAACGAGTGAACACATACTCTGCATCCGTACTCCATCCCATAAAGGTATATCCATCACGGGTTAAGGTACAATACGGAATGAGTATTTGTACAGCCGCATTGTCATAGAGCGCCGTGGCAGGCACTTCGCCTGCTGCTCCATCGGCATTGATGTTAAATGTAACGGTATAGCCGCGCACATAACCGCAGTCATCGCAGGTTGTGTCTATAGCGCTTCCGTAGCCATGCGCCTCAGGTGTATCTGCTGCATCACAGCCTGCGGCATTACAGATGTGCCAGTGACCGGTTTCGTCGTGTTCATCAAAACTTCCGCTGAAATCGTGCGGTTTCAGTTCTCCGACTGCAACCGTTACAGTATCGCTCACTTGGTCGCAGTAATCGCACTGTACATAGTTGGTTGCTTTATCAGTACAGGTTGCCGCAGTGGCTTGTACTCCGGAATCCTTTCTTCCGTAAGTATGTTCTTCCGGGGTATCAATTTGAGTACAACCCGCTGTATTACAGATATGCCAGTGACCGGACGCATTATGCGCGTCGAAAGCGCCGCTGAAATCGTGGCTTGTCTTGGCCGGGGTTGTGATTTCCGGACAGGCTGAGCAGGTTATTGCTGTTGTGCAATTGCCGTCATCTGCATTTGGCGTGTGTACTGTTTTTTCTGTGGTCGCTTCACAGCCGGAGCACTTGTACCAGTGGTAATCCGCATCGTGCTGAAGCACGGTGAAACTGTGAGCTGTCTTGGTGTCGGTTGCGTCACATCCTGAACATTTATACCAATGATTGGTTTCATCTTTTTCAAGCACGGTGAAATCGTGGTCAATGACGGTGCCGTTTGTAAATGTAGTTTCACCGGTTTTACCCAGGCTGCTTTCGCCGCATTGACAGGATTTGTAATAAACCGCGGGGCTTGTGCAGGTGGCCGGTGTTTTCAAGTAAGCTGCTGCAGCAATTTCTTGGTTATAGTTGTGGACCGCGTAACCGTCCTTCTCTGTGTTTGCTGTAATATCGCAGTTTGAATTCAAGCACTTATGCCAGTGACCATTGGTATCTTTTTCCCATGTTGTCGTATCCCACCTATGTTCGTGCGGAACACCCAGCACTAATGAGTTACCGGTATCGTTTCTCCGCAGAAGATATCCAACGTTAATAACTTCAAACTTATTGTAATTGTCGTCTGTAACAGTATACACATAAAGATTGCCGATATCGCTGCTTGTTACATTGTAAGCATCAATCGTAATTTTATTACCGCTGTATGGTACATCATTTCCGTCAACAGGACAATAAGCTCTGATTTTTTGCTCATCGGTATAAATACCCGCTTTCGTGCCTGTAATTACAGGAGTGCCGCCTATGTACACCCCTTTTCCGTGTAAGCTTTTAATACCGTATTCTGCGCCGGAGATTTTGCCGCCGCTGATATTGGCCGTTGCGCCGTTGTCGTAGAGGCTTACATTTGTAAGCTCGCCGCCGGAAATATTGGCTACACAGTTCTTCTTTAAGCTGATGCTGCCGGAAATCTTTCCGCCGGTCACATTAACAGTACCTGCGACTTCCGAGCCGGAGCTTGGCTTATAAGGATTCATAAATATGCTGCCATCTAATACAGCGCTGTCGGAGATATTGATGGCATTGTTGCCTTCGCTCCAGATAGCCTCCTTGCCTCTTGTACTTGCGCTGCTGCCTTTCACTTCTCCGCCGCTGATGTTTAAGGCGCGTGGTGTAGTGCTGCTGTTGCAATAAATATAGATACCGGAAAAGTCCGCAGACTGGGTACCATTGGGATCGCTGCCGGTGGCCTGCACGGTTCCGCCGTAGATATTGACTTTACCGCTGTTTATATACATGCCGTGTCCAAAGCCGGAAACGGTTCCGCCGTATATATTTGCTGTACCGCCATTGGTGTTGTTAATTCCGTAAGCATTGGTATAGTTCTTGGCCTCAAGTGAGCCGCCGTACATATTCAGTGTCCCCATATTGGTAACAGCACTATTTCCTGTTATGATTTTGCCCGAGCCTTGGCAATCGCACAGATTCAAAGCAGCGCCGGGGAATACCTGAATGTAACCGGTGAGTGTCTTTCCGTTTAAGCACAGATTTACAGTACCGCTTCGAATTTGAATCAATGGGGTTCCTGCGTAATCTTCTTTCAGATAGTAGTTTCCTGCTGCAAGGGCATTGCCTGCTAATGTCGGGAACTCAGTGTATTCAACAGGCGCAGCGTGTTCATGGCCTGTTATATCCGCTGTGCCGCCGCAGATACAGTGATTGTTGTGGTCTGCGGATGGGGTGGCAAGGACGAGGTTTTTGACGCCAACCAATCCAGAGTTAGCTACATCGAGGATTTTGCCTTCCGGATAGGAAAGGGTAATCTGATCCTTGTATTGAGGGTCTATGTTTTTCACGACAACTTCGCCGTCTTGCGGATTTAATTTATGATAAGCAATCGACACCGGATCATTGCCGGTATAGCCGAAACCGTTGATTGCCTCGGCAGCATAAACCAAGACGGAAGCATATCCTGCTCCGTGATTGATTTTTGTATCTCCCAGATGGATCAGTCCGCCTGCATCAGCCGCAGCGCCATGAGAGTTACTGTTGACCGTGCCTCCGTAAAAGTATATTTTGCCGCTGCTGATGAAAGGAATTAGATCTCCCGTATGGGAAACCGTCCCCCCATAAAAATAGAAGGCGTTGCCGGTATTATCATTTCCTTGGACGGTCTCGTTTCCGCCGGTCCCGATCAGACTGCCGCTGTACAGAGATACAGAATCGGAATAATCGGGGTTTTGATAGCTTATGACAGCTGCGTCCGACGACGTTATTTTGCCATCTTCACCGCAGTCGCAGATATTCAAATTATCATTGATTTTCAGCGAACTGTTCAACGTATGTCCGTTGAGGCAAAGATTTACTCCTTTTACACCGCTGATAGTAACAGAGTCCACGGTCGCATCTTCTGTCAGATAATAGTTATTGCCGCCCTCCAAAGCGGTAGTTCCGTCCCACGGCAGGTATTTTACAGACTCAGAATGGGTATGGTTAGACACATTATCCTTGCCGCCGCAGACACAGTGGCTGTGCGCCTTGATGACCGTTTTATTTGCCAGCGTGCCGTCTGCGGTCAGGACGCAGTAAAACGCTTGTCCAAACTCATCTGTAAATGTATCTATCGTACCGCCTTCCGGCTCGGTTACACCCAGTCCGTCGTTGAGGGTAATCGGCATGGCGGTTGAAGCATGTGTATCATCCTCAAGCTTTTCTACCATGCCGCCCTTGATGGCAAGACCGCTGTTATACCTTTCGGTATCAAGCTCGCTCTTTGATTCCGCCGTCACCACCGTATTTGCACCGGAGATGGTGATTTCCCCTTCATAACTCCTAATACCGTTGTCGTCGCCCACGGCGGTGACGGTGCTTTCTTCAATCACAATGTCGCAATCGGAGACAATGCCGTTGAAACCTCCATAGGATCTACTGCCGCCGGTCGCCGATACGGTGCTGTTTTTGATGAGCAGACTTGTGCCTTGCCTGTTCCTTGCCGCAATACCGTCGCAGTTTTTTGACTCTGCCGTAACATTGGCGTTTTCGATGACGACAGGACCAACGCAATAAATTCCTTCGCCGGATTCTTGGTCGCCGAAATCGGCTGTAAGCCGATAGGTTCCGCCGTTTATCTTCAGTCCGTCGTATGCGTAAATCGGATTTATTTCCGCTTTGGAAGTCAATGACGCGCCTTCTTCTGCCGTTATACTCAATACGCCTGTACCTGTATCCGATGTGATGTGAATACCGTTGGTATTCCACCCCTCTTTGCTTGCAGGAGAAACGGTATTTTCACCCTTGAGCACAATATGAATGCCGTTATTGCTTGCTGTCTCGGCATAAATGCCGTATATCTGGTACCAGCCATCGCTGCTTTCATTTCCTGCCGAAATGTTTATACCTGTCAGCGTCAGCGTAGGCACACCCTCCGTCACCGCAAAGGACGCGGTGCCCGCTGTGATGCCATCGCCTGTGATGTCCGCAGCGTTTTCCGCTGTAACCGGCACGCCGCCCACATACAGCTCGTTGCCTTCATTTGCAAGCCATTCGGCGGTTGCGTCCGGTGCCTTGATAACCGCTTTATTTGTCGGTGCGCCGTCTGCGGTCAGGGCGCAGCGGAAGGTTATAGTCTGATCCCCGTATTCCCCTATTTTGCCGCCTGCCGGCTCGGTTACGGTCAGCCCGTCGTTGAGCGTAATCGGCATGGCTATCGGGTCATATGTGGTCTCATCCTCCGTCGAGCCGCCCTGGATGGCAAAACCGGTGTTATAGTATGTTGTATCCGGCGCTGTCTTTGATTCTGCCGTCACCACCGTATTTGCACCGGATATGGTGATTTCCCCTTCATAACTCCTAATGCCGTTGTCATCGCCCACGGCGGTGACGGTGCTGTTTGCAATGGTCAAATTGTCCGTGACCTTAATGCCGTCGTACTTGCCCTTCGCCGATACCGTGCTGCTGCGGATCTCCAGCGCCGTTGCATTGATGGCATTGTCGCCGCTCGACTCTGCCGTAACATCGGCGTTTTCAATCACAGAATTCCCATGGCTCTCAATCGCCGGGTTTGTCCAGGTCGCACCGTTATCAACGGTAAGGGTATAAGTTCCGCCGCTTATATGTATCCCGTCGTATGCAAAAAGGCCCCTGTTTGTGGCATTGACATCCAAAGACGCACCTTCTTCTGCCGTAAGCGTCAAGGAGCCGCTTCCCGCTTCAACACCGATGCCGCAGGTGAAGTTTGTGCCGCCGGAAAGATTGATGGCGTTTGTGCCGGTCAAGTGGATGTTAATTCCTTGACTGTCCTCCGTATCAACAAAAATGCCGCAGTTCATAGAAGCACCGTTCACATTCTTCAAAGTGCCTGTGCTGATGGTGGCGCCGTTTAAGGTGAGGGTATTGGTTGACGCATGATAGGATACGGTTTCGTCACCGAGGACATTCCCCGCATTTTCCGATGTGATCTGCGTTCCGCCCACCCAGATTTGATATGGGGTAACCTCAGGGAGATCGCTGTTCGTGGCAAAAACGGGATAGCCGTTGTTGACGCTGGCATTGACCACCCATTCGGCAGCGGACACATCGAGACCTCCTAAGATGCTCTCGAGACTGCTCCTGTTGCCGTTCAGCGCGTCAACCAGCTTTTTATTCTGGTCTTGACCGTCCGCCGCTGCAAATACATTGCTGCCTGCGTCTGTAAAATAATATGCTGCTGTATTACCGGTGCTTTCGCCGCAAGCGGCAATATCCCCGTCGAGATAATAACCGAAATTGATTGTTCCTCCCACATTATAACCGGAAATCATTCCGTTTTGGGCGCCGCCGCAGGCTGAACTGGTACTGTAGCAGTTGGAGAGCGTGCCTGTATGTTTACCCGCAATACCGCCGGCTGTGCCATTTCCATGTTCATCGAGACTGGAGGTAATCGTGCCGGTACTGTAGCAGTTGACGAGATAACTTTTGCTGCCAAGAAAGCCCGCGATGCCGCCGGCGTTTTGGCCTCTGACGGTGACGCCGCTTGCGCAGTTTGCAATGTAGCTGCCGCCGGCGGCGTAGCCCGCGATTCCCCCGGCATAGCCCTCATTCATAAATGTAGTACTGGCGCTGCCATAGACTTCCACATTCAGAATTTTAGCGCCGTCTATGTATCCGAACAGGCCGGCATAGTGCACATTGACCGAAACATTGAGGCCGGTGATGCGGTGTCCATTGCCGTTAAAGGTGCCTTCAAACGCCCTGGAACTGCCACTCCATGTGCCGATGGGCGTCCACGGCTGATTCCCAAGGTCGATATCGGCAGTCAGCTTGAAGTGCTGGTCCCTATATTGGTTGCCGTTGATTGCCGCCGCCATCCCCGCCAGTTCCTCCGCCGAACTGATCAGATAGGGATCTTGCTGTGTGCCGCCGCCTTCCCAGTCGCTATCCGTCGTGCTGCCGTCCCAGGCCGCCGAAGCCGGCGGTATTGCAAAAGCGGTTATCAAAAGCATTCCGACAACCATTACAAGCGTAAGCCGTATGGAAAGAAACCTGTTTGTTCGTTTTGTTTTCATATGCTTTGTCCTTTCGTAATTTAAGATTGCTTTACAATCCTGTTTCTATCTATCGGGCAGGCGGATTGCCGACCTGTCCGGAGTTTTAATTGAACACTATTCAGACTATCCGCTACCTCCTTTAAACACATTAGAAACATTACCTCTTTTTCGGCTAAAATAGGCGAAAAGACACTCGTCCTGATTGATGCCAATCGGACGAATGCCTTTTATTACAAAATTTAATATGTAGTTGAAAACACAATTAACAGACAGAAGTATATTGTTTGTCTCTCTAATTGTTGAGGCAAAAATCATTTTGTCAATTCCTTTTCGGTAAATTTTTTCAACTTTTTTAAAAACGAATACAATAATAATCCTAATTTTTTATGATATTTATTTTTGCATGAAAAATTATACCATAATTCCGGCTTGTTTTCAATAGAGCAATCTGAATTTTGACAAAAATCCACTCTTCGCATTGTCGTTTATGCTGGCGGCAGGCAAAAATATTAACTATTCACAACAATATTTTATTGAAATACAAAGTTTTGGGGCACTTCACTTACGGAAGAGCCCCAAAAGGGGACTTTTTTGATGAATGCCGCCTGCTGTTTTGAGTACAGCAGGCGGCATTTTTGCACTCGCAGGAAAAATGCTGTATCCGGCCGTTTTTTTAATCATTTTTTCCTAAAAGTGCATCATACGGAATATCGAGAATCTTACATAAAATTTTGACTTCGTAGTCAGGCACAAAACGCAAACCGTTTTCAATTCTCAATATCGTAATTCGATCAAACTCATATCCGTTTAATTGTAATTCGGATGCAAGCTCATTTTGTGTTAGCTGTTTACTCAACCGAATTTTTTTCAGGTTTGCACCAATAATATTTTTACTGTTTTCATGCCAATAAATTTTCATTTTTTACCCTCATTTTTGTTATAAAGATGAACATTATGATTGATTGTATCATAAAAATAATCATATAGCAAGTTTTAAAAATGAACATGAGAGTCGTAAGATTATGAAATCCTGTTTTATCCGCAATAAAATAATCTTGTTTTTACTTTGTATCCCTATTAACTTTAATCCACGCAACGCAAGCTTACATTTTTTGCCCGAAAATGTGCGGTTTGGTTGATGGACAGCCTGTCTCATGCATGGTATACTGTCTGCAGGAGGGGAAAAATATGATTCATCAGAATTTGCAGACTTTGCGGAAAACACGCCGGTTCACGCAGGAACAAGTGGCGGAGCGGGTCGGCGTTTCCCGGCAGGCGGTGGCGAAATGGGAGGCGGGCGAAACAGTTCCCGATGTGGAGAATTGTATCGCGCTGGCAAAACTGTACGGCGTGACGCTTGACACACTGGTTGCGGGCGATTCGGAGGCGCCGGGCGGGCTGCCGCCGAGAGGAAAACACATTTTCGGGACCGCGACACTTGGGGAACGCGGTCAGATTGTCATTCCCAAAAAGGCGCGGGACGTATTCGGGCTTCGGCAGGGTGATGAATTGGTGGTACTCGGAGACGAAGAGAGCGGGATCGCGCTTGTGCGTTCCGAGACGTTTTTGCGGGCGCTGGAGCTTGCGCGGGATATGGCGCGCGCGGACATGACCGATACGGAAGAGGCTCAAAGTGAAAAATGAGGCGATTGTATGAATGCGGTTGAATGCTATGGTCTTTGCAAGCGATACGGCGCGAAAACGGCGGTGGACGGACTGACGCTTTCGGTACGGGAGGGAGAGGTTCTTGCGCTGCTCGGCGTAAACGGCGCGGGCAAGACGACGACAATTCGTATGCTTTCGGGTCTGACACAGCCGAGCGCGGGCGAGGCGTATGTGTTTGGCCGGAGCATACGAACCGAACTTACCGAGGCCAAGCGGATGATCGGGATTTCCCCGCAGGAGACCGCTGTGGCCGGGAATCTCAGCGTGCGCGAAAACCTTGTGATGATGGCCGGAATTTACGGAAAAGTACAGTCGGAGGCAAAACAGGCCGCCGCGCAGATGATAGAACGCCTGTCCCTGAACTCGATTGCGGACAAGCGCGCAAAGCTGCTTTCAGGCGGATGGCAGCGGCGGCTGAGTATTGCTATGGCGCTCGTGACCAATCCGAAACTGCTCATTTTGGATGAACCGACCCTTGGCCTGGACGTGCTTGCGCGCCGGGAACTGCATCGCGTTATCGAACGTCTGCGCGTCGAAGTCACGGTGCTTTTGACGACGCATTATATCGAGGAGGCGGAGGCGCTGTGCGACCGGGTGGCCGTCATGGCGGACGGCAGACTGCTTGCGTGCGGTACGCCTGCCGAACTGACGGCACGCACCGAATGCGGTAATCTGGAGGAAGCGTTTATTACACTGGCGGAGGGACGGATATGAGGGCGTGTTTGTTTTTTGCAAAGCGGAATTTTTTGGAGATTGCACGCGATCCGCTGAGTTACATTTTTTGTCTTGGCTTTCCGATTGTGATGTTGTTTGTTATGACAACGGTGAACGCCTCTATTCCAAAACAGGCGGGGATGACGCTTTTTCAGCTTCAGAATCTCATGCCGGGGATTGCTGTATTCAGTCTCACGTTTACCACGCTGTTTTCCGCGATGACGGTGGCGCGGGATCGCAGTTGCGCGTTTCTGAATCGGCTGTACGCTTCGCCCCTTCGCGGCTTTGCGTTTTTTCTCGGCTACAGCCTGCCTGTGCTGATGATCGCCTTTTTGCAGTGCGCCGTTACGGTGACGGTATCGCTGTGCCTCGGCGCCTTTGCCGGCATATATTTTTCATTTTTCGGCATTCTCGGTATGCTTGCGGCGCTGTTGCCCGCTATGTTGCTGTTTATCGCGCTTGGTGTGTTGTTTGGCGCTTGTTTTAGCGAAAGGGCCGCGCCCGGAGTGTGTTCAATTTTGATCAGTGTCGCGGGGGTGCTCGGCGGTATATGGATGGATATAGGAAATATGAGCGGAGGGCTTGCGGCCGCTGCTAAAATCTTGCCGTTTTATCATTGCGTGCATTTGGCGCGGCAGGCGCTTGCGGGAGAGCCGGTCGGAAATACGCTTCTTTTTGTATGTCTGTATACTGCCGCATTGGTTGTTCTTGCTCCATTGGTGTTTGATTGCAGGCGGCAAAAGGACCTAAAATAAAGCGCCGGGAAGCTTTGGGCTTCCCGGCTGTCAGTCTGTCAAAAAAGTGAAAAACGTAAATCAAATACGTTTACAAGGCGGACATGCGCCGCCTTGTAAACACCTTACAGGCGCGCGAGTGCCGCCATCGGCGGCGCGACGGCGCGAGCGAACGCGCCCCATCGTCGCAAAACCTTGGTTTTTCGACGGTCAGATCGCCGGAAAGCTTTGGACTTCCCGGAAGCGGAAATCCATATGCGCGAATAGGCGCTCCATTTGGATCGCTTATTCGCGCTGTTTTGGGCGTCGCTTGTGCATTTGTAAAGCGTTTATAAGACGTTCTATGCGCCGCCTTGAATACAATATATTTTATTGTAATGACATTGGCTGTTTATGTTTGGCGAGGCTATTTTTATACGACTTTTTCCACATCATACAGCGCGCTGATGAGCGCAAAATTTTGTGCGAACGGACGCATGGCGTTCCAGTATCCTGCGCCGCGCAGATTAAATTCGTCCATCAAATCGAATTTGGCCAGAATGCTGCGAATGTCCTCAAACCAGACGATATGATCGATGCCCGCGTTTGTATATTCGATAAAAGGGGACATGGCGATCGGGTCAAACTGAACTTCTGCGCCGTTTCGCCTCGCTATGTCGATGGCGGTCTGGTTGCCGATCGACTGTGCGCGCGTGGTGCCCTCGATAAACGGGAGCGGCCAGTCGTATCCATAATTCGGAATACCGAGAAAAATTTTTTCGGTCGGAATTTCGGTTACGGCGTATTCCACCACTTCACGCACGCGGTTGAGCGGCGCAACGGCCATCGGGGGACCGTAGGTATATCCCCATTCGTACGTCATCAGAAATACGGTGTCGGATGCGGCGCCCAGCGCGCTGTAATCGTGCGCTTCATAAAGAAGTCCGGGCTGAACATCGGAGGTTTTCGGCGCAAGATCGGTGTTGACGAAAAAGCCGTAGGGGCTGAGACGGTTCACCGCATTTTGTACAAAAGCGGTGAACGCATTTCGATCGGCTGCCGGTATGTACTCAAAATCAATGTCGAGGCCGACGTAATCTTTTTCGAGCATAACCGCGACGACATTGTCCAAAACCGTATTTTGCAGTTCAAGATCATTAAAAAGCATACTGGCGCGCGCGCTGCTGAATCCGCCGCTTTCCGTGATGGAGGACAGGAGCATGACCGGCGCCGTGCCGAACTGGTAGGCCAGTTCAATAAGCGGATCGTCGTCAATTTCAATCAAACTTCCGTCTGTTGTAAATCCGTAGCCGAAGATAGTCAGGTAGGTCAGAAACGGCAGGGCGCGCAGAAGAACACTGCGATTGATAAAAGGGTAGGCATACGCATTGAAACGCACCGAGCGCCGCTTCGGTTCGGAAAAACGAATGACCAGCGTATCTCCGGGACGGATGGTCGGATCTTCCGCAAGATACGGATTGTTCTGTATCAGTTCATATAGGCTGATGCCGTATGTACGCGCGATGGATGACAGCGTGTCTCCGGGCACTACGGTGTGCACAGTCTCCGGAAATAAAATGATTAAAGCCTGCCCCACAACAAGATCGCCGGATATTGCATTGTCGCTGATGATCCGGGACGGTGAAACACCGTAGCGCCGCGCAATCCCGACAACCGTGTCCCCCGGTTCCACAACATGTATAATCATGTACGATACCCCCAATTTGAGCTTTGTTTAATACAGTATATGTGGGGGAGAGGGCATGGGGACGCAAATTTGAATTTTCACTTGGAATTTCGGGCGCAAACCGGAAAATGCGTTGACAAATATAAAAAAATTCTATATAATCATAATTGAATTTTATATCCGCCTATAAAAGCAGGTTTTGGAATTTTAAAGAAAGCGGTGACTTCCTTGGAACAGTATTATCAAAAAGAAATTGAAACAATGTCGCGCGAGCAGATTCGGACGCTGCAAAGCGAGCGTCTGGTAAATCAGGTTCGCCATGTTTATGAGAACGTTCCCTATTACCGGCAGAAAATGCAGGAAAAGCAGATCACGCCGGACGATATTCATGGCATAGAGGATCTGCATAAGCTTCCTTTTTTGTGCAAGGAAGATCTGCGCGAGGCGTATCCGTACGGCCTTTTGGCAAAACCATTGTCCGAGTGTGTGCGCATTCAGTCCACTTCGGGGACGACCGGGCGCCGCGTTGTCGCGTTCTATACACAGCATGATATTGATCTTTGGGAAGACTGCTGCGCGCGTGCGATTTGTGCGGCGGGCGGTACAAAGGAAGATGTTTGTCAGGTCTGTTATGGGTACGGACTGTTTACGGGAGGCCCCGGACTCAATGGCGGTTCGCATAAAGTCGGCTGTCTGACGCTTCCGATGTCATCGGGCAATACGGACAGACAAATCCAGTTTATGACGGATCTCGGTTCTACCATTCTTTGCTGTACGCCCTCTTACGCCGCGTATCTTGCCGAAAGTATTTTGGAAAAAGGTATGCGCGATCAGATCAAACTGAAAGCGGGCATTTTCGGTGCGGAGGCCTGGACGGAGGAGATGCGCCGCGATATTGAGCATAAACTGGGGATCCGCGCGTATGATATTTACGGTTTGACCGAGCTTTCCGGCCCCGGTGTGTCTTTTGAGTGCTCTGCTCAGGGCGGTATGCATGTCTGCGAGGATCATTTTATCGCGGAAATCATCAATCCGGAGACCGGAGAAGTGCTGCCTGCGGGCGCAACCGGTGAACTCGTATTTACCGCGATCACCAAGGAGGCGTTTCCGATGATCCGGTATCGTACCCGCGATATTTGCCGTTTGGATTACACGCCTTGCTCCTGCGGGCGCACGCATGTTCGTATGTCGAAGCCGATGGGGCGTTCGGACGACATGCTGATTATCCGCGGCGTCAATGTGTTCCCCTCACAGATTGAAACCGTGCTTTTGAATAAAGGAATGTCCGCAAATTATCAGATCATCGTTGATCGTGTGAACAACTCGGATACGCTCGACGTTCAGGTGGAGATGCCGCCCGAATTGTTTACGGATACGGTGACCGGCGTTTCTTCCAAGGAAAAGGAACTGGCCGAGGCGATGAAATCTATGCTCGGAATCAAAGCGGCGGTACATTTGGTTTCCCCGAAGAGCATTGCGCGCAGCGAGGGCAAAGCGGTGCGTATTATTGATAAACGTAAACTGTATGGATGAAAGGAGACTATCATGACGGTCAATCAAATTTCGGTTTTTGTAGAAAACAGATCCGGGCAGCTTGCACAGTTTATTCATTTGCTGGCGGAGCATGGCATTGACCTTGAAGCGCTTTCTATAGCCGATACAAAGGATTACGGCATTATCCGAATCATAGCCGACTCGCCCGAAAAAGCGGCAAAGGCTTTGACCGAAGCGGGATGGGTTTTCACCGTTACACCGGTGCTGGCCGTAACCGTGCCCGATGCGCCGGGAAGCCTTGAGCGTATTTTCAGCATTTTGGCGGAGCACAATATTAATTTGGAGTATACCTATGCGTTCTTTACGCGCAAGCACGGACATGCGTGCGTGATTTTGCGTGTGGACGGCAATGAGCATGCCGCGCAGGTTCTGGCGGATGCGGGCATCCGAATTGACTGAGTGAAAACACCCCGAAAGCAAGCATAGCTTTCGGGGTGCAGTCTGTCGAGATAAACGTATTTTTCGGGGACTTGAAAAGACACATTGCATACGCGCAAGTTCGGCGCAATGACGCATGTAAATGTTCATCGCCTGGAGTCCTTGTTTATCCAGCGTCAAAACCCGGAAGCGTGGCTTCCGGGTCTCTGTTTTTGAATATATAGCGCTTTGGAATTGTGTGCGGACGGCTTTTATATGGTGTACAGATCGGAAAAACTGAGCGCCGTGTTGAAAATAAAAGCCAAAATAAGATAGATGATATAACTGACCATGCCGAGAATGCCGAGCACGAGGCCGGCAATGGCAAGCCCGCGTCCCTGTTCTCCGGTTTGTTTGATTTTGGACAGTCCGACAGCCGAAAAAACAATTGCCAATATAGAGGTCAGCGTGCCGAGACAGCAAATCCATGAAAAAAGCGACAAAATTCCGAGAACAAATCCGGCGACCGCCATCGAATTGGTTTTCGGCGGTACGCTGTATGCAGTCTGCGCTTGTATTGTGGGGATGGGCGTGACCGGGGTGGGGGGTATAACGGCGGAAACCGGGACAACCGGTTCTGCCGCGGAGGCTGCCTGAGACGAAGTCTGTTGTGTAGCCGGATCGCACGCATTGCCGCAGAAGGGGCAGAATTTTGCCGAATCTTCCAGTTGTGCGCCGCAATTGCCGCAAAATTTCATAACTTGTCCTCCAAATGCAATAGTGTATACAAATAGTATACACTGCCTTCGTAAATCTGTCAATTCCATTTTCCGCTTTTGTTCGTGGAAAATTTTCAATATTTGGGCATATGTACGCTTTTTATGTACCGGATAATTGAACAGGAGATAATATCGTATGCAGATTGTACATCCGATTCCGCCGCTTTGGTGTGCGGAATCCAAAACGCTCATATTGGGTTCTTTCCCGTCAGTCAAATCCAGAGAATCCGGCTTCTTTTACGGTCATCCGCAAAACCGCTTCTGGCGTGTTTGCGCTTCCGTGTTTTCGGTTTCTGTACCCGAAACGATTGAAGAAAAAAAGAAGTTTGTTCTGGGGCATAAACTGGCGCTTTGGGATGTCATTGCTTCCTGCGATATACAGGGGTCGGCGGACAGCAGCATTCGAGGCGCGCTTCCAAACGATATCGGCGTGATTTTGAGCGGTGCGGATATTCGAAACATCTTCGTCAACGGCAAAACAGCCGAGAAGCTTTACAATCAATATTTACTTCCGAAATATAATATCCCCGCCGTATGTTTGCCCTCCACCAGTCCGGCAAACGCAGCTTGGTCGCTGGAACGTTTGATCGAAGCATGGCGCCCGATTGCCGAAAACGAAAACTGAGTTTATCTGTTTTTCTCCACGATGTAAAAACGAATCGAAAATTACGGAAAGGGGAAAATTATGTTTAAGCACGAAAAACACTTTTCATCCGGCGCATATTGGAGTCCCGTTGGAGCCGTGCATTGGCGTCCTCTTTGGGGCGCATATTCGCGCCCGCCTTTGTCGGTACTCGCATGTTGGCGCCCAAAGGGGCGGCGCATTCACGTCCGTAAGGTGTTTGCAGGGATGCGCATATCAGCCTTGCAAACAAATTTTACAGATCGTTTTTTTCATCGCAGCTTTCACTTTATCGACAAGAAAAGAACTGTGCCCGCAAACTGCGGACACAGTTCTTTTTTGTTGTCCGGCAGTGGATTTGTATCCATTTTTCATTGACACATGCTTTTTTATACAGTATAATAAATTCATATATCGCTCGAAATATAAAGGAAACGGTAAGAAAAATGACAGTGAGTTTTTCCGAATTTCTGCAGTTTTTGACTATGGATCCGATGATTGCGGTTACCGCGCTTCTGACGCTCAGCGTTATTTTGGTAAACGGTTGGACGGATGCCCCAAATGCAATCGCGACATGTGTTTCAACCAGAGCCATGAAGCCCAAGACCGCGATTTTGATGGCGGCGGTATTCAATTTTTTCGGTGTGTTTGTCATGACACTGTTCAATGCCAAGGTCGCGGCGACAATTTACAACATGGTTGATTTCGGCACAAATGCGCGGGAGGCCACAACTGCTCTTTGCGCGGCGCTTGTCGCCATTGTGGTTTGGGCGACGCTTGCGTGGAAGTTCGGCATACCGACAAGCGAAAGTCATGCGCTCATTGCCGGTCTTACCGGGGCGGCTATCGCCATGCACAATGGACTTGGCGGCGTAAACGGCTTTGAGTGGCTAAAAGTTGTTTACGGGCTGGTGCTCTCCACGATTTTGGGCTTCGGTTTCGGTTTTGTTTCGGTACGGCTTACGGAGTTCTTGTTTCGGCATGCGGACCGGCCGAAAACCACGAAATTTTTTAGAGGCGCTCAGATTTGCGGCGGTGCGTCTATGGCGTTTATGCACGGCGCGCAGGACGGCCAAAAATTTATGGGCGTGTTTTTGCTCGGTATTTTCCTTGCTTCCGGAAATACGGGCGTCAACAGCTTTGAAATACCGATTTGGCTGATGATCCTTTGCTCGGCCGTGATGGCGCTCGGCACTTCAATCGGAGGCTATCGGATTATAAAATCTGTCGGCATGGATATGGTCAAACTTCAGACCTATCAGGGGTTCGCCGCGGATCTCGGCGCGGCGCTTTGTCTGCTTGTCGCTTCGCTGACCGGTATACCGGTCAGCACTACGCACACCAAAACCACGGCGATTATGGGTGTAGGCGCTTCAAAACGGCTTTCGGCGGTCAACTGGAAAGTTGTTCGGGAAATGGTATTTACATGGGTGCTTACCTTTCCGGGCTGCGGCTTGCTTGGCTTTCTTGTCGTAAAGCTGTTTATGCTCGTTTTTTAAAGTAGCGAAGTTTTAAAAATAAGTATAAAGGATTTTGACGATGAAAATGAAAAAAAACAGAGACTACGATTATTTTGCGTACTTTGTAAAAAATGTGGAGTCTGCGTGCCGAGCCGCCGAATATCTGAATGAATCGCTTGCGGAATTTGACCGCGCGCAGTTTGGCGGCCGCGTGGCCGCGATGCACGAGATTGAAAATCGCGCCGACAATGAAAAACATGATATGATGCAGAGACTTCTGCATGAATTTATTACGCCGATTGAGCGCGAGGATATTGTGGCGCTCGCACAGCAGCTTGATAATGTACTTGATACAATTGACGATGTTATGCTTCGAGTCGATATGTTCTGTGTTTCTTCCATACTGCCGGGCGCGCTTCGGTTCACTGCGTTGATCATCAAATGCTGCCATGAACTGCTTAGGGTTGTCGGCGAATTTCGCAGTTTTAAATCTTCGACGAAAATTCGCGAGGGAATCGTTGCCGTGAATTTTCTGGAAAGCGAGGGGGACAAGCTCCATTCCGAGTGTATCAAAGCGCTTTACCAGATGCCGGAGGCGGATGCAAAAATGCTGCTTGCCTGGACGGGAATATTTGATGACCTGGAAATGTGTCTTGATGCCTGTGAGCAAAGCGCGGATATTATAGAAACGGTAATCATGAAAAATTCGTAAAGCGGCTGTTATGGGAAAAAAATTATCCGAAATGCGTCTTGCAGAACTGTGGCGGTTGTTTCCGATTTATTTGACGGAACATCGGGACTGTTGGAAAGATTGGTATGCTGCGGAGGAGACGTTTTTGCGAAAAGCGCTTGCGGCAGAGCGGGGAATACGGCTGAGCCATATCGGCAGTACGGCTGTGACCGCTATATGGGCAAAACCGATTGTGGATATTTTGCTGGAAGTACCGGAGGATTGCGATTTCAATCTTTTGAAGAAAACGCTGATACACGCGGGATATACCTGTATGTCCGAGCGGCCGCGCAGAATGTCCTTTAACAAAGGGTACACCGAAAAGGGATTTGCCGAAAAAGTGTTTCATCTGCATCTTCGCTGCTTTGGCGATCATGACGAGTTGTACTTTCGAGATTATTTGAATGCGTATCCGGATACCGCCAAAGAATATGAGGCATTAAAGCTTAAACTTTGGAAGCAGTATGCGCATGACAGAGACGGATATACCGCGCAGAAGTCGGAGTTTGTGGCGGCTGTAACGGCCAAGGCAAAAACAGCGTTTAAAGGTCGGTATTCGGATGAAAAATAAGGCAAACTTTAAGAATTGACAAATCTTTCATTTTATATGGGAGTTTAAATAGTGGACTATAAAATAGTACGGCTGATAGACAGACCGGAACTAAAGGAACGAGCGGCACAATGGTTTCACGAGAAATGGAAGATTCCATTAACAGCGTATATGGAAAGTATGGAAAATTGTCTTTTGAGACGAAAATCAGTACCGCAATGGTATATGGCAATGGAAGACAATCGAATTATCGGCGGGGTGGGCGTGATTGAAAATGATTTTCACAATAGAAAAGATCTGGCGCCAAACGTTTGCGCATTATATACGGAAGAAGATAAACGTTGTAATGGAATAGCCGGTGCATTGCTGAATTATGTATGTACTGATATGGGGAACAAAGGCGTTGACACCTTGTACCTTATAACAGATCATACCTCGTTTTATGAGCGGTACAATTGGAAGTTTTTTTGCATGGTTCAAGGAGATGGAGAAGCTGATTTGACAAGAATGTACATTCATAGCATGTGACAATTACCTGTTCGCTTGAGGGGCGTATTCGCGCCTGTAAGGTGTTTACAAGGCGGCGCATGTCCGCCTTGTAAACGTATTTTATTTACGATTTTCACTTTTTTGACAGACTGTGGAGAGGATACCTTTGGTATCCTCTCCATTTCTTATACGTAAATCAATTGCTGTTTACAATCTCCATAGCGGCGTTACATATAGCAATCCTCCATATGTACTGATTTCCCTGCAATATCAATCATTTTGACTGATTACAAAAATCAAGGGAGACAACTTCTCTACGAAGCGTCTCCCTTCAGAGGACTTTTTCGGAAAATTGAAACCGAGAACCACACAATCTCAGTCTTACAAAAGATCAATACTCCGTCATACCGGTATAAGCGAGCTTTGCGTCTCCGGTCAATACAATTCCGTTCTCCGAATAATTGACAATCAGGTCGCCGCCATGTACCTTTACGGTAATGTCGCGCCCCTTGTCGCAGTATCCGTTTTCAACCGCGGCAACGACAGCCGCGCATGCACCGCTTCCGCACGCCCAGGTTTCGCCGTTTCCGCGCTCCCATACACGCATTTTCAGCGTGCTGCGATTGACCACGCGCACAAATTCTGTGTTGATGCGTTCGGGGAAGACAGACGCATTTTCAAACTGCGGTCCTACTATCTCTATGTCTACAGAATCCACGCGATCCGTAAAGACAACGCAGTGCGGATTTCCGACCGTCAGGCAATTGACGCTGTATGTTCTGCCGCCGATCTCCACCGGATAATTGATCAGCCGCTCAGCCGAAATCGTTGTCGGCAACGCGGACGCGCGCAAATCGGGCTGTCCCATATCCACGCCGGCATACGTCACTTTGCCGGCATTGGTATACAGCGTCAGGTGCTTTACGCCGTCTCCGGTCTCAATGGCGACCTCACGGCTTTGAACTAGCCCGTTGTCATACAAATACTTGGCAACGCAGCGAATCGAGTTGCCGCCCAGCCGTCCCTCCGAGCCGTCCCGATTGAACAAGCGCATCTTGGCATCCGCAATGGCCGATTTTTCAATCAGTACGATTCCAAAGCCGCCGATGCCCTTGTGGCGATTGCACAGGCGGACGCAAAGCGATTCCGGGCACTCTATAGAATTGTCAAAATTCTCAATGTAGATATAGTCGTCGCCTGTCGCGTGCATCTTTGCGAACTGCAGCGTATGCCGCGATGTGCGCATATGATTGATGTCAACGAGTTCCGTGTTGTTCTCGCTGTAACGGCTGGCGATAATGTCCGCAAGCGCATTCGCCGTATCCAAAGACGTAAGGCAGGGGATAGAAAGCTGCAGCGCCCTGCGGTGCAGCGCGATATAATCGTCCATCGTATCGTCGCGCATGGCGCCCGTATATACGATGTAGCTGATCTCACCGCTCTCCAGCAGTTTAAACGCGCTGTCGTCCGCCTTGATGCCGTCGATTGTCTCAACATCGATGCCGAGCATGGCAATCGATTCGGCGGTATCCGGCGTCGCATACAGGCGGAAGCCGAGATCGTCCAGCTTTTTGGCCAGCGTCACAACCTCAAACAAATCATGCTTATCCACACTGACCAGCACACCGACGTTTTTATGCTGAATGGAGGATTTGAGCATCATGCCGGCCGAAGTCAGACCCTTGAACAGCGCCTCGGTCAGATCCTTGCCGATGCCGAGCACTTCACCGGTCGATTTCATCTCAGGTCCGAGATAGGCGTTGACATCAGTAAGCTTTTCAAACGAAAAGACAGGCACTTTAACCGCCACATAAGGCGGCGTTTTATAGAGTCCCGTGCCGTAGCCGAGTTCGGCCAGCGGAGCGCCGAGCATCACGCGCGCGGCAATGTCCACCATAGGCACGCCGGTCACCTTGCTGATATAGGGAATGGTTCGGGACGCGCGGGGATTCACCTCAATGACATAAAGCTCATTTTCGTAAATCAGATACTGGATATTGACAAGTCCCTTTGTGCCGAGCGACAGTGCAAGCGACGTTGAGGAGGAAACGACCTTTTCGAGCATGGCGTCGTTGATGCTGTAGGGCGGATACACCGCAATGGAATCGCCGCTGTGTACGCCCGCGCGCTCAATATGCTCCATGACGCCCGGAATCAATACATCGGTTCCGTCAGAAATCACGTCCACCTCAAGCTCGCTGCCCATCATATACTTGTCAACCAGAACCGGGTTTTCAATGCCGGTCGAAAGGATGCGTTTCATGTATTTTTCCCCCTCAGCCGCATCGTGTACGATCTGCATGTTCTGCCCGCCGATGACATAAGAGGGGCGCAGCAAAACCGGATAGCCGAGACTGTCCGCCGCAGCGAGCGCCTCTTCTAAGCTCTCAACACCCATGCCGCGCGGGCGCTTGATATGATGCCGCTCAAGCAATCCGTCAAACTTTTCACGGTCCTCCGCGAGGTCAATCCCCTCAGCCGAAGTGCCGAGAATCCGAATGCCGGACGCATCGAGGAATTTCGTGAGCTTTATTGCCGTCTGACCGCCGAACGCAACCACAACACCGATCGGTTTTTCCACGCGAATAATGTCCATAACATCTTCATCGGTCAACGGCTCAAAATAAAGCCTGTCCGCAGTATCGTAGTCGGTCGATACCGTTTCGGGATTGTTGTTGACGATCACCACGTCGTAGCCCATTTTCTTAAGCGTCCAGACGCAGTGCACCGAAGAATAGTCAAACTCAATGCCCTGTCCGATGCGAATCGGCCCCGAACCGAGTACGAGAATCGTCTGCTTGCCGCTCCTCGGGAACGCGCGGGACTCGCACTCGTCATCAAAGGTCGAATAGAAATACGGCGTCTCGGCATCAAATTCCGCAGCGCAGGTATCGACCATTTTATACACGGCCGGACGATGTGCCGGCATGGCCGCGCCGCTGAGGCGTGCGAGCGCGCGGTCGGTATATCCGTACCGCTTACCGCAAAGGTACCGTTCATCCGTCATGCCGCCCGCAAGTTCACCCTCAAAATCCGCCAGATTTTTCAGCCTTGCCAAGAACCAATGATCTATCCGGGTAATCTCATGAATCTTTTCAATCGAAATCCCCGCTTTCAGCGCTTCAAAAATCGTAAAGAGGCGGCGGTCATCCGCATTGCCGAGCCGGGTCACAACATCCTGATCGGTCAGCGGCTTGATATTCAGCGTATCCGCTGAAATCTCCGCGCCGCGAATCGCCTTCATGAGCGCCATCTCAAAAGAGGGCGCAATGGCCATAACCTCTCCGGTCGCCTTCATCTGCGTACCGAGTATGCGCGACGAACCCGCAAATTTATCAAACGGCCATTTCGGCAGTTTGACCACCACATAGTCGAGCGCGGGCTCAAAGCAAGCGCAGGTTTTACCGGTAATATCGTTTTTAATCTCGTCAAGCGTATAGCCGAGCGCGATTTTGGTCGTAATCTTGGCAATCGGATAGCCGGTCGCCTTGCTGGCGAGGGCTGAGGAACGGGATACGCGGGGATTGACCTCGATCACGGCATATTCAAAGCTGTCCGGATTCAGAGCGAACTGACAGTTGCAGCCGCCGACAATGCCGAGCGCCGAAATGATATTCAGCGATGCGGTTCTCAGCATCTGATATTCCTTATCCGACAGTGTAAGCGCGGGCGCGACGACAATGCTGTCCCCCGTATGGATGCCGACCGGATCAAAATTCTCCATGCTGCAAACGGCGATTACATTCCCCACGCTGTCCCGCATGGTTTCAAACTCAATCTCTTTCCACCCGAAGATATATTTTTCCACAAGGATCTGACGAATGGGCGAAGCGTCAAGACCGGTATGCGCGATCACTTTCAGTTCTTCGGGCGTATACGCGACGCCGCCGCCCGCGCCGCCGAGCGTAAACGCCGGACGCACAATGACCGGATAACCGATCTGCTCGGCAATATCGAGCGCAGTGCGGACATCGTTTGCAATCTCAGAGGGAATGGTGGGTTCGCCGATTTGACGCATCGTGTCCTTGAATAGCTGGCGATCTTCCGCTTTGTCTATCGCCTCGGAATTGGTACCGATCAAACGGATACCGTGCGCCTGGAGAAAGCCCTCTTTATCCAACTGCATGGCAATCGTGAGTCCGGTCTGCCCGCCCAGTCCGCAAAGCAGGCTGTCCGGCTTTTCTTTCAACAAAATACGTTTAATGGTTTTTACGGTCAGCGGCTCCAGATAAATTTCATCCGCCAGCGCATTGTCGGTCATAATCGTCGCCGGATTGGAGTTGACCAAAACAACATTGACGCCCGCTTCTTTCAGTACGCGGCAGGCCTGCGCGCCCGCATAGTCAAATTCGGCGGCTTGTCCGATTACGATAGGTCCGGACCCGATCACCATAACTTTCTTGATTTTTTTATCGAGCGGCACAGTCCTCACCTCCCATCAGCGCAAGAAATTGATCGAACAAAAAACCGGTGTCTTTCGGTCCCCCGCAGGCTTCCGGATGAAACTGCACGGTGAATGCCCGCTCCTCCGGATACTCGATTCCCTCGCAGGTACCGTCATTTGCATTGACAAAACTGATCCGGCCGGCGGAAAAACCTTCCGCGACAACCGCATAACCGTGGTTTTGGCTGGTGATATAGGTACGCGCGCCGTCCGCGCGCCGCACCGGCTGATTTGCGCCCCGATGACCGTATTTGAGCTTAACGGTCTTTGCGCCGTGCGCAAGCGCCAAAAGCTGATGTCCGAGACAAATCCCGAAAATCGGAACCTTGCCCGCCAGCTTGCGCAACTCGCCGATTTCATATGTATTCTCAGCCGGATCTCCGGGACCGTTGGAAAGCATAATCCCATCCGGCTTCAGCGCGAGTATTTCTTCCGCCGAAGTCCCCGCGCCGACTACCGTAACGCTGCATCCCCGCTTTTGCAATTCCCGCACGATATTGCGCTTTGCGCCGTAATCAATCAACGTCACGCGATACCGCTCGTCCCCGTCAGCTGCAAAAACTTCGGGCGCGGGAACCGTCACGCCCCGAACGGCGCCCGAAACGCGATAATTCCGCACAAAGGTAATATCTTCGGGCACAGACTTTACAATCGCCGCGTTCATCACGCCCTTTTCCCGAATCATGCGGGTGAGGCGCCGCGTATCCACGCCGCAGATGCCCGGAATGCCCCGCTCCCGCAGAAATGTATCCAGATCATACTGCGACCGGAAATTGGACGGCGTTTCGCACCACTGCCGCACGACATATCCGCGCAGAGCGCATTCCCCCTCAAAATCATCGGGAATGATTCCGTAATTTCCGATCAGCGGAAAGGTCTGCAAAACGATCTGTCCGTAATAGCTGGGGTCTGTCAGGGTTTCAATATACCCGCACATTCCGGTGGTAAACACAAGTTCACCGACGCTTTCGGCATCGGCGCCGAACGCTGTGCCCTCAAAGACAGTGCCGTCCTCCAAAATCAAATAAGCTTTGCTCATGTCGTCCCTCATCTTTCCAATCGCCGCTGCGCCGCTGTATCGACGTGCCGGCACCGGCAAAAATCTTTTTCCGCGCTTTATTCCGAAAGGCACTTAACGAGTACGGCCTTCTGTGCATGAAGGCGGTTTTCCGCCTCCTCAAAAATCTCATCGGCATGCGCTTCAAATACCGCCGCCGTAATTTCCTCCTCACGGTGCACGGGCAGGCAGTGGAGCACCATCGCGCCCGGCTTTGCCGCATGCATAACGGTTTCGTTGATCTGATATCCGTTGAAAATCTCCGCGCGTGCCCGCGCCTCGTCTTCCTGCCCCATGGAAGCCCAGACATCGGTATACAGAACGTCCGCATCCGCGGCAGCGCTCAAAATATCATCGGTACACAAAAAGGATCCGTTGTCGTTTGCCCATTTCAAAATTCCGGCATCGGGCTGATGCGTCTTCGGGCAGGCAACAGCCACCGACATACCCATTTTGATGCCGCCGACGATCAGAGAGTTTGCCATATTGTTCCCGTCTCCGATAAAGCAGAGCTTTTTGCCGGCAAGATTGCCGCGTTTCTCCCGAATGGTCATCAGATCGGCCAGCACCTGACAGGGATGGCAGTAATCGGTCAAACCGTTGATAATCGGAATCGAACCGACGCGCGCCAGCGTTTCAACCTCTTCCTGCGCAAATGTACGGATCATAATGCCGTCCAAATACCGGGAAAGCACACGCGCCGTATCCTCCACCGGTTCTCCGCGGCCGATTTGAAGATCGCGCGAACTGAGGAACAGCGCGTTTCCGCCGAGGTCGTACATACCGACCTCAAAGGAAACGCGGGTGCGCGTAGAGGATTTCTCAAAAATCATTCCAAGCGTCTTTCCGCGGAGCAAATGATGCTCAATGCCGTTTTTCTTCTCGTATTTGAGTTGATCGGCCAGGTTGAGAATATCGGTGATCTCTTCTTTGGAAAGATCCATCAGCTTCAGCAAATGTTTCATATCAGCGCTCCTTTGATTACCTGAACAGCCTGCTCAAGCAGACTGTTTTCTATGTTCAGCGGCGGCAGAAGCCGCAGCTTGTCTTTCGCCTTGATAACCAGCACGCCCGACGCACGGCACTTTTCGATTACCGCGCCCGCGTCCTGCACCGGCTTGATTCCGAGCATCAGCCCCATACCGGTCATATTCTGCACGCCCGGCGCATGGCCGAGCGCATCAAACAGATACTTCGATTTTTCCCGCACGCCCGCAAGCAGCGTCTCGTCTATTCGGCTGATGATGCTGACAGCGCCGGCGGCGGCGGCCGGATTGCCGCCGAACGTGGAACCGTTCAAACCCGGCGTAAACACATCGGCCGCGCGCGCGCCGAGCAGCGTCGCGCCGATCGGCAGGCCGCCGCCGAGTCCCTTTGCCGTCGTCACAACGTCCGGCGTGATTCCGAGATTCATATAGCCGTAAAGCGCGCCGCTTCGCCCGTTGCCGATCTGCACCTCATCGCACATGAGAAGAAAATCCTGCTCCCGCGCAAGCTGCTCTGCGGCCTTGGCAAACGCAGGATCGAGCGGAAGCACGCCGCCCTCTCCCTGCACCGCCTCCATCAAAATTCCGGCGGTCTTGTTTGACCGCACCACGCGGCAAAGATCCTCGATATTGTTCGCCTCCGCATAGGCAAAGCCCTGGGGCATCGGCCCGAAGTGCGCGTGAAAGGTATCCTGCCCGGTGGCGGCGAGTGTTGCGAGCGTGCGCCCGTGAAAACTGTTTTTCAGCGTGACGATCACGTTATAGTCTTCGCCGTGCCGGTCTGCCGCGTATTTGCGCGCCGCTTTGATCGCGCATTCGTTGGCCTCCGCACCGGAATTGGAGAAAAAGACCTTTTTCATTCCGGTCCTTCGGCAAAGCAGTTCGGCGAGCTTTGCGCACGGCGCGGCATAATACAAATTGGACGTATGCTGAAACGTGTTCAACTGCGCCGTAACGGCGGAAATCCACTCCGCATCCGTATATCCGAAAATGTTGACGCCGATGCCCGTGCCGAGATCAATGTATTCCCTGCCGTCCGCGTCGCGGCAGAGCGCGCCGTGTCCGGAAACGATTTCCACAGGAAACCGCGCATAGGTATTGGCGATATAGGTACGATCCAGTTCAAATGTATTCATTTTTATACGCCTTTCTCCGCACGGCCGGTTACGCGCGCCGCGGTTTATAGGAGCCGGACACGAACATGGTTCCGATCCCCTCATCGGTCAGCGTCTCGATCAGAATCGAATGCGGCACGCGCCCGTCGATAATAAATACTCTTTCCACGCCCCGTCGAATCGCCTCGGTACAGCACTCGATTTTCGGAATCATGCCGCCGGAAATCACGCCTCCGCGGATGAGTTCGGGCACATCGCTGACATAAATTTTATGAATCAGCGTGGACGGGTCGTCCTTGTCCCGCAGAATGCCGCTGATGTCGGTCATGGAAATCAGGCTCACAGCCGACAGCGCCGCGGCGATTTTTGCCGCGGCCGTATCCGCGTTGATGTTGTAGCTGTTGCCCGCGGCGTCGCAGCCCACCGTGGCGATCACCGGAATATACCCCTTATCCAAAACATCGAGAATGATCTGAGGATTGACATCGGTAACCTCGCCGACAAATCCGAGGCGGGTATCCTTGGCGCGCGCCTCGATCATATGGCCGTCAATGCCGCAAAGCCCGACCGCGCGGCCGCCCTTTGCATGCAGAAGATTGACCAGATTCTTATTGATCTTGCCGGCCAGCACCTGCTGAACGATCTCCATGCTCTCGCCGTCGGTCACGCGGAGGCCGTCCACAAACGAACTCTCTTTTCCCACCCGTGAAAGCATTTCCGTGATCTCCGGTCCGCCGCCGTGTACCAGCACGACCCGAACGCCGATCAGCGACAGAAGAACAATATCGCCCATGACGGCTTCTCTCAATTCTTCGCTGATCATCGCGTTGCCGCCGTATTTGACCACGACGATCTTATCGGTATATTCCTGTATATACGGCAGCGCCTCGATCAGAACGCCGGCGCGCTGTGCGTTTGTCAGTTCCATTCTGTCCTCCTCAGGTACGGTAGTCCCCGTTGATTTTTACATAATCGTAGGTCAGATCGCATCCCCACGCGGTCGCCCGCGCTATGCCACTGCCAAGGTCGATCAAAACGCCGATCTCCTCGCAAAGCAGGATCTTTTTGGCCTCTTCTTCGGAGAACGGGATGCCCGCGCCGCCCGCGCAGACCTTGATGCATCCGGCGCTGCTTTCAAAAGCGACCGAAATTTTGGATACGTCTACATCGGCGCCGCTGTATCCGATCGCGCAGAGTACACGCCCCCAGTTCGCGTCCGCGCCGAACATGGCGGCCTTGAAAAGCGAAGAACAAATCACGCTTTTGGCGACCGTCTTCGCGGTTTGTTCGTCTTTCGCGCCGCTGACCGTGCATTCGAGCAGTTTGGTCGCACCCTCGCCGTCGCCGGCAATCCGGCGGCACAGATACACGGTCACGGTATTGAGCGCCCGCATAAAGGCTTCAAAATCAGCGCCCTCTTCGGTGATACACGGATTTCCCGCCATGCCGTTGGCCATTACGGTCACCATGTCGTTTGTGGAGGTATCCCCGTCCACGCTGAGCATGTTGAAGCTCTTATCCACATCGCCCGAAAGCGCTTTTTGCAGCATTGCGGGCGAAATGGCGCAGTCGGTCGTGATGAACACAAGCATCGTCGCCATATTGGGATGAATCATGCCGGACCCCTTGGCAATCGCGCCGATGCGGCATTCCACGCCGCCGGCCGTAAAGCACACGGCGATCTCCTTGCGCATGGTATCGGTGGTCATGATGCCTTCCGCGGCAAGGTCGGAATGGTTTCCAAGTCCGAGACAGAGTTCACGCATACCCGCTTCGATCGGTGAAATATCAAGCGGCTGTCCGATGACGCCGGTAGACGCCACAACGACGTCGGCAGCCGCAATGCCGAGTTCTTTGCCGGCAAGCCCGCACATGCGCGCGGCAACCTCCACGCCGTCGGCGTTGCAGGTGTTGGCGTTGCCGCTGTTGCAGAGAATCGCCTGCGCATATCCGTCTGCGATATTGGTCTTGGTAACCGTGAGCGGCGCGCCTTTGACCAGATTCTTTGTATAAACGCTGGCGCATACCGCGCGCTTTTCGCTGTATATGAGCGCAAGATCGCGCTTGGTCTTGTTCTTGCGGATGCCGCAGTGGATGCCGTTTGCCGTAAATCCTTTTGCGGCGCAAACGCCGCCTTCAATCTGTTTCATCTGTCTGTCTCCTAAAGTTCAAGCGCTTCACAGGGGTCCGCGCCCATGACGATGTTCATACATTCGACCGCGGCGCCCGATGCGCCCTTGCCGAGGTTGTCATAGCGCGCAACCGCCAAAATCCGCTCGTCGCTGCCGAATACTGAAATTTCCATCGCGTCTTTTCCGCAAAGGCGAAGCGCCGACAAAAAACCGCTCTCGTCCGCCCCCTCGGTATAGCGCACAACCGATCCGCGATAAAGCCCCGCATACGCGGCGCGAATATCCGCCGCGGTCTTGCCGGGCGCAAGCTGCTCGCGAAACAGCGGAAGCGTAACGACCATTCCGCTGTAAAAATCCGAAACGATCGGAGAAAATACCGGCGCGTGCGCAAGTCCCGTCACCGCCTGCATTTCGGGCAGATGCTTGTGCGTCTGCGAAAGCGCGTACTGGCGCGGCGCCGAAAGCATCTCGTCCCGCCCCTCGCGCTCATAGTCGGCAATCATAGTTTTACCACCGCCGCTGTATCCGGTCACCGAATGAAAGCTGAGCAGCGCGTCGCTCGGCAGAATCCCCGCCGAAATCAGCGGATAAACCAGCGCGATAAAGCCGCTGGCATGGCATCCCGGCACCGCAATGCGCTTGGAGGCGCGGATCTTTTCGGCAAAAGCGTCTCCGAGTTCCGGAAATCCGTATGCAAACGCCGGATTTGTGCGGTGCGCGGTCGAGGCGTCAATCACGACCGTGCGGTCGTTTTCCACCATCGAAACCGCTTCAATGGCCGCCGCGTCGGGCAGACACAAAAATACGATGTCGGCCGCGTTCAGCGCCGCGCGCCGTGCCGAAACGTCCTTGCGCATCTCTTCGGACAGGCCGATCAGTTCGATGTCCGTCCGGCCGAGCAAGCGCTCACGGATCCGCAGTCCCGTCGTCCCCGCGCTGCCGTCTATAAATACTTTCTTCATTTCAAAAGCTCCGTGATAAACTTTTCCTGCGCCGCAAAGGACGCAGCCGAAGTGCCGCCGGCCGAAATCCGGCGCGCTACGCAGGATTCGAGGCTGATGTCATCGTATACATCCTCTCCGAACAACTCGGAAAACTGCCGGTAGGTCTCAAGCGGCAGCTTATCCAGCACCGTGTCGTGCGCAATCGAATACGCGACCAGCTGACCGACGATTTTATACGCGCTCCGAAAAGGCATTCCGCGCCGGACCAGATAATCCGCAACATCGGTCGCGTTGATAAAACCGCCCTGCGCCGCGCGGTACATACGATCCGCATGCACATGCATTGTGGCGACCATCGGCGCAAACACGCGCAAACACATCTTAACGGTATCCACGCTGTCAAAAATCGCCTCTTTGTCCTCCTGCATATCCTTGTTGTAGGCAAGCGGAAGCCCTTTCAGCATTGTAAGCGTCGCCATCAGATTGCCGAACACACGCCCGCTCTTTCCGCGCACAAGTTCCGCCATATCCGAATTTTTTTTCTGCGGCATAATGCTCGAACCGGTTGTATACGCATCGTCCAGTTCCACAAACCGGAACTCCCAGCTGGACCACAGAATAATCTCCTCCGAAAAACGGGACAGGTGCGTCATCAAAAGCGCCATGGCGCTTTCAAGCTCCACGCAGAAATCCCGGTCGGAAACGCCGTCCATGCTATTGAGCGAAATGGAATCAAAACCGAGCGCCGCCGCCGTCATTTCCCGATCCGTCGGATAAGTCGTTCCCGCAAGCGCGCAGCAGCCGAGGGGTGAAACATTCATCCGGCGCACAGCGTCCTCAAAGCGGCCGATGTCCCGCGCAAAGCTCATGGCATACGCCATCAGATGATGCCCGAACGTGACCGGCTGCGCCCTTTGAAGATGCGTATACCCCGGCATAATCGTATTTTGATTGGCTTTCGCGACCGAGACGATCGAACGCAAAAGCGCCTTGATCATCTCGACGATCTCTCCGCTCTCGCGGCGCAGATACATGCGCAGATCCAGCGCCACCTGATCGTTGCGCGAGCGCGCGGTATGCAGGCGTTTGCCTATATCGCCGATCCGACGGGTCAGTTCCGCCTCGCAGAACATATGTATATCCTCGGCGCGCTCGTCGATCACAAGCGCGCCGCTTTCAATATCGTCGAGTATCTCTCCGAGCGTCTTGATGATCAATTCGCTGTCCTTTACCGGAATGATTCCCTGCTTTCCGATCATGGCCGCGTGCGCGATGGATCCCTCAATATCCTCACGATACATCCGCTTGTCAAAACGAATCGAAGAATTGAAATCATCCGCAATCTGATCCAGCGCCCCGGCCGAACGCCCCGCCCACATCTTTTCCATCGTCAAACCTCAGTGTCCAAAATTTCGGATCCAAGACCCGCTATATACTCCGAGAGCCGCCGCATTTTTCCATGCGGCGGCTTTGCCCGCGTCCGCGCGCCCGCTTCAGCGGCCGTCGGAGTTTTTTCTTACTGCTTGTTATTTTTCGCCTTGACGCGCGCCTGTACCGAAATCGGCAGGCCGTACAGATTGATAAAGCCCGCGCTGTCCGCCTGGTTATAAACATTGTCCTCGCCGAAGGTCGCGATCTCCTCGGAATACAGCGAATAATCGCTCCACGCGCCGGCCTTGATCATATTGCCCTTGTACAGTTTGATTTTGACTTTGCCGGTCACATGTTCCTGCGTTTTGTCTACAAACGCGGACAGCGCCTCGCGCAGCGGCGTGAACCACTGGCCGTTGTACACCAGTTCGCCGAACGTGACGGCAAGCTTTTCTTTTTCGTGCATGGTCATCTTATCCAGGCAAAGCGTTTCAAGGTACGCATGCGCAAAGTACAAAATCGCGCCGCCCGGCGTCTCGTACACGCCGCGGCACTTCATGCCGACTAGACGGTTTTCCACAATGTCAAGCAGACCGATGCCGTTTTCGCCGCCGATCTGATTCAGCTTCAGAATGATCTCCTTGGCGCTCATCTTTTCCCCGTCGAGCGCGACCGGCGCGCCCTCGACAAAATCAAGCGTCACATAGGTCGGCATATCGGGCGCCTGCAAAGGAGACACGCCCATTTCCAAAAAGCCCGGTTTTTCATACAGCGGCTCGTTGCCCGCGTCCTCAAGATCCAGTCCCTCATGCGAAAGATGCCAGAGGTTCTTGTCCTTGGAATAATTGGTCTCGCGGTTGATCTTCAGCGGCACATTGTGCGCCTCCGCATAATCAATCTCCTCATCGCGGGATTTTATCGACCATTCACGCCAAGGCGCGATGATCGGCATATCGGGCGCAAACGCCTTAATCGCCAGTTCAAAACGCACCTGGTCGTTGCCCTTGCCCGTGCAGCCGTGACAAATCGCGTCGGCTCCCTCCGCTTTGGCAATCTCTACAATGCGCTTGGCAATGATCGGACGCGCAAAGGACGTGCCGAGCATATATTCCTCATACTTCGCGCCGGCTTTGACGGTGGGAATGATATAGTCGTTGACAAATTCCTCCGTCAGATCCTCAATATAAAGCTTGGAAGCGCCGGTTTTTTTCGCCTTTTCCTCCAGCCCCTCAAGCTCGTCCGCCTGTCCCACGTTGCCGGAAACGGCGATTACTTCGCAGTTGTTGTAGTTTTCCTTGAGCCACGGAATAATAATCGAAGTATCCAACCCGCCCGAATACGCAAGGACGACTTTTTTGATTTTGCTTTTATCCATGATTCTTTCCTCCGGAGTCATTTTTCAGATTGAAAATATTATAGCACCGTCTGAATATAAATTCAATAGCTTTGAATAAATATTCTGTTCTTTTTTCAATTTTTGTTATTTAGCACAAGGATTTTCATTTTGAAACCCAGTTTTTATATAAAGTTTTCGGACTTTTGATGAAAACCGTTTCACGCGGCACGAAAAATGAATATATTCGTTATTTTCTCGTTAATTATTCAAAAAATATTTGAGTTTACAACCATACGGCACCGATCGCAAAAAGCCGGCCGGAACAAAAATCCCGGCCGGCTCTGCACCGACTACTGAATCAGTTTTTTCAAAGAGCGCTGAACATTCTCTATACCCACCTTGGTAAACCCATAATAATTTATACTCTTCGTCACATCAAATTTGTTCAACGCATAGTTCAGCAGCAAAAGACTGTCGGCCAGATCGACTTTTCCGTCCCCGTTCAAATCTCCGGTCAAAATGCTTTCGGCCTGCACGCCCTCGGCTATGCGAATATCAACACGTCCTGTGTTCTGTCCCTCGTCGTAGCTGCCCGCAGCATATTTTCCGGTATATGCGTAGTCCCGTATCTTTGCGCCCTGCGGCCACGAACCGATTTCCGCCGTAATCGTTCCCGACAGATAATTCATCCCGTTGATGCCGTTGTAGCCGTGATTGGCAATGCTCGCGCCGCGCCCGATTTGAATTTCCATATTGCCGCTGTAAACGCCAAACGGCGAGTTATCCGCAAGGCGGATATGACCGCCGGTAAAGCTTTTCCACGTGCCGCCGTTGACAATCAGACGCATATCCCGGTCGTAGCTTGCACTTGCCTCGTCGTCATAGGCAGTCTTGCTTTCGTCCTCATAAAACAGCGTGTCGCCGGCCACCAGCAAAAAGGTTCCGGACGTTTTCACCGTCTCCGTGATTTCCACGCTGTTGTAGCACATGGCAAGATAGGTTTGCTTGTAAACGGTTCTCAACGTCAAATTGTCCAGCTTCACAGGACAAAGACATTTGATCGTATCCCCGTTCATGACCAGGCTGGCGTTTGTTCCCTCTCCGACGAATGTCAGCTTCTCCAAATCCAGGGGCGTGAGGAACTTGGTCGGATACGTTATGGCGCCGATGATATGAATCGTCGCCTCGGGAGCGGCCATGCCGAACGCCACCGTAAGGCTGGAAATCGGATCGTCGGCGGTGCCTGCGCCATTCAGCTTGCCGCCGGACGAAACATAAATATCGCGCATACCGAAATCCGGTACACCATATATCCCTTCAAAAATCGCGTCATAAACCGCGCGCGCGTAAATTACATAGCCGTCGTTGTCGGGATGCAGCTTGTCGTTTGCAAACAATCTGTCCTCGACCGCGTCTTCCAGCAGCAGCGCATACGTATCCACGTATGTATACTTTTCCGGCTCCCGCTCCGCGAGCGTCTCCAAAACCCGCTTCTGCAGCGGACGAATTATGGATACGGCGCGAACGTCCTGATGTTTTTGAGAGGTCAAACGGTAAATCGCGCTCGTGCCGAACACTCTCTCGGTATCCGGCAGCGCGCCGAACGATTCCACAAGCTCTTTGTACATCCGCTCGAAGCGCCTTGTCTGGCCAGTCGTGCCGCCCGCGATCAGCGCGTCGTTCGTACCGAGCGCAATCAACACGTAACGGCTGTCTGCTTCCTCATACGCAACGGCATATGCCAGCGTTGCATTGTACCATACACGTCCATAATGCATGACGGTAGCGCCGCCGACGCCGTAATTGCCTACGATCAGTTCGCGCCCCTTTTGCTCCGCCATCTCAAGCACGCGGGCGGGATACGCCGTGCGCAGCGCGTTCGTCGATCCGGTTCCCTGCGTGATGCTGTCCCCGATAAAAGAAATACGCAGTGGTTCTTCATAGCTCTGCCGCCGCCCGTTGACCGTGTCGAAGCGCCGAACGACGAGTCCTGCCGACGAAGGATAGTCCAGCGCCGCGCGCGTTTCGGTTCCCGCGTAACCTTTCACTTGTGTAGCATCGATCACGGTTCCCTTTGCAAACGACGCGCCCTTTTTGATCGTCATGTCAAAATTGCCGCGCAGAAGCTGCGTATACCCCGTTGAAGTCTGAAACGCGCTGATCTCGCCGCCGTTGAACGTGCCGCCGTCGATATGTACCGTAATGTTTCCGTCCAGCGCGTAAAACCGGCGGTCCGAAGCCGTATAAGCGGAACAGACGCTTGCATACGCATGAATCTCTCCGGTACGCCCCTGCGCATATACGGGTACGTTGAATACACCGCCGTGAATCGTCAAGTCTGCGTCGTCCGCCAAAAAGGACATGCCGGATATGCTGAACGCATTTTCATATTTATTATTGCTGGCTACGTCATAAGAGACATTCTTGCCAAACGTCCCGCCGTACACCGTCACCGAAAGGGGCGCTGCGATCGAGCCGACAAGCGCCGCATTGGAACTGCGTCGGTTGCCGCCGCAAAAAGAACGAAATTGTCCGGCATATACGGTAATCTGATAGGGAGTCTCCGTTATATAGGCCTGATTCAGCCGAGCATTGGACGCTGTCTCTCCCATCGTGCCCGCGGCGCAATCCACGCCGCCGAAATAATCCAGCGTACCGGAAACGGAAAAATGCGCTCCGAAAACCATACTGTTGAATCCGCCGAAGACAGCCGTGCCGTTCGCCGCCGAGACCGAGACCGGAAGATTCAGCGTGATCACATTGGCGTTCGTATTTTTAGCAAAAGTCAGATTCGAGGCAAGCGTCAGCTTGCCTCCGTTCTCCGCCTCAAACGTAAGATCGCCCGACTGTTCGCGAACAGTCAGCGCGGACGAAACCGGCACATTCCCGCAAAATACAATCGTACCGCCTTCTCCGCCGAGCAGAGAAAGTGCTTTTTCAAGCGTTCCGACCGGACTGTCGGCGCTGTTTCCCGAACCGTCTGCACCGCCGCTGACATAAACCGTTTTCAAAGTTTTCCCCTCCGCTGCCATAAGACCGATTGCGGCAAGCGCCCCTGCAAGCAGGCATATGAAGAAAAAGCGAATCCATTTTTTATTCATACAACAACCCCCGTTTTTAATAGAATTATAACATTATTTCATATATATTACAACGTTTTTTGGTAATTCTGTCAAAAACATATACACTGTCTTTTATTTTTTACACAAGTTTGCCCTTATACGCGCGCGAACGCTTTGCTCTGTACAAAAAATATTATTTTTTGTACAACATATTCCGTATCCCCACAGACGCCGACAGCATCCGTTTTTCGGACGCAAAAGAAAACCGCACGGCGTATGCCGTGCGGTTTGACCGTCGAAAAAGTGAAATTTGCAAATCAAATACGTTTACAAGGCGGACCTGTGCCGCCTTGTAAACACCTTACAGGCGCGCGAGTGCCGCCATCGGCGGCGCGACGGCGCGAGCGAACGCGCCCCATCGTCGAAAAACCTTGGTTTTGCGGCGCTTAAACCGCACGGCGTACGCCGTGCGGTCTAAGCAAATATTCAAAACAGCGTGACCTTTACGAAGCCAGCAGACGCAGCGCGCGCTGCACATGTACAAAATCCACTCTGTTCAGACCATAGAAATTCGCCGACTTGCTGACATCGAACCCGTCCAAAACATAGCGAAGCAGCAAAAGCGCATCCGTCATATCAACCGTATGATCGCCGTTAAAGTCTCCGGTTACCGCATGATTGACCTCGATCCCCTCCGCAACATGCACAAGCACCATGCCGGTATTGCGTCCGTTGTCAAATTCAATGCCGGACAGCGTGCCCGCCTTGGCATGGTCGCATAGAGGCGCAGTCCCCCATGCGCCGATATTGGCGGTGATCGTACCGGTCAGATAATTCATACCGCAAATTCCGGAGTATTCCGCAGACGTAACCGCCGCGCTGCCGCCGATATTCAGCGTCATATTGCCGCTGTAGACACCGAACGGAGCCTGAGCGGCACAGCGCCGGTTGCCGCCGCTGACATACCGGAATGTTCCGCTCTCAAGCGTGATTGCGCAATCCTCTTCGCAGGATACCCCCTCCGCCGTATCATACAAACCGGAAGAAGCAGGATTGGTTCGCGCAATATCGGCAAATACATTATGTCCGGCAAAAATATCCCAGGTGCCGACCGTTTTTACCGTATCGGTTATCTCAATATTATGGAAACATCCGTAAATCGAAGTAGAGGACGCGGTGGACGCAAGCGTAAGGTTATCGAACTTTACATCGCAGCCAAGTTTCAGGCTGTCGCCCGAAATGCTGAGTGTTGCGTTTTCCCCCTCGCCGACAAACGTAATTTTGTCCGCGCCGCAAGTCACATAGAAATTACCGGAATAGGTGACCTTGCCGACGATATGAATGACCGCTTCGGGCGCGGCCTTTGCCAGCGCGACCGTCAAACTGGACATCGGATTTTTCTCGGTTCCCGCGCCGTTCAGTTTGCCGCCGGACGAAACATAAATATCGGTCATTTCAAATTTTTCGTCTTCCGTTACGCCGTCAAACAGCGCGTCATACACAACCTGTCCCATATGCGCATACCCCGATACGCTCGGGTGCAGATATTCAGTCGAAAAAAGCGTACCGTCAAACAGATAGGGGAGCGTCAGCGCATAGAAATCCAAAAACGCATATTTACCGGGCTCCGCCGCGTTCAACGCATCCGCAATCCGCTCCTGCAGCGGTCGAATCACCGAAACGGCGCGTATATCCGCGGGCGCATTGCTGGTTTTACGGTACAGCGCGCTGGTCACATATACGCGCTTTGTATCGGGAAGCCCGCCCATTTCCTCGACAAACGATTTATAATCCGTATAGAATTTTTCAAGCGCTCCGGTCGTGCCGCCGGCAACAGCGGCATCATTGGTGCCCAGCGCAAACAGAACGATGTCCGCGTCCGTTTCATGCAGCGCCAGAGGATACGCGAGCATCTCAGGATAATACCGGGTAGTCGTCGGCAGAATGCCGGAGGCGGAAACGCCGTAATTGGCCACCAAAACCTCCTTGCCCGCCTTCTCACAAATCTGCAAAAACTGCGCGGGATAAGACTGCGTCAGGCGGTCGGACGGATACCCCTCTGTAATGCTGTCGCCGATAAACGCAACGCGCAGCGGTTCATCATAACTTTGGGCCGATCCGTTTACAAGATCAAAGCGTTTGATCGTGAGCTTTGACGACGCGGGATATGTAATCGCGGCGCGCGCGTCCGAACCCTCGCGGGCTTTTACCTGCGTTGCGTCCACTACGGTGCCCGCCGCAAAAGACGCGTCCGCCCCGATTGTAACGTCGAAATTTCCGCGCATGACCTGCGTATAAGCGGCGCAGGTATAATACGCGCTGATTTCTTTGCCGTTGAATTTTCCGCCTGTGATTTCAAGCGTAATATCTCCGTCCAACGCATAATATTTTTCGTCGGAGGCCGTGATGGAAGACGCCTGTGATCCGCCCGCCGGAATGATGCCCGTGCGCCCCTGGATATAGATCGGCGTATGGAACGTGCCGCCCGTGATCGTCAAATGCGCGTCCGAAGCGAGCAACGACATTCCCGACACGCTGAACGGATCAAAATTCTTATTGTTGGTTTCCGTATTATACGTGCCGATTTTTCCGAAAGTGCCGTCATGAATCGAAACAGAAACCGGCGCCGCAATAGAACCGATAGGCTGAGTGCCGCTTGAACGCAAACTGCCCGCGGTAAACCGATTGAATACGCCGTTGTATACCGTGACAGAATAAGGGAGTTCGGTTATGCAGTCCGCATTGCCCGAAATCTCTCCGCAATGCACCCCTCCGTAAAACGAAAACGCGCCGCCTTTAGAGGTTACCGTAAAATTTTTCCCGAACACAAGACTGTTAAAGCCCCCGAACATATAGCATTCATAGCTGGCTGTAACCTCAAGCGGCAAATCCAGCGTAATCACATTGTCGTTTTGGTTTTTCTCAAACTGCAGCCGGTTGGAAAGATTGAGCATACCGCCGTTTTCCGCGGTAATCGTCAGATCTCCGCTTTGTTCGGGGAGCGTCGTTTTCGTGCCGACGGATAACGGACCGCAAACCACGATATGGCCGCCCTTGCCGCCGAGCGCATTTACCGCAGCCGTCAGACTGCCAAGCGGCTGATCCGCCGTCGAACCGTTTCCGGTTCCGCCGTTTTTGACATATACGGTTTGCTCGGATTCCGCCGCAAAAGCAAAGCCGCACAGTGCACCCGTCAAAAGAGCAAGTGTAAAGACCGTTAAAAGCGCCGCAATTTTCTTGTTCATTTTGCACATTTCCTCTCATGAAATTTGTATTCATTATTATAAATCCGTCAATTCAGGAATGCAATACAAAAAACAGCGGGATTTTTTTATCCGTTTTTATGTTCATTTTCGGATTGCAAAAATTTAACGCCGTAAATTCTTGCAAAATTTACCGTATTCCTGTATAATAATAAAGTTAGGAAGAAATTCTTTTTAAAGGAGGCGGTGCGCTTGAAAATCATCGGCGTCACGGGGCCGAGCGGCAGCGGCAAAGGCACGCTTTGCAAAGCGCTGGAAAAACTCGGGTACCGTCACATTGACACCGACGCGCTCTATCACCGGTTGCTTGCGAATTGCAAGGAAATGCAAGAAGAGCTTATGCAAAATTTCGGAAGCGAGATTTTGCAGGACGGATGCGTCAGCCGCGATATATTGCGCCCGCTGGTACTCGGCCGGGGAAACGAAAAAAATCTTTCGCTTCTCAATAAAATCACCCACAAATATGTCTGCCGCGCCTGCATCGGTATCATAAACGAGGAAAAGGAGAAAGCTACAAAGGGTGTTGCAATCGACGCGCCGCTGCTCTTTGAAGCGCGCCTGGACAAAATCTGCGACGCGGTCGTCTGCGTTCTCTGCGACACCGAAAGCAGAGTCGCCCGGATCATGGCGCGTGACGGCATCAGCGAAACATCCGCACGCACGCGGATTGCCGCGCAAAAAAGCGCCGAGTTCTACTGCCGGCGCTGCGACGCCGTATTCTGGAACGACGGCGCGCCCGATGCAGCCGACGCATTCGCCAAAGACATTGACCGCGCACGCTTTACAGGAGGGACAACATGAACAAAGCGCTCAAATCCGCCCTGATTATCACAGTCATTGCAGTCTTGTCCCTGCTGATCGGCTTTGCCGTACAGCTTTTTTCCGACAAGCTCGACCGTGCCGGCCATCCGCTCAAATACACCGAGTATGTGGAACGTTACGCAGAGCAATACAAAGTGCCGCCGGTGATCTGCTACGCCGTCATCAAGACGGAGAGCGGATTCGACAGTTCTGCAAAATCCGCCGCCGGCGCCATCGGACTGATGCAGCTTATGCCCGAAACTTTCGAGTATCTTTGCAGCCTGTCCGGGGATGAATATGAAACCGGCATGCTCTATGATCCGGAAACCAATATCCGTTTCGGCATCTATTATCTTTCCCGTCTGTACGACCGATTCGGCGTATGGGACACCGTATTTGCCGCCTATAACTGCGGTCCGACGCGCGTCGATACCTGGATACGGGAGGGCAAAGTCGACGAGGGCGGCAGACTGACCGAAATTCCGATTGAAGAGACAAAAAATTATGTCCGGCGCGTCAACGCCGCCATAGAAAAATATAAAAATTTATATTTTAACGGAGATGTGAACGAATGAAAGAACTGCTCTATAAAAAGCAAACCGCTTATGACCGCGCCCCGAAAGCGACAGAGGCCGCTTTTGAATATGCAAAAAAATACATGCGCTTTCTTGACTGCGCAAAAACCGAACGCGAAGCAACCGCCGAAGCGATCCGCATGGCCGAGGCGAACGGCTTTCGCGCATGGCAGATCGGCGAGCCGCTCAAAGCAGGCGACAAGCTGTATCTGAACAACCGCGGCAGATCGCTGTATCTGATGCGAATCGGCAGCGAAAGTCCCGCGTGCGGCGTGCGCATTGTCGCGGCGCATATCGACTCCCCGCGAATCGACTTAAAGCAGCAGCCGCTCTATGAAGCGGACGGTATGGCGTTTTTCAAGACGCATTATTACGGCGGTCTGCGCAAATACCAATGGATGACGCTGCCGCTCGCGCTGCACGGCGTCATTGTCCGCGCGGACGGAAACGCCGTCAATGTCTGCATCGGTGAAGATGAAGACGATCCTGTTTTCTACATCAACGATCTGCTCCCTCACCTTGCGACCGCCCAGGCCAAGGAACCGCTGAATACCGCGTTCAAGGGCGAAAACTTAAATATTCTCTGCGGCGCGCTGCCCGCTGGCGACGAGGAGGACAACGCCATTAAGAAAAACGTGCTGCGACTTTTGAATGAAAAATACGGCGTCACCGAATCAGATTTCGTCAGCGCTGAGCTTTCTCTTGTCCCCGCCGCCAAAGCGCGCGACATCGGCTTTGACCGCGCGCTGATCGGCGCATACGGCCACGACGACCGCGTCTGCGCTTTCCCCGCTCTGACCGCGATTTTGGAAAGTCAGGACACCGTACACACGCAGCTGTGCGTACTGGCAGATAAAGAGGAGATCGGCAGCATCGGCGTCAGCGGCATGCAGAGCGCGATCTTTACCGATATTCTGACCGAAATTGCCGAAAATCTCGGCGCCAATCCGCGCGTGGTTCGCGGCGCTTCCAAATGCCTGTCCGCCGACGTGACCGCCGCATTTGACCCAAACTTCGCGGAAGTTTACGAAAAGCGCAACAGCGCGATCCTCTGCTGCGGCGTGGCCATGTCCAAATACACCGGTTCCCGCGGCAAAAGCGGCACGTCCGACGCCTCCGCCGAATTTGTCGGCGAAATCCGCCGTCTGTTTGATCGTGCGGGCGTCGTCTGGCAGACGGCCGAACTCGGCAAAGTGGACGAGGGCGGCGGCGGAACGGTCGCCATGTTCATTGCCAACCGCAACATCGACACGCTGGACGTGGGCGTACCGGTAATTTCCATGCATGCCCCATGCGAAGTCGTTTCCAAGGTCGATGTTTACAACGCCTACCTTGCGTTCTCCGCATTCCTGAACTGATACCGGGGAACTTTATATGCGCGATTTAATTGAAAAACTGAAGGAAGCGGAAGCGCGTTTTGAATCTGTCGAAACAGCGCTTTCCGCGCCGGACATATTTGCGCGGCAGGCGGAATGCACCGCGCTGATGAAAGAACGGAAAAATCTCCTGCCCGTAATTGAAAAATACCGCGCCTACAAGGACGCGGAACAGGCGCTGTCCGAAGCGCAGGCGCTGCGCGAGGATCCCGCGGCCGACAGCGAACTGCGCGCGCTTGCCGCCGAAGAATACGAAAAAGAAAGTCAACGATGCGAAAGTCTGCTCGACGAAGTCAAGCTTTTGCTCCTGCCCCGCGACCCGAACGACGACAAAAACGTGATTGTGGAGATCCGGCAGGGCGCGGGCGGCGAGGAAGCCGCTCTGTTTGCCGCCGTGCTCTACCGCATGTACACCATGTATGCGGCGGCCGCCGGATTCCGCACCGAACGTCTCGGCGCAAACGAGACCGAGCTTGGCGGATTCAAGGAAATCAGCTTTATAGTCGAGGGCGAGGGCGCTTATTCCCGCCTGAAATACGAAAGCGGCGTCCATCGCGTGCAGCGCGTTCCCGAAACCGAGGCGCAGGGGCGCATTCAAACCTCCACCGCAACCGTCGCGGTGCTGCCCGAAGTCGAGGATGTGGAAATCGAGATCAATCCCGCCGATCTCAAGATCGAAACCTGCAAATCAAGCGGAGCGGGCGGCCAGCACGTCAATAAAACCGAATCGGCCATCCGCATTCTTCACGTTCCCACCGGCATCGTCGTGGAATGTCAGGAGGAGCGCAGCCAGTTCAAAAACCGAGACAAGGCCATGAAAATGCTGCGTACAAAACTCTACGACATAGAACAGAAAAAGCAAAGCGAAGCCATTGCTTCCGCACGCAAAAGTCAGGTCGGTACCGGCGACCGCAGCGAACGCATCCGCACCTACAATTATCCGCAGGGACGCGTCACCGATCACCGCATCGGCCTCACGCTCTACGCGCTTGAAAACTTTCTCAACGGCAACCTTGACGAAATGATCGACGCGCTCACCATGGCCGAAACCGCCGAAAAGCTCAAGGGGGCGGACGCATGAAAACCGAATTTGTCCCGCAGGCCGAACTGACGGACGAGGCGATCGAGCGCGCCGGCGCCGTGCTGCGGGGCGGCGGACTTGTCGTTTTTCCGACCGAGACGGTCTACGGACTCGGCGCGAACGCACTGGATGCAAACGCCGCGGGGAAAATATACGCCGCCAAAGGGCGTCCCTCGGACAATCCGCTGATCGTACATATTGCAGAGCCGTGCGAAGCGGAAAAATACGCGGTTGTCTGCGAGGACTATGATAAGCTCGCAGACGCATTTATGCCCGGTCCGCTGACTGTGATTCTGCCGAAAAAAAGCTGCATACCGGATACCGTGTCCGGCGGGCTTGACAGCGTCGGCATTCGCTGCCCGGCATGCGGCATCGCACGGCGGCTGATCCGCGCCGCGGGCGTACCGGTTGCGGCGCCGTCCGCCAATCTCTCCGGCAAGCCCTCCCCAACCACGGCGGCGCATACGCTTGCGGACCTTGACGGAAAGGTCGATATGATTCTGGACGGCGGCGCATGCCGCGTGGGGCTGGAATCCACCATTATAAAACTGGAGAACGGGAAAGCCACGCTGCTCCGCCCCGGCGGAATCACGCCGGACATGCTCCGCGCCCTGATCCCCTCGCTGACCCTGGCGGACGCCGTGACCAATCAGCTTTCACCGGATGCGCGGCCGCTCTCTCCCGGCATGAAATACAAGCATTACGCCCCCGCGGCGCCCCTGACGCTCGTCGGCGGTTCCGACACGCGCCGCCGCGCTTATTTTGCAGCGTCGGCCCCGGATACGCTTTTGCTCGTCTTTGACGAAGAAGCCGATCTGTTCCCGGATCGAAACCGCATTGCGATCGGCGGACAAAAGGATGTCAAAGCGCAGGCGTCCCGCCTGTTTGCTGCGCTCCGCGAGGCGGACAAACGCGGCTGCGCGGCGATTCTCGCCCCCCTGCCCGAAAAAGAGGGGCTTTCTCTGGCACTTTATAACCGAATGATCCGCGCGGCGGCTCACCGTATCGTCATGCTGTAATACGGCGGTGCCGCACAGCGCGCAGCGCATTACGATTTAGGAGAAAAGATCAATGGCAAAATCCAAAAAGCAACTCTCGCCGCGGCGAACCTCCGAACCCGCCGCGGCGCCGGTTCCGCAGTTGATTACCGACGTCATCGAAACCAACTACATGCCCTATACCATGAGCGTAATCATCTCCCGCGCCATCCCGGAAATCGACGGCTTTAAGCCCTCGCACCGCAAACTGCTGTATACCATGTACAAAATGGGGCTTTTGACCGGGCCGCGCACCAAAAGCGCCAACATCGTCGGTCAGACCATGCGGCTCAACCCGCACGGCGACGCGGCCATCTATGAAACGATGGTGCGTCTGACCCGCGGGAACGAGGCACTGCTGCACCCGTTTGTGGATTCCAAGGGAAGCTTCGGCAAGCAGTACAGCCGGGACATGGCTTACGCCGCCTCGCGCTATACCGAAGCCAAGCTCGATTCGTTCTGCGCCGAAATTTTCCGCGGTATCGACAAAAACGCAGTGGACCTGATCCCGAACTACGACAATACAACGACCGAGCCGGTGCTGCTGCCGACCTCGTTTCCCAACATCCTGGTCTCGCCGAACATGGGCATTGCCGTCGGTATGGCTTCCTCAATTTGTTCTTTCAATCTCGGCGAAGTGTGCGATGCGACCGTCGCGCTGCTCCGCCACCCCGGCACAACCACCGACACGCTGCTCGATATTCTCAAAGCGCCCGACTTCCCCGGCGGCGCTTACGTCATTTACAATCGGGAAAACATGCGTAAAATTTACGAAACCGGACGGGGATCCATTCGTATGCGCGCGCGTTATTCGTATGATAAAGCGGCAAACTGCATCGACATCACGCAAATCCCCTATTCCACCTCGATTGAGGCGATCATGGGCAAGATCAGCGACGCGGTCAAAGCCGGAAAAATCAAAGAGATTACCGACATTCGGGACGAAATCGACCTATCCGGCTTCAAGCTGACCATAGATTTGCGGCGCGGAACCGACCCGGACAAGCTGATGACCAAGCTCTACAAGCTCACGCCGCTTGAGGATGCTTTCGACTGCAATTTCAACGTACTGATAAACGGCGCGCCCCGCACGCTCGGTATTGCCGATATTCTGCGGGAATGGATACACTTCCGCACCGGCTGTGTGCGGCGCGAATTCACGTTCGACCTTGAAAAGAAGCGGGAAAAGCTGCACCTTTTGCTGGCGCTGGGCAAAATCCTGCTCGATATCGACAAGGCCATCGCGATTGTGCGCGGAACCGAAAAGGAAACCGACGTTGTGCCGAATCTGATGGAAGCCTTTCAAATCGACCAAATCCAGGCGGAATACATTGCGGAAATCAAGCTCCGCCACCTCAACCGCGAATATATCCTGAACCGCATTCAGGAAATCGAGTCGCTCCGTGGGGAAATCGCGCAGCTTGAAGACCTGATAGGAGACGAACTGAAGCTGAAAGCCGAAATCGCGCGTCAGCTTTCGGAGATCAAAAAGAAATATGCGAAGCCACGCAAAACGCAGCTCATCAGCGACGAAGACATCGAAGTGGCGACCGCGGACGACTTTGTGGAAAACTACAATGCACAGGTACTGCTCACCAAAGAGGGCTACTTCAAGAAAATTACGCTGGTCTCTCTGCGCGGCAGCGACGAGCAAAAACTGAAAGAGGGCGACCGCATCGCCTTTACCGAGGACTGCGAAAATACCTCAGAGGTGCTGTTCATCACCGACCAGCGCCAGATGTACAAGGCGCGAGTACGGGATTTTGACCCCGTCAAGGCATCGGCGCTGGGGGATTTCCTGCCCGCCAAGCTGAACATGGCCGAGGGCGAACGGCCGATTTTCATGAAAATCATCACGCCCGATCTTGAAAAATACAACCTGATTTATATTTTCGAAAACGGAAAGGGCGTTCGCGTCCCGCTCTCCGCTTATCAATTCCGCTCCGCGCGCAAAAAATTCTCGGGCGCATTTTCGGGCGCGTCGCCGGTTGCAGCCGTCATTTTGGAAGATCAGCCGAAAGATATTCTGCTGGTCAACAGCCAGAATAAGGCGATCACGATCAAAAGCGCGCTGATCCCGGAAAAAGCCACGCGCACGGCGAACGGCGTCACGCTCTTCTCCATGAAAGGCGGCAATACGGTCGTTTATGCCGACGAAGCCGAAAAATCTGTCTACCCCGACCCGATGAAATACCGCAAGATCAAAATTCCCGCAACCGGCTCGCCCCTGTAAATTCGGATTTTCCGATACGCGCTCCAAACGGAAAAGACCGAAAATATCCGTATACAGAAAGAGGTTCTTATGAAAATCGCAGTTGTAACCGGTGCTTCCTCCGGCATGGGCAGAGAATTTGTTTATGCCCTTGACAAAGAAAAAAAATACGAAGCAATCTGGGTAATTGCCCGCCGCGCCGAGCGCCTGGAGGCGCTGAAAAGCGAAACGGAAACCCCAATCGTCCCGATTGCGCTTGATCTGACAAACGCCGAAAGTATCGCAAAATACCGCGCGCTGCTTGAGGAAAAGAAGCCCGACGTGCGCGTACTCGTCAACTGCTCCGGCTTCGGGAAATTCGGCACATATCAGGAAGTCGATCCCGACACCGCCGCGAATATGATCGACCTCAACTGCAAAGCGCTGGTCAGCATGACGCAGTACACGCTGCCCTATATGAGCGAGGGCGCGCATATCCTGCAACTGGACTCGCTCTCCTCTTTTCAGCCGGTTCCCTACATCGGCGTATACGGCGCTACCAAAGCGTTTGTGCTCAGTTATTCGCGCGCGCTGAACGTGGAACTGCGTCCCCGCAAAATCAAAGTTATGGCCATTTGTCCGGGGTGGGTCAAAACCGAATTTTTCGACCGGGCAAAAACCGACTGCACGGACGCTGTGACCTACTTCAACATCCTCTATGAAGCGCGGGATGTGGTCGCGACCGCAATGCGCGATATGTACAAACCGAAAAAAGACGTGTCGATCCACGGGTTCCCGGTCAAAGCACAGGTGCTGATGGTCAAACTTCTGCCGCACAAGCTGGTCATGCGAATCTGGATGAAGCAGCAAAAGCATCAGTAAACAAAGAACTGCCAAAGCACAAATCAAAATCAGACAGTCAATAAAGTGTAAACCGCAAAGAAGAAAACGAGCCATGATGCACAACAGTTCCATTTTAAGTTTATGAAGGTTGCTTAGTCCGATTCGTCATGATTGAATAGGCAAAAATCAGCATTTAGAGGGATAAAAATGGCATTTGATTTCAAAAAAGAATATAAAGAGTTTTATATGCCCAAGGCACAGCCCAAAATCGTAATGGTTCCAAAGGCAAATTATATAGCCGCCAGAGGAAAAGGAAATCCGAATGAAGAAAACGGCGCTTATCAACAAGCAATAGGCATTTTATATGCGATTGCTTACACTTTAAAAATGAGTTATAAGACAGACCGCAAAATCGAAGGTTTTTTTGAATATGTGGTTCCCCCTCTTGAAGGATTTTGGCGGCAGGATCATGTTGATGGCGTGGATTATAGCAAAAAGTCAGCATTCAATTGGATTTCTGTAATAAGATTGCCGGATTTTATATCGCAAAAAGATTTTGAATGGGCAGTAGAAACTGCAGGCAAAAAGAAACATATTGACTGTTCTTCTGCTGAATTTTTGACTGTTGACGAGGGATTATGCGTTCAGATCATGCACTTGGGAGCATTTGATGACGAACCGAGAAGTGTTGCGATCATGGATAAATTTCTTGAGGATAACGGATATATAAATGACATAAACGATCAGCGACTGCACCATGAAATCTACATGTCTGACGCAAGAAAGGTTCCCGTTGAAAAATGGAAGACCGTAATTCGTCATCCTATCAAAAAGAAGTAATCTATTTGATTTTTTGCATATTTTATTTGAGTCCTTGGCGAATTTCCGCCAAGGGCTTTTTGTATACCGGAAACCTACGCGACGATTGCGTGGGGTTCCGGTATACAAAAACGAAAATACAGCCCAAGCCGGAATTTCCGGCTTGGGCTGTATGCTTTTGCGTATTATTTGGCAGCAAGCGCCACGCTGCCCGCAAACACTCGTTCGCATTTCGCGCAAATCGCCGTTTGCCGCGCACAGCGATCCACGCAAAAACTGCCGCCGGGACAACGCACCATGATACGCACACCGTCGGTCAGCGCCGCTTCCCCGGCTGCGGCAGACACAAGCGCCGCGCCCTCGCCCGATGCAAAAGATTCTCCCACACCCGGCGCCCAGCTGCGAAGCGCCAGCGCATTATCCCCCGCCACTGCGGCAAAATGCAGATTGACGCGCTCTCCGAAAAACAAAACTTCGTTGAAACGCCGGCAAACGCGCTCCAAATCGAGCGCGCGCAGCGCGGCGCAGCTTTCCAGCAGAAATACCGCGTGCGTGCCGGCCAGATCATATATGCCGATTCTGGGATGCCCGAGGCAATCCCGAACGGTTTCCCCGCGCGTACCGTAGCAATATTTTTGCTCCTCCATCTCACGTTTTTCAAAAGTCGGCATCGTCGCCCAGGCGCAGAGTACCCGATTGCCCATTACAGTCAGACTGACCGGATACACGCACGTCTCAAGCGAAATCCGCATACGGCTTCCCATCCCCCGATCAAACAAAAATTTTGCAGCCGCAACCGCGGCGCATACGGAAGAAGCGCCGCCTCCGCCGTCCGGCAGATAAAGCCGCAGCGCAGCCGCGTCCGCCCCATTCGGACAAACGACGCAAAATCCCTCTCCCCCAACGCCGGCACGGCGGTCGAGCAACTTTTGAATAAAAGCCTTTTCCGGCGTGACATCCTCGGAGGTCATCAGATAGTCGCTGCCGGCCACATGTATTTTTGTAAACTGCATTTCCTCACCCTGTACAATATATGTACGGGACAGGAATCAAAATGCGCCGACGCCGCAAAAAGCAAAATGATTCGTCGAAGCGCGCGTATACGCCCGAAACAATCCGATGAAACCATACCGCCGTCCGCCGCTCGTTAAAGCGCCGTACCTTTTTTCGGAACAAATAAACGTTTCATATCAGCGCCCTCAAGCTTCAGCAAAGCAATTTTTTTGTCCACGCCGCCCGCATAACCGGTCAGACTTCCGTTTGTGCCGACAACTCTGTGACAAGGAACCAAAATCGATATTTCATTATGGCCGACCGCGCCGCCGACCGCCTGCGCCGACATGCGAGACAAGCCTTTGTCCTTCGCGATTTGTTTTGCAATCTCACCGTAAGTGGTTGTCTTGCCATAGGGGATTCTTTGCAGGATTTTCCAAACGGAAAGCTGAAAAGGCGAGCCGATCATATGAATCGGCGGTAAAAAATCAGGTTCGATACCGGAAAAATAGAGGTCGAGCCAACGTTTCGCCTCTTCCAAAATCGGCGTTGCTCGCGCTTCATGCACGAGGTCAAGCCCCAGGGCATAGTATTTTTCTCCCTCAAACCAAAGTCCGGTCAAACCGATTTCGTCACAGGCAAGCAGAATTTCGCCTACCGGCGATCGATATATCGCGGTATACTGCATCATGATCCCTCCTCACATAAATCTTATCTTCGCACGCCGCTGCTTTGCCGTCGGCTGTCTGCAAAACGGCGAAACAACCGCACTTTTACTTTTGCAATCCGCAAAATCATGTATGCGGCTATACGGCGTAAACTTATCCCTCGATCACACGTTTTCCGGTCATGTGCTCAACAACCAGCTCCAAAGCCTGCACAATATTCGCCTCTTTTTGAATATGGGCTTCAACCGCCTCGTCCGATTCAAATTTTCTGTCAAATTTCCGCATACACCGCAGACTGTCTTCGGGATGCTCAATCAATTTGATTCTTCCGAAAATGACGATGCTTTTGAAATTGCGCGGCAGATTTCCGTCTTCGCTGTATCCTTTGTCATGCAAACAGAAACAAACCTTGTCGTTTCGTCTCATTGCATCTATTTTATAGCCCTGCTTTGCGCAATGCAGATATAAATTCCCGCTTTCTTCATCAAAAGCATAATTCATCGGAAAGGCGTAGGGATAGCCGTCGTCGCCGTTTACCGCAAGCGTTCCCCGAATTTCCTGTTTCAGAAGCGCAAGACATTCCGCATGCGTAAGCTGCTGCTTGCATCTTCTCATTTTTCTAAACTGTCCTTCCATGGTCATCCTCCGCTTTCTGCCTATTTTTTATTATGAAAATCAGATCGCCGCCGCTCAAAATAAAGGCTTGTCACACGGCAATCGGGATTTTGTCTGCGGTATCCGCTCTCCGCTTTACGAAAAGGATAAAAAGCAAATCGCTTTCATAGAAAAACGAGCGAAGCCATACAGATGGCTCCGCCCGTTTTTCCGCATCCAAATCACAATCGCCGAGACGCGCCGTTACCTCATGCTTATTTTTTCTTTTTACCGAGATATGCCTCTTTGACTTCCTCATTTTCCAAAAGTTCGGCGCCTGTCCCGCTTAGGATAATCTCGCCGGTCTGCATGACAAACGCACGGTCTGCCGCCTGCAGCGCCATATTCGCGTTTTGTTCAATCAAAAGCACGGTAATGCCGTGGCTGTTGATCGTATGAATAATATCGAATATCCCCTGCACCACCAGCGGCGCAAGGCCGAGCGACGGCTCATCCATCATGATGAGCTTCGGTTTGGCCATCAGCGCGCGGCCGACAGCCAGCATCTGCTGCTCGCCGCCCGAAAGCGTTCCCGCATGCTGCCAGGAGCGCTCTTTCAGTCGGGGGAACAAATTGTAAATATATTCAAGATCCGCGCTGAGATCATCGCGGCGCAGATACGCGCCGATGCGCAGATTCTCCGCCACAGTCAGGTTCGGAAACACGCGGCGTCCCTCAGGCACAAGCGTGATCCCGCGTTTGACGATCTGGTCAGGCGAAAGGCCGAGAATATTTTCGCCCTCAAAAAGCACCTCTCCGCTCTTGGCGCGGACAATGCCCGCAATCGAACGAAGCGTCGAGCTTTTTCCGGCGCCGTTTGAACCGATCAGCGTGACGATTTTGCCCTCTTCCACATCAAAAGAGATGTTTTTGATGGCCTCAATACCCCCGTAAGACACACTGAGGTTACGGACCTCCAAAATATTATGCATCTTCACTTACCCCCAGATAGGCCTTGATGACCAGATCATTGTTCTGAATTTCCTCGGGCGTACCGTGCGCAATCAGTTTGCCGAAATCAATGACATAAACCCGGTCGGAAATATCCATAACCAGATTCATATGATGTTCGATCATGAAAACGGTCAAACCGAAGCCGTCGCGAATATGCCGGATAAAAGCGGTCAATTCGTCGGTTTCCTGCGGATTCATGCCCGCGGCCGGCTCATCCAGCAAAAGCAGCGTGGGCTTGGTTGCAAGCGCACGCGCGATTTCCAACCGCCGCTGCTTGCCGTACGGCAGCGAAGTCGCCAGTTCATCTTTGACATCCAAAAGTTCGACCGCCTCCAAAAGGCGTTCCGCCTCGCGGCGCATCTCGCGCTCCTCGCGGAAATTCAGCATAAAGGTCGCGGAGAAAAGATTGCTGCGGCGGCGCATATGCATGGCCACAAGCACATTCTCAAAAACAGTCATGGACTTGAAAAGCCGGATGTTCTGGAACGTGCGCGCGATCCCAAGCTTTGTAATGCGGTCGGGCGTCTTGACAATCTTGCTGCGGAAATCGCCCTGATGCGTACCTGCATACAGTCTTTTCATCTTTCCGTGCGGATAGTTCTCCACAATCACGCGGTCATCAAAGCTGACGCGGCCGTTGGTCGGTTCATATACCCCGGTCACCACGTTGAAAGCCGTCGTTTTTCCTGCGCCGTTCGGTCCTATAAGGGAAACGATTTCGCCCTCGTTTACCTCAAGGGACAAATCATTCACCGCGACAACGCCGCCGAACTGCATCGTGATGTTTTCCAATTTCAACAGATTCTTCACTTGCCGGCAGCCTCCCTTTTCTTTTTTCCGAACCCTTTCATGCGGTTATACAGATATTCGGAAGACAATTCCTTATCTCCCATGATACCGCGGCGGAAAAACAGCACAATAATCATAATGACAGCGGAAAATACCACCAGACGGAACCCGTTTCGCGTCACGCCCGGAATCACGCCCTCCGTATCCAAGAAACGCAGCCACCACTCAGAGCAGGCGATATAAAGGAAGCTGGCGATCACAGATCCGCTGATGCTGCCGATACCGCCGATTACAACGATCAAAAGAATCTCATAGGTCAGGGTTGTGGTAAACGGTTTTGCCTGAATCGTATTCTGATACATGGCGAACAGCGCACCGCCGACGCCCGCGAAAAAGGAACTGACCACAAAGGAAATGGTCTTATGCCGCGTCAGGTTGATGCCCATCGCCTCCGCGGCCACTTCATCGTCCCGAATTGCCTTAAACGCGCGGCCGTACGTCGAGCGAATTAGGAGCGCGATGATCGCAATACACACGCCGGCAATCAGAAAATACGGGAAAACGCTTTTAAAATACGGATACATCCGAAGCTGGTTTGAACCGTTGGTGATAACGCCAAGCCCTTTCCACTGACAGAGCGCGCGCAGGATCTCGGCAAAACCGAGTGTGGCAATGGCCAGATAGTCGCTCTTCAGCCGCAGCACGGGCAGTCCGATGAGGAAAGCGAAGGCGGCGGCCAGCAAACCGGCCAGCACCAGGGCCACCGGCACGGGCAGGCTGAAGCCCACGGCGCAGTCGTAGTACTGGTAGACCTTCTCCTTGGCCTCCAGCGGAATGGTAAAGATAGCGTAAGTATAGGCTCCGATGAGCATGAAGCCCGCCTGTCCCAGGGAGAACAGGCCGGTAAAGCCGTTGAGCAGGTTCATGGAGACGGCCACCAGGGCATAGATGGCGCTTTTCCGCAGCACGGTGAAGAGCATGTGCCCGCTGGGCAGGGTACAATCCAGGACATAGAGGGCGGCGATGCAGACCACGGCGGCGGCAACGGGGACCCAAATCTGTTTCTGTTTTTTCATGGCGTTCACCTCAAACCTTATCGGTGGCCTTCTCACCGAACAGCCCGGTGGGCTTGGCGATGAGAATGACGATGAGCAGGGCGAAGGTGAAGGCGTCCGAGAAGGTGGTCAGCCCCAGTCCCGTCTGAAGGACACCCAATTGGACCAGCATGTCGTCCAGGCCCTTGATGATATTTTCGCAGATGCCGATGAGGAAGGCGCCCACCACCGCTCCGGGAATGGAGCCGATGCCGCCGAATACGGCGGCCACGAAGGCCTTCAGGCCGGGCATGGCGCCCGAGGCGGGCACCACGCCGGGGTAATTGGTGAAGTAGAGCAGCGACCCCACCGCAGCCAGGAAGGAGCCAATGATAAAGGTGACGCTGATGACCGAGTTGATCTTGATGCCCATAAGCTGACTGGTCTCGAAGTCCTTGGCCACGGCCCGCATGGCCATGCCGATCTTCGTGTGGTTGATGAGCAGCACCAGCAGCACGACCAGCACCAGCGTCAGCACCGGCGTGACCAGCGTGACCATCTTTGTGGTGGTGCCGAACACGCTGACGGTGTCGGAGATCCAGGGGATGGTCGGGTAGTTCTTGTTCAGGCCGCCGGTGACGTAGAGCGCGAGGTTCTGCAGCAGGTAGCTGACGCCTATGGCGCTTATCATGACCGACATCCTCGGCGCGGAGCGCAGCGGCTTATACGCCACGCGCTCGATGACGAAGCCGAGCACAACGGTCATCACTATCACAAAGGGTACCGCCAGCCAGAGCGGCATCCATGTCACGGCGTAGACCATCATGAGGCCCGCGACCATGAACACGTCGCCGTGGGCGAAGTTTATGAGCCGGAGTATGCCGTAGACCATCGTATAGCCGACGGCTATGAGCGCGTACTGGCCGCCGACGGAGATGCCGGAGAGCAGATACGGCAATAGTTTGTCGAAGAAATCCATTGAGCTTCCTCCCAATGCTCGCGCCGCCTCGAAAGCGCGGTCGCCGCGATTGCCGCGTTTTCGACGCAGCGCATGCAAAATAGTGGGGCTAAGGCGGAGGCTTTCGCCCCCGCCCTTGCCCTTAAACGGTTATCGCTTGGAAATTACTCGATGCCCTGCTCGCCGATGAGGTCCCACGCGCCGGTCTCGGTGTTGCAGTACTTGATGAAGGCGACGTCGCGGGTGGCGTCCTTGGCGCCGTCGGCGAAGGAGATGTTGCCGGTGATGCCGTTGTAGTTGACGGTCGGCAGAGCCTCAAGGACGGCGGCGGGATCCGCGCTGCCGGCAGCCTTGATGGCCTCGAGGGCGACGTAGTAGGCGTCGTAGCCCATGACGGAGACAGCCGCGATCATGTCGTTGCCGCCGTTGTTCTCGAGGTTGACGCTGTCGGAGTTGATCCACTCCTTGAAAGCGGCGTCGAACTCAGCGTTGCCGCCCTCCTGATAGAAGGTGGTGACGTAGACATGGACGTTGTCCTTGCCCTGGGCGGCGGCGACGATGACGTTGGAGTCCCAGGTGTCGCCGGCGAGGATGGGCATGCCGAGGTCCTGAGTGGCGGCCTGGTCAATGATCAGCGCGGCGGCCTCGGTGGAGACAGGGGCGAAGAAGATGTCGCAGCCGTTGGACTTGGCGTTGGTGACGTAGCTGCCCTCCTGGAAGACCTCCTGGACGCAGTTCTCAGCGCCGAAGGCTTCGACGAAGTAGTTCACCAGGCCGACGGAGTAGTCGTCGCCCTGCTTGGCAAGGCAGTAGGCCTTGGTGGCGCCGAGGCTCTTGGCGTAGTTGGCGAGAACGGTGCCCTGGAAGGGGTCGATGAAGCAGATGCGGTAATATGTATCACTGACCTGAGTGACCTGGGGGTTAGTGCAGGTGACGCCGATGGCCGGGATGCCCGCATCGCCGAAGGCGGTGGCAGCGGCTATGGACACGCCGGAGCCGTAGGAGCCGAGAACGACGGAGGCGCCGTTGGTGATGAGCTCCTGAGCCGCGGAGACGGCCTTGTCGTTGCTGGACTGGTTGTCGGCGTAGATGAGCTCGACGGTGTAGGTCTCGCCGCCGACCTCAACGGTCGGGGTCAG
>OLGD01000651.1_pt1 | contig 64711 bp, 56 predicted proteins | sample 1605311 | NCBI WGS metagenome assembly OLGD01 (sample SAMEA3888917, study PRJEB22519) | human gut metagenome | biome: human gut; feature: human-associated habitat; material: faeces | place: Denmark | collected 2010
CTTACAGGCGCGCGAGTGCCGCTGAGGGCGGCGCGACGGCGCGAGCGAACGCGCCCCATCGTCGAAAAACCTTGGTTTTTCGACGGTCTAAACGGACGGAGATATAAAGAAATATCTCCGTCCGTTTTCTTTTCAAAATCAAGTAACTTTTTGTTCACTGCTTTCCAGCGCGGTTATGAATGGTATTCATCAGACGCGCCGGTATAGGCTGTCAGCTTTGCGCTGCATGGTCGCATATAAAGGGATTCGGCGAACGCATGGCGATACCCTCTTTGTTTTCAGAGCTTTCGGAGGATTTTTTTCAAGCTTTGAGCGCTTCAACGACCGCTTATCAAATCGCGGTTATCCGCCGACTGTGTTGCTGCCCGCCGTGCTGCTGATAATGACGCCGTTTTCAAATATGCCGGTGATCGTCCGCCCGCTCGGCCAGGTATAGGTTCCCTCGCCGGTCAGCTGGTTGTCCTTAAAGCTGCCGGTATACGTTTCGCCGTTGGCAAAGGTGTAGGTTCCCTGTCCGTTGCGCATGTCGTTTTTGTAGTTGCCCTCGTACACGTCGCCGTTGGCAAAAACCTGCTTGCCGTATCCCTCTTTAACGTCGTTTACATAGGTGCCTTCAAAGGACGCCGCGCCGCTTGTGTATACGCCGCTTCCGTTCTTGCGTCCGGCGGCGAACTGCCCCTCATAGACGCTGCCGTCCGCGTAGGTCAGCTTTCCGGCGCCTGCGGGATAATCGTTTTCAAAATTGCCCTCGTACACGTCGCCGCCGGCGTAGGTCAGCGTGCCGTAGCCGTTTTTGCGGTCGTCGGCGAACAGGCCGGTATATACATCGCCGTTTGCATAGGTCAGCGTGCCCTGTCCCTCTTTTTTGTAATCCTCAAATCCGCCGACATACACGCTGCCGTCCGAATAGGTGATTGTATTTCCCTCCGTCAGCCGGCCGCGGGTGCGCTGTCCGCCCGGATCCGAGGCGGAAATCCAGCCGCTTTCCGGCGCGCCGGAGCGAACAATGCCGAAAAATTTGATCGTGCGGCCGTCGGCGCAGGCGCTGCCCGTGTAGCGGACGCCGCAGAAGAACAAAACAAGAAAGATCAGCAGCAGCGCGCTGAGCGCAAGAAGCGCCGCGCGGAAGCGCGGATCCAGCTTTTTGCGCCGGTAGGGCGCTACGCGGCGTTTTTTCGGTTTCGGGGGTTTGTAACCGCCCTTTTTTCCGGCGTGCACATAGGTCGGAAATTCGTTTGTGTCCGCGCGCTCGTCCGCGTCGGCGCCGTAGCTGTAGCTTGTCCGCGCGGGAATATGGGCGGCGCTCTGCGTGCGCGGCGTTTTGGGCGCCGGGCGCACGGGAATTTGATTTTGTGTTCGCCCGCTTTCGGCTGTGCGCGCGCCGCCGGTGGTTTGGCGTGCGCCGCTGACCGTTTGGCGCGTGTCTTTGGCGGTTTGGCGTGCTTCGCCGGCGGGTTGGTACATACCGCCGGTCCGGCGCGCGCCGTTTGCAGTCGGATGCGCGTTGTCGGCTGTTCGCGTCCGCGCTTTGCGGGGCGCACCGCCGTAGGCGGGCGAAGCCGAAGCCGATTCATTTTTCGCGGTCTGTGAAACCGCGGCAGGGCGTTTGGTTTGGATCGCTGTACCGGCCGCCGCGTAATTTTTCGTCGCGGCAAACGCCTTTTGGCGTCTTGCGTCCCGCTCGCGCGCTTCGGCGAGCGCGGCCCGCTCGGCGGGCGTGGTCGGCGTATATTCGTTTTTCTCCATTGGTCGTTCGCTCCGTCAATTTTTGATCATCGTGATGGCGTTGTCCGCCAGCACCAGCAGTTCCGGGACAAAATACAGCAGGACAAAGCACAAAACCGTGCAAAGTACAAATGTGACCACCAGCGTCGCAAAACCGCCTTTTACCGGCTTGAACCGCTTGTCTGCGATGTATTTGTCCTCCTCGCGAAGATAGAAGCGCGCGCGCTGCGTCTCCCCGTCGTTTGCGTTCGGATCCTCGGTGCGCACGTATTTGGAAAGGACGCTCGGACGCCGGAGGCTGCGTCGGATCAGGCGTTTGTCGCAGCCGATCTCCGCCAGCGTTTTGGCGTGTTCGGGCGTGAATGCGTCCGTTTTATACAGGCGGCGAATCGGCCGGCCTAAAAAATCGCTCGAATAATAAACGCCGACCGAAGCCAAAAAGACGCCGGCGCAGATACCGATGATTAAAAAAATCAAAAATCGTTCTATTTCCGTCCCGTCAAAGTTTTGCAGAACCGCAAGGTCGGGTGAAAAGTATTTATAATAGAAGTATTCGCGAATTTCTTCCAGCATGGCTGAAAAATCCGACATGGCTTTCCTCCTTGTCTTGTCAGTCCGCCGCGGCGGACAAAAAGTTATCGATGCGTTTCGGGTCAAAAGCCGCGCTTGTACCCGCTTGCATGGTATTTTGCATAAGACGGTTTTCCGCATGGGGCAGTTTCCGCGCAGATGTGATTTTTTTGCGTATGACGGCTTTTCGCGCGTGGATGATTTTTTTGCGTATGACGGTTTTCCGTGTGTGGATGATTTTCTGTGTATCGTGTTTTTTGGCGCGTGGGTTTTTGTTTTTGCATAGGACGGTTCTTTCCGTATGCGGCTATACGGCTATACGGCTATACGGCTATACGGCTATACGGCTATACGGCTATGCGGCTATGCGGCTATACGGCTATACGGCTATGCGGCTATGCGGCTATGCGGCTATAACGGCTATGCGGCTATGCGGCTATATGGGCAATACGACTATGCGGTTATACGGCTATACGGCGGCGTTTTGCAAGGGTGCGGACGTTCAAAAATAGGCTGTTTTTCGTAAAATAGGGAAGCGTAGTTCTTATATTCCGCAAAAATGGCCGCGATTTTCGGCTTTACTGCTCAATAATTTCCTCGCCGCAGAGTTTACGGAGCAGGATTTCCAGATCCTCGTCGTCCTCAAACGACACCTGCACGGATTTCGCATGCCCCCGGCGGTTGATGCGTACCCGGCGGCCGAGCAAATCCATCGCTTTGTGTTCGAGTTCGGCGTAATAGTCGATTTTGAGCCCCAGTTCGGGCACCGGTTCTTCGTCCCCCTGATGCGTCAGCTGATTTTCTTTTTTGACCAGTTCCTCGGCCGCGCGGACAGACAGGCCGCCGGCAACGATCTTGGCCGCGATGGCCGGTTCTTTTTCGCGGTCTTTCAGCGCGAGCAGGGCGCGCGCGTGTCCCGCGGAGAGTTCGCCCGTGCCGAGCATGGTCAGCACGTCGTCGGACAGGTCCAAAAGACGCAGCGCGTTGGTGATCGTGCTTCTGCCCTTGCCGACCTTTTGCGAAACTTCCTCCTGCGTAAGTCCGTAACTGCCGATCAGCGCGCGGTAAGCCTGCGCTTCTTCGATCGGATTCAAATTTTCCCGCTGAATGTTTTCAATCAGGGAAATCTGCGCGGTTTCGATGTCGCTTTTGTCTAAAATGATGACCGGAATTTCGGTGAGTCCCGCCATTTTAGACGCGCGGTAGCGGCGTTCGCCCGCGATGATCTGATAATGGCCGTCGGCGATTTCGCGCACCAGAATCGGCTGCAGGACGCCGTGGGCGGCAATGGAATCGGCCAGTTCGGCCAGCGCCTCGCCCTCAAAGATTTTGCGGGGCTGATCCGCTTTGGGTTCGATCAGTGAAAGGCGCAGTTTTGTGAGGCTGCCGCGTTCGTCTACCGTATTGTCGTAGAAAATATTGTCAAATCCTTTTCCGAGTCCGGACGGCTTTTTCGCCATAATGTTCCCCCTGTGCCCGCAGATTCAAAGCGTTTGACGCAATTTGAAGCGGGCGTATGATGAAATCGTTTTGCAAAACGCCGTTTTTGAAAAAACGGCGGATCCGTTTGGGCGCGCTTTTACGGGTGTGTTTTGTTTTTCGTGTGGTTTGCGTGTCCCCGCGCCGCCTGTTTCCCGCTCAGATGCGATCGAGCAGTTCTTTGGCGACTTCCAGATATTCAGCCGCGCCTCTTGAGGATTTGTCATGATAGTATACGGGCGTGCCGAAGCCGGGCGCTTCGCTGAGCTTGACGTTTCTGGATACCGGCGTTTTGAAAAGCTTATCCGAATAATATTTTTTCAGTTCGGAAATGACCTGCATCGTCAAAATCAGGCGGCCGTTGAACATCGTCACCAGAATGCCGCAGATTTCGAGTTCGGGATTATAGAGCTGCTTGATTTTGCGGATGGTCAGCATCAACTGCGAAAGTCCCTCCAGCGCGTAGTATTCGCACTGCATCGGGATGATGACTGCGTCGGACGCGGCAAGCGCGTTGACCGTAATCATGCCGAGCGAGGGCGGACAATCGATAAAGATATAATCGTATTCGTCCCGAAGTGTGGAAAGCTGATTTTTCAGGCGGTATTCCCGGTTGCTGAGTTGGTACAAATCAAATTCTGCGCCGGCCAGCGAAATATTGGATGGAATTACGGAGAGATTTCTAAATTCGGTTTGAATGACGGCTTTTGCGGCGCCCACTTCATCGATCAGGATCTCATAAGAGGTTGCTTTCAGGTTCTTTTTGTTGATGCCGACGCCGCTGGTGGTATTTCCCTGCGGGTCCAAATCAATAAGCAGAACCTTTTTGTCCAATATCCCTACGGAAGCGGCGATATTGACTGCCGAGGTGGTTTTGCCCACGCCGCCCTTTTGGTTGGCAAAGGCGATGATTTTTCCCATACTTTCCTCCAAATGTGCATAAACAAAGCTGTTAAAGGTTTCCGGTTGTCGAAGCCGCAAATAAAGGTCATGCGCGAAAATTGCGGCGTATACTGTATTATACCATCAAATTGGGGGCAAGTCAACCGGGAAACCGATGAAGCTGCGTTTTTCACATAAAAAACACATGGGGGTTTGAAAAAATGTTTCACGTGAAACCATGTCCCGGACTTTTTTGGCATATGCGGTTCTTGCGCGTGATGTTTCACGTGAAACCATGTGAAACACAAGATGTTGTTTCAAATTCCGAATCAATGGACTATATATTGTGTCAAGATCAAAAATGCAGGATGAATGCCGCCCTCTATGCCCGGCGCGAACAATTTTTGCGGTTTTGTTTAAATCTTCATATATATAAATAGGAAGATTTATCAAAAAAATTTTCCGGTTTTCCCTTTTTGCGGTTTTGCGGAACGGCGGTTTTGTAAAACGGCAAACCCTGTTCGGACGGCATAGGTTTGACCGGAATCCAATTATCAAGGCGCGCATATAGTAAAAAATAGGAAATGAAAACAGAAAACGGATGAGACCGCCGGTAAAGGCGGCGCGAAGCCCGAAATCTGATTTTAAGCGGGCTTTTGGGAGATAGAATTTTGGCTTTTCGGATCGGGTACATATATATGATTGGTAAGAAGTTGAAAAAGCGGCGGCGGCATTCGACGTTTGTGCGACAAAAAACGGGCAGGCGGAGATTTGAATATGTCCCTCTGCGAATGTTCAAAGAAAAATTTTTTCTGACGGCAAAACGGAACCGCTGCGCGCTTTTTTTCGGTTCAAATTTCTTTGAAAGCCTATAAAAATTCAGGAGATTTTTTACAGACGGCGTATAAAATTCAGAAAAACGGGCAACCCTTTCTGCGGCACGGGAGAATATTGGCAATGTGAAGATTTGCAAAAAAGTGTTGACAAAGGAGGAAGTGTGTGCTAACATGTAACATGTTTTCGTCAGGTTATCTGAGAAACGCGGTAAAAAACGTTTTCAAACCGATACAAATGACGAAACATTCTGCCTGTGGCAGAAGGGAAACCCCATATTTTGAAAGGAGAAGCAAGATGAATCTATGCAGGAAGGCTGCGCTGCTGTTTGCTCTGGCGGCGCTCTCTGTAATGCTGATGTCATTTACTTGCGCGGCCTCGGAAAATACCGGTGATTCCATTGATCTTTATGTGAACAGCGTCCCTGTGGACGGCGCCGTGCTCGTAGACGGTACGGCGTATGCTCCTTATCGCATTTTGGTCAGCGCGATTGATCCTGCGGCGGCTTATGATTGGGACGGAGATACCCGTGCCTCGGTTGCCGTCAGCGAGGGCATTGAGATCCGTGCGTATGCGGATCAGCATTACATCGAAGCCAACGAAAGAGTTCTTTATAACGAAACGGCAAAAAATTTGACAGTTGAGGATGTGTTGTACATTCCGGTTCGCTCTGTAGCCCGCGCCTATTCGCTCGAATGCGAGTGGAGCGCAAAGGAAGAGGCGGTTTATCTGAGCGGTACGGTCACGCCGATTGTGAGCGGCGATGAATTTTATGATGAAGACGTTCTCTATTGGCTCTCCCGTATCATTTCGGCCGAGAGTCGCGGCGAACCGATGCTCGGACAGATCGCCGTCGGCAATGTCGTGCTGAACCGCACGGAGGACGGATCGTTCCCGGATACGGTTTACGGCGTGATTTTCGACCGCAAGAACGGAACGCAGTTTACGCCGGCGGCGAGCGGGTCGATCTACAATGATCCGACCGAGGACGCCGTGCGCGCGGCAAAAATCGTACTGGAAGGCGTTGAGGTCGTGGAGGACGCGCTGTTCTTCTGCGCCGGCCGCGTGAGCAGCGGAAGCTGGATGGATAAGAACCGCGAATACGTGGAGACTATCGGCAATCACGTGTTTTACGCCTGAGTAGGGCGGTGAATTTTCACATTGCTTTTTGCGCCCCGCACGCCGCGGCAGTGCGGCACACCGGTAATCGCGGGGAAGAAAGCGCGGTGAAAAGATTGAGCAAACAAGTTTATAAAAAGGGAGGCAAAGCGAGTTTTCGCTTTGCCTCCCTTTTTGACCGCTGCAAAGAAGAAAGCAGACCGCCAAGGGATTGTAAAGGCGCTGCGTCATACAAAAGCGCGATTTTTCACATAGGGACGGGGCTTTTTTTCGCGGAGCGGGGCAAAATCCGCCCGTATGACAGCCGAAACCGCCGCAGAACCGGAATGTTTTCGGAGCGGGCGAGGCTGTTCCGGCGGGACAAGGTGGCGGTGCGAGCGGATTTGAGCGAACGAAGCTGTTCCGACGGGACAAGGTGGCGGGGCGGATTCGAGCGGGCGAGGCTGTTTCCCGGCGGGGATGAGGTGGCGGGGCGAGCGGATTTGAGTGGACGAGGCTGTTCCGGCAGGAGCGAGGTGGCGGGGCGAGCGGATTCAAGCGGACGAGGCTGTTCCCGGCGGGGACAAGGTGGCGGGGCGAGCGGATTCGAGCGGACGAAGCTGTTCCCGGCGGGGACAAGGTGGCGGGGCGAGCGGATTTGAGCGGACGAGGCTGTTTCCCGGCGGGACAAGGTGGCCGGAGCGGGGGCTGCGGCGCGGTCAAATACCGCTTTCTGCGGGGGCGGCGCGGTCGGAGCGGCATTCAACCATCCATGCGTGGCGGGTCTGCGCGCGGGCGGTTGACAAGCGCGCGGCGGCGGTGTATAATGTGTACATAATTTTACCCATATTGCCGGAATCTGCATGGTGCATACACACGATACCGGCGCTATAGACAAGGAGACCGTTATGAGCGAAAAAACGGAGCCGCGCGCGCTTCAGGGCGCGATGGAACTGCTGCCGAAAGATCAGATCCTTTTTAACCGTATGTACGATACCATCCGCGGCGTGTATGAACAATTCGGGTTTCTGCCGCTGGATACGCCGACAATCGAATATTCCGCCGTTTTGCTGGCCAAGGCGGGCGGCGAGACCGAAAAACAGATTTACCGCTTCACCAAGGGGGAGACCGACCTCTCTCTGCGCTTTGATCTGACCGTGCCGCTGGCGCGGTATGTCGCGCAGCACAAGGAGGAATTGGCTTTTCCGTTCAAGCGCTACCAGATGGGCAAGTCCTTTCGGGGCGAGCGTCCGCAGAAAGGGCGCTTCCGCGAATTTTATCAGTGCGACATCGACGTGATAGGGCCGGGCGAACTCGATCCGATGTATGAGGCGGAAATGCCCGCCGTGATCTATCAGGTGTTCCGAAAGCTGAAGCTCGGCCGGTTTGTCATTCGGATCAACAACCGCCGGATTTTGAACGGCTTTTTTGAAACGCTCGGACTTGAAGGGAAGATCGCGGGCATTCTGCGCGCGGTGGACAAGCTGGAGAAGATCGGCGCGCAGAAGGTGCGCGAGGAGCTTCTTTCGCTGTCGGTGTCCGAGGACGCGGCTGCCCGGATTTTGGACTTTATCGGCATTCGGGGGCGCAATGCGGAGGTGATCGCCGCGCTGCGCGCGCTCGGAATCGAAAATGAAACCTTCCGCACGGGTGTGGACGAGCTTGAAACCGTTCTGAACTGCGCCGCCGCATACGGCGTGCCGGAGGAAAATTTGTGCGCCGACCTCACGATCGCGCGCGGGCTTGACTATTACACCGGCACGGTATACGAGACGATGCTTGCTGATTATCCGTCGCTCGGCAGCGTCTGTTCGGGCGGCCGTTATGACGATTTGACCGGGTTCTACACGGACGACAAGCTGCCCGGCGTCGGCGTTTCCATCGGTCTTACCCGCCTGTTCTCGCAGCTAAAGAGCGAAAATCTGCTCCCAGACGGGCAGTCGGCGCTTGTGGACGTGCTGGTCGTTCCGATGTCCGCGGCGGAGAGAGCCGCGGCGCTTTCGGCGTCCGCCGTTCTGCGCGGCGCGGGACTGAACGCCGATGTGTACTGGCTGGAGCGCGGCATTAAGCCCAAAATGAAATTTGCCAACCGCAGCGGGATCCCGTATGTTGCGCTGATCGGCGAGAGCGAGGCGCAGAGCGGACTTGTCGCGCTGAAAAATATGGAGACCGGCGAGCAGACCCTGATGGCCCCCGACGAGGCGGCAAAAGCCGTTCTGCGCGGGAAAACGGTTTAAGCGCGTTTTGCCGCCGACCGCGCGGGACTCTCAAAGTCAGTTTTCTTTTTTCGGCTGCGTTTTGTGCGCTTCGGCGCGCGCAAAGATAAGCTTTTACAATAGGCTTACAATAGGCTGTAGAGAAATCGCAGGGGCTGTCCTCTGCGTCGATTCGGAACCCGGCGGAGACTGTGGATACACGATCTTGAAAAGGGACAATCGTTTCCGGTATGTGACCGTCGTCCGTGCAATCAAAAACAACGGCGCAAAGCAGGAATATAGATAAAAGACAAGAGAGAGACGACATCAAAAAGGAGAAAAATTTGCTTTATTTTGAACCGGTACAACCGGATTTGTATAAACTGCGGGTTCCGTTTGAGAATATTTATACGGGCGTGTTCTGCATTGTGACCGCCGCGGGCGCGGTGATTATAGACAGCGCCGCCGGCGCTTATGACATCCGGCAATACATTCTTCCGGCGCTTGAAGCGCTGGGAAAGACCTTGGGAAATCGGACTTTGGCGGTGCGCCGGATCTTATGCACCCATGCGCACGGCGATCATACCGGCGGCCTTTCCGCGCTGCATGCCCGGTTCCCGGAGGCAAAAATCGGCGCTTTTTCACAGAGCGTTTGCCCCGCGCTGTCTGTTTCGGCGTTTGAAACGCTTTCCGACGGCGACATTCTCATGGACTGCGTTCAGGTGCTGCACCTGCCCGGTCATGCGGACGATTCGGCCGGATTTTTGGATCTGCGTACCAAAACGCTGATCTGCGGGGATTCTTTGCAGTTCTTTGGCGTCGGACGGTACGGATGCGGGGTTGCGTCGTGGTCTTCGTATCTGGAGACGCTCAACCGGCTGCTTGAAGCCGATATTGAAAATATCGTCGCCTCGCACGACTATGTTCCGATGGGCGGCAATGCGTCCGGCGCCGAAGCGGCGCGCGCCTATATCAAGGGCTGTCTTGCCTGCGCGGAGCAGATTCGGGCGTTTGTGCGCACCGAATGCCTGCTTCACCGCACGGAGCCCAAAAAGATCGCTTCGACCTTTAACAAAAGGGTCGGCGCTGCGCGGAGACTGCCCCCTCTGCCCGCGGCTTCGGTGCGGTGCATCATGAAAGAGGAAGATTGGAAGTAGTCCGCCCCTTTTGGGCAGTACATACCGCGTGAGCGCGGAATTTTACGGAGGGATTTTATGCAGACGGTCGAAGAAACGGTGCAGGCGCGCTTGTTTGAAATGCGGGATCCGGCTTACAAGGCCTTTCACAGCCGGCTGATCCCGACGGTGGATCCCGAAACGATCTTAGGCGTCCGCACGCCGGCGCTGCGCCGGTATGCCCGCGCGCTTGCCAAAACGCCCGAAGCGGAGGCGTTTCTGCGCATTCTGCCGCACCGGTATTATGAGGAAAACAATCTGCACGGCCTTTTGATCGAGGCGATGTCCGATTACGACCGGGTCATAGAAGCGCTCGATGCGTTTTTGCCGTATGTGGACAACTGGGCGACCTGCGATCTGATGCGCCCGCGGGTGTTTGCAAAGCATTTGCCCGCTTTGTCCGGGCAGATCGGTCTTTGGCTGCGCTCGGCGCATCCGTATACGGTCCGCTTTGGCTTGGAGATGCGCATGGTCTTCTTTCTGGACGCGCATTTTCGCCCGGAATATCTGGAAGAAGCGGCGGGGGTCCGGTCGGACGAATACTATGTGCACATGATGGTCGCGTGGTTTTTTGCGACCGCGCTCGCCAAACAATATGATGCGGCTTTACCTTTTCTGACAGAACGCCGCCTGGATGCGCGGACGCAGAACAAGGCGATCCAGAAAGCGCTTGAAAGCTTTCGCGTCCCCGATTCGCAAAAAGCGTATTTGCGGACGCTCAAAGTAAAATCTTCCCCCGATAATGCCGCGCTCATTGGTGATTTTAAATAAGCGGTGCAAAAAACCGGTAGAAAAAAAGATTTTTTAAACGATACGAGCCGTTCTGTTTTTGGGTTAAATCGGGAAAAGCTGCAATCCATGCGGTTCAAGATTTTTCGCATGAAAAAGAAAAATTTCAGGATTCTGATTTTGACAAATATTACCAGTTGCACATGCTATTCTGTATCCAGTTTGTCCGGCGGCAGCCGGTTGTGTATACAGGGGGATTTATGAATTATTGTTGTGTGGAAGAGCAATTGGCAGATGAGGAAACGGGAAGCTATACCGCGTACGCGGTGGCGGTCGAACTGGACGGAACGCGGATTCGGTATCTTTCGGATGCGTTTTCCGATCATGAGCAGGCGCTGCGTTTTATTGCTCTTTGCAACGAGCTTCAGCCGTGTCCGATTCATTTACGGGAAATGATCGAAGATTTTATCGTGAGCGAATAGGCGGCCAACCCGCGGTTTTGCGACCGCGCGACGCGGTTTTGGCGGCGTTTCGCCTGTTTTGACCGGTGTTTGGAGGGCGATGATGGCAAAAACGGCGGAAATGAAAATTATCGCGCATATTGATACGGCGTTCCCCGAAAAGTTCGGGATTCCGCGGCAGAGCGGGCTGGCCGAAACCCGTGCGACCGTGGTGTTTGAGCCGGAATACCGGAATCCGGACGCACTGCGCGGACTTGAGGACTATACGCACATTTGGCTGCTCTGGCAGTTTTCGGGCGCGCTGCGCGCGGACTGGTCGCCGACGGTGCGCCCGCCGCGCCTCGGCGGAAATGCGCGCATGGGCGTGTTCGCGACCCGCTCGCCCTTTCGGCCAAGTCCCATCGGGCTGTCGTCGGTGCGGCTGTGCGGCGTGCAGCTGCAAAGCGCGCGCGGGCCGCTTTTGCATGTGGCCGGCGCGGATCTGATGGACAAAACGCCCATCCTCGACATCAAGCCTTATCTTGCGTATACCGATTCGCATCCCGATGCGTCGGCCGGATTTTCCTGCGCGCCGGGAGAGGGCAGGCTGGCGGTCGTGTTCCCGGAAAAGATGCTGGAGGCGGTTCCGCCTGAGCATCGGGAGGCGCTGTGCGAGGTGCTGGCGCAGGACCCGCGCCCGGCTTATCAGGACATGCCGCAGCGGGTATACGGGCTTTCTTTTGCGGGGATGGAAATTCGGTTTTCGGTCGCTTCCGGGCGGCTGACCGTGCTGCGGGTGCGTTTTTCGTCGGAGCGGGACGGGGACGGCGAGCGCATGTGAGCTTTTGCCGGGCTGTCCGCGCGTCCGCCGCCGGGCGCATGTGAGCTTTTGCCGGGCCGCCCGCGCGTCCGCCGACGGGCGCATGTGAGCTTTTACCGGGCCGCCCGCGCGCCGCCGGCGGCGAGACGCGGCAAAGCGCACGGTTTGGGCTTTTTCGATCGTTTTTTAGTTGACCGCCTGTCGGCGCGCGGCCGGACGCAAAAGCCGCGGCGCGGGGATTGTGCGGCAATGTGCGAAACAGCGGCGCGTGTTTTGCGTGAAACAGCGCGGCACATACCCCGCTTTTCATCTGGCCGTGTATTCGGCTATGCGGGGGCTGCCCGGTTTGCGTGTGCATTAAGGTCTTCCACGGAACGCGCCTCCGAATGCTTGGCGCGCTTTGCGGAATGTGCCGGGGACGAATGCGAAAAAAGGGAAGCGCGGGTCGCCGGTTTTGCCGGCGATTTTGATGTTTCGGATGGACAAATTCGAGCATGGAGGTGTCGGACTTTGGAGACGGTGGTTTCGGTTGAGACAATGCGCCGCTCGGACGCCGGTACGATTGCGCGCGGCATTGACGGCCGCACGCTGATGTACCGCGCGGGGGAGGGGATTTTTTCCGCGTACCCCTGGCGGGGGCCTGCGGCGGTTGTGTGCGGCAGCGGGAACAACGCAGGGGACGGCTATGTGCTTGCGCTTTTGCTTGCGCGGGCGGGCGTTCCCTGCCGGATTTTTCTGCCGGAGGAACGCTTTTCCGAGGACGGACGCTTTTATTTCGAGCAGTGCCGCGCCGCTGGAATCGGCTTTGAAATTTGCGGCGGCACGCCGGATTTTTCGGGCTATGCCGAGATCGCCGACTGCCTGCTCGGCACCGGTTTTCGCGGCGAGGCGCGCGGAATGGCCGCGTCGGTGATTTCGCGCATCAATCAAAGCGGGGCTGCGGTCGTCAGCGCGGACATCAACAGCGGACTTTCGGGCGACGGCTTTCCGACCGGACTTTGCGTCGTCTCAGCGCTCACCGTTTCGGTGGGGTATTATAAGATCGGGCATTTTCTCGGCGCGGCGGATCAAAATATCGGCCGCCTTACGAACTGCAATATCGGCATTGACCTCCTTGGCAAGGGGTATCCGCTGTTTTCTGCGGAGGAAGCGGCGGATTTTGCCTGCGGCGTCGGCGCGTCCGGCTTTGAGAATGCGAAAAACGCGGCCAAGCCGTTCAAAATGAATGCGTCCGATATGCCGGTGTGTCCCGGCGCGGCTGAAAGAGCGGCCGGAGCAGATACGGCGAGTACGCTGAATCGGCCGGGCGCGGAGAATGCCGCGTCTGCGGCAAAGCGTTTTTCTTTGGCGGCGCTGGCCGCGCGCGCGCCCGACGCGGAGCGCGGCGGCTTTGCGAGGGTGTTTGAGCGTGCGGAGGATTTGACGCGCGCCTTGGGCGGGGATGCGGGACTTGCGCCCATAGAGGCGGCGGAGCGGTACGCGCGCCGCACAGGCGGATGCGTTTTGCTCCGCGGGCGGGTTTCTCTGATAACCGACGGCGCGGATACTTGTTTTGTATGCCGCGCGCGCGAGGCGGATTTTATCGGATTGTAACGCGGCGGCGCAAAGTCTTTTCGCCGCCGTGTTTGGAAAAACGGAAAACAGATCAAAAGATCCGCGTGAAAATTTTTTCACGCGGATCGCTGTCAAAAGAGTAAAAATCGCAAATAAAATAAATATGTTTCCAAGGCGGACAAGTGCCGCCTTGGAAACACCTTACAGGCGCCCTCCTTGTTTTGGTTTTCCGACGGTTAAAGCCGCGTGAAAGAATTTTCACGCGGCTTTGTCTGTCAAAATATAGATTTCAGCGCATTTCAAAACCCATCGTCCGGAAACTTCAGCAATTTCCACGGTTCAATGCCGAGCGCGTCCGCAATGCAGAACAAAAGTTCAAGCGAAATCGGTTTCACCACGTTCGGCGCTTCCGCCATGCTGATGGTCGTGCGGCTGGTCTGCGCCTTTTCCGCCAGCCCCTCTTGCGTCATTCCGACAAGTTTGCGATAATACGCGATATTCAGTCCGAGCCGGATGTAGTTGTCTCGATGCAAAAAATCGACAGGTTTCGCTTTTGACATGGGTTCACCTCTTTCTCGCTCTCATAGATATACGTATAATTGTACCGGTAAAATGTGGAAATTCATACATTCTATTGTTTTGCTATTGACAAATAGAAGTTTGCAAGTCATAATTATAAGTAGGTAAAATCAAGCGTTGAAATCAAAGGAGTAACAAGATGGGAACAATCAACAAAAAAATGTTTTACACACCGGATATGGAACCGAGTTCAAGCCTGCGCGCGGAACTCGATATGATTGATACGCTGGCGGCGATGGACCTTGGCCGGCATCTTCTGGATTATATGGACACTTTGGCGCAAGAGGTTCGCGCGTCGGTAAAACGGGAACTGATGATTATCATTCGCGAGGTCATTGATATTCTGTCCGATAGTACGACGGATGATTTTACGAAAGTGGATCAAATTGTAGATGTGTTCAACGAACGGGGAATCCACTGCGGCGGCTGCCACGATTTTGTGATTCCGCCTGAGGGAAGAGAGTGAAACGCTCTGCTTTTGCCGCGCTGTGAAAGCATCCGGTCTTTTGGTGCAAAGGGACCGGCCGGCTAAGCGGATTCGGGGATTGTTTTTTCTATCTTCGTATAGATCGCTCTGTCTTGCAAACGGATTTTGAATCTATAGTATGCCCCGTTCTATTTATATTATCAACCGTTTGCGCCAAAAAGGGGCGTTTCGGTCTTTATCCGTTAAAAAATCAAAGTTTTTTGGCGATGAGGCGTACATTGGCGCCCCCCGCGGGGGCGTATTTTTGCCGCGCGCCGTTCTCGGCGGCGCTCGCGCGCCTGTAAGGTGTTTCCAAGGCGGCGCATGTCCGCCTTTTTCCGCCGCAAAACTAAGGTTTTGCGACGATAGGGCGCGTTCGCTCGCGCCGTCGCGCCGCCAATGGCGGCGCTGGCCGCCTTGTAAACGTATTTGATTTGCGATTTTCACTTTTTTGACAGACTGCGGAGACGTTTCGTCTCCGTTTTTTTTATTTCATCGAAATACAGAAATTTCTGAACTTGCCGAAAAATCCCGGATCGCGCATGGATAATAAAAAGTGCGGCGGGGGACCGCCGAAATGCTTTGAAAAGGAGGAAGCCGATATGGAGAAAGCCAAACGGACAAACAAAGAGACGGCGTGTGGGGAAAGCCGCGAACACGGCGAAGCGTACAGCCCCGAAGAATCCGCCGCCCGCTCTGTTCTGTCCGAAAACGACCCTGAGATCGCCGATGTGCATGAAGTGCTCGCGGCGCTCAGCCGGATCGTGCGGCGCGAGGAGACCGAGGACGTACCGGTGAAGCTGCGCACCGAGACGCGCTCGGTGGACGCGGACGGGGAACCGGTCGTTGAGCGAAGCGAGCGCGTGGAGATGCAGGCGGCAAGGCCGCGTCTTTCGGATGTCAACCGCAGCGCCGAACTGCTCGGCAAGTATTACGGCGTGTTCCGCGACCGCGTTGAGGGGAGCATCGCGCTGCCGGTCATGATCTGCGGCGAGGAAGACTTGCAGTGAGCGAAGTGTACCTCCCCGATGTCGTCGGCGGCGGGTACGGTGCGTTTTGGCGCACGCGCGCCCGGTACCGGGTGGTCAAGGGCTCGCGCGCGTCCAAAAAAAGCAAAACGGCGGCGCTCTGGTATATCTACCATCTGATGCGCCATCCGGAGGCCAATCTCTTAGTCGTGCGGCGGACCTACCGGACGCTGGAACGCTCGGCGTTTGCCGAACTGAAGTGGGCGATTTCACGTTTCGGGGCGGAAAAGCTCTTTGAGGCCAAAACCGCGCCGCTGGAAATCACGCTCAAATCGACTGGTCAGAAAATTTTTTTCGCGGGGCTGGACGATCCGCTGAAGCTTACTTCCATGACCGTTTCGCGCGGCGTGCTCTGCTGGATGTGGATCGAGGAAGCTTTTGAGATCGACTCGGAGGAAGCGTTTGACACGCTCGACGAATCCATTCGCGGAGAGGTGCCGCCCGGCCTTTTCAAGCAGATAACGCTCACCTTTAACCCATGGAGCGACTCGCACTGGTTAAAGCGCCGCTTCTTTGACCGTCACGCCCCCGATATTTTCGCCATGACCGTCAATTACAAGGTTAACGAATGGCTGGACGCGGCGGATTTACGGGTCTTTGAGGAAATGCGCCTGCGCGACCCCGAACGATACCGCGTTTGCGGACTGGGAGAATGGGGCGTCGGCGGCGGGCAGTTTTTCTCGGAGTTCCGGCACGACGTGCATGTCGCAGAACCCGGTCCGCTGCCCGCCGGGGCGCGGATCTACCGGAGCATTGACTACGGTTTGGACGCGCTGGCCTGTTTGTTTGTCGCGGTGGACTCGGCCGGGCGGGCGCTGGTCTTTCGCGAGGTGTACGCGCACGATCTGATCGTTTCCGAGGCGGCGGAGGCGATTCAAAACGCCTCTGCGGATTTAGACGTGTACTGCACCTTTGCGCCGCCCGACCTCTGGTCGCGCCAAAAGGACAGCGGCAAGAGCATCGCGACGCTCTTTGCGCGCGGGGGCGTGCCGCTGTCCTGCTCGGACAACAGCCGGGTAGGCGGCTGGCTTGCGCTCAAGGAGTGGCTGAAAATTCAGCGCGCCCCCGACGGCGGCGAGGACGCGCGGATGAAGATTTTTTCAACCTGCGAAAATCTGATTCGCTGCCTGCCCTCGCTTGTGGGCGACAAAAAGCGCGTCGGCGACTGCGAGACCGAGCCGCACGAGATCACGCATCTGCCGGACGCGCTCCGCTATTTCGCGGTGATGCAGACAAGCGCGCCGCGCGCGCAGCGCACGGTGAGCGTCCGGGATTTCACGGGGCGCGGAAGCCGGGGCAAGCGGTTTTGACTCTGGCGGGCGTTTTCAGCCGTGTTTGCGGCTTCGCCCCGCCCAAACCGGAATTGCCGCCCTGCCCGAACCGCACCCCGCCGCGAAACCGCGGATCCCCGCGCCGAAAAAGCCGGCGCGCAGCGCGAAAGACAACTTGACCGTCGTGCGGTCTGGGATTTCCGCGTTGAAAACGCCGCGCGCAGCGCGAAAGAAAACCCGGCAGCGCGCAGCCTGCCAAAATCCCGCGGCGGCGGGGCAAAATCGCCGCCGCCGCGGGCAAGTCCGATAAAGGAGAAAAAACAATATGAAACAAATCACGGCAAAGCCGGCAAGGCATATCTGCTCGGTGGCCTCGTGCAGAAACACCGACTGCTTCCGCGTCTCGGGCAGTCCCAATCTGCTCGGCGGCTTTTACATCTGCGCCGACTGCGCGGGGCAGATCTACAAGCTGACCCGGCCGAAAAAGGCGGCAAAGCATGACTGAGGTGCTCGGACTTGCGTTTTGCGCCGCCGTACTTTTGCTGGAGGCGCTTCACCGCCGGGAGCGCGCCGCGCTTCTTTCCCGCCTTGACGGGGCGCGGCCGGCAAAAAAAGCAAAGCTGATGCATGCATCGGCGCACAGACGGGCGCTTGCGCGCCAGAGAGGAGGGGACGGCCATGAGTCTGTTTAAATTCAAAGAAAAAACCAAGCCGCGGGGCGAGTACAAGGAAGACATTCTCGCCATGATCGACGCCGAGTGCCGCCGCCGTCACACGGAGCGCAGGCCGCTTGAGCTTCGCTGGATGCTTTCGTCCAATTTTTACGCGGGGCACCAGTACTGCGACATCAATCCGTACGGCAGCGAGCTTGAGGACTACGCGCCCCCCTACGACTATATGGAGCGCGGAATCTACAACCGCATCGCGCCGCTGATCGACACGCGCATCGCCAATTTCAAGGCGCTCGATTTTTCGATGGAGGTCAGCCCCGCGACAAGCGAGCTTGCGGATTATGAAAAAAGTCTGATCGCCACGAGACTTCTCCGCCAGACGCAGTATAAATGCGATTTCCTTTCCAAAAAGGATTCCATGATTCTGTGGAGCGAGCTCTGCGGCACGGCCTTTCTGCTTTCGTGGTGGGACAAAAGCAAGGGGGACGCCTGCCGCGTCGGGGATGAGATTCTGCCGATGGGCGATCTGGATTTCGGCGTGCTCACGCCCTATGAGGTCCTGCCTGAGAGCATTTACAAGGAAAACCTCGCCGACCAGACTTCCGTGATTCTTGAACAGGTGGTGAGCGTTTCCGAGGTGGACAGGCGGTACGGCGTGCGGGTAAAGCCTGCGCAGGTCGATTCGTATGCGCTCGGCGTTTCGCCGGGCAGCGGCGGCTTCGGCTACACGGGCGCGACTTTTTCCATCGCCTACCGCAAGCCCGAAAATTCCACCTACGTGCGCACTTACATGGAAAAACCGAACGCGCGCTATCCCTCCGGGCGCATGATTATCGCGACGCCCGACCGCATTTTGTATTACGGGACGCTGCCGATCGACGAGTACCCGCTGGTTATGCTGCGCTGCAAAAACGCGGCCGGGATGTTCTTCGGGCGCTCGGTCATTGAGGATCTGATTCCGCTTCAGCGCGCGTACAACGGCGTGAAGAACAAGATTCACGACTACATCCGCACGCTGGCGCTCAACCCGCTGCTTGTGCCGGAGGGCGCGGTTGAGGACATGGAGGAGCTTGCGCAGAACGGAGTCGCGCCCGGCGACATTGTTGAGTACAACCCCGACCGCGGCGAGCCGAAGCCGCTTGCGAGCGCGGATTTCCCAAGCAGTGTGTTTGAAGAGTGTCAAAATCTGGCAAGTGAGATGGAATACGCCGCCGGACTTTCGCATCTGGGCGCGACCGGCAACCAATCTTCCGCCCTGACCAGCGCGAGCGCGATCGAGCGCCTGCGCGAGATCGACGGCATCCGGCTTGCGCTGACGGCCGACTTGATCCGCGCCGCGGTGTTGCGCGCCGGTAAAATCTGGCTGAAGCTCTACAAGGCGCACGGAAGCTTTACGCATATCGAGCGGCTGACCGGCGCAAACGACCGGTCGGCGATGCTTGTCTGGTGCGGCGAGGATATCAATTCCTACGACATCGTGTTTGAAAGCGAAAACACGCTGCTGCACAGCGACGAAAGCCAGATCGAAGCGATCCGCAGCGGAATCGCGCTCGGCCTCTTCGAGGACGAAACGGGCAGGATCCCGCGCGGCGTGAAGAAAAAGCTGCTCTGCCGGATGCACATCGGCGACTTTGTGCGCACGCTCTACGAAGACGATCTGCAAAGCGCGGCGGCGCGGCGGGAAAACGGCGAACTGCTTTCGGGCGCGCCGCTTGCGACCGGCGCGTGCGACGACCATGAGATTCACATAGCCGAGCACCGGCGCGCCGCGCTGGAGTATTCCTATTATAAGATGAAGCAGCGCGATCCCCGGCGCGCGCAGGCGCTGGAGGACCATATCGCCGAGCATGTAAAAATTTTCAAGGAGAAGAAGGAAAATGGATAATCGTGAATTTCCGGCGCTCGACTTCGCAGCGCTTGCCGCTCTGCCGGAGGACGAACGCGCCGGCGCGCTCGCGGACTATGAAACGGCGGTGCGCGCCTATGCCGAGGACACCGGAAGGTCGGACGCGGCGGATGAACTCCGGCGCGCGCGCTACGAGGCGGCAAAGTACAAGATGGCGGCGGACGCAAGCTTTGCGGACTTCGGCGGGCGCATGGAGGCTGTCGAGCGCATTCTGGCCGAAACGCCCGCGCTCGACGCGCTCCCGGACGAGGAAAAGCTCCGCATGGCCTACTATATCGACCGCGGGATGCAAAAGAGCGCCGAACCGACCGCAGAAGAGCTTCTCGCGGCTGTTCGCCGCTCGCCCGAAGTGATGCGGACGCTTGAAGCGTCCTTCGCGGCCGCGCTCACGGCCAAAGACGAACCGGCGCTTTTTGCCAGCGCGGGCAATTTCAGTATGCCCGCGACCGTGCGTGAAAAACCCAAAACCATAGGCGAGGCCTCCGCGCTTGCGCGCGAGGCGCTCGGACTAAAATCGTAAAGGAGAAAAAACAATGGCACAAATTTTGACAAAGGTGGAAGCGATTCTCAAGGACAAGTATCAGCCCGCGCTCTGCAATCAGATCAACACGGAGCCCTCGCCCTTTCTGGAACGCATCAAAAAGGTCCCGCTGAAAAACAACACCATCAAGTGCGCCGCGCCTATAGGCATCAACGGCGGCTTCGGCTTTGGCGCGGAGGGCGTCGGCACGCCCAAGGCGGGCGCGCAGCGCTATGCCTGCTTCGAGCTTGACGCGGTTGACATGTATGTCGATCTGCAGATTTCCAACAAGACCGTCGAACTGGCCAGCAGCAACGCCTCGTCCATGATTAACGCGCTGGACGGCGAGATTCGCGGTTCGTATGCGGCCGCGAAATGGAACATCGGCCGCGCGCTCTTCGGGGACGGCAGCGGCAAGCTGGCCGCCGTCAGCGCGGCGAGCGCGGCGAGCGGCGTGACCACGCTCACGCTTGACAGTGTGAAAAACGTGATCGAGGGACTGCGGATCGACCTGTACAACACGCCGTCCACAGGCGACCCGACGCTGACCGACGCCAATTCGGGCAAGCGCATCATTTCGGTTGACCGCGCCGCAAAGAAGATCACGGTAGACGGCACGCTCACGCTCGGCGCAACCGGCGGATTCATCACCGTGCAGGGCAGCTACAACCGCGAGCTTTGCGGTCTCGGCGCCATCTTCACGGGCAGCAGCATCTACGGGCTTTCCAAGACCGACAATCCCTGGCTTGCGCCGACCGTCGTGGACGCGAAAAACGATCTGACCGATCTTGTGCTCTACCGCGGCGTCAAGCAGGCTAAGGATTACAAGGGCGCGTCTATCGACCTCATTATGATGGGCGACGACGCTTTCCTGGCTTACCAGGACTACATCCACACCAACAACATCACCGTAGCCGACAAATATCAGTTTATCGGCGGCGCGGTCGGATACAAGGTGCTGGTCGGTTCCAGCGAGGTCGTGATCGTCAACGAGCGCTTCGTTCCCGACGGGGAGGCCTGGGGCGTGGATACCTCCACGTTCTACCTTGAGGCGACGCCCTGGAACTTCATGGAAAAGGACGGCGGCATCTTCGTGCCGATGCCCGACACCTCGATTTTCCGCGCGCTGCTTGCCTCTTATGGCAACCTGATGTGCGAAAATCCGGGCGGCGTGGTTCGCTTTACAAACGCGGGCGCCGCGGCTTCGACGAGTAGTGGTTCGGGAACCTAAAGGAAAGCCGAACGGCTGAAGCCCGAGGGCTTCAGCCGCAGAACAATCCGTCCCGGAAACGGAACGGCGGATTCTATAAGGAGTTTACAAGGCGGACATGCGCCGCTTTGTAAACACCTTACGGGCACGCGAGCGCCGACCGTAGGAGGCGCGACGACGCGAGTGAACGTGCCCCATCGTCGCAAAACCTTGGTTTTGCGGCGGATTAAGGCGGCGCATGTCCGCCTTGTAAACATAGTTTATTTGTAAATTTTTACTGTACAGGGGGCGGTGCGCCGTCCCCTGTTTTCAAAAACGGGAGGATCGTATGGATCTGAAAAAATTATACGGCGACTGCACGGTGCTGTGCGGCAGTGAACCGCCGCTCTACACATTTTTCGTGCATCTGGATATGGGGGTGCGCGCGCTGCTTGCGCGCTATCCGAAAAAGCTGCTTTTTTCGGAGGGGGAATACGCGCCGCCCGAAACGCTGTCGGACGAGCTTGGGCTGCGCGAGGAATTTTATCTGCCGCTGCTCTGTTTTGTGGCATGCAGAAACGGCGGGGACAAGGCGCTTGACAAAACCTTTTCGGAGAGCGCCGAGGCGGCCTATCTCGGTCTTTGGCGCAAGCAGGCGCGTTCGCTGCGCAGAAAGGGGGATGTTTGGTAATGTTTTCGGCTGATATAACGGTAGGGGAACTGCTTTCACAGGTGCAAAATGCATTTTTGCCGGCGCTGGAGATTCCACAGGCGTATCTGCTCTGCGAATACAACGCGCTGCTCCGCGCGCTCTATCTTTCGCTGCCGGGCGGGGATGAGACCCAAAAAATTGAGGCTGCGGACGGGCTTTTGCCCATTTTGGGCTCCCCGGCGCGCGTACGCCGCGTCTTTTTCGGCGACCGAGAACTGCTTCGCGGCTCGCCCGCGCTGCTTGACGTTCTGCCCGACTATCCGCTGTTTTGCCCCGTGTCGGGCGGACTGCGGGTTCCCTATGACGGGGAATATACACTGCTTTTGCGTTCGCTGCCCGCGGCGCTCACGTCCGCGGAGGCGGCCACGTGCGCGGTCATGCTCGAAAACGAGGATGTTCCGATGATGCGCGCCTATCTGTTTCACCGCGCCTATCTGTATGCGGCGGACGGCGCGTGCGCCAATCTCTACGGCGCGGAATACAACCGTTTGCTGGAGGAGTTCCGGCGTGTGAGGGGAGTGCTCCGATGCGCGGACGAAGATTAAATACCGAAAAGTTGCCCGCCACAGCGCGCAAAATTCTGGAAATCACCGACTTTTCGGGACTTTGCGACCGCGGCGCCGAGACCGGGAGTCTGCTCCTCGCCGACGGGATCCGCGTGCTGTCCGAGGGCGCGCTCGCCTCAATTCTCGGCAGTGTGCAGGTGAGCGTCGGGCAGAGCACGCTGCACCCCGGTGTATATACGCTCTATGACTGCTATGACAGCGTATATGAAACGCCGGTGAATACGGATTTTATCTATCGCAACATCTGTCCGGAGGATGTCATGGCCTATTCCGAAACCGAGACGGCGGCCTCCCGCGTACTGGTCGGGGAGAATTTGCTGCCCGGAAAGACCGCGGACGGCTACCGCAATCTGCTCGGCGCGTACGCGGACGATAAGGCGTTTTACATTTTCTACGACGCGGTGCTCAACATCATCGATCATCGGCGAACCGATTCTTTTGAGTCGGTCGGAAGCGGCATCGTCGTGCAGTTTGAAAACCTCAAATCGACGACCTCCACCTACGCCTATACCGTGCACCAGCTTTGGCTGGACATGGTTACGCCGCGCACAGGCACGGTCGTATCCAAAATGATCGGCGCGGAGCGGACGCAGTTGTTTTCGGTGCCGGTAAGCCGCGAGCGGGCGACGCTTGTGTCGGAGGACAGGCAGACCTATCGCTATGTTTCCTCCGCGTATACGCCCGATCTCGGCGCCGTCTATATTCCCCGCCCGGACACGCTGTATACCGACGATTACGCGGAACTCGGCGAGAGGCGTCCCGAATACGAGACCTACGTCGAGGGAATGACGGTTGCGCACTACCGGAAGTATCTGACGGCCATCGGCGGCACGCCGGTGGGCGGGCGCGACTATGTGTTGGTTCTGCCGACGATGCAGATTTTAACGGTGAGCGGCGGGAGCATTTCGGTAGAGGCGCCGAGGAACGATATGCCACCGATGGAGCAAGCCGTACAGCATTTCGGGCGGCTTTTCGGTATTTTCGGAACCGAGATCTACGCTTCGAGAAACGGCGACTGCACCGACTTTACGCTGCCCGCGCCCGGAAGCACGGATGCGTCGGCCGCCTGGACGGCGACGACCGCGGGCAGGGAGGGCGCGTTTACCGCGCTTGCTTCTTTTGACGGCAAAATCGTGGCGTTCACCGAAAAATCCATGCTGACCGTGGAGGGAAGCGAGCTTCCGTTTTCGCTTTCCTATGTGGGCGCGCACGGCTGCCGGTCGCAGTCGGCGCTGGCCGCATGCGGGTCGTATCTCTATTTCGTCTCGGACGCGGGCGTGATGCGGTACAACGGCACCTCGGTGAAGTCGATTTCAAGCGACCTTTTGCCCGATTCGCTTGCGGATGCGTCGCTTTGCGCGACCGACGGGACGCTGCTGCTTTGTCTGCCGCTGTCCAAAACGATCTATATGTACGATTTGGCAAGCGAGATATGGAGCAGCCGGCGCGAGCACGAGGCGGAGATGCGTCTCTTCGGCGCGGGAAACATGGCCGCGCTCGTGTTAGAGCAAGGGCAGGGACAGCAGCTTCGGCTTGTAAACGGCGGCGCGGCGCAGTATGCGTTTGCGTTGCTTTTGGATTTTCCGCAGCGGCGGCGCATTTACAGAATTTCGCTCACTGCCGAGCTTGAAGCGGGCACGACGCTCTCGGTTTCGGGCGCGGACGGGGATGCGATGTTCTCGACCACAGGGACGGACGGAAAGGTTCGCGCCTATTCGTTTGTGCCCCAAAATCTATATATGGAAAGCGGCGTTTTGCGCTTTTTCGGCGTGGGGCGCATCAAGCTTCACACACTGCGGCTGGAATACGCCGAGGTTGAAAACACATTTGGGAGGTATGGCATATGCTGATTAATATAAAGGCGGACGGCTGCCGTCTGTTTGCCGACCAGCCGGTGATTGCCAGCGGGTCGGTCGGGACGGTGAATGTGCGGTTTTGCTTGGATCCGCTGTGGGCGGATTATCAAAAGAGCGCGGTTTTCCGCGCCGGCGGCAAAAAATACACGATGCTTTTGACGGGCGACACCTGCGCGTTTCCGCAGGAGGCGCTGCAAAGGAGCGGCGAGGTGCATCTCGGCCTTGTGGGTGTTTGGGGCGGCAAAACGCTGACCAGCACCATGTGCCGCCTTGTGGTTTCGCCCGGCGCGCCGAAAAACGGGCAGGAGAGCGAAAATTATACGCCCGGACTGTATGAGCAGTTCGCGGCAAAATTTTCAAAATTCGAGAACATGACGGCGACCGCCGTGCAGGGCACCGAAACAAAGGTCAGCGTGACCACGGACGATACGGCCATGCGGCTGGATTTCACGCTGCAAAAGGGCGAGACGGGCGCGCAGGGCGCGCAGGGCGAGGCCGGCGGTTATTATACCCCGTCTGTTGACAGCGCGGGCAACCTGAGTTGGAGCGCGAGCAAATCCGGTATGCCGAGTGTCGGCGGCGCCTATATCCGCGGCGAAAAGGGAGACGCCTTTACCTACGCGGACTTCACCGAGGAACAACTCGCGGCGCTGAAAGGCCCGAAAGGGGACACCGGCGCGAAAGGCGATACAGGCGCGGCCGGAGCGCCGGGCGCGGCGGCGGGCTTTGGTACGCCGACGGCGACGGTAAACGCAAACACGGGTACGCCGAGCGTCACCGTGACGGCCAGCGGCGCGGATACCGCAAAGGTGTTCAGCTTCGCGTTCGAAAACTTAAAAGGCGAAAAGGGCGATCCGGGAAGCGTTGAAAATATACCCGCCGCATCCGCCACGGCGGCGGGCGTTATCAAAATCGGAAGCGGGCTGAAAATCGACGCAGGCGGCACTGCGAGCGTGGACACGGTAAGCGCCGTCACGCAAAACAGCACAAAGCCTATCACGTCCGGCGCGGTGTACGCGGCTATAGGGAACGTCGAGTCCCTGCTCGCGGCAATATAGGAGGGGCGGTATGAGTATTGCAACGCAAATCACACGGCTGAAAAATGCGAAAACCGCGCTTGCCTCCGCGCTGTCGGGCAAGGGCATAACTGTTCCGTCCGCGACAAAGCTTGACGGCTACGCGGCGCTGCTGAGCGGCGCCGCCGCCGTGGTCAACGTATCGGGCGACACGGTAACGGCCGACAAGCTGGCAAAGGGCTACACCGCGCACAACGCGGCGGGCACGCAAATCACGGGAACGATGGAAGCGGGCGGCGAGACCGCGACGCTGACGGTAGACAATGGCACAAGCTCGGCCATATCGGCTAAACTATACAATTTCGACGGTACGGAGACCGCGCTTTCCTTCCCGAGCGGAACCTCCTCCCATACCGTGCCGAAATACGCATTTATCGAAGTCGATTCCGGCGGTTGTTACGCGGAATCTTATACGGGGTGCAAAGCTTATTCCTCTGTGTCGCAGTATAACCCCGACATTGGCGATTTTGAACTGTATTTCGCCGGTTTGCTGGTTACGGCTTCTCAGGCAACTGTAAGTATATCTTACAATTATGTATAAGCAATGTGCGAGCGAACGGTATACATACAGGAGGTGAATCAAAATGACCTGGGAAATCATACTCGGCATCATTACGCTTGTCGGCTTCGGCCTCTCGGTAATCACGCCGATTATCAAGCTCAATTCGAGCATAACCAAACTGAACTGCTCGATTGACAGCTTAAATCAGAACATGGCGCGCAACGAAGCGCGCATCACGCATCACGGCGAGCAGCTTGACAACCACGAGCACCGGCTTACTGTGCTGGAGGCGAAGGAGAAAGGAGACAAGGGATGATTATACCGTTTGAAACGGAGCAGGTAAAACTGACCTCCCCTTACGGGGAACGAACCTTAAACGGGCAGACGAATTTTCATACCGGATACGACCTTGTGGGCGTCGGTTCAAAGAACGTGACGGCGGTTGAGAGCGGCACGGTCGTGCGTTCCCGAATCGTGACCGACAAGCAGAATCTCACATGGCAGTGGGGCAATTATGTTTGTGTGAAAACGGCGGCCGGACAGTACCATTATTACTGTCATTTGGACTCGCGCGCGGTGCGCGAGGGGCAGAATGTGAAAGCCGGCGAAAAGCTCGGCGTGATGGGGAACACGGGCTATTCGTTCGGTGCGCATCTGCATTTTGAGGTGCGGCGCGCGGACGGAAAAACGAAAGTCAATCCGGAGGAAGTGCTGCAAATTCCGAACGCGGTCGGCACATACGCGCGCATGTCGCTGAGCGCGGCGGTGGATGCGCTGCAAGCGCGCGGCGTGCTGTCAAGTCCGGAGTATTGGAAGAAAAACGCGGAAAAACTGCAATATCTGCCCGATCTGATCCGCAACATGGCGGAGGCGCTTGCGCGATGAGGGAATTTTCAAAATGCGTGATCGCGCTTTTGATCGGCGCATGGTTTTTGTGCGCGCTGCTCGGCATCGCGGTCGTCCTCGTGCAGCTTGTGCGCGGGGACTGCGCCGTGAATCTGTCGGATCTTTTGCTGTATATCGGCGCGCCGATGACCGGCGGCATTGTGAGCTATATGCTCAAAAGCGCCTATGAGAACAAAGAGAAAATAAAGGGCGGCCATACGGAGCCGCCCCAGATTGATGAGGTGTGAGCAATGAAAGAGCTTTTAAGAAAAGTGGGCAGCCGGAAATTTCTGGTGGCGGTGACGGGCGTCGTGAGCGGCATTGTGCTGATTGTCGGCGGCAATGTGACCGAGGGGGTGACGGCGGTTGTCGCCTCCGTGGTGGCGTATCTTGCGGCGGAGGGCATTGTGGATATGGCCGCCGTCAAAAAAGCGATCTGCGAGCAGGAAGAAAAATAAACCGCCCGCCGCGTCGTAAGACGTTGGGTTATACAAAAGGCAGCCGCTTCCAGCGGCTGCCTTTTGAGCGTCGAAAAACCAAGGTTTTGCGGCGATGGGGCGTATTCTCGCGCCGTCGACGGCGGCACTCGCACGCCTGTAAGGTGTTTACAAGGCGGCACATGTCCGCCTTTTTCCGCCGCAAAACCTTGGTTTTGCGGCGATGGGGCGCGTATAGGCGTGAGGAGGGGCATGAGGGGGTACCAGGCGTCAGCCTGGGGGAGTCCTGATGCCAAAAAGGAGGGGCCCTGCGCAGCCGGGAGGCGTCCTGACGCCAAAAAAGAGCCCCCTTTTCGGGCGGTATATTCGCGCCGTCGCGCCGCCGACGGCGGCGCTCGCGTATCAGCGCGTTCGCTCGCGCCCCGATACGCAAGTGCAAAGCATACTTTATTGCAAAATTGCAAAGTTCGGCTGCTTACCGGTCGTACTCGGACAACAGCCATACCTTGCCCGTTTCGGCTTCGGCCTGAAAATTGCCGTTTTTCTGTTCGGACATACAGGCAAAAAGCAGATTGCCTTGTCCGTCGGTTTTCAGGTCGTACACGCTTAAATTGGCGAAGTTGTACCCGTCAAAGCCCCGTACCGCTTCGAGCGCGTCATACAAAACCGCGCCGTCGGCGCGCCGCAGGACGTACAGACGCTCGATTGCGGTCCCGAAGCTTGGGATCTCGCAAACGTTTATCAGCAGATAGTCGCCGAACGTGCAGCCACTGCGCATAAAATCTTCCGGATTCTTTTTCAGCGTTTCAAAAGCCGCGCCCGCCGCGTCCGCTTCGGAGACGGGAAGGCGGATTTCGTACATCTCTGCCGATGCGTCTTCGTCAACCGAAACGTATATCGTGCTGATCTCATCCCGGCGAAAGCGCGGTATCCCGTCAAACGTAAACTGAAAATCGCGGTGTCCGTTGCCCGCGCCGCCGGATACGGCTATATGCTGCGCGGGGTATCCGTTGATCGAGATTTTCACGCTTTGGGCGACCAAATCCGCCTTTTCTTCGGGCGTTATGCCGGCCTCCGCGCCGTATCCGCCGCTGACAAAACTTTGAAGCTTGCCGAGAAGCTCCGACGAATAAAACAGCGCCTCATTTTGATAAAACGCCGCTGTAATCGAGTATCCCGTGCCTGAGCAGCAGAGCGCCGCGTTTAGATGATCGGCGTCGCCGCTTCCGAAGCGTCCGTCTTTTGTGTACGAAATCGAAAAGCCGCCGACGCCCTCTTCCGCCGTCGGACGCCCCTGCGACAGCCGGACGGAATATTCATAGCCGGCGCGGTCGGCGCTGAGAATGTCGAGCGTCCGGCGCTCGGCGTCCCAGTTTACGGTATAGCCGAAATCACGCATTTCCTCGGCCAAAATATAGGTTCTGCCGCCGATGTTGCAGGCGGTGACCGCGTTTCCGTCAAGATAGGTCACAATGTCGGTCTCATAGTAGGAACCGAGAATCGTTCCGGAGGGGAGATCGGATGTTTGCACGGCGGGCGGCGCTCCGTTTACCGGATGGGGCGCGCGGGAAATGCGGAGCGTTCTTTCCGATTCGCTAAAGACCACATCAAAGCTGTAGAAATGCATATCCTCGGCGCTGATTAGGGTCGCTCCGCCGATGTTGATCGAGTCGATCGCATATCCGTTTAAAGACGTGCGGATGTCGGTGGCATAGTAAACGCCCGCAATATCTCCGCTTTTGGCTTGACACACAAGGGGTATGGATAAGCAGATCAGAAACATTGCAAAGAAGAACATGCGCTTTTTCATTTTCAAATCTCCTTTACCGTCCGGATTTTTCCCTTTGATTCCGCAGCGCCGGTTTCACGCGCGGCGGCGCTTGCTTTGAAGCGCGGAAGACGCGGGAAATCATGACCGCAGAATTTTTTCCATCGCCCTGCCCTTGGCCGCCTCGTCGATCAGCTTGTCCAAACACCGAATCAGCCGCATCGTGGGGTCTTCGATCGTTTCGACGCGAACGCCGCAGACCGTTCCCTTGATTTTTACGCTGTTCGGATGGATGAGAGGGGCGTTTGCAAAAAAAGTTTGATAATCCACGTCCTTTTGCAGCTGCGCCTCAAGACCCTTTTCATCATAGCCCGTGAGCCAGCAAATGATCTCGTCTGCTTCCTGCTTTGTGCGGCCTTTTCGCTCCGCTTTTTGCAGAAGCAGCGAATAAACCTTGGAAAATTTCATGGCAAATACTTTGCTGTTTTCCATAAAACGCCTCCGTAAATTCCGAATTTGCAGATCGCTTTTGAGACAAATCAAGGCAGCCGCAAATGCGGCTGCCTCAGTCTGTCGAACAAGCAGGACGTTTTCGACAAGGGGAGGCGCGCACGCCCGCTCCGTCGCTCCGGTCTCAAATGTCGGTTGCTTTTACGCCGATTGTGTCGGCTGCGTTTAGCGTCTTTTGAAAAGCCGCGCTCAGTTTTCGAGATCGCTTCCGAACTCGTTCAGATAGCCGAAAAGTCCGCCCGAAACCGCGTTCAGAAAATCGTCGTTGTTTTCCTCGGCGACAGTCCAGCTGCCGTCGGTTTTGACCATGTTGACGGTTACGTTTTTGGTGGTGGTGGGCGCGTCGGCCGCTGCGAGTATGTCCAGCATCACTTTGCCGTCGGCGTCCCAGTCCTCCTCGCCCATGTGCGCCATGGCTTCGGTCAGATACTTTGTGAATACGGCCTGCATGTCAACCACGGTGATTTCGAGCGCGACCGTCGCCGTATCGCCGGAAATTTTTTCCTCGCCTACGGTGTATTTCATGTTTTCGTAGATTCTTTTCTGCATTTCCATATCTTCGTCGGTGAGCGAAGTATCCCCGTCCTCAAAAATCTCTCCGCTGCGGAGCTTTTCAAGTTCGTCGGTCAGAACCTGCGAGGGGGTCTTGCCGCCGCAGGAAACAAGCAGAAGGGCTGTAAGCAGCAGCGCTGCGGTCAGAAATAAAGAGACAAGTTTTTTCATGGTTTCCTCCAAATACGGTGAATTATAGAACGATACTGCCGTTATTATATAAGATTTCAGCGGAAACGTCAATAGATTCTTGTGCTTTTCCGAACTTCGGGCGCGGCCGGGGAAAAAACGATTTTGCGCGTATGCAAATCTTTACGCATTTTTCTTGACAAAGCGTATATGCCGATGTATAATAATAAAGTATCGGACGGCGGTTTCGGACCATTAGCTCAGTTGGTTAGAGCTACCGGCTCATAACCGGTCGGTCCTAGGTTCGAGTCCTAGATGGTCCACCAAAAGGGGAACGTCCAAATGCGCGAATGTTCCGATACGAGCGCTTCCGGGCGCTTCCCCGGCGCTTTGCGGGCATAGTTCATTGGTAGAACATCAGCTTCCCAAGCTGAGGAGGCGGGTTCGATTCCCGTTGCCCGCTCCAAAAAGAAACGGCTGCTTATCTTATGATAAATTGCCGTTTCTTTTTGGTATTTTTCACTTTTCTTTTCTTCTTTTTTCTTTTAAATTGGCGTTTCCAAATAAAAAGGAAAAAAGAAGAAAGAAAAAAGCCGGTAGCTTTGCTGCGCAAAGCATTGAAAAAGATACAAAAATAAGGTATGCTAATGCAAGGAGATATACGATTGCGAAATAAATAAAAAGTATGGTTTACGCCCTGCTGAAATTATAAGTCAGAATCGGAGGATGCGCATATGTATGAGCCGAGTGTTGACGAGTTGTTTTTCTTTAACAGCTATTCTGATATGCTGCCGATTTATATGGAAATGATGAATTGGCTTACTGATAAGTATGACGATATTTCTGTCAAGATCGGAAAAACGGCGATTTCTTTGCGGAATCAACATGTTTTTGCGACCGTATCGTTGCCTTGGAGAACGGTGAAGGGTTGGCCGCAGCGTTATCTTCTGTTTTCTATCGGGCTTCCTTATCATAAAGATTCGCCAAAGGTACGCTGCGCTGTTGAGCCGTACCCAAATCGCTGGACACATCATATTTTGGTAGAAACTGCGGAGGAATTTGACGAAGATTTGCGAAGTTGGATGGATGAGGCTTATTCTTTTTCCAAAGTTAAGTGATACGGGATATAGGCGTGAACCAAGGCCGGAACGACTTACTTTGGCCGCCGACGAAAAGTGCGGTTCTATCGAAAAAGACAAAATGGTTTTCGTCTGTATATGAAAAAACCAAATTAAAACTCGGAGAAAGAGACATGTATTCGCTTTTGCTTGCGCTCATTTATCTCGCTTTTATCAGCCTCGGACTGCCCGATTCGCTTCTTGGAGCGGGGTGGCCTGTGATCCATACCGATTTGAATGTTCCGATCTCTTATATGGGAATCGTTTCAATGGTCATATCGGGCGGAACGATTGTATCCAGTCTTCTGTCGGACCGGCTGACAAGAAAGCTCGGCACGCAGATTGTAACGGTAGCCAGCGTATTTCTGACGGCGCTGGCCCTGCTCGGATTTTCTATTTCCGGCCGGTTCTGGATGCTCGTGGTCTTTGCGGTTCCCTATGGACTCGGCGCCGGGGCGGTTGACGCCGCGCTGAACAACTATGTCGCCCTCCACTATACCTCAAAGCATATGAGCTGGCTGCACTGCTTTTGGGGAGTGGGAACGATCGTCAGCCCGTTTGTCATGAGCCGCGCGCTGGCAAATTCGGTTTGGAACAGCGGATACCGGACGGTTGCGTTTATTCAGCTTGGCATCGGTTTGTTTCTGCTTGCCACGCTTCCGGTTTGGAAGAAAACCAACCCGAAAAAGGCCGGGGACGGGACGGCGCGCGTCGGGCTTGTCGGCGCGCTGAAAATCAGAGGCGTTCCCTATCTTTTGATCGGCTTTTTCGCGTACTGCGCCGCGGAAGCTACCGCGATGGGATGGGCGAGCACGTATTTGGTGGAAGTGAAAGGCCTGCCGACCGAACGGGCGGCGGGACTGGCCTCGCTGTTTTACATCGGACTGACCGCGGGCAGATTTCTCGGCGGCTTTCTTATGAATCGGTTCGGGGACAGAAAGATGATCCTTTTTGGCGCGTGCATTCTGTCGTGCGGAATTTTTTCCCTGCTGATCCCCGCAAAAGATCCGGTCGTTTCGCTTGTCGGGTTTGCCGTTATCGGATTTGGCTGCGCGCCGATTTACCCCTGTATCATTCATTCCACGCCCGCGAATTTCGGCGCGGAAAATTCGGGCGCGATCATCGGGATTCAAATGGCGAGCGCCTATGTCGGCTCGACTTTTGTTCCGCCGTTGTTTGGATGGCTCGGAAGCCTTGTCGGTTTTTCGATTCTTCCGGTCTATCTCCTTGCGTTTGTTCTTTTGATGGTCGGCATGGTGGAACTGACGTTCAGAACCGCGGCCAAACGCGGAACGTAATTTGACGGTATGCGCGAATGCGCGGGGAATTTCAGAAATTTTCAGCGGCGCGGAGGAATATTGTATGATACGGTATGATCGATTGTGGGCGGTCATGAAAGAAAAAGGGGTTTCAACCTATCGTTTGAGAGCGGATCACGGATTCAATTCCAAAACCATCGCCAAGCTCCGAAACAACGAAAATGTCACGACGAATGCGCTGAATAAGCTCTGTGCGATATTAGACTGCGAGCTATCCGACATTGTTCAATATGAAAAAGATGAAACGGCGGAGAGTCTGTAGAAAATGCTGAAAACAGAATGGCTTTTCTTTGATATAGGGTCAACGCTGGTTGATGAGTCTGAGGCTTATCATCACCGGATTCGGGAGATGATCGAGGGCAGTGAGATCACATTTGAACAGTTTTGCGAGATGCGCATCCGATTTGCCAAAAAAGGACTTGACGGGGATGCGGCTGCGGCGGCGTGGTTTCATTTAAAGAAGACGCCGTGGCATAGTGAGGATGAGATGCCGTACAGAGATACGGAAAGCGCGCTCTCCGCTTTGAAAGCGCGCGGGTATCAGATGGGCGTCATTGCAAATCAGGCGCCGGGCGCAGATTCGCGGCTTGAACGGTGGGGACTCTTGAAATTTTTCGATGTAGTCGCTACGTCGGCTGAAATGGGCGCCGCCAAACCGGACAGAGAAATTTTTCTGCGCGCTTTGAATCGGGCGAACTGCCGGCCGGAACATGCATATATGATCGGTGACCGGCTTGACAACGATATTGCCCCTGCCAAAGCGCTTGGTATGACAACGATTTGGATGATGAGGGGATTGGCCGCTTATCAATCACCGAAAAATGAAGCGGAAACTCCGGATTTTTCAGTCGGAAGCCTTAGCGACCTGTTGAAGTTGCTGCCTTAGCGCGGTTGCCGGTGTTTTGGCATGCATAATGCGTTTATCGGTTTTGTATGAAAAAGAGATATTGAATGAAGAGAAAACCGCTCTTGCCTGAAAGCAAGCGCGGTTTTTGGTTTGTTGATAAAGATAAGAATTGCAAATAAAATAAATACGTTTACAAGTCGGCCATGCGCCGCCTTGTAAACACCTTACGGGCGCGCGAGCGCCGACCGTAGGAGGCGCGACGGCGCGAGCGAACGCGCCCTATCGTCGCAAAACCAAGGTTTTGCGGCGGAAAAAGTCGGCCACGCGCTTTTTTTCGTCAAATCGCGATCATGCCCATCATCGTGCCGCGCTTTTCGCCCATGCGGCGGTGCGAGTAAAACAGATCGGGATTTTCAAAGGTGCAGAGACCGGAAAGATCGATGCCCGATTCGGGCAGCCCCGCGGCGAGCAGAAGCGTTTTGTTGATCTCGCCGAGGTCGCAGAGAAATTTTCCGGCCTCGCCCGCGGGGCGGAGGTGGCGCAGCGTCAGGCGATCCTCTCCGAGCACGTCCAGCACGCGCTTTGCGACCTCCTCGCCGACCTCATAGCGCGCCATGGAGATGTGCGGGCCTATCGCGGCGCGGATGTCCTCGGCGCACGCGCCGAGAAAGCACATTTTCGCGACCGCCTGCCCGACGATGTTTTCCACCGTGCCGCGCCATCCGGCGTGAACGGCGGCAATGACTTTTGCGCCGGGGTCGGCCAGCAGAATCGGCACGCAGTCGGCCACCCGCACGCCGAGCGCCGTTCCGATGGAATCGGTGACGAGCGCATCCCCCTCGAAGGAGGCGGGCGTGTAAATGCCGTGGCCGCCGAGCGTTTTGTCCACGACCGTGACCTTGGCGGAGTGAATCTGCGGCATGACGATCAGGGTATGCGGATCGACATCGACCGCCTCGCAGAAGCGCTCGATATTTTTCTGTACGATAATATCCTTGTCTCCGCGGTAAAAACCGAGATTCAGGGACTTTGTATGCTCGGCGCGCGAAAGGCCGCCGATCCTTGTGGAAAAGCCGTGGCGAACCGGGTAGAGCGCCTCGGAATAAAAATAGGTTACGCCGTTGTAATCAGTGCGTTGTTGCATGGAATCTAACCTTTCATACTGCAAAAAGCTTGATCATTTTGACCGCGCTGCCCGCCGGGTATGCGCGCACCTCGCCCAGCCCGAAGAACACGTTTCGTTCGTAGAGCCGGACGCGCGCGCCGTCGGGCAGCGCGCTTTTGAGCTTGCTCTGATAGATCTCGCAGCCGTTTTTGCACAGCCGCGCGTAAAAATCGGGGAGTCTCAGCGCCTCAAGGTCCGAAAACGCGCTTTCCACGGGCAGAAGAAGCGATTGGCGCGCGTCGGCCTCAAGCGCCTCCAGTTCTTCGAGCGTGTGCGCCCGGTCGATCGAAAAGTCGCCGCTTTGCGTGCGCCGCAGCGCGGTCATGACCGCGCCGCAGCCGAGCGTCCGTCCGAGGTCGGCGATCACGGCGCGCACATAGGTGCCTTTCGAGACGGAGAGGGCGAGCGTGTAAATATCCTTTTCGAGCGGCGCCGCTTCGATTTCGTAGATTTCGATTTCCCGCGGCGGGATTTCCGGCGTCTGTCCCTGTCTTGCGTAGTCGAGCAGCTTTTTTCCGCCGATCTTGACCGCGCTTATCATCGGCGGGGTCTGCATTCTGCGCCCGCGCATGGCCGCGGCCGCGGCCAGAACCGCGCCGCACGCCGGGACAGGCGCGCCGGTTTCCCGGAGCGTGCCGGTGCTGTCGTCGGTGTCGCTCACAACGCCGAGCCGGAACGCGGCCTCATAGCGCTTGTCGTGCGCGCTCAGATATTCGGAGGCCTTGACCGCGCGGCCGACGAGCAGCGGCAGAACGCCGGTCGCCATCGGGTCGAGCGTGCCGGTGTGTCCGATCTGCCTTGTGCCGTACAAACGGCGCGCGCGGTTGACGACATCGTGCGATGTCATGCCGGCCGGCTTGTCGAGAATCAGAATGCCCGAATTATTCATCGTCCTCTGTGCGCGCGACCGAAATCGAAAGCTCGCCGAGCGCGGCCGCGTCGGCGGCCGACGGGCAGCCGGACATCAGTTCGGAGGCGTTTTGCACCTTCGGGAACGCGATCACGTCGCGGATATCCTCAAGGCCGAGCGCGAGGGTCACAAGCCGGTCGAGGCCGAACGCCATGCCGCCGTGCGGCGGAACGCCGTATTGGAACGCTTCGAGCAGAAAGCCGAATTTTTCAGCCGCTTCCGCCTCGCTCATGCCGAGCGCGCGGAACATGCGGGACTGAATCTCGGGGTCGTGGATCCGGATGGAGCCGCCGCCGAGTTCGGTGCCGTTGAGCACAATGTCATAGGCGACGGCGCGCGCATTTGCCGGATCGCGCTCGATTTTGTCGAGATCGTCCGGGTTTGGCATGGTGAACGGGTGGTGCTTTGCATAGTAGCGCCCGTCGTCCTCAGAATATTCAAAGAGCGGGAAGTCGGTGACCCAGAGGAACTTATAGTCGTGCGGGTCGAGCAGGCCGAGCCGCTTCGCGCACTCGACGCGCAGGGCGCCGAGCGTGTCGAACACGACCGAATCCTTGTCCGCGCAGATGAGGATCAGGTCGCCGTCGGCGGCGCCGAGCCGCTCGACGATCGCGGCGTTTTCTTCGGGACGCAGGAATTTGGCAAACGAGGACGAGACCTCGCCGCCTGAGAATTTCGACCACGCAAGTCCGCGCGCGCGGTAGGATTTCGCAAATTCGCCGAGCGAATCGATTTCCTTGCGGGAGAAGGACGCGCCGCCGCGCACGTTGATGGCGCGCACGCTTCCGCCGGCCGCTACGGCGCCGGCAAACACCTTGAACTCGGTATTTTGGACGAGATCGGAAATGTCGCGGAGTTCAAAGCCGAAGCGCATGTCCGGCTTGTCCGAGCCGAAGCGCTCCATCGCTTCCTTATAGGTGAGCCGCAAAAACGGAACGGTCAGATCAACGCCGAGAAATTCTTTCCAAAGCCGCTTCAAAAAGCCCTCGGTCACGCCGATAACGTCGTCCTGCCGGACGAAGGACATTTCCACGTCGATCTGCGTAAATTCCGGCTGGCGGTCGGCGCGCAGATCCTCGTCGCGGAAGCAGCGGGCGATCTGGAAGTAGCGGTCAAAGCCCGCCACCATCAAAAGCTGCTTGTACAATTGGGGCGACTGGGGCAGCGCGTAGAATTTGCCCGGATGCACGCGGCTTGGAACCAGATAGTCGCGCGCGCCTTCGGGCGTCGGCTTAATCAGCGCGGGCGTTTCGATGTCCACAAAGCCATGCTCGGCGTAGTAATCGCGCGCGATTTTTGTGATCGCCGAGCGCGCCAGGATGTTGCGCTGCAAATCCGGGCGGCGCAGATCGAGATAGCGGTAGGCCAGGCGAAGCTCGGAGCGGACGTTGCTGTTTTCCTCAATGGCAAAAGGGGGCGTTTTGGACATGGAGAGGATGCGGAGCTCGCGCACCGCGACTTCGATTTCGCCGGTCGGCAGGTTTCGATTGACCGCGGCTTCTCCGCGGGCGCGAACCACGCCGCGTGCCAGAAGCACAAATTCGCTGCGGACCGAAAACGCGGTTTTGAAAGCGTCCTTTTCGGTCGTTTCGTCCACGGCAAGCTGAATGATGCCGCTGCGGTCGCGCAGGTCGATAAAGATCAGGGAGCCGAGGTCGCGCTGCTTTTGGGCCCATCCCATCAGGCAGACCTCTTTGCCGAGGTCGGCCGAGCGCAGTTCGCCGCACCGGCAGGTGCGAACGTCGTCTTGCTGTAATAGCTGTGCCATTGTTTTTGTCTCCTTTGGCGTAAATCTGAAAATCTGAGATTCCGTGAAGCGGATCTATACTGAAAAGCAGGAGATTTCCCGCCGCACGCCGGCGGGACTGCTTGCTTTTGACGCAGTGAATTTATTTGTACAGTCGCGGGTATTTTCTTTTGATGCGTGTTTCGCCTTTTTTTCGCGGCAGGCGCGGATGCGCGCGGTTGTTTCGCAAAATCAAAATCGGTACATCCGGCGCTGCAAAAGACAGAGGCCGATGCGCGCGTTTTTATGCGCATCGAACGTAGAATTTGCCCGGATGCACGCGGCTTGGAACCAAAATAAAATTCTTCGGCAATCCTTATATTTTTATGCGTCCGGCGGCTTTGCCAGCCGCTTTCCGATGATTTCAAACGCCTTTTCATAGAGCGCTTGCCGGTTGTAGTAGTCCAGCGTCAGCCGGTCGGTCGTCTTTGCGTCAAGCGTGTCGGCCGCAAGGCGCTCGATGCTCCCGTATCCGAACAGGTTGGACAGGTCGTATACCGCGCTGTCGTAGATCACATCGAGCATCTTTTCGTCGTCGGGATTGCCCTGCGTGAGATTCTTTTGCACAAGCGGTTCGATGTATCCGTAGGACAGAAAGGCCATGCGGTCGATCAGGTATTCGATCTTGCGCGTATCGGCCGCGCCGGCCGGGATCGCCAGAACCGGCGTTCCGCGCAGATCCACAAAGCAGCGGTAATCCTCCGCGGCGTTTTGCTTTGGCATCGGCAAAAGGCCGATGTCGCTGATCGCGGTTTTGATCGTCTCAACTTCGGACAGCTTTGCAACGCCGAACAGGGAGGCCGCGTTTTCAAAAGCGGTCTCATGGACGCGCACGCTCTCCTCAAGCGACAGATCGATCACGGCCGAAAGCTTGTCCCGCAGCGTATCGAGCGTCACGGAGATTTCGGGCGTGTCCGAGGTGGATTCGGCAAAGCTGCCGCCGAGCGCGGTGTAAATAGCGAAAGCGTCCTCGCTGCCGAACGTGAGACCGGAAAAGCCCGCGCCGTCGGGCGCGCCCGACGCATCCTGCGCGTCCGGCCCGGCCGTTTCGGCTTCCCCGGCGAAAACGCGATCCGTCTGCATCTGATCCATCAGCGTCGGCACGGAGGGGGGATTTTCGTAAGCGGCGGCCGCCGTTTTGCTCACGGCCAGCAGTTCTTCAAAGGTAAACAGCCCGTCGAGCGCCGAGGCCGAGAGGGTGAGCGCCGTGTTTTCCGAATTTTCCAGCATACGGAGCAGCGAGCGGTTATACAGAAGAACCGAGGCGCCCTGCCGCGCGTCCAGCGCTGCGGAGGAGATCAGATAGCGCTTGCCGAACAGGGAAAGCTCGTCCATGCCGGCGGCGTCGTACCAGGGCAGCGTATCCTGTATGTATGCGCTGTCCGACGTGTCAAAGAGATGTCCGGCGGCCAGCAGCTTTGAAAGATTTTGCGCCGCGTCCGCGGCATAGAGGTTGTATTGGCGGTCGCCGGACAAAAGGTCGGCCGTCGCTTCGGCGTAAAAGTCGGCGGTATACGCGAGGTCCAGCGTGATGCCGGTTTCTTCTTTTAAGTGGTTGTTGCGCAGCCATACGCGCCGCGCAAGCCCGTTTTCGTCCGCCTGCCCGGTAAAATACGGATAGGCGGCGCGGTCGCACAGAAGGGAGAGCGTAAATCCGTCCGTGTCTGGGGGAACGACCAGCGTGGGGGAAAGAACCGTGAGGGACGCGCGGATCTCTTCATTTTCGCCGCTGATGTCGGTCACCCGCTTTGAGGCGGCCATTAGCAGTGCCGCGCCGGCGAGCAGTCCGGCAAGAACCGCAAAAACGAGAAACAAATAGACCTGCTTTTTCTGCATGAAGCCACCTCCTTATCCTAAAGTTTGCGGGATCTGCGAAATGACGTGTCCCGCGCCCGAACAAAACGCGGCGGGCTTCAGCCGCCCACGGGAACGCGGCGCACGCGCCGGCTTACAAGGCAGACCGCTTCATAGTTGATGGTTCCGGCGGCGCGGCAGAGCCGCTCGATGTTCTCGCCCTTCGCGTCAAAGATGCACACTTCGTCTCCGACGGCGGCGGGAATGCCGCTCACGTCGGCCATGCACTGATCCATGCAGATCCGGCCGAGCAGGGGCGCGGGACGCCCGCTTATCATGACCGTGCCGTTTTTATAGGCGCGGATAAAGCCGTCCGCGTACCCGATGGGGATGGTCGCGACCGTGGTTTCGGCTATGGCGCGAAATTCCGCGCCGTAGCTTACCGTGTCGCCCGCGTGTACCGTGTGGATCTGCGCGATGCGGGACTTGAGGCGCATGACGGGAATCAGATTCGGGTCGGCCACCTCGCCCGACGGGGGCAGGCCGTAGAGCACGATGCCCAGCCGTACAAAGTCCTGGTAGAGCGCAGGCAGGCGGAGCGCGCCCGCGCTGTTGCAGATGTGTTTTTTCGGAAAGCGCAGTCCGGCGGCCTCGCACGCCCGCAAAGTGCGCAGATAGCGCTCGGTCTGGACGCCGGTCATCGCCGAGCCGGGCTCGTCCGCGCAGGCAAAATGCGAAAATACGCCGTCAATCCGCACGCCGGGCAGCGCCGCGGTCTCGCAGATCGCGCGCACGGTGTCTTTTAGACATTCGTCGTGCGTGTCAAAGCCGAGGCGGTTCATGCCGCTGTCGAGCTTGATGTGGCAGGCGACGCGCGTGTTCTGCGCGCTGGCCGCCGCGTCGAGCGCCCTTGCGTATTCGAGCGAGAAAACCGCCTGCGTCACGCCGTACCGGCCAAGCGCCGCGATGTTTTCGGGTTCGGGCGGCGTGTAGCCGAGAATCAGGATGGTTTCGGCGCGCGCGCCCGCGCGTCCGAGGATGGCGCAGACCTCCTCGGCCTCCTCAAGGCTGGAGACGGCGAAATGCCGCGCGCCCGCCTCGTAGAGCGCGGGGACGCAGAGCTTTGCCGAGTGGCCGTAGGCGTCGGCTTTGACGACGCACATCGCTTCGGTCGCGCCGGAGACCGCGCGCAGCTTCCCGCGAAGATATGTAAAATTGTGCCGCAGTGCCGAAAGGTCGATTTCGGCGATATTTTTTTCGGTCATGATTTCACCCGTTTTCGATTATGCTGAATTTTACGATGTCCGCCGCGAGCTTCCGTCCGCCGATCTCGCCCTCAATCCGCACCGGCCGTCCGGCGCTGTCCAGCGAGAGCTTGTAGCTGTCCTTGCCGTAATCCCCGGAAAGGACCGAAAGGCCGTCCCGCTCGGTTTTTTTAATCAGGCAGCCGCGCGGGATTTCAAACAGCGCCGTGACGGCGAACAGGCCGGCCGTGCCCGGCGAGGCGGGAAAGGACAGCGCGTCCTTTTCCAGCGTGATCTGCCCGTCCGGCGTGCGCCGCGCGGTGACGCCCGCGAGATTCTCAGGCGCCGTGAAGCAGAGCGACTGTTCTTCGCTGTTTTTGGTATAGACCGCGCAGAATTGCGTTTTCTCGGTGGTACAGCTGATCTCGGCGGTAAAATCCGCGTCCTGATAAGCGAGCGGGTCGTGCTTTGTGCCCGTGCAGGCCGAAAGCAGGATGCAGAAAATCAAAGCAGGAATCGCCGCCGCGCGGCCGAAAACATGTCTCATACAGAACCTCCCGTATAGCGGCGCGCGCCTTTTCGCGCGCGCCAAAAGTCTTTCGGCGCCGGGGTTCCGGCGCTTTTGCAGTTCGTTATACAGGATATGAAAAGTATGCTTGAAACATGCGGGACACGGCCAAAACAAACGGCTTTCCGAGCGGGCGGGGATATATGCCGCCGCCCCGCTGTCCTTTTAAAGCTCCGGCAGATTGTCTGAGCGTACCGTTACAGAGGGGATCACGCGCCAGATGCAGTCGATCATGCGCGCGCTCGCGTCAAACAAAAGCGCCTCGCAGCCGCGGTCCGCTTCATAGACGAGCGCGTAGGCGCAGGCCGAGCGCTTGGAGGAACGCAGGTCGTGGATTTTCTTCGGGGTCAGGCCGCCCTCAAACCGGCCGTTTTGATACGGCGCGCACCGGCGCGCGGATTTTTTCAGATCCACCGACAGCTTTTCCCGGCGGTACTGGCGGTTGTAGACGGCCGCCGCGTCGAAAATCGAGCCGGTCAGCGTGTATTCGTATTCGATCGCCGTAAATCTGGAGAGATACCAGAGGAGCGCGCCGGCCGCCGCGAGAATCACGGCCGACCAGAGCAAACCGAGGGCGGGCAGAAGAAAAAGAAAAAAGACAGCGGCAAAAAGCAGAGCCAGCGCCGCCGCCGCGCACAGCGCGGCGAGGTAGGCGCCCTCCGCCTTTTTCCGCACGGCGTATTCACAAAAATCATGCTCGTACATTTTGTATACCTCCGGGCATTTTTTTCATCAGCGGTACCGCGTGCGCGCGGATATGCGCGCGCGGCGGTACGAACTAACCCCGGCTTTGCCGTTCGGCTTCGGTTTTTCGCCGTTTCCGGGGTTTATATCAATTCAGTATAGCACACGCGCCCGCAAATTTCAATTATTTTTCTCGAATTCTCGCCGAATCTCTTGAATCCGGCGGCGATTTATAGTATCATATACGCGGAATCCGAAGAATCGGGATCCGCTCCGGCCGCCCTAAAGCCGAAAAAAAGGCGGCGCGGCCGGTACAGACGCATCGAAATTTTTTGAAATGAGGTTGATTGAAATTAAAGCTGTAATCACAGTGATCGGCCGGGATCAGGTCGGCATCATCGCAAAAGTCAGCGCAAAATGCGCGGAGTACGGCGCGAATATTACCGAGATCACCCAGAGCGTGCTGGACAAGTATTTTGCCATGATTATGGTCGCGGAGATCGACGGACTGAAGGGCGATTTTTCCGTATTCGCGGATGGGCTGGCCGCGCTCGGCAGCGACGCCGGGTTGGAGATCCGCTGCATGCATGAGGATATTTTCGACTGCATGCATTCGGTATGAGGAGAGCGCCCGATGATTAATACTGCGGATATTCTTGAAACCATCAATATGATCCGGCAGGAGAATTTGGACGTGCGCACGGTCACAATGGGCATTTCGCTCTATGACTGCGTTTCGGACGACTGCGACCGTCTTTGCCGGAATCTCTACGACAAGATCACCCGCCGCGCGGCAAATCTGGTTTCCGAGTGCGAGAAGCTGGAAAAGCTGTACGGCGTGCCGATCGTCAACAAGCGCATTTCGGTCACGCCGATTTCCTGCATCGGCGGAAAGAGCTCGCCTGAGGAATATGTGCGTATCGCCAAAACGCTCGACCGCGCGGCGCGCGATCTCGGCGTCAATTTTATCGGCGGCTTTTCCGCGCTTGTGCAAAAGGGCATGACGTGCGGCGCGGACCGCATGATCGAGGCGATTCCCGAAGCGCTGGCCGAGACCGAGCTTGTCTGCTCGTCGGTCAACGTCGGCTCGACCCGCGCGGGCATCAATATGGACGCGGTCGCGCGCATGGGGCGCACGGTCAAAGAGGCCGCCGCGCGCACGGCCGACCGCGACGCAATCGGCTGCGCGAAGTTCGTCGTGTTTGCCAACGCGGTGGACGACAACCCGTTCATGGCGGGCGCGTTTCACGGCACGGGAGAGGGCGACTGCGTGATTAACGTCGGCGTCAGCGGTCCCGGCGTCGTGGAAAAGGCGGTTCGCCGCGCGGGCGACTGCGATTTTTCCGCGCTTGCCGACGTGATTAAAAAGACGGCGTTCAAAATCACGCGCGTCGGTCAGCTGATCGCGTATGAGGCTTCCCGCCGGCTGGACGTGCCCTACGGCATTGTGGATCTGTCGCTTGCGCCGACGCCGGCCGTCGGGGACAGCGTGGCGAATATTCTGGAGGCGATGGGACTTGAGCGCTGCGGCGGCTGCGGCACGACGGCGGCGCTTGCCCTGCTCAACGACGCGGTGAAAAAGGGCGGCGTTATGGCGTCCAGCCATGTCGGCGGCCTTTCGGGCGCGTTTATTCCGGTCAGCGAGGACGCGGGCATGATCGCCGCGGCCGAGTGCGGCGTTTTGTCGCTTGAAAAGCTGGAGGCCATGACCGCGGTCTGCTCGGTCGGTCTGGATATGATCTGCATTCCCGGCGATACGAGCGCCGAGACGATCAGCGGCATCATCGCGGACGAAATCGCCATCGGCATGGTCAACAACAAGACCACGGCCGTGCGCGTCATTCCCGCGCCGGGCACCAAGGTGGGCGACCGGGTTGAGTTCGGCGGCCTGCTCGGCCACGCGCCGGTCATGCGCGTCGCCGAGGTCTCCTGCGAGAAGTTTATCGCGCGCGGCGGACGCATTCCCGCGCCGATCCATTCGCTCAAAAACTGAGAAGCGGCGTCCATTCCCAAACCGTCCGAACCCGAAGCTTGCCAAAGCGAAACTTACATAGATTCAAGGCGGCGCAGCCGCCTTTGGGCCAACCGGGAAAACCAAGGTTTTCCGACGGCTGCATTGAATTTCTGCACAGGCGCCGGCAGATTGCCGGAGCGGAGGTGATTTTCCGTGAAAGTGAGAGTTTACGTTTCCCCGAAAACAGCGGGCACGCTCTGGACTCAGCAGGCCGTGCGCGCGATCTCGTCCGAAATTATGCAGAAACGGTATACGCCCGTTTTTTTGGACGCGCCCGACGCGGCGTCGCTGGATTTCGACGAGATCTATGCGCCGGGCGAACGCCGGCTGCTGATTTACGTCGGCGCGTCGGTCGCGATTACGCCGCGCCTGCTTTCGCGCTTTTCCGAATGCGGCGTACACGGCATTTTCATCAATTACGAGTCCTTGGTGCTGTCCGGCCGCTATTCCAAAATCCTGCTTGATTATCGGGACGGTATGCGGAAGATCATCAATTATCTGCTCGCGTCCGGCCGCTCGAATTTTGCGCTCTACGGCATCAATCCGAACTCGGCCACCGACATGATCAAGGACGGCTTTTTTTGCGAATACCTCGGCCGCGGCGGCAAAAATCCCGCGCGCGACATCTACTACAATTATGCGTCGCTGACCGGCTGCTTTGCCCGCTTTTTTGAAAACCGCATGTGCTATGACGCGGTGATCTGCGCAAACGACGTGGTGGCGCTTTCGCTGGTCAGCCATCTGCGCGAAGCGGGGTTCTCCGTGCCGGAGGATCTGTATGTGGTCAGCTTCGGTTCAAGCGTTCTGGCTTCGCTCAGCTTTCCGACGATCACCACCGTCACGGTGGACCATACGGAACTCGGACGGCAGGCCGTGCTGGCCTACGCCTATCTGTATAAGAATCCGGGCGACATTTCGCTCACCGTCAAGGTGGACGCGAAGCTGGTGGTGCGCGCGTCTACCGGCGGTCAGAAGCCCGCGGCGCGCGCCGATGCGTTTTCCTCTTTTTTGCAGCAGGTCCCGGATGTGGAATTTTACGACGACCCGGCGGCGCAGTGCATTTTCCGGGCGGAAACGCTGCTTTCGGGCTGCGACGAACTGGATCTCGGCATTCTGGAGGGCATTCTCAGAGACGAGACCTATCCGCGCATCGCGGAACGGCTGTACACCTCGGAAAACGTCATTTCCTACCGCATCAAGCGGATGTGCCGCACGACCGGATGCCAGAAAAAAAGCGAACTTGTTTCCCTGCTTATGCCGTATATTGACAAAGATTCGATTGGGAGGATGATGGACAAATGACCGAGTTTGAAAAAATTCGCAATCGCAAGATGCTGGAGCGCACGGCCGAGCATCTCCGGCGCCGCCGGTATGAGGCGGTGGTCTGCGAGACGAGCGGGGAGGCCTGCGCCGCCGCGCTTGCGCGCATCGGGGCGGAAGATACTGTTGCGTTCGGCGGCAGCGTTACGCTGTCCCAGATCGGTTTGATGGACGCGCTCCGCAGCGGACATGCGGGGCTTATCGACCGCGAACGCGCGAAAACGCCTGAGGAGAAAAAAGCGCTTATGCGTCGGGGACTGACCGCCGACGTGTTTTTGATGAGCGCAAACGCCGTCAGCGAGAACGGCGTTCTGTATAACATCGACGGAAACGGCAACCGCGTCGCCGCCATGATCTACGGCCCCGACCGGGTGCTGATGGTTGTCGGCGCCAACAAAATCTGCCATACCGAGGAAAGCGCGCTTGCCCGCGCGCGCGGCATAGCCGCGCCGGTCAACGCGCAGCGCTTTGCGGGCATCGGAACGCCCTGCGCGGCGGACGGCGTTTGCCACGACTGCCTGTCCGAGCGCTGCATCTGCTCGAATATCGTGGTTTCCCGCCGCTGTCACGAAAAGGGGCGCATCACGGTGATCCTGGTCAACGAAAATCTCGGCTTTTGATAAAGCCTTTTAAAAATTAGAATTTGCTTTCATTTTGTATACTTTATCGACAAGCTCAAGCTCCCCGCGGCGGAAAATCCCCGCGGGGAGCTTTTATACGCCGAAAAACCGGGGGCTTTCGATAGTCAAAAGCCGTCCGGTCTATTTCCCGCAAGCGCGGCTGCTTCCGCCCGCATGGAAACCCCCGCGTTTCTCCCCGATATCCCCAACATGCGGCCAATCCATACCATGCATAATGTTGTCCGATTTTGCGCTTTTCATTGTTTATCGCATCCGGTCGTTGACAGAAATACGGCCTGATTCTATAATGAAGCTATAAAAGTTTATCTGTTTTTGCGCATTTTGTACAAAATCGCATACAACACTTTGGGGGTTTACGATGTTGACATTCGGCAAAACACCGGGGACTGAGAATCCGCCGGCATTTCGGATCCTGCCGCGGGACGGGGAGGGGCAGGCGCTCTGCACGCTGCTTCCGCCCGAGATCGAACGCGGGGACCGCAGCGTCCTTGGCCTTGAACTTTTGGAACGGACCGCGGCGGGCGCGTCCTATGCTTCGGACCTGTTTTCGGCTTCGGACAGCGTTTCGGACGAGGGCGGCGGCCTTTTCCGGATTGTCCGCACCGTGAAAAACGTGTCGGGTATTTCGCAGTCGGTCAAGCTGATCCAGACCGTGCGCGCCGGCTTTGCGCACACGCACTGGCTGATCCCCTGCGTCAATTACAACGGCAACGACTACGGGCCGGGCAATTATCCGAAAGGCTTTTTGCGGGACGGCGAGCCCTGGATTTTCGCCTATGACCGCACCGGCATCCCCTCCTGCTCGCTCGGCGAGGACGGCGAAACGGTGCTTGCCCTCTTTGCGTCCGACCGCGATCCGCTTTCGCTGACCACGTCGGTGTCGGTCACCTGCAACCCGGACGGCACGCTGAACCACAAAATCTACTATCCGGTCACCGAGGCGCCCTATTCGTATACCAACACCGATACGCTGACGCCCCGGCTGGACACCTATCTTTCGTTTGAGGCGGGCGAGGAAAAGCGCTTTGAAACCTATCTGTTTCTCGGCGTCCCGCCCTGGAAAAATTACGGCTTTGCGGCGCTCTGCGACCGGCTGACCGCCCTTTACCGCTTTGACGACCGCGCGACCGTGCCCCCGGAGGAAGTTTGGGAGCTCGGCATTCGCTATGCCGGTCAGCTGATTAAGGATTACAAGGGACGCCGCCTCTTCGCTTCGGCCAGACGCGCGAATCTCGGCGCGCCGGCGTTCGATCCGCCGAAGGACAGCTTTGAAATCGGCTGGGCGGGACAAAACGCCCTGTCCGCGCGGCTGTTTCTTCTGCACTATATCAAAACCGGCGAGCGCCGCTATCTGGAGGACGGCATGGCCGTACTCGACGCCTGGGCGGAAAAGCAGGACGAGAGCGGCCTGTTCCTCGCGCACTACGAGTGGTACCCCGACCCCGGCGAGGGGCCGTGGATTCCCGCGCAGTCCGACCCCGGCATCATCGCGAACTTCCATATTCCGGGCGCGATCACCCGCTGCGGCAAGGGCTGGTATCCTGAAGCCTGCAATCTCGGCTGGGGCGCGCTTGAGTTTGCCAAATCCTACGCGCTGCTCAAATCCATCGGCGTCGAAAAGCCCGAATATCTGAACTTTGCCGTGCGCACCTGCGATTTCTTCCTTGCGCACTTTACCGAGACCGAGGGCTTCGGCAAATCCTGGCGCTTTGACGGCACGTCTTTTGACGCGACCGGCACGATCGGCGGCTTTGTGATTCCGGCGCTCCTTGAAGTGTACAAATGCACCGGGGCGGAAAAGTACCTCGATATGGCTGGGCGCGGCCTTGCGTTTTACGCCCGGCGGGACGTGGACGCGTTTGCCTGCACCGCGGGGGCTATAGACTGCGCGTGCGTGGACAAGGAAACCGTGTATCCGCTGATGGTCTCGGCGCTCGATCTCTATGATCTGACAAAAGACGCGCAGTATCTCGAATGGGCGAAAAAATGCGGCTATTATTTCTTCTCCTGGGCGTATCACTACGATTGCCTCTACCCCGAAACCTCGGATTTTGCCCGCTACGGGTATCATACGCGGGGCGGCACGGCGGTTTCGGCGCAGCATCACGCGATCGACTCCTGGGGCTCGCTGCTCGTGCCCGAGTTCTTCCGCCTGTGGCGGCTGACCGGGGAGGACGCCTGGCGGGTTCGCGCCTACTCGATGTGGTGCAACGCGACGCTCTGCATCGCCCGGGACGAAAACTATGTCATCAACGGCACGCCCCGCCCGGTCGGCAGTCAGAACGAAGCGTTTTTCCAGACGCGCTGGACGCGCTACCGCCCGACGCCGGAGGAACGCGGGCATTTCAACAACTGGCTGATCGCCTGGGTCAGCGCCTACCGGCTGAACGCGCTCGATAAGCTGAACAGCGTGCTCGGCGAGGCCGACTGGTCGCTGCTTTCATAAAAAATCCGCGAAAAATCCGGCGCAGATCTACATTCGGATAAACATGCATCCGTTACGGCTGCGATTTTCAAATCAAGGAGGCTGCTATGCCATTATTTGAACCCTATTACCGTCAACTCGGCGTCATGCACGTCGGCTGCGAAGCGCCCCGCGCTTATTTCATCCCCTATGACACGATGGCGGGCGCGCTCGGCGGCCGACGTGCGCAGAGCGCTTATTTCCGTTCGCTCAGCGGCGTGTGGGATTTCCGCTTTTTCGATTCTCCGAGCAAAATCGAATCGCTCGGCATCGCCGAGCTTGACCGCTTTCCCGCGGACAAAATGGAGGTTCCCCGCTCATGGGAAACCGTGCTCGGACGCGGCTACGACACGCCGAACTACACGAACACGGAGTACCCGTTCCCCTGCGACCCGCCCGCTGTGCCCGAAAAGAACCCCTGCGCGCTGTACAGCCGCGGCGTCTATATCGATGAAAAAAGCCTTCACGGCAAAGAAGTCTATCTGAACTTTGAGGGCGTGGCCTCCTGCTTCTATCTCTGGGTCAACGACCGCTTTGCGGCCTACAGCGAGGTTTCGCACTGTACAAGCGAAATCAACGTGACCGAGTTTTTGAAGCCGGGAGAAAACACGATAAAAGTTCTGGTCATTAAATTTTCCACCGCGTCCTATCTTGAGGACCAGGACATGTTCCGCTACGGCGGCATTTTCCGCGAGGTGTACCTGCTCTTCCGCCAAAAGCGGCACATCACCGACATTTCGCTCACCTGCACGCTCTCCGACGATTTTGCGCGGGCGGAGTTCTGCGCAAAGATTTCGGGCAGTCTGCGCGCCGACGCGGTTATCCGTCTCCTTGACGGTGCGGATAAGGATACCGGCGCCGTGGCCGAGGTCAAGGGCAAAACGATACGCTTTACGCTGGAGAACCCGGCGCTCTGGTCGTCTGAGACGCCGAATCTCTACAAGCTGTACATACAAAACGGCGCCGAGCATATCGTCATCTTAAGCGGCGCGCGCAAAATCGAAGTGCGCGACCGCGTGGTGCTCCTAAACGGCCGTCCGGTCAAAGCGCGCGGCGTCAACCGCCACGACAGCCACCCGCTGCTCGGACACGCTACGCCCGAAGACCATATGCTGCGCGACCTGCGGATCCTGCGGCAGAACCATGTGAACATGATTCGCACAAGCCATTATCCAAACGATCCGCGCCTGCCCGAATTTTGCGACCGGCTGGGCTTTTATCTGGTCGATGAGGCGGATCTGGAGACGCACGGCTTCCGGTATATTGAAAAATTCGGCTGGGACTATCTCTCGGACGACCCCGCGTGGGAGGCGGAATATGTCGATCGCGCGGTCCGGCTCTACGAGCGGGACAAAAACCATCCCGCGATCATCATGTGGTCGCTCGGCAACGAGTCCGGCCTTGGCTGTAACCTTATAAAGATGAGCGACTGGCTGCGCGCGCGCGACAAGACGCGCCTGATTCACTACGAGGGCGCGAACGGCAGCTATCTGAAAGGCCGCCGTCAGTTTGACCACCTCACCGACATTGAAAGCTATATGTACGCGCCGGTTTCGACCTGCGAGGGCTATTGCGCGGACGAGACGCAGAAATATCCATTCTTCCTCTGCGAATACTGCCACGCGATGGGCAACGGCCCCGGCGACCTCAAGGCGTACTGGGACGCGATTTACCGGAACGACCGCTTCTTCGGCGGCTGCGTCTGGGAATACTGCGATCACGCGGTGCGCACGGGCGGCGACGACCGCCGCCCGCACTATGCCTACGGCGGCAGCTTCGGCGATACGCCGAACTCAGGCAACTTCTGCATGGACGGCCTTGTGTATCCCGACCGCCGTCCGCACACGGGTATGCTGGAGCTGCGCGAGGCGATAAAACCCTTCCGCATTTTCCGGGACGCGGAGCATCCGAACCGGTTTGCGATTGAAAACCGCCGGGACTTCACCGACCTTTCCGATATTTACCTGCACTGGACGCTTGAACATGACGGCCGCCCCGCGGCCTCCGGCATGGTGAGCGCGCTTGCGGCGCAGCCGCGCGGGATCGAATATTTCGAGCTTTCGCTGCCCGAAATTTTGAGCGGCACCGTTTGCCTGAATTTCTCCATCCGGCAGAAAAATACAAGCTGGTGGGGCGAGGCCGGCGACGAGATCGGCCGCGAGCAGATCATCCTGCGCCGCGAGGACACATTGCCGCGCGTTTTGCGCCCGCGCATGACTCCGATTCTGGATGAAAATGAAAAAACGCTCTCCGTGCGCTGCGGCGAGACCGTATACGCCTTTGACAAGGCGACCGGCCTGCTCGCGGGACTCACAGACAACGGCCGGACGCTGATTGATACGCCCGTGACGGTGGAAATGACCCGCGCGCCGATGGACAACGACAAATACATCCGGGTGAAATGGCAGGCGATCGGCCTGTATGAGGCAAAGCCCGCGTATACGGGTCTGCGCATCCGCTCGGCGGGTAAGCGCGGCGTCGTGCTTGAAGCCGGCCTTACGCTGCGCGCCGGGGAAAAGGACATCCTGCAAGCGACCCTGCGCTATACGGTCGGCACGGACACCGGCCTGACGATTCTGCTGGACGCGCGCATACTCGAAAAGGAGGTCCGCTACTTCCCGCGGCTCGGCCTGCGCTTCTCCCTGCCGCGCGAGATCGAACGGCTGGTTTACTTTGGCCGCGGACCGATGGAGAGCTATGAGGACAAACAGCTTGCGGCAAGGCTTTCCCGCTTTGAGACGACGGTAGGTGAAAATTACGAGCCCTACCTCTATCCCCAGGAAAACGGCGCGCATGCGGACACCGCATGGCTGGCCGCGACGAGCGTAAACGGCCACGGCCTGCTCTTTGAAAAGGAAAGCGGCGCGTTTTCGTTTGACGCCTCGCACTTCTCGACCGAGCAGCTGACCGCGGCAAAGTACGAGTATGAACTTAAAGAAGAGGACCGCACCTTTGTGCATATCGACTACCGTCAGAGCGGCTGCGGTTCCAACGCCTGCGGCCCCGTCCTTGACGAAGCCTATCAGCTGAAAGCCGGACGGCATCGCTTCAGCTTCCGGCTCGTCCCCTGCTTCGGCAGCGAGGTCGAATAGGGACATACGTTTTTTCCGCGTCCGCGGCGAATCCGACGCCAGCGTCAGCCCCGCGCGTCCGCGGCGAATCCGGCGCCAGCGTCAGCCCCGCGCGGCGGGAAAATACCCCGCGCTTTTGCCGGAGCAGATTGCGCGCCGCCGTGTGATAACCCGTTTTAAAGGCAGCCCCGCGCGGCGGTGAAAAGCCGGGATGGCCGCGCGATACCGCCCCCTCCGCCTGAAAAACCGGCCTCATCTGCGGGAACGCTTGGCGCTTTCCATATTTTGCATGGCGCGTTTGCGGAAAATTTTGAAAGTTTTTCTTGCGCGGCTTTGTAAAATTCTGTACAATGAATACAGAAAGCCGCGCGCAGTCTCACCGAGGCGGGCGCGTTTGGCGGCGGGCGCTTGTATGCCCGGATCGCAGTTTTTCCAAAGCGCGCAGCCATGGATTTTGTGCAGTTATTCTAATTGGTGTTCCGTTTTGTTGGCACATCTATACAAAAACGCCCGAAAATCGTAATTTTTGTCCGTTTTTATGCTTCGATTTGTCTTGCAAGACCGCATTGTTTTTTGTTACCATAATAAAAGAAGAGCATGACGGGAAGTCAAGCGCAAAAACGGACGAACGCAAATTCGGCGCAGTATGCGGGAGGGACAGGATTGCTCAGAGAGGAATACAAACTGACCGAAAAACGGCTGCCCGGACTGAATCCGGTCAGCTACGGACAGCAGAAATGCGAGCCCGGATTTTCGGTGAACGTACCGCGGCCCTATTGGGTTTTGCATTTTGTTGTCGCGGGTAAGGGGCGGTTCTTTACGGGCGGCGCCTCCTATGACATCAAGCCCGCGCAGATTTTTGTGATTCACCCGCACCAGACGCACGAGTACCGCGCGGACGACGCCGATCCGTGGCATTATATGTGGGTCTGCTTTGACAGCGACATCGACCTGCCGCAGATTCTCGGCACCGATGTGATTACCGCGCCCGACTGCGGGCGGATCTTCTCGGAAATTTTGGAAGCGACGCACCTGGAAGCCGGGAAAGAGGAGTACCTGAGCGGGAAAATCTGGGAACTGATGAGCGCGCTTTTGCGGCTTGAAGCCGGCCGGCAGAGCCGCCAGAACCCGTATGTTGTCAAGGCAAAGCGATATATCGAACAAAATTATATGACCGGCATCCGCGTGACCGACATCGCGCGGGAACTGAATCTTGACCGCAGCTATTTCAGCACGCTGTTTCGGAAATACACCGGCGTTTCGCCGCAGCAGTATCTGAACGATTACCGGCTGGAACGCGCGGCGCACCGGCTGGCGCTCGGAGAGGATTCGGTCGCGGCGGCCGCCTATTATACCGGCTACAGCGATATTGTGAATTTTTCCCGGATGTTCAAAAAACATTTCGGCGTGGCGCCGAGCAAATACCGGGAAATGATTATGACCCACGCGGGGCTGATTCCCTGATTTTGTGCAATCCATACAAAAAAACGTGCAAAAAATTTCAATGACAACGCGAATATCGGTAAAAAACCCCGCATTTTTTGCACGAAACAACATTGTGCATATCATTTCACACAAATGACGCTGTTGTATGCGCGCTTCGGAATGCTATGATTAGCATACAGACAGGGCAAAACCAAATTTTTATAGTATCCAAATTATAGTACATAGAAAGGAAATGCGTTATGTTTAACATGAAAAAAGCAATAACCCTTGCGCTGTGCGCGGCAATGCTGCTCAGCACCATGGCGTTGTTTGCCTGCGGCGAAAAGGAGCCCGTAAACACAAGCGGTTCCGATCCGGTTTCGGACACGACACCGGCTTCTACGGAGGATACGACGGAGGCAACCGACCCTGTGGACGTGTTCACCCCGGTGGAGCAGAAGTATGAGGGCGACTTCAACCTTCTGGTTTCGGGAAAGGCGTCGGACTGCAACGTCGAGTTCAAGGACTTCTCCGCACTGGATGAAGGATACGAAAAAACGCAGCTTGAAGAGGCCGTTTACCGGAAAAACGCCGCCGTGGAGGAACTGTACGGCATTCATCTGAATGTGATCGAGGACATGGGCGGCAGCAATCAGGGCTATCAGAAGCTGCTCACCGCCGCGACCGCGGGCAGTTCCGACTATGACGCGGCCATCATCGCGGCGTATGACGCCATTCCGCTGGCCACGGCGGACGCGCTGTATGAGCTCGGCTCCATCGAGTCGCTCCACCTGAACAATTCCTGGTGGGACCAGCGCGCCAACGGCGACCTGAAGATTCACGACGTGCTCTTCTTTGCCACCGGTGACATCACGGTTTGGGACGATATGCAGCAGAACGTGGTCGGCTTTAACAAACAGGTCAAAGCGGACCATAATATCGAGGATGATTTCTACGAGGTCGTCGCGGACGGCAAGTGGACGCTCGAAGCGCTGGCAACCTACGCCAAGGAAGTCACCGAGGATCTCAACCAGGACGGCAAATACGACATGACCGACAAGTTCGGCATCATCACCTGGGACGACTCGACCTATGCGGTGTTCGGCGGCAGCGGTGAAAAGGTTGTTACGGTCGGCGACGACGGCGAGCTTTCGCTGACGCTGACCGGCAGCGAGCGCATCGTGGATGTCATGACCAAATACACCAATATCTGCTTCGGCGGCGACGCGATCAACTATCAGCGCTATACCTCCAAAGAAGCGATCACGATGTTCTCTACCAACCGCGCGCTCTTCTTCCTCGGACGGCTTCAGTCGCTCGACAACTACCGCGACATGGAGACCGATTACGGTATTCTGCCCTATCCGAAATACGATGCCGACCAGGAAGAGTACTATTCCATGCCCTCCCCGTATCATATGACCTTCGTCTGCGTGCCTGTGATGGCCGGCGATCCCGAAAAATCGGGCGCGGTTTTGGAGGCGCTTGCTTACTACGGCAAGGAATACATGACCGGCGCTTACTACGACACGACGCTGACCGGCCAGTATTTCCGCGATGAGAACAGCGTGGCGACGCTCGAACTGATGGCCGCGACCCGTACCTATGACATCGGATTCTATGTTCAGCCCGGCAATATCAACAAGGAACTGATCTTCCTCTTCCGCAAGGGAAGCACGGATTTCGTTTCGACGTTTGATTCCTATAAGGACGCTGCGACCGCGGCGCTCGCGCAGGTAAACGAGAAATACAAAGAGGCGGCTGAGGTCTGGGCACAGTAACAAGCTGTGCCGGCCGGCGGGGTCTTGATGATAAGAAAGGTGGAACTTATGAAAAAATTTAGAATTTTCCTGACCGTGCTCTGCGTCATGCTTGCCATGACCGCGCTTGCCGTAACCGCGTCCGCCGCGGGTACGGTGTACCTGAAAGATGGCGGCATCGGAGACGGATCAAGCGCCGCCGCGCCCCTCGGCGATCTTGCGGACGCAATGTCCGCGCTGCCAAACGGCGGTACGGTTGTGCTTTCGGGCGACTATACGCTGAAAAATTCGGCAAACTATGACGCCGCGCTGCCTTCGTTTACGGCGCCGGCGACAAACGGCACAATTACGATCACGTCTGAGAACGGCGGCCGCCTGATTTTCAATTCGGGCGCGCGCTTCTTCTGCACCGGCAATATCGTGTTCAAGAACGTTACGCTCTACAACGCGGACGGCAAGACGGCTGTTATGGCCGCGCGCTTCTTTGAACTCACGTTTGACGAGGGCTGCGTGATGGATAATTTCTCCGAGTTTATCGTTGTCGGCGGTATGGAGCATACCAATGAAACCGTGGGCGTACCGGATGAGGATTATTCCAAGGATACGCACATTACGCTGCGCTCAGGCACGTTTGCCGAGATTGTCGGTCTCGGCAGAAACGTGGGACGCGCAAAGGGAAAAGCGGTCTATACCGGTACGGCCAACCTGACCATCGGCGGCACGGCTGAGGTGAAAAAGGTGTTCGGCTGCTACCGCTGGGGCTCTGCGGCGGAAACGAACGGCAAGGCTAACATCACGCTGGACGGCGGCTCTGTCGGTCTGTTTATCACGGCCTGCGGCGCCGAGCAGCATGCCTATACCTGCGACGTCAACGTTAAAATCACCGAAAATATGATTCCCGCAAACTATTTCACGCTTAAAGAACCCGGCTGGGGTTCGGACGCGGTTTGGTACGGCCTGACGGCGGGCGGCGCGTACGGTACGGTTGCCCTCAATTACGGCACGACGAAGCTTGACCTCTCCTCTGCGAAAAACGTCACCGACGAGTGGCTGAAGAGCTATGTGTATCTCGATTCGTTCGGCACCGTGATTTCCTACGGTCAGTCCGGCACCGTTATTAAAATGACCATTGGCGACATGAACGGTTATGTCAACGGCGTGGCGAAGAAGCTGGACGCCGCTCCGATTATCCGTCAGGACCGCACGATGCTGCCGGTTCGCTTTGTCGCTGAAAACCTCGGCGCTGCGGTTGCTTGGGACGGCGCTACGAGCACGGCGACGCTCACGAGCGGCACGACCGAAATCAAAATCACGATCGGCGCAAAGACGGCGACGGTCAACGGCGTGGAGAAACCCCTTGACGCGCCTGCGTTCATCGAAAATTCGAGAACCTATCTGCCGGTCCGTTTCGTAGCGGAAGCGCTCGGCGCCGCGGTTGCCTGGGACGGCGCTACCAGCACGGCGACCCTTACGAAATAAAACCGGATAAATCCGGTAGCGTCGGCGCGATTTTCCGCACTTGGAACATGCTTTTCGGCGCGGAAGCCGCGCGAAAGGGCGATCGGAACAGGCGCGCTGCCGGCGCAAGTTCTGCACCGGCGCAAATGGTACCGACGCCGGCGCAAGTGAAACGCCGACGCAAGTGAAACGCCGGCGCAAGTGAAACGCCGGTCAAATGCGATACCTGAAGATTTTTTGAAAAACGGCGCGGTTATTTGAAAACTGCCCTACGCTGTCAATATGTGCTGTCATTTTCCCGCGGCCGGATCTGAGATTCGGCTGCGGGATAAAGGTCGGGCGTACTTTGCCGCGCGCACATGGTTTTGACAGGATGGACGGCTGTAACCGCGCCGTTTGTAACCGAAAGGAAAGGATTCCCCTAAATGAAACTAAAACGCATTTTCCTCTTTCTGTTTTGCGCCGCTTTGCTGTTCGCCGCGCTCTCTCTTTCCCCGGCGGCAGAGCAGAAGTATGTTTTTGTCAGTGATTCCGGCGACCTCAAAAACTCTGGTCTTTCGGATTCCGAGCCTGTAAAAACGCTTGGACAGGCTTTTCAAAAGCTGGGCGCGGACGGCGGCACGGTCGTCGTCTGCGGCGTGACGACGCTGGACTCCGCGGCGATGGCCGCGTTTCCAAAGCGCGACAGCCTCATCACCTTTACCAGTACATGGGACGGCGTGGATTACAGTGCCAAAGGCGCGCGCCTCTCAATTCAAACCAGCGTGTTTCTCGGCGGGCCGACCAAGTTTGAAAACATCAAGCTGACTTCCGGAAACGGCGTCAACATCTTTTGTTGCGGCAACGATTTGACCATGGGCGGCGGTATCACCTGCCAGTACGCGCAAAATCCGATGGCCATTTGGGGCGGAACCGACTGCGCAAAACTGACGGTCGCGCATATGGCGGACTATTTTGACTATACGATTCAGATCGACAGCGGAACCTTTTGGTATGTCCGCGGCGGCAGTCTCCGCTCGGACGAGACGCAGCCGGTCGGAACCATAGGCGATGTGACCATTCTCATCAACGGGGGCACCTTTACCTCGACATCCACTGCGCCGGACAAAAACGGCATCATTGCCGTGTCGGGCTTTGACGCGCTCTACGGGGACGCCCGCATCATCATCAACGGCGGCACCATCAACTGCTCGGTCATGGGCATCGGCCGGCCGGGCTATAATTCCACCGTTTCCAACAACGCCTACTCTAAAGGGGACGTACATATCACGATAAACGGCGGCAATTTCCGCGCGGGCGCCAAAATCGGCGCGGTGCACGACACGGTGGCGAGCTATGTCGGCGGCGACTTTTATCTGACGGTCAGCGGCGGGTATTTCCCGGCTTCGTTCGGCGGCTTTGACGCGCAGTGCGTGCGCGGAACCGCGTTTGCCGACATCGTGCCGACGATCAGCCAGCCGATGACCGGCTTTGCGAGAACGGTTTTTGTCAGCGGCAGCGGCAATGACGCGGCAAGCGGAAAGACAGCCGATATGCCGAAGAAAACGCTTTCCGCGGCGGCCGCGGCGCTCTTTGGCGAGGGCGGCGTGATCGTCGTCTGCGGCGATACGCAGGCCGGCGCCGAAACGCTGGCGGCTTATTCCAAAACGCTCCGCATCACCGGCGCTTGGGCGGGCAAGGACTACCGCGCGGAGGGCGCAAAGCTGATACTTGACGGCACGCTCACGCTTGGCGGCGACACGCGCCTTGAGGGGCTGACGATTGCCGGCAGCGGCGGCTTCAACGCCGCGGGGCATGACCTGCTCGCCGGACAGAATCTCATCTGCACGGGCGCCGTGTCGCTGGACGGCGGCGCGGGCGGCGAGACGCACGGCGTTACCGTGCGTTCGGGCAGCTTTTCGGAAATTCGCGGCGGCAGTGTGACCGACAGCGGCGCGTCCACCTATGTACTGCTTGAGGACGGCAGCGTCGGCACGATTTACGGCGGCGGCGCGGGTACGCGCGGCGGCTGTATGGTGTCCGTGCGCGGCGGCAGCGTGACAAACGCGGTTTACGCCGCCGAGGCGGGCACGCCCGCGGGCTGCGGCATCGAACTGCTCGGCGGCACGGTTGCGGGCGTCGTTGCGCCCGCAGCGTCCGGCACGGTCGCGAAATACAGCCTGCAAAACCGGGGCGCGTCCCTCACGGCTTCCGTGAATGAGAGCGGCGCGCAGTCGCTCTATGAAAGCGGCGCGGTCGTCTTTGTCCGCGACGGGGCGGAGGGCGACGGAACTTCGCCGGTGAACGCCATGGGCGACATCACCGAGGCTTCGGCAAAGCTCAGCGGCGGCGGTACCATCGTCGTCTGCGGAAAAGTGGCGCCGCAAAACGGAAAAACGCTCCGGTACACGGGCGGCAAGGTGACGATCACTTCCTTCTACGGCGGCCTTGACTATGCGGTGCTGGACGACGCGCAGATCGAACTTTGGAAATATCTGTCGCTTGCGGACGAGACCGAGATCCGCGACATCAAAATCGTCGCGGCGGCAAACGATACCTATATCTCCGCCGAGGGCAACCGCCTGACGGTCGGCGAGGGTGTCGAGTGCGAAATCTTTTATGACAACCGCACCGAGGACTATCCCGATCTTGTCGCCGGGTCGGTGGTAAACGCGCCGAGCCTCAAAAAGAATCCGACGATCCTTGTATACAGCGGCACATGGGGCAGTCTTTGCGGCGGCCAGTTTACCACAAAGCTTGACGCTTCGGCCTCCCGCCGCCTGACCGGCGATATTACGCTGACCGTTCGCGGCGGCACCTTTACCGACGACTGCTTTGTCGGCGGCATCAACAACCTGACCGGAAACGCGGTGCTGAATGCCGAGGGCGGCACATTTGCCTGCTCGGTCTTCGGCATGGCGGGCGAGGCGCTCGCCTATACCGGCAATATCACGGTCAATGCCGCGGGCAGCGCGTTTGAGGGCGACATCCGCGCGGCGCAGGACAAAACGCCGACCTTCAGCGGCGTTTATACGTTGAACATCGCCGGATCGGACGTCAGCCGCGCAAGCTCGATTCTCGGTACCGACGGCCTTGCGGGCGGCGGATCCTCCGCCGTCAATATTGCCGAGGGCGTCGATCTGACAGCGGCGCTTTCGGGCAGAATCGAGTATCAGAACCCCATAGCGGGCTTTGCTGACCCGTCCATTGTGTACGCGGACGGATGGTATTACTACACGTTTGCAAAAGATTACAAATCCAAACCGGCCGTCTGGATGGCCAAAGCGGCCAACCTCTGCGACATCGGCAAGGTAGAGCCGGTGCTTGTCTGGGGACAGGCGGTGTCAAACGACGGTGAGGAGATCACCAGCGTCTGGGCGCCGCAGCTCTATTACCTTGACGGCGATTGGTATGTCTATACGACCTGCGGCGTCAAAGAGGCGCTCGGCACCAGCAACTATGACGTGCGCATTCCGCAGATCTGGAAAGCCAAAACGCAGGATCCCATCGGCGGCTACACCTATATGGGCACATTCCGCAACCTCGATACGGCGGTGACGTCTTTCCTGTCCCCGCGGCTTATCGAGCACGGCGGCAAGCTGTACATGGTCTGTAGCGGCTGCTTCCGCCCTGAGGACATGATCAATCAACATCTGCAGCGGCTGTTTATGTGCGAGCTTTCCGACCCGCTGACGATGGCCACGCCGATGCAGGTGGTTTCCGAGCCGATTTACGATTACGAAAAGAAGCTGATGGAGGGGCCGTTCCCGTTCTACGGGCCGGACGGCACGCTTTATATGATTTTTGCGGCCGGCCATACGCGCACTGACGAGTACTGCACCGGCATCATCCGCTTTGGCGGTACCGAAAAGGATTCGCTGCTCAAAGCTTCGCTTTGGGAGAAATTCTCCGAGCCGCTTCAGTTTACCGATTATGCAAATCTTGTCTATTCGCCGGGCGCGATGGTCGTGACAAAGGCGCCCGACGGCGAATATTTCGGCGTATACCACGCCAAGGAATACCACTATTCGGCGTTTACCATGCGCCGTATGCATATGCAGCCGATCACGTTTGACGAAAACGGCTTCCCGCATATGGAGGACCCGCAGCCGGTCGATACGGTACATACCATCGCCGCAAATCCGATGCCGGTTTCACAGCGTATCAGCGGCTTCGACACGACCGGAAAGCTGGACGCGGTCAGCCCGTTTAAGCCCGTGCGCACCTATGAAAACCAGTTTGCCGACGTAACGGCGGACAAATGGTTTTATCCGTATGTGACGCTTGCGTATGAATACGCGCTGGCAAACGGAACGAGCGGCACGGCGTTCTCGCCGGACAACAAGTTCACGGTGGCACAGGCGCTCACGGCGGCCGCCAACATCCACACCGCTTATTTCGGCGGCAGCGTTCCGGCCGCGGCGGCGGGCGAAGCGTGGTACGCGCCGTATGTAAACTACTGTGTGGAAAAGGGCATCATTTCCGCGTCGCAGTTTGCGGATTATAATCGAAACATCACGCGCGGCGAAATGGCGGTCGTTTTTGCGGCCATTCTGCCGGACGGCGAGTATGCGGCGGTCCGCACGGGCGTCTGTCCGGATGTCGGCGAAAATACGGCCTGCTATGCGGCGGTTACAAAGCTCTATCAGGCGGGTATTGTCGGCGGCGACTCGGGAACAGGCAACTACCGTCCGGACGACGAGATCATCCGCAGCGAGGCCTGCGTCATTTTCACCCGCATCGCCGCGGCTGACAAACGTATCAAATAACGTATAAAATAAGGTAAAATCCTTTGTTTCCGCAGGCGTCGGGATTTGCCCGGCGGTTTCGGCGGCGGCAGCGTTTTGCTGAAAACGTCGAAAATGCACTTTTCGTTTTTACTGAAAAAAAGATTCTTTTTGTCCGCCAAACGCCGGTTCGGCGTTTGGCGGGATTTTGGAAAGGACATTGCTATGAATTTTAAAAGAATCGGCGCGTTTCTCCTTTTATCCATTCTCGGTTTCTGTACCTGCGCGCTGACGCCTGCCGCGGCGGCGGAGCAGGTTCTCTATGTATGTGATACCGGTAACGACAAAAACACCGGTACCAGCGCGGCGGAGGCGCTCAAATCGCTGAACGTGGCGCTGATCCGCCTCGGCAAGGAGGGCGGCACGATCGTTGTCTGCGGCCCTTTGACGGTCGGCTCGGACGTGGAACTCAGCGCCTCGGCCGGAAAGACGACGATCACCGGCGTATACGGCGGCACGGACTATGTGAAGCAAAACAAGGCCGGCATTATTTTTTCGGGTAACGTGTATTTGAAATCCGAGCTTATTTTTGAAAATCTGGCGCTGAATTTTCACAGCAGCGGACCGGCGATCTACTGCCAGGGCAACAGTGTGACGTTCGGCGCGGGGCTGACCTGCTCCTATCTGTCCTCCGCGCCCGCCATTTGGGGCGGCACCTATGGGGGCCGCGTCGGCGTCACGGCCGATAGCATGACCTATTATGACTATACCATCCGCATTGACAGCGGCACCTGGAACTATGTCCGGGGCGGCAGTATGCGCGACGATGAAGTCCAGCCGGTCGGAACGGTCGGCAATGTGACCATTGAAATCAACGGCGGCACGTTCACGTCGAGAACCACCAACGCGACGAATAACGGCGTGATCGCCGCAACCGGCTTTGACGCGCTCGACGGCGACGCCGAGATTCGGATAACCGGCGGCGATTTCAAGTGCGCGGTGGTCGGCGTCGGCCGTCCGGGGTATAACTCGACCGTCTCCAACAACTACTACGGAAACGGGAACCTCTATATCACGATAACCGGCGGCACGTTCTCGGGCGCCGGCCGGATCAGCGCCGTGCAGGACAAGGTTGCATGCTGGATCGACGGCGATTTTTATCTGACCGTGACCGGCGGCGAGTTTTCCAAGGGCTTTGAGGGCATTGACGCGGCGTGCGTGCGCGGCAACGCGATCCCAAACATCGATTATACCTATTATGAACAGGGACTGCGCGTGCGCGGCTTTGATCCGGTCGTGTTCGTCCGCGGGGACGGGGACGACGCGGCCGACGGCCTGTCGCCCGCCACGGCGAAAAAGACGCTTTCCGCCGAGAGCGGCGTGGTCGTGCTCTGCGGCGACATGTCCGCGGCGGGCGCTGCGCTTTCCGCGGCGGACGGCAAGGTTCTGCGCGTTACCGACAACTGGAACGGCGTCGATTACGATGCGACGCTGACGCTTGACGGCGAACTTTCCTGCGCGGGGGCGCTGACGCTTGACGGTGTGAAGCTTGCCGGAAAGGGCACACTGTCCGCCGCGGGCGATCTGACGGTCGGCGAGGGCGTGACCGGCGGCAGCGGAATCACGCTTTCCACATCGGGCGGCGGCACGAGAAAAATCACCGTAAAATCCGGCGAGTTTGCCGGTATTTCGGGCGGAAATGCGGATGCGGGCGAGACGGTATTTGTGGTGATCGACGGGGGCAGCGTCGGCGAAATCGTCGCGGCTGAAGGCGGAAACGCCGCGGTCGTGGTCTGCTCCGGAACGGTTACGGGCGACATTTATGCGTTTTCCGCCGGCGGCGACAGCGGCGCCGTATCCCTGCTCGGCGGCACAGTGAAAAGCGGCAGGGTCGCGGCGGCCAAAACGCCGTCCGGCCGCTCGGTCGATGTGTTCGGCATAACGGCGGCGGAAGGGCTGCTCTCCTCCAAGGCGCTTTTGGACTACAGCGCGGCGGAAAAACGGTACGCGCCAAACGAGGCTGTTTTTGTGGCCGATGGCGGCACGGGCGACGGAAGTTCGCCGCTCTCGCCCTTGGGTGACCTCAAAGCGGCGGTGGAAGCTTCGGGCAGCAAAACGGTCGTCATCTGCGGGCCGCTGACGCTGCGCTACGGACTGACGCTTCCGAAAATCGACGAGAAAACGACGATAACCAGTATGCACATGGGCATCGACTACCGCGAATTGTCGGACGCCTATCTTGAACTTTGGGAGGGACTGCGCCTGTCCGGCGAGACTGTTTTGTACGGTCTGCATGTCGTTGCGGCGACCAACTCCACCTACATTTCCGCCGAGGGAAATCCGCTGACCGTCGGTGAGGATATGCGGTGCAGCCTGTTTGAAAGCAAGCGCGTGGAGAAATATCCGGCGATTGCCGGCGGCTCGCGCACGCTGCGCAAAATCCTCAAGGCCGATACCAAGGTGGTGATTCAAAGCGGCACATGGGGCGTGGTTTCGGGCGGCGCGTATTCCTCGACGCCGGCCGGATTCAAGCTTACCGGCAGCACGGATCTCCGCATTGACGGCGGCCGGATCACCGGCGGCATCTATATCAGCGGCCAGAATCACCTCACCGGCGATTCGAGCCTTCTGATTACGGGCGGCGAGATCGACTGTTCAATCTACGGTCTGCCTAGTGCGGACGTGATTCAAACGGGCGACATCCGCGCGGTGGTGCTCGGCGGCGCTTTGCGCGGGGACGTGCTGCTTGCGCAGGGCGGCGCGCCGACGCTGAACGGCAGCTTTACGCTCGATCTGCAAAAGGGCGACTTCAGTCGGATCGGCCAGGTTCGCGGAACCGGCGCCGCCGGAAATGCGAAGAGTACGTTGAATCTCGGCGCGGACGTGAAGACCGATACGGCCCTTGAGGGGACGATCACCTATCAGAATCCGATCGCGGGCTACGCCGACCCGTCGGTCGTATTTGCCGACGGCTGGTATTACTACACGTTTTCAAAGGATTATAAATCCAAACCGGCCGTCTGGATGGCCAAAGCGGCCAACCTCTGCGACATCGGCAAGGTAGAGCCGGTGCTGGTCTGGGGACAGGCCGACGCGGCGGAGGGGCAGGAGATCACCGCGCTCTGGGCGCCGCAGCTGTATCATCTGGACGGCAGATGGTATGTCTACGCGGCGGCGCAGACCGGTCTGGATGCGGAAACGGGCGCGAATTACCGCCTGCCGTATGTCTGGGAGGGACAGCCCGACGATCCGACCGGCAGCTATACGATGATCGGCTGCATGAAGAACCTTGATACGAGCGTGTATTCCTATCTCTCTCAGCGGCTTATCGAGCACGGCGGCAAGCTCTATATGTTCTGCAGCGGCTTTTATTCGGCGGCGGACATTGCGCCGACGCATATCCAGCGACTGCGCGTCTGCGAGATGTCCAATCCCTATACGATGGCTTCAAAGCAGGTCGTCTTCTCCTCTCCGACGTACGATTATGAGAAGAATCTGATGGAGGGGCCGTATCCGTTCTACGGGCCGGACGGCACGCTTTGGCTGATTTTCGCGGCCGGGCATACCCGCACGGACGAATACTGCACCGGACTGATGCGGTTCAACGGCACCCAGTCGGATTCGCTCTTAGATGCGTCTCTCTGGGAAAAATTCCCGGAAGCTTTCCAGTTTGTCGATTATGACAGCGGCGTGTATTCGCCGGGCGCGATGGTCATGACCGTCTCCCCGGACGGCAAGGACACGATTGCGGTCTATCACGCGAAAACCTATCACTATTCCGCCTATACCATGCGCCGCATGTACATGCAGAATGTGACCTGGGAGAACGGTATGCCGCATATCGACGACCCGAAGCCGGTGGATACCGAGTTTACGATTCAGATGAACGCCATGCCGCTTGACAGACGCATTTCCGGGTTCACAAGTACCGGAATCGCGGAAAATTCGCGTCCGGAGCGGGTGGATTATGAGATGCGGTATGCGAGTAACCGCGCGTCCGGCGACGTGACTGGCGACGGGCAGGTTTCCTTTGCCGACGTTTTCCGCACGCTGCGCTATGTTATCGGCAGCACGCCGGACGGCTTTGACGCCGTACACGCGGATCTGAACCGGGACGGTAAAGTGGATGCGCAGGATGCGATTTTGATTCTGCGCGGCATATTCTAATATCTCGAAAAGCAAAATAAAAACAGTTTGCCGGAGATACCTCCGGCAAACTGTTTTTCGATAAAGATAAGAATTGCAAATCAAATACGTTTACAAGGCGGACATGTGCCGCCTTGTAAACACCTT
>OLGD01000653.1_pt1 | contig 64589 bp, 59 predicted proteins | sample 1605311 | NCBI WGS metagenome assembly OLGD01 (sample SAMEA3888917, study PRJEB22519) | human gut metagenome | biome: human gut; feature: human-associated habitat; material: faeces | place: Denmark | collected 2010
CGCGTTCGCTCGCGCCGTCGCGCCGCCGATGGCGGCACTCGCGCGCCCGTGAGGTGTTTACAAGGCGGCACAGGTCCGCCTTGTAAACGTATTTGATTTGCAATTTTTATCTTTATCAACAAGCTGAATTGATAAGCTGAAAATGCGTTCGGTATACACCGAACGCATTTTTGAGTTTATTTTATTTTACTTAAACTTTGAATTTTGCTTTTGTCAGACCCAATTGCGCCGCTTTATTTCGTATCTCCCTTTGCCAGTTTTTTTCTGCACGCGCGGCATACGTTTTTATCCTGAAAAAGCGTTAAATTCTCTTTGCCGCCGCAGAACAAACAACTCGGCGCATATTTCGCCAGAATAATATTTTCCCCATCGACGTAAATTTCAATATCGTCTCCGGTAGCAATTTCAAGTCTTTTACGCAATTCAATGGGTAGGACAATACGGCCGAGACCGTCAATTTTTCTAACAATTCCGGTGGATTTCATAAACTCTTCCTCTCGTGTATGTACAATTTACAGAAACTCGAATTGTCAGTAATATACTACCAGTAATTGGCAGATTTGTCAAGCTTTTTTAACGAAAAAAATAAAAAATTGTTTTCAAACCGTACTAAAAACACAATTGTGTGCTTTTTTGTAGTCTGTTGCTCTTTTAAAAAAAGCCGCGGCGAGCAAAATACAAGGTTATTTTGCCGAAAAATTAATTTTTTGAAGTCAAAATCCGGAATCGAATCGCAGTGCGTTCTTCGCCGTTGATTTCGATTTCTTCAAATACCGGCTGCGTGTATAAGGAGATTCCAACCGGTGCAAGGAATCCGGAAGCAATCGCAATGGCTTTAATGCTTTGATTGACCGCACCCGCGCCGATTGCCTGAATTTCCGCCTCCGAATCTTCGCGAATGGCTGCCGCCAGGGCGCCGGCTACAGAGTTGGCGCTGGATTTAGACGAGACTTTCAATACGTTCATGTTTCTTCCTCCGTTTTTAATAGATTCTGGTATGTTGCTGTGATAAAGATATACCGTTCTTATGCCAGAAGTATAACAGGGAATTGTGATAGAAAAATGAAGTTTAGCGAAATTTTTGGAAAACCCGTTTACTGCAAAAAAGGCTCGATACGTTCAACCTTATTTTCGGCGAGCGTAAGGATGGCGCCGCGCAAATGAATGTCTCCGTCCGCCGGAATAAATTTTTGCGGCAGGCCGGTTAAAAACCGTTTTAAAATTACGGATTTGTCGGTACCGAGAATACCGCCCGACGGCCCGCACATTCCGAGGTCCGTAATATAGGCCGTGCCGCCCGGCAGAATTTGCGCATCGGCGGTCTGCACATGCGTATGTGTGCCGAATACGGCGGTTACGCGCCCGTCAAGATAATAGCCGAGCGCTTCTTTTTCCGCTGTGGATTCCGCATGAAAGTCCACCAAGGCAAAGTCGAATTTTCCGTTTTCACGGCGCAGAATACGGTCTGCTGAGTCAAAGGGACTTGCGTAGGCGTCAAGCGACATCATGCCGAGCAGATTCAGAATCAGTACCCGGACGCCGCGGCATTCAAAAATCGTGCTTCCGACGCCGGGGGCGGCATCCGAGCAGTTTGCGGGGCGCAGCAGGCAGGGGGAGTCATCCAGCATACTATACAGGGAGCGGTTATGAAAAGTATGGTTGCCGCCGGTGAGAATATCGACGCCGTAATTTAAAAGATTTTCTGCATCTTCGGCGGACAGCCCCATAATGTCGCCTGCATTTTCACCGTTTGCCACGACCATGTCGATCATCCGGTCGCGGCGGAGCGTCCACAGCGTCTTTCCGAGATATTCAATCGTTTTTCTGCCGACAATGTCGCCGAGCAATAAAATTTTCATAAATGTTTCTCTTTCTGTTTTATCTTCATCATTGCGTAAGCGGGGGAGAGAAAAAACAAAAACTGTTTTACAAAACGGCGCGCAAAAACGGAAATTTTCCGCGGATTTTCGGCGGCCGTCCGTAAAACAGCTTTTGGAATATACATATAGGAATCTATCGTCAGGCCGCAGCCGGAAAACGCTTCACCAACTCTATGTATATATAATGAAACTAACGTAGTGTTTATTTTGCAAAATCCACCGTTCGGCTTTCACGAATCAAATGCACTTTGATCTGTCCCGGATAATCCAGTTCGCTTTCAATCTTGGAAGCGATTTCGTGCGCCAAAATGGTCATTTGGTCGTCGGAAATCTGTTCGGGTTTTACCATGACACGAATTTCACGTCCGGCCTGAATTGCATAGGTCTTTTCCACACCGGCAAAATCGTTTGCCAGTTCCTCCAGCTTCTGGAGACGTTTGATGTAATTTTCGAGATCCTCGCGTCGTGCGCCCGGTCTTGCCGCCGAGATGGCGTCCGCGGCCTGCACGATGAATGCGATGATGGATTCCGCTTCCACATCACCGTGATGCGCTTCAATCGCATTGATGATCTCTTTGGATTCTTTGTGCTTTCTGGCTACTTCCACACCAAGCTGGATATGCGAACCCTCCGCTTCCTGTGTGAGCGCTTTGCCGATGTCATGAAGAAGTCCCGCGCGCTTTGCAGACGTGCTGTCCGCGCCGAGTTCGTCGGCTATGATGCCGGAAAGAATGGAAACCTCAATAGAATGACGGAGTACGTTTTGGCCGTAGCTTGTACGGTATTTGAGCCGGCCCAGCAGTTTGATAACTTCGGGATGCAGCCCGTGCACACCGGTTTCAAAGGTGGCTTTTTCACCGGCCTGCTTGATGGAGGCATCCACTTCCTTGCGGGCTTTTTCCACCATTTCTTCGATTCTGGTGGGGTGGATACGTCCGTCCGAGATCAGTTTTTCCAGCGCGATCCGGGCGATTTCACGCCGTACCGAATCAAAGCCAGAAATGGTGATGACCTCAGGCGTGTCGTCGATGATCAGATCGACGCCGGTCAGGGTTTCGATTGCGCGGATGTTTCTGCCCTCGCGACCGATGATACGTCCCTTCATATCCTCGTTCGGAAGCTGTACCGTCGAGATGGTGATCTCGCCGACATGATCGGCCGCGCATCGCTGAATGGCAAGTGAGAGGATGTTTTTCGCCCGCTCATCTGCTTCTTCTTTGAATTGTTCATCAAAATGTGAGATTTTCAGTGCTTTTTCATGGGTCAGTGCCGTCTCTACGCGAGATAATAGCTCGTCTTTCGCCTGTTCTTTGGTAAAGCCCGCAATGCGTTCGAGCACTGCGAGGTGTGAATCGAGCGTTTTTTGAATCTCGTCGCGGAGCGTTTCTGTTTCCTTGATTTTCTGGTTCAGAAGTTCGTTCTTTTTCTCAATCGCGTCGGTTTTTGAGTCAAGTGTTTCTTCTTTTTGCTGAATTCTGCGTTCAAGCCGGGAGACTTCTTTGCGGCGTTCTTTGAGTTCATTTTCCGATTCGGTTTTGTTTTTCAGAATTTCCTCTTTCGCCTCAAGCAAAGCTTCCTTCTTTTTGCTTTCCGCCGTTTTGATGGCGTCTTCAACAATTTTTGCCGCCTGCTCCTCCGCGCTGCCGATTTCTTTTTCGGCAACTTTCTTGCGGTAAGCTGCGCCGATCAGCGCGCCCAGCAGCAATCCCACAACCAAGGCGATGGCACCGACCGTAATGTAAATTCCCATTACAATCGTACCTCCTTGTAAAGTTTCAGGGGAATATGTAATTTGGGAGCCGTGTCGCATACCATGGCTACCGTATATTTACACAAATTTATTATATAACATTTCCCTGGCCGGTGTCAAGTGATATCCGGCAGAAAATCAAAAATTGAAAAGCTGAATATGTTGCGTCAACCGGTAATATTTGTAGATATTTTCCCTTGGAGAATCGGGGTGTATATGTTAAAATCAATTGAAAGTAAAAACGTAAAAATATGCAGTTGATTCTGATTTCAACGATATTGCTTCTGCTCAAAAGTCTTCCGCTCTGTCTGAATATTTTTCATCAGCATTCCATAATTTCGATCGTCAATAATACCGTTGGCGTGACTGTCAAACGGCATTCACATTTTTCCCGGTGTGTATTGATGTGCAGTTGCCTTAATGGGTATGGTTTTCTTTTTGAAAGGCGGAGGGGCTCATGCCGGTCTGGCGCACAAAGTTCTGATAAAATCCCGCGTAGGTGCTAAAGCCGCACTGGGCGCAGACCTCGGCGGGCGCCAATCCTTCTCTGAGCAAGGCTTTGGCAAGCGAAATGCGTTTTGTTAAAATATAGCTGTGTACCGTGGCACAGGCGTAGTTTTTAAACTGCCGCAAAAGATGGTATTTACTGATAAAAAACCGTTCGGCGATCTCCTCCAGGGACAGGTCCCGGGTAAAGTTTGCGTTGATGTAGCGAATGATCTCCCCCATACGGCGGTTGTCGCCTGCATCTGCGGGAAGGGCGGCATCCATATATTTTCCAAGATGCAGCAGTAACAATGTTACCGTTGCATCTCGTGTCAGCACCCCTGCTTCATCCGCGGTCAGTTGCAGCATGCTTTGCATCATACGGCCAAAGTCCCCATCGTTTTTTCCTAAAGAGATCCGATAGCTTTTGCTCTCCCGTCCCACAAAACTGTTCGGCGCGCGGCTGAGCAGCCGTTTGCAGTAATCTACCGAAAGGGTGAGGACCATACGCTCGTAAACGATCTTTTCGTTCACTGTCACCAATCGGTGCAGTTTGCCCGGCGGGATGACCAGCACATCTCCGGACACCAAAGAATAGCTTTCGTCTTCAATATAATACTGCACCTCTCCCGACAAAAAATATAATATTTCATAATCGTCGTGGGTGTGAAAGTTAAAAGTGCGGTTTTTTTGGATAACCATATGATCGAGATGAAAATGCAGATCATTTACCCCGGATGTTTTCCGCATATGGCATTTCACTCCTTTTTATTATCATATAGCAATTTTTTTAATAGTTCAAGCAATTTTACAAATTTACATTCAAAATCTTTCTGTTATACTAAAGGTATACAGGAGGAAAATCCATGGCGAAATTTGTTTTAAGCGCCTTTGCCGACGAGGCGGGCAAAGACTTGACAGCGCAGATCGACGCACTCAAGCGCAACGACATTTCCCATATGGAGATCCGGGCGGTGAACGGTGTCAACATCTGTAAAACGCCGCTGAAAACCGTGGCGGAATATAAAAAACAGCTGGATGCGGCAGACATTCGCGTAATGACCGTTGGTTCCCCCGTCGGAAAGGTAAAGTTGACGGATAACTATGAAGAACATGTGGCCATGTTTTTACATACCTTGGGCGTTGCCCGTATTTTAGAAGCCAAGCGCATCCGCATGTTTTCCATGTTTACCGACACACCCGAAGCCCACGAAGGCATTGTATTGGCCAAGCTGGAAGAGATGCTGGACATTGCCAAGGGCACTGGTGTGACTTTGTACCACGAAAACGAAAAGGGCATTTACGGTGACACCGACACACGAGTGGCCAGACTGACGAATGCGTTCAAAGGACGAATGGAATTTATCTTTGATCCCGCCAACTTTATTCAGTGCGGCGTAAAGCCCATAGAAGCCTATGCCAGGCTGAAAGACAGCATCGGTTATTTTCACATTAAGGATGCATTGGCCGCCACCGGCAGTGTGGTCCCCGCAGGAAAGGGAGATGGCAGCATCGGCGACATTCTCAGTGATTTTGCCCGGACGCATGAAAATGTAATGCTCACCGTTGAACCCCATTTGAAAAGTTTTGCAGGCATTCAAGACCCCGTCAGCATGAAAGCGGAAAAGGAGACCCTTTACAAGGACAACAACGAATCCTTCGATGTAGCGGTAAAGGCGCTGAAAAATATTTTAGAGGAAAGAGGATTGAGTTATGAATAAATTAAGAGTTGCCGTTATTGGCATCGGCAATATGGGCTCCGCCCATGCCAAGCACATTGCAGACGGCTGTGTCAAGGACATGCAGCTGACCGCCGTTTGCGACACCGACCCGGCAAAGCTGGACTGGGCTAAGGAAAAACTGCCCGACGTAACACAATACACCGATTGTCACAAACTGTTGGACGATCACATTTGTGACGCCATTGTAATCGCCACCCCGCATTATGACCATCCCGTCATCGCCATTGAAGCCTTTAAAAAGGGCTATCATGTATTGAGTGAAAAGCCAGCGGGCGTTTACACCAAAAAGGTTCGGGAAATGAATGAAGCTGCCCGAAAGAGCGGCAAGACCTTTGCCTTGATGTACAATCAGCGCACGAATCCTTTATATCAAAAGGTGAGAGAAATGGTGCAGGGCGGCGCCATCGGCGTCCCGAAACGGCTGGTATGGATCATTACCAACTGGTACCGCACCCAGGCCTATTATGACAGCGGCGCATGGCGCGCCACCTGGGCGGGTGAAGGCGGCGGCGTACTGCTCAACCAGTGCCCCCACAATCTGGATCTGTGGCAATGGATCTTCGGCATGCCCAAAAGTATTACCGCAAAATGCTCGGTGGGCAAATATCACGACATTGAAGTTGAGGATGATGTAACCATCACCGCCGAGTATGAAAACGGCGCTTCAGCCTGCTTTATCACCACCACGGGCGAATTTCCCGGAACCAACCGTCTGGAGATCTCAGGTGACAGAGGCAAGGTGGTCATTGAAGGAAAAGAGATGACTTTTTACAAATTGGAGATACCGGAACGGACGGTTAACGCTACCAGCAAAAAAAGCTTTGACAAGATTCCCTTTACTGTGGAAAAAACGGTGGTGGAGGACAGCGGCACCGCCCATGTGGGCATCTTGCAGAACTTTACCAATCATATTCTCTACGGCGAGGCGTTGATTTCCTCCGGTTATGAGGGCATCAACGGGCTGACCATTTCAAACGCCGCTTTTCTGTCGGATTGGTTGGGCAAAGAGATCAATTTGCCCATGGACGAGGATCTGTTCTATACGTTGTTGCAGGAGCGCATTAAGACCTCCAAGCACAAAACCGCAGCATCTTCTGGCATTGAGGACTTGTCCGGCACTTATAACGAGCGGTGGCAAGGCAAGGCGTAAGAGAGGTATTCACTATGATGATAGGCGCGCAATTATATACAGTCAGAGACTACTGCAAGGATCCCGATTCTCTTGCTGAAACTTTAAAAAAAGTAGCCGATATCGGCTATACAGCCGTGCAGCTTTCCGGCGCCTGCGCCGTGGAGGCCGAATGGTTAAAAAACGAGTTGGATAAAAACGGACTGATCTGTCCGCTTTCCCACACCGCCGCCAGCCGTATTTTAACTGAAACCGAGGCGGTAGCTGCCGAGCACGACATCTTTGGCGCAGCGTATGTAGGACTGGGGATGTATCCGTTCCATAAACCGGAAAACGGCAACAGTTATGCCGATTTCCTTGCAAAGTACCGCCCCGTTTCCAAAAAGCTGAAAGCGCTCAATAAATACTTTATGTATCATAATCATGCGATCGAGTTTATGAAGGATGACGGCAGACGCATCCTGCAAAAGATCGCTGAGGATTTCCCCGCTGACGAGTTGGGCTTTACACTGGACACCTACTGGGTACAAGTGGGCGGCGGCGATCCCGCGTGGTGGCTGGAAACGCTTAGCGGCAGAGTGCCCTGCATCCATCTCAAGGACCAGGGCTACGGTCCCACTATGCTTCCCATCGGTGAGGGGAATCTGAACTGGGAGCGCATCTTTGCGGCGGCCGAAAAGGCGGGCACTCAATATATGTTCGTCGAGCAGGATAAATGCAACGGCGAGGATCCGTTTGCCTGCCTTGCACGCAGCTATGACTATCTGCGATCCAGAGGATTTAAATAATACAAAAGAAACGAGGTGTTTTATGCTCCGAAACCCATGACCTGCATGAGCAGTGACCGGGGCGGGGCAATGTATGTTTCCCGTAAAAATGACCGCCTCGAACTGCACAAAAGTCGTTTTACTGCCAAAACATCTTGTTCAAAATATGATTCACAAAATATCTATTCATTTGACAAAACACGTGAGGGAAAACATGAATACTGTTATAACGTATGATAAATTGAGACAATTTACCTACTCCAATGACCTTATTTGCGTGAAACCGATAAAAGGTATTGTCCTTTCATTTATGGGACTCGGTAAGGCCGGTATGTTTCATGAGGACGATCATTTGGCGAGATTTTACGCCGAAAAGGGAATTATTTACCTCATTCCATACAATAATCCGTGGGCTTGGATGAATCGTCAGGCGGTCCGCGGTATACCGATGAAATCATAGACGTGCTGATAGAGCATTACAATCTTACCGATAATATCCCGATCGTTTCAACCGGAGGAAGTATGGGCGGACAGTCCGCTTTGGTCTATATGGTATACGCAAAGCGTACCCCTGCAGCCTGTGTAGCAAACTGTCCTGTCTGCGATCTTGTTTATCATTATACCGAAAGATTTGATTTGCCGCGTACGCTGTACAGCGCATTTTACAACGAAGACGGCGATATAAATGCAGTGCTGGAAAAGGCGTCTCCGTTGCATCTTGTAAATCGTATGCCCAAATCTAAATATTATATCTTTCATTGTTATAATGATTCGGCGGTCAATATTCATAAGCATTCAAAGCCTTTGGTTCAATTGATGAAGGACAACGGATATGACATTACATATGAGATTGTTCCCGACCGAGAGCACTGTGACCTTCCGGACGAAATAAAGGACAAGTATACTGCCCGTACGGTGGAGGCGATCGAAGGAAATCAAGGCTGTCCTATTTAAAGATGAGAAAAGAGATTTAATATGTTTCAATCGTAAAAGCCGTCCTGTCAGCCGATCAGACGGCTTTGCGCAGTTTTGCCGGCTGTTCGGTCGTGCACGCTTTTCCAGAAAATTTTATCGTTTTTAAATCGTTGGGAAAATGCTTTCAGAGAATCTGCGAAATCGGAAGTCGTCTTTAAGACAGACGCAAACAGGAAATGAATTGTATCAAAATACGGTCTTGCAAATTTCGGCAAATACGTGTATGATAAAAAGCGCAGAAAAAACGAGACGCTGCGTTTTTTTGCGTTTTGCCGCCGGATGAGTGGCAAGCGAACACGGATTTTTAAGAGGGGGAGTGCTGCTGTGGAGAAAAAACGGATCCGGCGCGTTGCCGCGCTGCATGATTTATCCGGATTCGGGCGCTGCGCGCTGACCGTTGTGATTCCCACGCTTTCGGCCATGGGGGTACAGGTTGTACCGCTGCCGACGGCGCTTTTGTCTACGCATACGGGCGGATTTGACGATTATTATTTTCAGGATCTCAGCGATTCGATGGAAAAAATCGCGGCGCACTGGGAGGCGCTGGATCTGCGTTTTGATGCAATTTATACGGGATTTTTGGCGTCCGCCGCACAGTGCGAGCTAATCAAACGCTTTAACCTGCGCTTTGGGGGCGGGGATACGATGGTTTTGGTCGATCCCGTATTCGGGGACGACGGCGCGCTGTATTCCGCGTGTACGCCGGAGCTTGTACACGGGATGTATGCCCTTTGCGCGCAGGCGGACAGCATTGTGCCGAATTTAACGGAAGCCTGTATGCTGTGCGGACGGCCTTTTGAAGATACGGCGGCGATGTCCCAGCGCGCGCTGACCGAATATGTCACAAGACTTTTATATGAGCTTGCCGAAATCGGGCCGAAAAAGGTTGTGATCACCGGGATTGCCGCGGGCGGGGACAATGTCGTGACTGCCGGATTGGATCGGTCGGGGGCGTCCTTGGATCACACGCCGTTTTTTGTGAGCCTCAAACGGATCGGCGGGGCGTATCCGGGAACGGGCGAACTGTTTGCAAGCGTTATGCTCGGCAAACTGCTGTCCGGCGCGTCGTTTCCCTCCGCCGTAACGGCGGCGAGCGCGTTTGTCCGGGATGTGATTGATTTTTCCACGGGATTTGATACGCCGAGGCGCGAGGGCGTCGCGCTTGAACCTTGCCTGCACAGACTTTCCGAGCTTTGATAAGCTTTAAAAAATGCGTTACAGTTGATTTTTGTCGGAAGAAAGACAAAATCTCCCGGTCATATGGATAAACCCCTTGCTTTTTGTGAAAATCCGGGGTATAATAACTTAGTTAGTAGAAAAATACAGACAAGGAAACCGAAGATTATGAAAAAAATCGTTTTTGTGACCGGCGGCGTCGTTTCCGGCCTTGGGAAGGGAATTACGGCGGCATCGCTCGGCCGGCTGCTCAAAGCGCGCGGCGTCAAAGTGACCATGCAGAAACTGGATCCTTACATAAATATTGATCCCGGCACGATGAGCCCGTTTCAGCACGGCGAAGTTTTTGTGACCGATGACGGTACCGAAACCGATCTCGATCTCGGACATTATGAACGCTTCATCGACGAAAACCTCAGCGTCAATTCCAACGTCACGACCGGCAAGGTGTTTTGGAACGTACTTTCCAAGGAGCGCCGCGGCGAATATCTCGGACAAACCGTACAGTATATCCCGCATATTACCGATGAGATCAAAAGCCGCATTTATAAATCGGCCAATGATTCCGGCGCGGATGTATGTCTTGTGGAGATCGGCGGCACGGTAGGCGATATTGAGTCTCAGGTGTTTTTAGAGGCGGCAAGGCAGGTCGGCCACGAAATGGGACCGGGAAATTGTCTGTTCCTTCATGTGACCCTGATTCCCTATGTGTTCGGATCGGAAGAATATAAATCCAAGCCGACGCAGCATTCGGTTAAGGAACTGCAGTCTATCGGTATTCAGCCTGATATTTTGATCTGTCGCTGCGACCGTCAGATCGAAGCCAGCATGAAACGCAAAATCGCCATGTTCTGCAATGTGGCGGAGGACTGCGTAATTGACAACACGGATGTGAAATCGCTCTATGAAGTTCCGCTTATGCTGGAGGAGAACGGTCTTGCATCCACGGTTTGCCGTCTGCTCGGTATTTGTCAGGGTGTGGAGCCTGATTTGACAGAGTGGCGCGGTATCCTGAACAATATTCATGCGAGCAAACGCCGGGTGCGTATCGGCCTTGTCGGAAAATACGTCAAGCTGCATGACGCATATCTGTCGGTCATGGAAGCGCTGTTCCACGGCGGTATTGAAAACCGCGTTCGGGTGGAGATCGAATGGATTGATTCGGAGGATATTACGCCCGAAACGGCGGAGCGCCGGCTCGGCGACCTGGACGGCATTCTGGTTCCGGGCGGGTTCGGCAACCGGGGCATCGAGGGCAAAATCGAAGCGGTTCGCTTTGCCCGCGAGCACAAAATTCCTTTCTTTGGAATTTGTCTCGGTATGCAGATGGCGGTCGTGGAGTTCGCGCGGAATGTGCTCGGGCACAGCGATGCGAACAGCGGCGAATTTTGCGAGGACGGAAAGCATAACGTCATTGATATTATGGACGATCAGAAAACGATCACCGATAAGGGCGGTACGATGCGTCTCGGCCTGTATCCCTGCCGTATTGTGGCGGGCAGCCGTATGCATGATGCATACGGTCAGGATGATATCAATGAGCGGCATCGCCATCGCTATGAGTTCAACAATGCATATCGCGCCGCGGTGGAGGAAAACGGTATGCGTATTTGCGGACTTTCGCCGGATGGTCGTCTGGTTGAGGCTGTGGAGATTCCGGCGCATCCGTGGTTTATCGCGGTGCAGTACCATCCGGAATTCAAGTCGCGCCCAAATCGCGCGCATCCGCTTTTCCGTGAATTTATCCGCGCGGCGGATAAATATGCTTCCGCAAATCATTAATTGAAAAAGCGAAAATTTGAATGGCAGCTTCATATGCCGGGCGCTTGAAAACGCCCGGCATATGAAGCTGTTTTTACATGTAATTATATAACCAAAGAAAAAATATGTTTTGCGCTACTAAAACCGCGGCTTTCCGCTTTTGCCGGGAGCGCGGCTTTGCAAAACCGGCCGGATGGTTTTTCCGCGCGGCTTTGTCCTTGTCCGCATGTATTCGCGTTTGTGCGCCCGTCTTGCACCAAAAACGCTCTTCCGCAATACAATGAAAATAGAAAAGTATCAAAGCGTGTCATAATTTACCTGCAAAAAATTTTTCCGCAATGTTTAAAATTTGCGTGATGCTGGGAAAAATAGTGATACCGAAATAATTTGCGGAGAGTGATAAAATGAGTGTGCGGCGCGGAGATATTTTTTACGCCGACTTAAGCCCGGTTGTCGGGTCTGAGCAAGGCGGTTTGCGTCCTGTCCTGATTGTGCAGAACGATGTGGGCAATAAGTACAGTCCGACGGTTATAGCCGCGGCGATCACGAGCAAAATGAGCAAAACACATTTGCCCACACATATTGACATATATGCGGACAAGGTCGGACTGCAAAAAGATTCGGTCGTCCTGCTGGAACAGATACGTACAATCGATAAACGGCGCCTGAAAGAAAAAATGGGGCACTTGGACGACGATGTAATGAATCAGGTGAACAATGCGATCTCGATCAGCTTCGGTCTCGGCGGGGGCGGCGCAACCGGCTGATTTTTTGTATATGCCTGCGCTTTGAGGCGTGACGGGGCGTATATGCGCCCCATTGTCGAAGAGCCTTGACTTTTCGACGGCCTCGGCGGCGGATTGTATCCGCCGCTTTTCTGTTTCATCGCCTTTTTGACGTGGGGGCGGCGGATGTTATTCAAAATGAATCTGTGAAAACCTCTTGCTTTTTGCTGACAGGTGCGATACAATATGTTCAGGATTTAACAAATCGGATTTGGCTTTTGTCTTGTGTCAAACGGACTTTCGCGCCGCTTTCCATATGTCCGTGTTTTATGGTCCGGCAGTTTGGAAAAACGATCAATAAAAATTTTAAAATACAGGAGAGAGACTATGGCACTTGTAACCACAAAAGAGATGTTTAAAAAGGCGTACGAGGGCGGTTATGCCATCGGTGCGTTCAACATCAACAATATGGAGATTATTCAGGCGATCACCGAGGCGGCTGAAGAACTTCGTTCTCCGGTAATTCTTCAGGTTTCGGCGGGCGCAAGAAAGTACGCCAAGCACGAGTATCTGGTGGCGCTTGCGCAGGCGGCTATCAAGGATACGGGCGTGGATCTTGCGCTGCATCTTGACCACGGCGCGGACTTTGAAATCTGCAAGGCCTGCATCGACGGCGGATTTACGTCGGTGATGATCGACGGTTCGCATCATAGCTTTGAGGATAATGTCGCGCTGACCAAACAGGTTGTAGACTATGCGCATGCGCACGGCGTCGTCGTCGAAGGCGAACTCGGCAAACTTGCCGGTATTGAGGATGACGTGAAAGTTGCGGCGGACGACGCGATGTATACCGATCCCGGCGAGGTTGAAGAATTTGTTTCCCGCACCGGCGTAGATTCGCTCGCCATTGCTATTGGTACCAGTCACGGCGCTTATAAGTTCAAGGGCGAACCCAAACTGCGCTTTGATATTCTGGAGGATATTTCGCACCGCCTGCCCGGTTTCCCGATCGTTTTGCACGGCGCTTCGAGCGTGATTCCCGAACTGGTGGAGGAGATCAACGCATGCGGCGGCAATCTGGACGGGGCGCGCGGCGTACCGGAGGAACTGCTGCGCCGTGCGGCTTCCATGGCCGTTTGCAAGATCAACATTGACTCGGATATCCGTCTTGCCATGACCGCGGGTATTCGCCGTGTCATGAAAAACCAGCCTGAGGTATTTGACCCCAGAACCTATCTTACGGTCGGCCGTGACGAAGTCAGAAAGATGGTCCGGCATAAGATTGAGACGGTACTTGGCTCCGCAAACACGCTTTAATTCTGATTTTGATTTGAAAGGAAAGCTGCGGCAGATTTTATTGCCGCAGCTTTTATACATAGAATTATGAAGTACAGTGAAAAAGTAAAAATCTACGGACAGGACGTGGATATGAACGGGATTCTGCGGCCGGCGTCTCTTTTAGCCATGCTGGAGGATGCCGGATCGCATCAAATGGCGGCTTATCCGCCCAGCAACGACGACCTTTTGAAAAGAGGCATGGTGTTTATCGCCAGCCGGATTGTCATGCAAATTTATCAAAATGTGCCGGACGGCGCGGAGGCGGAGGCGGTTACATGGGGAAGCGACGGACGCGGCGTGACGCATAACCGATGTTATCAACTGAACTGGAACGGGGAAGCGGCGGCGAAAGTGTTTTCTTCCTGGGCGCTTGTCCGCCTTGCCGACCGCAGTCTTGTGCGGTTCGGCGAGATTCAGCACGCGTTTGAGACCGAACCGCCGCTTGTGATAGATCTGCCGCTGCGCGTACGCATGCCGAGAAGCGAAGAATTTGAGCAGGTCGGAGAGCGTCCGGTCTACTTCAGCGATGCGGACGGCAACGGACATATGAACAATACAAAATATATCTCCATGCTCTGCGATTTTGTTCCGGGGATTGAGAAGCGCGCTTTGCGCGGGATCAACATCAGCTATATGGCGGAAGCGCCGTATGGGGATGTGCTCTCTGTCTTTTGCAAAGAAGACGGCGACAGTTTTTATTTTAAGACGGTGCGCCGGGACGGAAAAGTCAACTGCGAAGCGGTTTTGTATTTTTAACGGCACGGTGCGGCCGGGTTCGCGCCGACTTCCGGAAATTTTATATTCGGCGGACATTTGCGGCGCGTTTTGCGCCGCACGTTTGTTCTTTCTCGCAAATTGCATTTTTGCCGTCAAAAAACAGGAAAAATTCGGTTAAAAAATTCCGAAAAATTTTTGTTTTCAGAGAGGAATTTCCATGGGTGTTTCGACTAATTATAGAAAGCGTTAGAGCTTCTTCAAAAAAGTATTAACATTTCTTAAAATTTCATGAGAATATATTGACGGCAAACATCGGACGTGTTATAATTGCTGTATTATTCAGGATAGAACAGTGACATGTGGAAAAAGGAGGAAATGCGCGGTGAAAAAAATCAGGCGGGATAAGCGCGAGCGTATCGAGCGCGCCAAGACCTCGCTGTTTATAGCGCCCTCTTTTATTGGCGCGGCGGTTTTCTTTATTTTGCCGTTTTTAGTGGTCGGCTATTATTCATTGATCGACAACCCGATCAATCAGGAATTTGTAGGCATTGAAAATTATAAATACCTTTTGCAGAACAGCGCGTTTCGTTCGGCGGTGAAAAATACGGCTGTCTTTTCTGGAATCGCAGTTCCGCTTGCGGTTGTGATTCCGCTTCTTTTTGCGGTGCTGCTGATGCGGAAAATGCCGTGCGCTTCGCTTTTTAAAACCATTTTAATCAGTCCCTTGATGGTGCCGACCGCTTCTGTTGTGCTGATCTGGGAAGTGCTTTTTCATTATGACGGCACGGTGAATCATTTCTTGTCCGCGTTCGGCATTGATCCAATCGACTTTTTTAAATCCAAATATGCCGTGGTCATTATCGTCTGCCTGTTTCTTTGGAAAAATATCGGATACAATATGATTCTGTTCATGGCGGCGCTTGCCAATATCCCGAAAGACATCACCGAAGCGTGTATGCTTGACGGCGCGGGACCGGTTCGGGTATTCTGGAAAATCAAACTGCCCTACATATCCTCAACGGTTCTGTTCGTAACGATTTTGTCTTTAATCAATTCGTTTAAAATTTTCCGTGAGGTTTACCTGATGACAGGTAATTATCCGTATAATACGCTTTACATGCTGCAGCATTTTATGAACAATACGTTTATCCAGTTGGATTATCAAAAATTGTCCGCCGCTGCGATCCTGATGTGCGCGGTGATGATTGTGCTGATCGGCGTGCTGTTCTTCATTGACAGCAAGTTTGGGAAGGATGTGGAATGAGAGTGTCTGTACGCAAGAAGTTTCGGTCGGTGCGGCAGGGCACGGCTACCGCAATCATCTTCCTGTTTTTCCTCGGCGTATGCATTGTATTCATTATGCCCACGCTTTTGACGTTTACCAATTCGTTGATGTCCAAAACCGAAATCGCGGCCAACTACGGGCATGTGTTTGAAAGCGTATCCGGCGATGCCAAAACCTATGTCTCCGGCGACACCAATTTGAAGTTGATTCCGGATATGGTTGTTTTCGACCAGTATGAAAATGTACTCTTTAAAAACCCGCAGTATCTTCTGAAATTTTGGAACTCGATGATTTTGACGGTGCCTATCGTCGTGTTTCAGATTTTTGTTGCCTTACTTGCCTCATATGGCTTTGCCCGTTTTTCGGGAAAGCTCAGAAGTATCGTGTTTTTTACCTATGTGATTTTGATGCTGATGCCCTATCAGGTCACGCTGGTGCCGAATTATCTGGTTTCCGAGTGGCTCGGACTTTTGGATACGCGCCTTGCGATCATATTGCCGGGTATATTTTCACCCTTTGCGGTCTTTATACTCACCAAGTTTATGCGGCGAATCCCATATGCGATTATTGAGGCCGCAAAGCTGGACGGCGCGGGCGAAATCCAGATGTTTTTCCGCATCTGTCTGCCGATGTCCAAGGGAATTATCTATTCGGTTGCAATTTTGATTTTCATTGACTATTGGAATATGGTCGAGCAGCCGCTTGTTTTGATTAAAAACACGGATTTGCATCCGTTGTCGGTGTTCTTGTCTCAGATCAACACCGGAGATTCGGCGCTCGCTTTCGCGGTGGCCAGTATATATATGATTATTCCGATTCTCACGTTTTTGTACAGTGAGGATTATATCGTCGAGGGCGTCGCTTACGCCGGCGGCGTAAAGGGATAGGAGAGAGGTATTTATGGAAGAGAAAAACAAACGGGGTTGGATTAAAAACGTCATCATTATTTTTCTTGTCGTTATGCTTTTGCTGACCCTATTTTCAAATACGATTATGAATCGCTCTCTGCCGGAGGTCGCGGTACAGTCCGCTGAAAGCGGTACGATTACGACGCAGGTGAAACTGAGCGGAACGGTCAGCGCCAATCAGACGCGGGAGATTTCGCTTGAAAATGCGCGCAAGGTGGATTCGGTACTTGTCCGCCGCGGAGACTATGTGGAGCGCGGCACGGTGCTTGCGACGCTGGTTGTGGGCGAGAGCAATGAGATTTTCGATGCCGAAATCGCGCTCAAACGTCTGGAAATCGAATATAAGCAGCTTTTGCTTGAAAGCGAGGACACCCTGATCGCCACGCGCTATGAATTGGAGGATAAGCAAAAGGAACTCGCGACGCTTCAGACATACATAGACGGTTACGGTGATCTTGAAACGGTCAAAAACAATTATCAGGCGCAGATTGATTTGATTCAGTTGGCGATTAAAGATTTGGATGAAAAGATCGAATCGCTTGACAAGCAGCTGAGCAAGCTGACCGATTCGGGCTATACCGATATGAGTAAACTCAATCAGGCCATCGAAGAGGCGAAAGACGCGGTCAGCGATGCGGAATCCGCCTATAATTCGGCCAAGCGTGCCGCGCAGAAAGCGCAGACGGTTTACAACAATTCAAGCACGGTATATGGGGCGGCGGAACAGGATTATGACGATGCGGTCGATGCGCGCAAAGACATAGAATCCAGTATCGAAACGCTGGGAACGCAGCTTGACAAGCTGAAAGAAGATCTTGCGACGATTCAGGAGCAGATTGACGCGCTGGTACCTCCCGGTCCGGATGCGACGGAGGAAGAGATCGCGGAATACAATCGGAAAAAGGCTGAACTGACCGATAAAAAAAGTGAGAAGAATGCGCAGATTCGCGATAAAAATGAGGAGATTACAAACAAAAAATCCGAGTTGAAGGACGCGAAAACGGCGGAATCCGATGCGCTTGAAAGCTTTAATTCTGCGGGTACCGCCATGAACACGGCGCATGCCAATTATACCAGCGCAAAGAGCGCAAAAGACAGCGCGGAGTCCTCGTATAAAGCGGCAAAGAAACAGCTTGAAGATTTAAACGAGGGTTGGGAGTATGCGCTTTTGTCTTCCCGCAAGGAAGAAATCGAGGCGGAAAAGAAAGAAAAAGGCGAGCAGGTAGAGGAGCTTCAAAAGCAGTTGGATACGGTGATTGAAAAAATGCCGAAAACGCTGGAGGAGGCCGAAAATGAAAAGGTACAGCTGACGCGCAGCATCGAAAGTCTGGAATCTACCATTCGCCGGACCGAAGCAAACGAAGAGATCAACGGTCAGACCGAAGCGCTGGATATGGAAATCAAGCGTTCGGAAATTGACCGCAAAAAAGCAGAGATTGCCAAGTTAAAGGAGAAAGTGACTTCCACGGAAATCAAAGCGACGGTCAGCGGCACGATAAACAGTGTCAATATCGCTGCGGGCGATGAAGTGGAGGCAGGGCAGACTGTATTTGAAATTATTATGACCGATCAGGGTTATACGATGGAATGCAGCGTGACCAACGCGCAGGCGTCGAGACTCAGTGTAGGTCAGGAGGCCGAGGTTCAATATTATTATTGGGGTACAAAGCCGTCCGTCCGCATTTCCGCGATTAAGAATGATCCGAACAATTCGGGCAAGGGCAAATTGGTCACGTTCACCGTGGAGGGCGACATCAGCGACGGAACCAATTTGACCATTACGGTCGGAAGCCGCGGTTCCAGCTATGATACCATCGTGCCCAACAGCGCCATCCGTGAGGATTCCGAGGGCAAATTTGTATTGCTGGTTGTTTCAAAGCCGTCTCCGCTCGGAAACCGCTTCTTTGCGGAACGCAAAAATGTAGAGGTTCTGGCTTCGGATGCAACCAAGAGCGCGATTGACGCTACGCTGTCGTGGGGTGATTACATCATTACCAATTCTTCTGTGCCGATTTCGGACGGTATGCAGATTCGGATGAGCGAAAAATAAGGAGGTCGGCTGTGAAGAAACGGGTACTGGTTTTTGGCGTCCTTATGGCGGTGTTTCTTGCGCTCGCGTTTTCGCTCGGCGCCGCTCGGCGTTCTGTGACGGCGGGGTATGACCGTGACTTTGCGGCGGACCGTTTTCGGGGGACGAATACAAATAAGTATACGCAGCTTTCTCTCTATTGTACCGAGCAGGATTATCTGACGCCCGACGGCATGATGGCGATTAAAAATTCGATTGAATCCGGACTTACGGCCGAAAGTCTGCCGACCGCGGGAAATTATCTGCTTTGCGCGTCGGTTGAAAAAGATGTGACCATTGCGCGGGATCAGAATACAGTTAATGCGATTGCGACGGTTTATTTCGGGGATTATTTCGGTCTGCATCCTGAGATCCCGCAGACCGGCGGCTATCTTGATGAGTCGGACGCAACCACCGAGTTCTGCGCGATTGATGATTTTGCGGCGTGGCGGCTGTTCGGCTCGGTCGATGTATGCGGGATGGATTTGGAGATCAACGGAAAATTTTACACAATTTCCGCGGTGTTGACTGCCGATCGAAGCACGTATTCTGAATATTACGGCATCACGCCCAGGGTTTATATTTTATATAATTCTGCGGCAATGCGAAATCAAAATTTGACTTTTACATCGCTTGAGGCTGTTTTGCCGGATCCGATTACGGATTTCGGCCGGGATTTATTTGCTTCCGCAACTTCCGCTTACGGCGAGGAGGTCGTCGTCAATCATGAACGGTTTACGCCGCTCCGCCTGTGGGAAAAGATCAAGGGAATGACGGCGCTCGGTGTCATGACCGGGGCGTCGTATCCATATTATGAAAACGTGTCGCGCATTATGGAAACCAAATGCGCCATGCTGCTGACCTTTGAAGCGGTATCGTGGATATTGACTGCGGCGATGTTGATTTGTCTTGCCGTATCTGTTTTTCGTCCGCTTCTCAGACGGTATCATGAAAAACGAAGAGCGCGTAAAATACACGCATTTTAAGGAGGAACAGAATGAAGAAAATTGTCAGGATTATCAGCTTTGTATTGGCCGCGCTGTTGGCGCTTTCGGTTTTGGCTGCTTGCGGCGGCGGGAAGAAAATGCCCGAAAAGCAGGTGGTTGACCATGTGTATAAGTACAACCAGACAAAGCTTGTGACCGTGGAAGAGCCGGATTGGTCGAATGAGGAAGAGTTCAACGGGTATACATATTTGTCTAATAACTCTATCGGAGAGAGCGGTTTTTGCTATGTGCTGCAAAGCGTGGATAAGGATCACAAAACCACATCCACGGTTGCCTATATCGGAACCTATGACGGTACGGAGGTCACGGAAATTCCGATAGACTTGGCGAATGATGAAAACAACAGCGCCTACATGAATAACATTTTGGTGTTGGATAACGGTCTTGCTGTTTTTATCAATGAAAGTAAACAGGTGGGTGATCCGGAAACCCCTTTCTGGGAGCAGTATTATTATCTGTATTTTTATGATTTTGACGGGAAGCTCACCGGTACGGTAGATTTGAAAAAAGCTTTCGATGTCAGCGGCGAAAATTCTTATTTCTATGTGAATACGACGCTGACCGACGGCACGGATCTGTATTTAACCTGCAATACGGATAAGGCTGAATATAACAATAAATTGGTACGCCTCGGCATGGACGGCACGGTTAAAAATGCGTATGCGCTGCTGCCGGAGGGGACCGACGGGTATATCAACAGCATTTATTTTATCGGTGATTCTGAGATCTGCTATACGTATGAGAGCTACGGTTCGGATACGTATACGACGGTCTGCAAGCGCTATAATTTTGAAACCGGCGCACAGTCGGAGGTGAATACCGGGGATCTCGGACGTCAGTTCTCCTATAGTTCATTCGGCGGCAACGGCGGTGCATATTATTCCGACAATTCCGGTATTTATAAAGTGGATCTCGATACCGGCGCGAAGACCGAACTGATGAACTACATCAATTCCGATTATATTTATAATTACGGTAATTTCTGCGCGCTGGGCGACGATCGGTTTGCGTCCCTGACACGCGAGTACAAGGATAACAAGACCACGCTGTATGTGAATACTTTTGAAAAAGTACCGGAAAGCGAGCTTACGCCGAAATATTTGATTACGGTTGCGTCGGCGGGTTATGCATACGATTTTCAGGAGCAGATCGTAAAGTTTAACCTTGCCAGTGAAGAATATCGCATTCAATATGTCGATTATTCTCAGTACAATACCGATGAGGATTATACTGCGGGCAAGACAAAGCTGAACAATGATATTCTGGCCGGCAATGTCCCGGATGTACTCATTTCCGATTCGGAATTTTCGGTATCCAAATACGTCAATAAAGGACTGTTTAAGGATCTCTATACCTATTTGGACAATGATCCCGAACTTTCCAGAGATGACTTTTTAGGGAATATCCTTGAGGCTTGTGAAATCGGCGGAAAATTGTATGAGATTCCGACCAGCTTCGTTGTGATGGGACTTATGGGCGGCAAGGAGAAAATCGGCGAGTTTGCAAATTTGACGATGCCTGAGTTTGCCGCAAAGGTGGCTGCATTGCCGGAGGAAGTGTCCTTCTTCCGCGCGGGCGAAGTTTCAAGAGCCAATATGCTGCAGATGCTTGTGTATCTGGGCTATACGAATTTTATCGATACGGCGACCGGAAAGTGCAACTTCAACAACGATGATTTTAAAGCAATCCTGGAATATGTAAATACACTGCCCGAAAAGTCTCGGTGGGAAGATGAAAATTATAATCCCGATGATTTTGACTGGGACGCTTATAACAATGCGTTTAAAGAGGGCAAAGCGATAGCGGAAATGACTACGCTTGATTCTTTCTATGCTTTCGAGAATCAGTCTTACAATTTCGGCAGTATGGAATTGGATTTCATCGGCATGCCTTCGCCTGACCGCGACGGTTATGTCTTTACCAATGCCAATCTGAAATTCCTTGTCAGTGCGAAGAGTCCGCTGGCGGATGAGGCTTGGAATTTTGTCAAGCTGTTCTTTGAGGATTCGTATCAGACAGAGAGTTCTTGGGCGTTTTCGGTAACAAAGGACGGATTTGAACAGCAGAAACAGAAGGCTTTGGATGAAATTAAACGGCGCGAGGAAGAAAAGAAAGAGCAGGAAGATTCCGATATCGAAATTTCACCTCGCACCAAAGAAGTTGCCGTTACCGACGCTGTAATCGGCGGCGGTGGAATTGCGATTGAACCCGGTTGGGGAAATGATCGCAGAGAGATGACCGCAGAGGATGTGGAGCGCATTGCGGAGATCGCAACCGGTGTACGTAAACAGCTCGTTTATGATGAAAATGTATACAATATCATCAGCGAGGAAGCATCGGCTTATTTTGCGGGGAAAAAGAGCTTGGCCGAGGTTGCGTCTTTGATTGAAAATCGCGTACAAACCGTAATCAGCGAATCCAGATAAATCCCGGCAAAAAACTGAAAAAGCATTGTATTTTTGACACAACAGACAGCCGCCGAAATTCGGCGGCTGTCTCGGCTTTTGCCGTGATTTTCCGTCGCGGCTTCGCTTAGCACAATGTTGCAGATGTTATACGGATATGGTAGAATATGGTGTAAACAAACAATTTGCAAAATGGGGGCAAAAAATTATGAACAGGTTCAAGATCGCTCTGCTGCAAACAGCGCCGTGCGGTACGGTAAATGAAAATTTAAAAAAAGGCGTCGCCATCTGTAAAGACGCGAGAAAAATGGGCGCCGACCTTGCACTTTTCCCCGAAATGTGGAGCAACGGATACAATATATACAATCGGCCTATTGAGGAATGGAAAGCCGAAGCGATTCCCGCCGACGGTGATTTTATAAACACGTTTGCCCGTCTTGCAAAAGAACTGAATATGGCAATCGGCATTACCTTATTGGAACAATACGGAGCGCATTTGCGAAATACAATGGTTCTATTTGATCGGTTCGGAGAACGCAAACTGACCTATGCTAAGGTACACACCTGCGATTTTGACGTGGAACGGAATCTCACGCCGGGCGAAGATTTTTATGTCACTGCCCTGAATACAGCCTGCGGGGAAGTAAAGGTCGGCGCCATGATTTGTTATGACCGGGAATTTCCGGAAAGCGCCAGAATTTTGATGTTGAAAGGCGCGGAGCTTATTCTGGTTCCGAATGCTTGCCCTATGGAAATAAACCGCCTTTCACAGCTTCGCGGCAGAGCATATGAAAATATGTTGGCCATCGCTACCTGCAACTATCCTGAAACCGTTCCCGATTGTAACGGCGGTTCAAGTGTGTTTGACGGCGCGGTCTATCTGCCCGGTGCGGACGGTTCGCGGGATACCTGTATTTTGCAGGCGGACGGAAAAGAGGGAATTTATATTGCCGAACTTGATTTGGAACAACTTCGCTGTTATCGTGAAAACGAAGTACACGGCAATGCGTATCGGCACCCGAAAAAATACAGACTTTTAATCGATACCAAAATCGAAAGTCCGTTTGTCAGAGACGATTATCGGGAGTAAAAGACGGGTTTGCTCCGCTTTTTCCGTTCTTTATAAAAAATCAAAAAGCATCGCAGCCGAACATAGATCGGCTGCGATGCTTTTTCAGCTTTATAAATTTCAGTCGAATTTCGCTTGCTTCAGACTTCGGTTGCTTTTTTAGGCAGGGGAATCCCTTAGGATAATACCATTGCGGCGGGGAGAAAATTTTTGCCCTTCTTTGTGAAGACCAGCAGAATTGTGTTTTCCTGCTCGCTTGTACCGACAAAATTTTTCAGCGTTGCGGTGTAGGATACCTCGCAGGTAAACGTATTGTCGTCGTAGGAGGTGAAATTGGTCGCTTCGATTTTATCCAGCGTCATCGTTTGCGGCGCAATGTACATATATCCGATATAGGAGCGCTTCAGATTTGTATAGAGGGGGCTTGGGTAGCGGGTCAGCGCCAGCACAGCGTCCAGATTTGCCTGCGTGTTGCGGTATCCCTGCGTGGTATAGTGCAGGTAAGCCTTTACATAGTCAACGGCTTGAGTTTCATAGGTTTGACGCAGATCTTCGCTTTCCGGGAAAACGCAGGCAAAGCGTCCGGTCTCGCCGTCCGAAACGACGCGGAGCGAAATACCGTTTATTTGCGCCGTGAATACGGGCGGCACATACAGATCGCAAAGGGTATATTCGTTTGCAGTCGGCGGCGCGCTCAACTCGGCAAATTCGGATTTCCACAGGGCGTCGAAAGCGGTAATTTTATCGTCTGAAAGCGCCATGCCGTCTGCATACACGGCGGCGCCTGCGGGTGCAAGCAGTGTATAATCGGCGGTGGGCGGCGCGAAGCGCAAGTTTTCCGCACCCTGCTCGGCAGAGAGCGGTGTTTCTCCGAGTACGGCTGTGATTTCTGCGTCTCCGTATACCGTGTTGACTGTATACGTGCACATGGCGACGGTATTTCCAAGCGCGTCCGGCGACGTTTGGCCGGTCTCACTTTGGAATACATCGGTGACGCGCACGCCGCCGATACGAACGACCGCTTCGCTCGGCGCCGTGATGGAGACGGTATGCAGTTTCGCCACCGGATAATCGTACAGCCGATCCCAATTTCCGCTGCCGGTCAGTACGGTTCCGTCTAATGTGACTTCAATGTCGGGCTCCAAAATGAAGTCCTCTATCCGATAGCTGCAAAACAGGTCGGCGGCGCCGAACGCGGTAAACGCGCTGTGCGTTTCTAAATAGGCGTCGTCCACCTCTTGTTCGCCGATGCGGATTTTCGCTCCGGCGGGGACAATCAGACATAACGGGCGCTTAGTCAAAAGCTCCGGCGCGACGAGTTCCGCTTTTTGAACCAAATAAGGGCGGAAGCCGAACAGGCCGCTTTTTTCACCGAGTTCCAAGGTGATCCGCAGAAGTTTTTCATCGCCGCTGCTGATGAGATAAACCGGGTTTTCGTACGTGTATTCCCGAATCAGTTTGGAATAGGTCAGATTTTCCGAAGAAAAATCTGCGGCCAGCCGTTTTGCCGCTTCATCGGCGGGTTCAAATAGATTCTGCCGATCGGGATGCGCTTCAAGCAGAAGCCGGTGAAATTCGGTTTCGCCGAGCGAATCGATATAGCGTTCAATGGTGTAAAAAGGCTGCGACGCCTCAAACTGCGCCATAACGCACCACATAACGGCGCAGCAGATCAAAATCAAACCAAGCCAAATCAGGGCGTAAATACATAGCTTTCGTGCAAATGATGAAAGCCGTTTCGTTTTTTGAGTGGATTGTTCGGACATATGCATTCTCACTTTACCAGAATCGCGGTGGCGACGACACGCTCACCGTAAACGTATGCGCTGTTTGTGACATTTTCTCCCTCGTAGATCATCAGCGAGGAGGAACCGCCGTCAAGATTTGTCGCGTTGACGGCGCCAAATTCCAGAAAAATCTCTACCAGGTCATCCAGCGTCGCGCCCAGTGAATCGACGCTGCGTCCGTTGACAACCAAAAGCAGAATTGCGCCGTCCTCGCGCTGGCCGATCGCCGTTCGGGGATTTAAGCCGCCGCCGAGCGCGGAGCGCTCGTTTTGCGGCGTGCCGTTGATAATCAGCGCGGGGCCGTAGGAAGCGGCATATTGTACGCCGCGGTCGAGCGCGCTTTGCGCGGTCATACGGCCGACGTGCAAAAGACCGTCCGCGTCGATACCGGCCAGCGAATAATAGGACCCCGGATTGCCCCAGAGAAGTTCTCCCTCATAGATTACGATCCCGTCCGGGATGCCGCCTGTGCCGGAGCCATTCGGATCGTAAAATCCGCCGGCGTTGGTTCCGGCGACGGCGCCGTATTCTTCGATCATTTTATGTACGGTAAGTCCGCGTTTGCCCTCGCCGAAGCCGTTTGGCGGAATGCCGACAAAGACACGGGTCGGATCTTCAATCACCATCATTTTTCCGTAATAGGTGCCGCCCCGCACGTCATGAATTTCGATTCCGCTTTGCGTTTTTTCGGTATTGCCGCCGATTGGAAGATCGTCGGTGTAGTCCTCGCGGGACGGAAGCTGAATCATGGAGGCGACGATCTCGACATCGGTTGCTTCTTCTGTGCGTGAAATCATATCCTCGATTTTGTCATTGCTCATGTACAGCCGGGGGATGAACTTTGCGGCGCTTGTTTCCATTAAGGAGGTCACAAGCAGTTTCCCTGCATAAGAGGAGGGACCGTAGATCATCACCCCGATTACGCTGTAAAGGAGCAGAAACAGAAAAAAGAGCGTGCACAGCACGACAGTCGTAATTTTTAAAAGGCGCTGCTTCATTTCAAACTCCTGCATAAACCGGCTCACCCTGTCGCGGCGGTGCAATGGGACTTAAAGGGTACGGAAAAAGGGCAAATCCATGCTTCCGACGGCAGAGATCGCTGTATTTCATCCATTATACCATTTTTTATAAGCGGTTGACAATAAAATCCGACAGAATTTTTTACAATATTTATTGTGTGCGGATTTCAAGACGGATGTGTGACAGAAACTTGTGGCAATTGTGAAAAAACGACATAAACGCTTTGGGATTTTCGTTGAATTTGTTCATTGCGAAACCGCCCTTGAATTGGTAAAATAGATTGTAAACCATTTTGGGGAAATTTCCCGAAAAATTAAAAATGGGTCAATCGGAGGAAAACAAATGAAGAAACTGCTTGCATTCGTTTTGGTAGCCGTCATGCTGCTTGCGTTCGCCGCCTGCGGTGAACAGGGTACGAATGTGCCGGAAGACTTTAAAGTCGGTGTGGTTCTGCTCGGCGATGAGACCGAGGGGTATACGTTGGCACATATAAACGGCATTAAGGCTGCCGCCAAGGCGCTCGGCCTTGCTGACAATCAGATTATCTGGAAGTACAAAGTAGAAGAAAATGCGAAATGCAAAGATGCGGCCGAGGAACTGGCCGACGAGGGCTGCAATATTATTTTCTCCAACAGCTATGGTCACCAGACATACATGGTTCAGGTTGCCGAGGAATTTAAGGATATTACCTTTGTGGCTATGACGGGTGACTTTGCCGCAATTTGCGGACTTGACAATCTGAAAAATGCATTTACAAATGTTTATGAGTCCCGCTATGTTTCGGGCGTCGTTGCCGGCTTGAAAGTAAAGGAACTGCTGGACAACGGCACGCTGAAGCCGGAGACCACTCCGAACAATTTTGATGCGGACGGCAATGTGAAAATCGGTTACGTCGGTGCATTCAACTATGCAGAGGTCGTTTCCGGTTATACCGCATTCTTCCTCGGCATTCAGTCGGTAGTACCGAACGTGACGATGGAAGTCAATTATACCGACTCGTGGTTTGACATTGCGAAAGAGGGGGCTGCCGCCGAGGCTTTGATGGCGAACGGCTGCGTAATTATCGGCCAGCATGCCGACTCTACCGGCGCGCCTGCGGCAGTGGAAAAAGCTGCTAAGAACGGTACGCTCGCGTATTCTATCGGATACAACATCGACATGCTTCCCACGGCGCCTACCGTTGCGCTGACTTCTGCAACCAATGACTGGTCTGTATACTACACTTATGCGATCGGCGCTGCGATGCGCGGCGAAGAGGTTGTTGTTGACTGGGCGCATGGCTATGATCAGGGCGCTGTTGGTATTACGACGCTCGGCGCTTCCTGCGCGCCCGGCACGGCTGAATATGTTGACGGTGTTGTTGCTAAGTTGAAGAGCGGCGAACTCAAAGTATTTGATACCGACACGTTCACGGTCGGCGGCGCCAAGATTACGACCAACATTGTCGATCTCTCTTATATGGATTATTCGACTATGACGCCGATTTATACCGGTGAAAAGGTTGAGACGATTGTGGACGGCGCATTTGCGGAATCCACATTCAGAAGCGCGCCTTACTTTGCACTTCGTATTGACGGCATTGTTGAGAAATAATTTTTGAGTTTGAATACGCAAAGGGAAGCTTATTTACGGCTTCCCTTTGTGAGTTTTCAGTATTTCCCTGGTAAAATCAGGTAAGAAGATGAAAGGGGCAGTTCGCCGATATGGAATATGCCATTCGGCTCCAAAATCTCACCAAGACTTTTGGCGATGTCGTTGCAAACAAAAATGTTTCGCTGAATGTGCGCCGCGGAGAAATACTTTCTCTGCTTGGTGAAAACGGGAGCGGTAAAACTACGCTTATGAATATGCTGTCGGGAATTTATTATCCCGACGCAGGAGAAATTTACATAGCCGGGAAGCCTGTCGATATTCGGTCGCCGAAAGATGCGCTGGCGCTGGGGATCGGCATGATTCATCAGCATTTTAAACTGGTGGATGTATTCACCGCGGCGGAAAACATTGTGCTCGGCCTGAATGAAAAGGGCGGTTTTGATCTTGCTGCGGCCGGTCGGAGGATCCGCGACATCTGCGATCGTTACGGCTTTGATATTGATCCTGAGCAAAAAGTGTATGATATGTCGGTTTCGCAGAAGCAGACGCTGGAGATTGTAAAGGTACTTTACCGCGGAGCGGATATTTTGATTCTGGACGAGCCTACCGCTGTTCTGACCCCGCAGGAAACCGAAAAACTGTTTTGCGTAATGCGCAATATGAAAAAAGACGGCAAGGCCGTCGTTATCATTACGCATAAGCTTCATGAGGTTTTGGCGGTGTCTGACCGAGTTTCCATTTTGCGCCGGGGCGAATATGTCGGAACGGTCAATACCGCGGAGACAAACGAGCTTGCTCTGACGGAAATGATGGTCGGCAAAAAGGTGACGCTGAATATTGAGCGTCCCGCACCGCAAAATCCGGTGAAGCGGCTTGAAATCCGCAATCTTTCCTGCTATAACGCGGAGGGGATCAAAACGCTGGAAGACGTCTCTTTGGATGTTTACGGCGGAGAGATTCTCGGAATTGCCGGGGTATCCGGCAGCGGCCAGAAAGAATTGCTTGAGTCTATAGCCGGTCTGCAGGAAACGGCGCCGGACAGCAGCATTGCCTTTTACGCGCCCGGACAGGAATCGAAAATGCAGCAGCTTGTCGGTCTGACGCCGAAAAAAATCAAAGAATTTGGCATTTCGCTTTCATTTGTTCCGGAGGACAGACTGGGTATGGGACTTGTCGGTTCCATGGGTATGGCCGACAATATGATGCTTAAGAGCTATGAGACGGGGCATTCGTTCTTTACACAGCGCCGTGCGCCGAAAAGGCTTGCCGAAACGATTAAGGACGAACTCGAAGTCGTTACGCCCGGCATCAATACGCCGGTACGCCGGCTTTCGGGCGGCAATGTGCAAAAGGTGCTGGTCGGCCGCGAGATCGCCTGCGCGCCGACTGTATTGATGACGGCATACGCGGTACGCGGGCTGGATATTAACACCTCATATACGATTTACCATTTGCTCAATGAGCAGAAAAAACAGGGCGTCGCCGTGATTTATGTCGGAGAAGATCTGGATGTGCTGATCGAACTCTGCGACCGCATTTTGGTACTTTGCGGCGGCCGGGTGAGCGGTGTTGTGGACGCGCGCGAGACGACAAAAGAAAAAGTCGGCCTTTTGATGGCGACAAAGAGCAGAAAGGAGTCTGAGTCCAATGACGAAAACTGTCACTGAAGCATCTCACCGAGAGCCTTTCATTCGGTTGGCTCGCCGCGACGCGGTTCCTTTCTGGAAAAAGATGGCGGTGCGTGTCATTGCGGTGCTGTTGGCGCTCGTGGTTGCGGCGCTCTTCCTGTATTTTGTGACCGGACTGAATCCGATTGAAGTCTACAAAACGATGTTCAAGGGCTCATTTGGCTCGAAGCGGAAGATTTTTACCACGCTGCGCGATATGTCCACGCTGCTCTGCGTGGGTATTGCGCTTGCGCCCGCGTTTAAAATGCGCTTTTGGAATATCGGCGGCGAGGGGCAGATCCTGATGGGGGCGCTTGCGTCCGCCATCTGTATGATTTATCTCGGCAATCGGGTTCCCGCATGGCAGCTTTATACGGCCATGGCGCTCTTTAGTATTTTTGCAGGCGCGCTGTGGGCGTTTTTCCCGGCGTTTTGCAAATCCAAATGGAATACAAACGAAACGCTGTTCACATTGATGATGAATTATGTGGCGATTCAGATCGTGGCTTGCTTTACCAACATTATGCGCGGTCAAAATTCTTCAATGGGACAGATCAACCAGACGACTCGTGCGGGATGGTTTCCGAAAGTATTCGGGTATACGTTTACGATCAACATTATTGTGGTTGCCGTTTTAATGCTGCTGATGTTTTTATATTTGCGGTACAGCAAGCACGGATATGAAATTTCCGTCGTCGGCGAAAGCGAGAATACGGCGCGGTATGCGGGCATCAATGTGCGGAAAGTTATGATTCGCACGATGCTGATTTCGGGCGCTATCTGCGGGATTTGCGGATTTCTGATCGTTGCGGGGCGCGACTACGCAATCTCGACTACAACGGCGGGCGGTTCCGGCTTTACGGCGATTATCGTTGCCTGGCTTGCAAAATTCAATACGTTTTATATGGCGCTGATTTCGTTTATTTTGACGTTTCTCGGCAACGGTGCGGAGCAGATCGCGTCTGACTTTAAGCTGAACGAATTTGCGTCGGATATTGTAACCGGCATCATACTGTTTTTTATTCTCGGCAGCGAATTTTTTATCAATTATAAGATTATTTTCCGCGGCAAACAGCACGGAGCGAAAGAGGTGCGATCATGATTGAAAATCTGGTAGCCTGGATTCTGCGCGCCGTGTCGTTCGGAACCATTATTATGTATGGCTGCATGGGTGAAACCATCACCGAAAAATCGGGGAATTTGAATCTGGGCGTGCCCGGAATCATGTACCTCGGCGGCTTTGCGGGCTTCGCGGGCGCATATTATTATGAGGAACTGGTTGCGGAGCCGAACGCGGCGCTCTGTATTTTGATTGCGGTCGCATGCGGATTTCTGGCGGCGGCGTTTGGCGGATTGATTTTCAGCTTTTTGACGATCACGCTGCGCGCCAATCAGAATGTGACCGGTCTTGCGCTCACGACATTCGGCATGGGCGTGGCTAATTTCTTCGGCGTGATGATTTTAAATGGAGGAACGGCGGTGAAGGCGGATTTCGCCAATACGGTATTCACTGCGAAAATTCCATATCTTTCTTCTCTCGGCTTTATCGGGCAGACCGTGTTTTCCTATGGTTTTTTGGCGTACGCCGCGATTTTGCTTGCCGTGTTTTTGCGCTTTGTTTTAAATCGTACCCGCGTAGGCCTGAATCTGCGCGCGGTCGGCGAGAATCCGGCGACAGCGGATGCCGCGGGAATCAGTGTGGTCAAATATAAATATCTGGCTACCTGTCTCGGCGCCGGAATCTCCGGTCTCGGCGGACTTTATTATGTGCTTGATTTCAACAGCGGCATCTGGGCGACATCCGGGGAAATTGAGGCGCTTGGCTGGCTGGCGGTTGCGCTGGTTATCTTTACGGTTTGGAGACCGGTCAACGCGATTTGGGGCGCGTATCTTTTCGGTATGCTCTATTGGCTGTATCAGTATTTGCCGAATATTTTGGGCTTTAAAATTACAAATTATATGACCGATCTTGTCCGTATGGTGCCTTATGTGGTGACAATCGTTGTCTTGATTGTGACCAGCTTCCGCAAAAAGCGGGAGAGTCAGCCGCCGCAGAGTCTCGGTCTTGCCTATTTCCGCGAAGAGCGGTAAATGCGGGATACTATGAAAGTAAAAAAGCAACGGCTTTTTGAGAGAATCAAAAAGCCGTTGCTTTTATCGGTTAAACTTTTATATTGGGGTCGGATTAAAACCAAATATGCACGCTGAAGCTTTTTTGACAGCGCGGACAGCGCACAGAGTGATTCCCGCGGCGTATAGGCAGCCGGAGAATGGATTTGCAGTACCGGCATTTCCGGTACCGACAGACTTTGCGATCTCGAATACGGTCGCGGGTCAGCTTGAAAAAGCTTTTGACTTTGGCAAAGATACTGAGAAATTTTCGATTCTCTTCGCGGCGCTGGTAAATGTTCTTGGAAAAGTAGCGAAAAAGCGCCCAGATCAAAAGGGCATCCGCCGCAATCAGCAAAATAGTAGAATGTACAAATGTGTTGATGAAACCGAGTCCTAAAAAAACGATCAGCAGCGTGTAATAAAGCGGGTCCGCGCCATATCTGCCGTACATAAACCGATTAAATCGGTCAAGCAGTCTGCGAAACATATTATCACTCCCAGTTATATAGAATAACACGGCAATAAGAAGATTATATAGTCTACAGGTGAAAATGCGGTGAAATGCAGATTGACAATTTTCGATTTGATGTGTACAATAAATATGGGTTTCGGAAAAGGGGGAGCAAATGGCAAAACAGATTTGGAAAGGCGGCGCGCTTTTGGCGCCTCTGCCGGCGGTGCTTGTCACATCGGGTACAATGGACGAGGCGAATATAGCGACCGTGGCATGGACAGGGATTGTCAATACAATTCCGCCGAAAACATATATTTCATTGCGCAAAAGCCGTTATAGCTTTGAACTGATTCAGCAAAGCGGTGAATTTGCTATCAACCTGACGAGCGCGGATATGGTTCGCGCCGTGGATTACTGCGGCATCTATACCGGAAGAAAGGTCGATAAATTTAAAAAGTGTAATTTGACCAAGGTACCCGCCAGCCAAATTTCCGCGCCGCTTCTCGGTGAAAGTCCGCTCAGCCTTGAATGCCGGGTGACCGAGCAAAAGGAACTCGGCACGCATGTTTTGCTGCTTGCGGATATTGTGGCCACGGACGTGGAGGATACGCTTTTGGACAAGAACGGGAAACTGGATCTTGCGCGCGCGCATCTTGCGGCATTTGCGCACGGTGAATATTTTGAACTCGGTCGCCGTATCGGCCGTTTCGGATTTTCGGCGGCTGGAAAAAAATCATTGCATACCGCGGGACAGGGAAGCGCGCCTGCTGTTCGCGGCGGAACAGCGCGCACGAAAAATTTAAAAAAGACGGGCGGCAAAAAGTGAGCCGGGAAAGGACATAACATGAATTTTGATTTTTCAGGCGTCGGTACAGTGTGTTTCGGCGGCATGGATTTTATGTTTAACGTGTTTCCGATTTTGTTTGGCGTACTGTTTTGCTTTATCCTTGGCGTATTTATTGCTGTTTTTGCGGGCGGAATCAGGCAGTGGAATCGGAACAACCATTCGCCGGTGCTGACCGTCGCGGCAACGGTTGTGGCAAAACGGGTAAATGTCAGCACTTCGCATCACCATCACGGCAGCGGGAGCATGGGACATACGTCCACGTCGTCCTCTTATTATGTTACCTTTGAGGTGGAAAGCGGCGACCGTATGGAACTTTCCATGAGCGGTGAGGAGTACGGTCTGCTGATTGAGGGAGACACGGGGCGCTTGACGTTTCAGGGGACGCGCTTTAAAGGATTTGACCAGACTTGATTTCAACCTTTTTCCGGCGTTGCTTTTGCAAAATGTTTTATAGGTACGCGGATTTTGTTTCCCGGCATGATAGACGCTTTTCCATAGGTTAAACATCTTAGTTTTGAAAATGGCAAGTATAAGAAGCGGACGCATAGCGCCCACTTCCTCTATTTTTTATAGAAAAATTGCGCGATAGTCGTGCGGCATGGAAAAGGGAACCATAGATATAAAAAGTTCGGCATATAGAAGCGCGGGCGCTTACAATTACATCAAGGGGGCAAATACGCGCAGAAAATCCTGGATCAAGCGTTTTCCAAAACTTCCCCGGCAATCTTTGACCGTCATTTCACGGCTGCATGAAATCGTATGCAGAAAGTCGTCTCGCACCGCATTCACCACCGAACCGCCGTAAAAACAGGCCCCGGATTCAAAATGCAGATATAAGCTGCGAAAGTCAAGATTCGCGGATCCGACCGCCGCCACACTGTCATCCGAAACAAATGTTTTTGCATGGACAAATCCGCGTGAATATTCATAAATTCGCACGCCGGCTGCAAGCAGTTCGCGATAATAGGAGCGCGTCGTCATGTGCACATACCATTTGTCCCCGATACAGGGCGTCAAAATCCGAATATCCACGCCTCCTTTCGCCGCGGCAACCATTGCGCCGAGCATCGGTTCGTCTAAAATTAGATACGGTGTACAGATGTAAATATAACGATGCGCGGCATAAAGCAGTCTTAGGTAGACGCCGGCCGCGATATATTCTCCGTCCAGAGGAGAAGCCGCATAGGGTTGGACAAAACCGCATTCCAATCCGCATTCCGAGCTTTGTTCATCCGCCGCCGGGCAAAAATCCGCCAAATTTTCCTGTGTGCCCGTAAGCGCAGACCACATTTCCAAAAACATCATTGCAAAGCTCAAGGCCGCCCGCCCCGATACAAAAACGGCTGCATCCTTCCAATGTCCGTGTTTTTCCAGCGCATTGATATACTCGTCGGCTATGTTGATTCCGCCCGTAAAAGCAACCCGTCCGTCAATCGCCACGATTTTGCGGTGGTCACGGTTATTCTGAAGGGAAGAAAATACCGGAAGAAACGGATTGAAGACACAGCATCGTATACCCGCCTCCGCCATTTGCTTTGAAAAGCGTTTAGGCAAAAGAAAAAAACAACCGAAATCATCATAAATCAGGCGCACGTCTACCCCGGCGCGAGCCTTATTCTTCAGGATTTCAAAAATCGAATCCCACATCTGTCCGGGTTCCACAATAAAATATTCGAGAAAAATATATTTTTCCGCTTTGGAAAGCTCTTCGAGCAGTTTTTCGAGTTTTTTCTCTCCGGGCGAAAGATACAAGGCGCGGCAGCCGCCGTATATGGGGTAGCCTGCGTTTCGCTCCAGATAAGAAATCAGCGTACAATATGCCGGAAATTGGGAACAGGCTTGCAAATTCCCGGAATGCGTGTTCGTCAGATATTGCTGTGAACGAACTTTTGCCGCGGCCAGTCTGCGGCGCATCCGTACAGCGGCGCTCTGAAGACGGTATAAAAGATAAAACAATCCGCCGAAAGCAGGAAATAATAAAATCAGTGTTGTCCAAGTCAGTTTATACGCGCTTTTATCCTGTCCCGCAATTACAAATACGGCGACAGCAAAGCTCATCATGCGCAGTGCGGCGCGTATCGATACCGAATACAGACTCCCGCTGACAAGCGCATATACTGCAAACAAAAGTTGAAAAAGCAGCAAAAGAATTACCGCAAGCCGTTGTCCGATTCTGCGCGGCCGTCCACGTTTTTTCATATGCCAGTCTCCTTGCGCCCATTCATCATTTCGTTTTATTGTGCACAGAAAAGGGCAAAAATACCCGTCCCAATAAAAGCCGAAGTATGGGCGCGCAGCCGATGAAAAAAGAAAGAACCCACCGCGCCGTTTTGTCGTGGTGGGTTCAGTTTTGTTGATGCGCGCCTGAAAGCTTTTTTGCAGGATGAACCGAGAATCAGTTTACATAATTCATGGCTTCAAACAAATCATCCGAGAAAGCAATCCACGCGATATCCACTCCGTCATGGATCGGCGCCTGCGCAGAATTGAACGGATCCAAACGCATGGATTTCAGCGTACCGCTGTACAGGGAAAAGGCGGAAAAATCAACGAGATAGGTATGCCACTCGCCGTCATCCTCAATATCCAGCGTATACTGAGCAGCTTCGGAATAGGCCATTTCCGCCATATCGCCCGCACAGAAATAAAACCCGATGGACGGCGGAACCGCTCCGCTGCTGTGCGCACGGGCGCGGATCAGCATATATTTATGGCTATCCGCATTTAGACTGCCATACCGAAGCGTAACAAAAGGATCATGACTGTCCGTAATACTTAAGTTTACGCACTGATCGGCGGAATGAAACGATACCTCCAGTTCGTTTTCGGCTGTAAACAATCCGGAAACGCTGTCGGATTTGTCAAACACATAAAGCGCCTGCGGCATTTCCGAATCCTTTTCGGGCGGATCAGCCACGGCATGCGCGGCGGCCTTGCCCGGCGCCAGGGAATCCGCCGAACCGCCGTCCTCAAACATCAAATCCAGCCAGGTAGAAGCATCATAGGCGTCCAAGCCCTCAAGGATGTCTTGTGCCATTGTACCGTCCGCATCCGCATTGTTCAGCATCAAATTGATCTTCAGACCCCGACGGCCGGAAATACCGAGCGCTGCCATGTCGGCTTCGATTTCAGTTACAATCCCGCCTTCCTTGCCTGAAATCACAGAGGAAGCATACGTAAAACCGGAAGCAACCACTTCATATGCCTTTCCCGCGCCGTATTCCAGAATAACATCGCCCGAAGCATCGATTCGGAACCGATAATATTTTCCGGCGGTATCGGCAATATAAATAAACGAAGCATCTTGTTCGGTCAGGCTTTCATCACGGCGTTCCACCAGCAGATACAGCCGGCTGCCGTTATGCGCCGCGCGTACCGAGGCCTGTGCCTGAGAAGAACTTCCGATGAACAGCGCCTCCTTGATGTCCGCCCAATCCAAAGAATTTTTGCCGTCTGTAACAATGGATTTACGAGGCGCTTGAATTGCATGATTCAAATATAAATTTTCGAGCAGAATCGAATTTTTTGTGCCGGATACCGGAAAAACAGCGGTCAAACGGTTGTTGCCGGTCACCTCGATCGCCCCCCAATAGCCGGGATACCGGAATACGGTAACTTCTTCGCCGAAGCTGCGCGCGTCTCCGTCGCCGACGCGCAAAACCATGCTTCGGCTGTTTTTTCCGTAGGCAAGAACCGTTTCGCCGGTGGGCATTTTGACGATATACGGCCCCGCGCCCGAAAACATATTGTCTTGTCTGTCTGACGGGCCGGTTTGATCAAACGCCACCGTTTCCGACCATGCGGCATCCGAATGGATCACGGAAATACGGAAATTTTTATCGGGCATTTTGGATTCACAGACCACTGCGAGCGTGCCGTCATACAATTCCGTGCCGACACTCATCTGATCCGTAAAGCTTGGGCTTCCTTCCACATCCAAAACATATTGCTGGAAAATAAGGCGCGCTTGCCACGGCGCAGCCGATACTTCCGGCAGCCAGGTGTACCCCCCGTCGGTTGAGCACACCATGGCGGTGCCGGTGGAATTTCGATCTGTTTTGGCGCCCCAATATTCAATTCCCGGTGAAACCTGTGTAAAATATACCTGGATTTCTCCATTGGAAAGCTCTTGAATTGAAGGTTCCCAATTCACGCCCGTATATATGGACTGCGGCTCTCCCCATGAACGTCCACCGTTCGTCGAACGGCGAAGGTAAATTCCGGCCAACTCCGGATGATTTAAATAGCCTTTGTTTGCGCGATAGGATACGACTGTGAGAATATCGCCGTTTGACAGAACCTCGGCATCGCAGTTCACAAAATAGGTCGTGTCCGTTCCGGTATCGGTGTAATCACAGGGGAACTTATATTGTGAAGCATTGTACAATACCTGCGGCGCCTCCCAGTGAACAAGATCATCGCTGAAAGAATAATAAATATGAGGGCCGAACGATCCGTATTGCCAGAACATGATATAACTGCCATCATTTTTTTGCTTGATTCGAGGATACTGCGCTTTGTCATAGCGTGCCTGACCGGTAGTCGCGGAGGAAAGCTCTATCAGCGAACGCATATCCGCTTCGATATAAGCGGGCGTATCCGCTTTGGCATGCGAGTTTTCTTCTATATAGGTGTTTAGGGCGGAAAGCTTTGTCAGAACCGCCTTTCCGTCCGTGTCCGAGACGCCGGCAGTAATGGTTGCCGTACTCGTTGCGCCGTCCCATGAAACGGACGCGCCGAGCGCCTCCACCACAAAGCGCACCGGCAGATATGTGCGGGAATTTTCTATAAACGCGGGCGCATCCAGCGCTTTTGCCTCCCCGTTGATTACAGCCGTCTCTGCACCGATGGTGATTTTAATTTCGGTCTCGCCGCTTGTGACGGTAGCCGTACTTGTTGCGCCGTCCCACGAAACAGATGCGCCCAGGTTTTCGGCGACAAAGCGCACCGGCAGCATCGTGCGGTCATGGCGAATGATCGGCGCCGCGTCGAGCGTCTTGGCTTCTCCGTTGACGTAACCGTTCATATCGCCGATCGTCATTTTGATTTCAACAGATTCGGCCGCTGCGGCTGAAATCCACAGGGCGCAAGTCACGATCAGCAAAATCGCAAATGTGAAAAATTTTTTCATTTTGGGTTCCCCCGCTTTCATGGTTGGATTTCAAGATTCAAAAAACGCAATCCACGTTTGGTTTCGGTAACAGGATTCTGTTTTTATTATACGGTTCGGTCGTATTTTCCACAAGATGAAAAAAGAAGAATTTTTTCATCCGATTTTACCTGTTTGAACATAAAAAATCCGATATGCTCGAAAAGAGACATATCGGATTTTAAAATTCAGTATCGTTGCTCAGTCGCTGACGTACGGAATCAGCGCCATTTGTCTTGCGCGCTTTACCGCAATTGTAAGCTGACGCTGATGAACAGCGCAGGTACCCGAAATTCTTCTGGGCAGAATCTTAGAGCGCTCGCTGACCAGTTTCTTCAGTCTTACAGTATCTTTGTAATCAATATAATCGATTTTGTCCGCACAGAAGAGACAAACTTTCTTCTTTTTCCGCATCGGGCGGAACGGACGCTGAGCGTTTTCGGTTGTTTTGTTATCCATTGAATACGTAACCCCGTCTTTGAATCCAGACTTTCCTTTCTAAAAATTTACCGCCATGTTTAGAACGGCAGACCGTCATCCTCGGATACGGTCTCAAATTTCGGCGCCGCCGCATCCGTATTGGAATATGAGGGCGTAGAGTAAGCATCCGGCATATATTGCGCGCCGCCGGCAGTCCCCGTAGAATCCGATTTGTTTTCCACAAAGCCCACTTCGTCGGCTACAACCTCGGTCACATACCGTTTGTTGCCCTGATTATCCGTATAGCTGCGGCTCTGGATCGAACCGCATACCAATATAGGCTTGCCTTTTTTAAAATAGCGTGAAACGAACTCAGCTGACTGACGCCAGGCCACAATACTGATAAAATCAGCGGTTTGCTGACCGTCCGCCGCATTTTTACTCTGGTATCTGCGATTTACCGCGATCGTAAACGTCACGACCGATATACCCGACTGCGTTTGCTTCAGTTCCGGGTCAGCGGTCAGATTCCCGATCAAAATTGCCTTATTTAAGCTTGCCATACTCGCGCCTCCTTTCCGTCTACTTCAAACTTACGCCTTGGATTTTGCTTTTTTCTGCTCAAGCCGAATCACGATGCCGCGCATGATGTTTTCATCAATGTTATAGCGGCGCTCAAGTTCGGCCGGGAAATCGGGTGCGCTTGTGAAATTCACAAGAACATAATATCCCTCCGGAATGTCATTGATCGGATACGCAAGTCTGCGCTTGCCCCACTCATTGACTTCCACAATGCTTCCGCTTTCCGCGATCAGCGCCGTGAACTTTTCTACCGTTGCTTTAACGGCCTCTTCGCTGATGGTCGGGTTTACGATGAACATGGTTTCGTAGGAATGAACTGCCTTTTCCATCTGTTACACCTCCTTATGGACTGATGGCCGTGCGTTAGCGCACAGCAAGGGGGTAGGGTTAACAATATTTTGGTCAACCTATACCATTTAGTGATTTTAACACAATACGCAGATTTTGTCAAGAAAATCTTTAAATATTCTGTAAAGCTCTTGTCCTGACCGACAGTATATGATAGAATGGTACTGAAATCTGGTTCTGTCGGAATCGTACGATCTCAAGCAAAAAAAATCTACAGATTTTCGGAGGCCTAATGGGAACCCTGTATCTGATCAGGCACGGGCAAAGCGAGGGAAACATAAACGGCGGTTTTGCCGGGCGTATGGATTATCCGCTGTCCGCGCTCGGAAAAAAACAAGCGCAAATGACGGCAGATTTTTTATGTCGCGAGCAGATTGACGCCGTTCTTTCCAGTCCGCTTTCCCGCGCTTATAACACGGCGCTTCCGATCGCCAAACAGCGCGGTCTGCCTATACTGCGGCGGGAAGAATTATCGGAAATGGATTTCGGCGATTGGGAGGGACTGACGCCCAAAGAGGTTGCGCTCAAATATCCCGGCTCCATTGATATTTGGAAAGATGAACTGTACAAAACGGTTTGTCCCGGCGGCGAAACGCTGCGGGCGTGTTTTGAACGCGCAAAGCGGGCGATTTGCACAATCGCCGAAGAATATGCCGGTAAAACCGTTTGTGTCGTATCGCACGGTGCACTGCTCAAAAATATGCTCTGCTTTTTACATAATTTGCCGGTTGAACGTATTCAGGACATCTCCTGGGCAAACAACGCGTCCGTGACCAAGCTGATTTACAAAAACGGGGCGTTTCAAATTGAATATGAAAATTACAGCGAACACATGGGTGAATATGTCACCGGTGTGTCCGGCGAACTTCAAAAATAAAATCAACCGATTCACTTGACGAAATGAAAATTTTGTCGTACAATGAAAGTGTAAAAATAAGTAAAATGAGGTTTTAAAATGAAGAAATATATCGCGCTTTTTATCATTGTTCTGCTTGCCTTTTCGCTGTTCTGCTCGCCTGTTTTGGCTGCGGACGGCGAGATAATCGATTATACACAAATTACAAAGCCGGAAATTGCCGGGCAATTGACGCTTTCGGATGTGCAGAACACGTTAAAAGCGATGGTAAGCGGAAGCTACACGGACCAAGCATGGCGGTTTGATGCTGACGGCGACGGTTTTTTGCGGATAAACGATATGCTTCTGCTCATGCGCGGCCTGTCAAACAAATGAATTATTGCAAGCAGAATCCCCCCGCTTTTTGCGGAGGGATTTTTGTTTTAGAGCGCATTTTACAATTATAAATATACTTGGAAATAAACCTGCCGTTTGCGCAATTTTCTCATACTGCCCGTAAATGCCCCAGCGGGCAAGACCGTAAAATCAGTGTACCAAATGCCGTTTGATTTTTTTCGTCGTTGTTTTCTCAAATTCGGTATTGCGCACTTCGATTGCGCGTATCTGCTTGTATCCCACGAGCCGCTTGTTCATCCGATTGATCTCCTCTTTGAGCTTTGCTGAAATTTCTTCCGTTGTAGCGCCTTGAGGAAATCTGGAAAAATCGGGGTAGATGATCGCGGTCAGCGTGATGCTGTCGCCCTCATTTGAGGTACGTCCGACGACGACGCTTTCCGCAATTTGTTCAACGCTTTCCAGATATTCTTCGATTTCTTCGGGAAATACGTTTTTACCGTTCTCAAGTACAATAACGGACTTCTTGCGTCCGGTAATGTAGATATATCCGTCATCATCCAGATAGCCGACGTCGCCGGTTCGGAAGTAGCCGTCGCTCGTAAACACGGCGTCTGTCGCTTCCGGATCTTCATAATATCCCAGCATGACGTTTTTGCCTTTGACGCAGATTTCACCTACCGTATAGCCGTATTCATTGATCTCGCTGCCGTCGATATAGACTTTACATCCCGGCACTGCCGGTCCCACCGAACCCGGCTTGGAGTGGTAATAGACATCCACCGAAATCAGCGGGGAACACTCGGTAATGCCGTAGCCTTCCCATACATTGATGCCAAGCGAACGGAAATCCTGCGCAATATCCTGATTGAGCGGTGCGCCGCCGCAGATGATTTTGCGCAGTCGTCCGCCGAAAGCGGCTATGATTTCTTTAAAGAGTATACGGCGCGCATCCAGTCCGAGCGCGAAGGCGCGGTCGGAAATGGACATCATTTTGCGAACAAAAGTTTCTTTGTTTTTTTTGCGGATTTCATCCCATATTTTCTTGTCCATCGTATTCAGGAACAGGGGAACCAGGACGAGCGCTGTCGGGCGGAATTTCGCAAAATTCCGCATGACGTGGCGCAAAGAATCGTTTATAGCAATTTCACATCCGTAATTTACCGCCGCAAGCGAGCAGCATAATTCATACGTATGGTGAATCGGAAGAACGGAAACCAGAACGTCCTCCGGATAAAAATCCACGGTTTCACAGGCTGAGTTTATAGAGGTACAGATGTTTTTCTCAGAAAGCATAACGCATTTGCTGGTTCCGGTTGTCCCCGAAGTGAAAAGCATGACGGTCATGCGGTTTAAATCAGCGGGTGCGGGCGGATCATATGGACGCTCCGCGCCGATACCGATCAGTGTGTCCATGGTGTTTGAATACATATTTTTTTCGGGTTCGGATTCCATCGGAATGAATGTAATTTCCGGATGCCTTTTGGCCATATCTGCAAATTTGGTTTCAAAAAGCGGGGAAAATACGATGACCTGCGCGCCGCTGCGTTTCAGAAAATTTTCAATCTCGGAGAGCGCAAGCTCTTTATCCAAAGGAATGGCAATACCGCCGTAGGCGATCGTTGCGAGGTAGGCGATATACCATTTCGGTGAGGATTCTCCGATAATGGCAACGCGCTTTTTTGCAAGTCCGGAACGGCGAAGGCCGGTTCCAAAGGCTTTGATTTTGTCAGCTAACGCCGTATAGGAAATCGTCTGAATCTCTCCGTCTCGGTCGAAATAATCAAAAACCGTTTTGCTTCCTTTATCATACATCAAAGAAATCAGATGTTTAATATGATTGATTTTCGTAAATCTGCGCTCAGTTTTTTTCATGATCGTTATCCTTTTTTGAAAGTTTATTAAGAAAGGCTGCGGGGGAAAATTTTTGAACCGCGTTGAAAATTCGTGTCACAAGCGAAGCTTCCGAATTGGTCAGTACGCCCATAAATCCGGAAAAATATTCTTCCTCTGCGTGCTGAAGTTTTTCTATGATCGGATCTGCCTGCTTTGTCAGGTGGATTGTAAGACTGCGGCGATCCAAACTGCTCGGTTCTGTAAAAATGTATCCTTTTTGCCGCAGTGATTCGACAGCCTGACTGATATTTCCTTTTGAAATGTTTGAGGCTTCGCTGATGGCCGTGACCGTATTGTTTTCGGGGGTTGCGGTCAGTGCGAGAAGCACATCGGTTTCATTGAGTGAAAACCCATCCGTCTCGATTGCGTGATGGCAGTGTGAGCGCATGGATTTTCCGAGGCTCATCAGCTTGGTGAAAATTTCGTATGGCTTAAAGCGTAAATTGTTTTGTCCCATGGCTCCCTCCCGTTCCGTTTAAAAATGTTTTATTCGGAAATGTTTTAAACGAAACTATTTTATCACGTGTTTTTTTGCCTGTCAAGCATTTTTGAAAAATAGTACAGAGGATATGGCCGGTTGAAAAACCATTGCTGCGCATCGCAGGAAAAAGTTGCTTTGAAAGGGGACTTTTGTGATCGGCGTTTGGCTGCAACAGAGTATTTTTTATCCGCAATATCTGTCTGCGCGCCTGAAAAAGGACAACTTTTTTTATGAGCGCATAGTTCGTCTGTTTGAATCATAGAATTTAGCAAACAGAATTTTGATCAAAGGAGAATTTTATGAGACCCGAAAACAGCGAAAAGAAAGAATTTGTGCTGTCCGGAAAAAATACGGCACAGCGTATCCAAAGCGGCGGCAATGTTTTATTTGAGAGCGGCGGAGAATTTATTTTGCCGGATTATATGCCCAAAGTTCAGAAAGTGCTGCGTCTGGAAGCGCGCGCGCTGCCACCCGCACAGTATATAAGCGGGAGCGAGGCGCAGATGTCGGGCAGTGTGCTGCACACGCTGATTTATCTCGGTGAGGAGGGCGAGGTCAGCGCCACTGTATTGCCTTCCAAATATGATTTCAGCATCCCGCTGACCGAAGGGCAGACGCCTCAGGTTTCGGCGAATGCCGAAGTGGATTCGGTTACGTATCGTCTGAGCGCTCCGCGAAAAATCAATATACGCACGCATTTGCGTTCTCAGCCCTGTATGTATACGCGGGAGGAGATTTCAGAGGAACAGGCGCCGGCAGAGATCCCCGGTTTGCATAAATTATACAGCGAGTTTGACGGAATGGACACGCTGCTGACGCGCGCACAGGATGTGGAGCTTTCGGATTCTATTGAACTCAGCGGAAAAACGGAGATCAAGCCGCTTTGGTGCGGTGCGACTGCGGCTGTAACGGATGCGCGTGCGGCTGACGGCGGCGTCGGTGTACGCGGAGATGCTTATGTTAAGGTACTTATTTTAGAAGCGGGCGCACCGAAAATGCTGCAAAAGAAAATTCCGTTTGACGCATTTTTGGATGCTGACGTTCAAAAGGGAACGACGGCCGCTGCTTCGGCGCGGGTTATTTCCACCGAGGCCGGCGTTTCGGCAGACAACTCCAGTTTAATGCTTGAGGTCATTTTGAGTATTGAGGGCAGAGCGGATCAACCGAAAAAGATTCGGGCGGTAACCGATGCGTTTTCGGAGACGGCGGAAGGGAAGATCGAGCACCGTCCCCTGGCAACCGATCGGCTTCTGTTCTCCCGCTGCGGCGTTTATGATATAGGCGGCAGTGTGGCAAGAAGCGCCGCCGGCGCTTCCGATGCCACTTCAATACTGGATACTTCGGGTGAAGCGAGAGTAGAAGAGGCCTCGGCGCGTGAGGGAAAAGTTTCGGTTTCGGGACGCTGCGCCATGAATGCGATTTATATGACGGAAAGCGGAGAATCTTCGGGCGAATTTACAATTCCGTTTAAACTGTCTTTTGACTGCGAGACGCCGAGCGGAACGGAAGTTATGGTTGAGGTCGTGCTTGTAAACGCGCGCGGTCGTTTGGACGGGGACAATTTGGTTTGCGACGGGGAGATTGCGCTTTGTATGCGCGTACTCCGGCGCGGAGAAGCGCAGGTCGTGGGAAAAATTGATTTTTCCGCGCCGAAGCACTATGAGAAAAACACGCATCCTTTGTGTTTGATTTATCCGAAAGGCGAAAGTTTGTGGACGCTCTCCAAACAGTATCACGTTGCGCCGGAGGCATTGGCCGCTGTAAACGGACTGAACATTTCGGAGGAAGCGTATACGGATGTTCAGGCGCTCGAAAATGCGCATGTATTGATGCTGGAACTGAGGTAGTCGGATTTTTTCAGCGTGTTAAAATACATGTAAAAATTTCCAACATGTTTTTCTGCCGTTCGGTCAAACTATAGATGAGCGGAAACGCTTGACTCAAAATTTTGAGAAGAGGTAGAAAAAGATGGTCATTGACAGAATAGCACTTATCCTGGTCATCATCGGAGCGCTGAATTGGGGCTCTATCGGTCTGTTCAGTTTTGATGTGGTTGCATGGATTTGCGGTGGTCAAGCGGCTATGGTCAGCCGTATTGTATATACTTTGGTCGCGCTTGCGGGTATTTGGTGCATATCCCTTATATTCCGTCCGCGTGAGGAAAGTGTACGAGAATAAAGCAGAATGCTTTGACTTTTGAAAAAAGACGGCAAGGACAGCATGAAAACACATGCTGTCCTTGCCGTGCATTTTTTATTCAAAAGGATATGCCTCGTTTATTTTGTATCACCGGATGTTTCTTTATCCGGATTTGACTGTTTTTTTTCAGGTACATAATGCCGAATTAACGCCTGTGTGCCGAGTTCGCCGTCGCCATTTTCTTTTAGCGACAGATAATTTGCAAGCGCCTGATTTAAAATTTCCAGATTCAGGCCTGACGCCGCCGCTTCATTTGCGGCAAGCCGCATATCTTTGACAAAATGTTTGATGAAAAAGCCGGGCGCGAAATCGTCCGCTAAAATTTTCGGCCCGAAAGTTTCAAGCTGTCGGCTGCCTGCGGCGCCGGTGGACACCGAGCGCAGCAGCGTTTCCAGATTGAGATTTTTGGCCTTTGCGTAGGCGAGCGCTTCGCATACGCCGGAGAGCGTTCCCGCGATGATAATTTGATTTGCAAGCTTTGCGTGTTGTCCGCTGCCCGCCGCGCCCTGATAGTTTATGTTTGTGCCCATGGCCGAAAACAGCGGCATACAGGCTTCAAAGTCGGCTTGCGTTCCCCCGCAAAGAATGGAGAGGGTTCCGTTTTTTGCGCCTGTATCGCCGCCGGTGACCGGTGCGTCGATGACGTGGAACCCCCTTTCGCTTCCTATGGCGAAAAGACGCTCGGCAAGCTCCGGACTGCTGGTGGTCATATCGATCAGATAGGCACCTTTCGGGGCGCTGTCAAAAATATGACCGGCGCCGAGGTAAACATCCTCTACATCCTGCGGGAAGCCGACGATGGTGATAACGGCGTCGCAGTCTTTTACACATTCTTTGATGGTTTCATGAAAAATGGCGCCCTGTTCAATCAGCGAAAGCGCTTTTTCTTTGCGCCGCGCAAAAATATGCACCTCAAAACCCGCGCGCAGTAAGTTCGCGGCCATGGAGGTCCCCATAATTCCGATGCCGATAAATCCTATTTTTCTCATCTGTTGAACGCTCCTTTTCGGTTTGATTTTGAATTTTTACAGATGTCATTATTATACCGGATTTTATTCGTTCGGTCAATGGCCGTTTTTTCTGTGAAAAAAACAGGTAAAATTTTATAAAAATAAAACAATCCCCTTGACAAGCTCGTTTGCATGTGCTACAATGACAGAAAATTGATAAGCACCTTATAAACCTATGACGAAGAGTAGTACTTTCCGTACAGACGTTTCAGAGAGCCGCAGACGGTGGAATTGCGGTAACGGCGGCGGTTGGGAATGGACTTCCGAGGGCAAACTGAGCCGAATTTCGGTTAGGGGAGACGGTTGCGGCCGTTATACCGCGTGTGTATGATTGTACACAAATGAGCGCGCACGCTTGTGCGAATTTGGGTGGTACCGCAGGGTTGATGTTCCTGTCCCATTTTGTTGGGGCGGGACTTTTTTATTTTGCTGAAAAAATGAATTTTGATTTTTACGGAGGAATATCGATATGCGCAGCAAGACAAAACGATGGCGTGCGTTCGGAATCAGCGACGTTTTACCTATCATAAAATTTTAAAATTATATTTGGAAAGAAGAGATTACAATGAAAAACATAATCAGAAAGATTTCGTTTGTTTTGGCTTTGATGCTTATGGCCGGGCTGTGTTTTACGGGCTGCGGTGACAATGCTGGTGTCAAGAAGGTCGGCATTATTCAATTCATGCCGCATTCGTCGCTTGATAACTGTTGTCAGGGGATAAAAAATGTACTCGAAGCGAAGGAAATTGCATATGAGGTTCAGATCGGTTCTTCTACGTCTCCCGTAGATGACTGCCAGAGCTATGCGGCGCGTATGGCGTCGAGCGGCGACTATGATTTGATTATCGCGATTGCAACGCCGGCGGCAACGGCGGCATATTCGGCGGTGCGCAGCGCGTCCTCCGATATTCCGGTCATCTTCTGCGCGGTTTCCGACCCGGTTGCCGCAAAGCTTGTGCAGTCGCTGGAGGCGCCCGGCAACAACTGCACGGGAACGGCGGATACCTTTGATATTCCGCAGCAGGTTGCCATGATTCACGCATTTCAGCCTCAACTGACAAAACTCGGCGTGATTTATACCACGACCGAGCCGAACTCGCTCTCTCAGCTTGAGACGCTGAAAACGGAAGCCGGTAAAGTCGGCATCGAGATTGTGTCCATGGGCATTAACGATGCGACCGAATTGCCGACTGTTGTTGCCAACCTGCTTCCCAAAGTGGAGGCGGTGACCAACCTGACCGACAACAATGTGGTGGACAATATGACGACCTTGCTGGAGCAGGCGGCGTCGGCCGGTATTCCGGTATACGGGTCGGAGATTGAGCAGGTCAAAAAAGGCTGCGCGGCCGCCGCGTCTTTAGATTATGTTGCCCTCGGTGAAAAGACAGCCGATATGGCGCTGGCCGTTCGCGGCGGACAGAGCGCGGCCAATATGCCTGTTATGATCATTGCGGACAGCACGCCGGTTGTGAATCCGGATGTGCTGGCAAAATTAGAGATTACATTGCCCGCCGCATATGCTTCGGCTGAGCAGGTCGGCATGGACGCTGCAAACTGACTCGAATGTTATTTAGCAGGCTGCACGAAATTCATTTTTCTGATGGTTCTGCCGTTTAAGGAGCGCGTGTTTTGGAAATTGTCAACATAATCAAAATTGTCCTGGAAGAGGGGGCAAAATATGCTATCCTCGCCATCGGCGTATACTTAACCTACAGCATTCTGGATTTTCCGGATTTGAGCGTGGACGGAACCTTCCCGCTTGGGGCTATTGTGTCGGTCGTGCTGATTCTGCACGGCGTTGATCCGTGGCTCAGTCTGCTTGCCGCGTTTGCGGCCGGCTGCGCGGCGGGCGCCGTGACCGGTGTATTGCATGTCAAGCTCGGCATACGTCCGCTGCTTTGCGGCATTCTGATGTTCACAGCGCTTTTGTCGGTGAATCTGGTGATTGTGAAACTCGGCACCGGCGGTCAGTCGATCGCGTCTATTTTCGGCATGACGACGATTTTCACCGGTCCGGCCGTTTCGTTTCTTCCGAATACAATCGGCGGCGTTGTTATCAAAAAGCTGATTGTTTTAATTGTCATTGTCGCATTGCTGAAAGTCGCCGCCGACTGGTACCTGAAAACGAAATCCGGCTTGCTGCTGCGTGCGACGGGCGCAAATGAGCAGTTTGTCACCATGCTTGCGCGAAATCCGGGTGCGTCCAAGATTTTGGGACTGGCTCTCGGCAACGGACTTGCCGCGCTTTCAGGCGCGGTCGTCGCACAGGCAAACGAGTCGGCAAATACCGCGATGGGAACGGGTATGGTGGTGTTCGGACTTTCGAGCGTGATTATCGGAATCAGCCTGTTTGGCAGACTGCGGTGGATGAAGCCGACGACGATGGTAATCATCGGTACAATTCTCTATAAAGGCTGCTTGCAGATTGCGGTTTCGCTCGGTCTTCCCTCGGATTATAATAAGCTGTTGATGGCGGTTCTGTTTGTTGCCGCGCTGATGCTGAGCAGTCTGCTCAAACGAAAGGGGGGCGCCGGACGTGCTGACGCTTGAAAAGATTACCAAAACGTTCAATCCGGGCACGCCGGACGCCTGTACGCTGTTTGACGGATTTGATCTGACCGTGGAAAACGGGGAATTTGTATCGGTCATTGGTTCCAACGGCAGCGGGAAAACCACGCTTTTGAATTTCATCTGTGGGACGCTTGCGCCCGATTCGGGACGGATTCTGTTTGATGACCGCGACATAACCAAACTCTGCGAATACCGCCGCGCCAAGCGGATCGGACGGGTGTTTCAGGACCCCAAAGCGGGTACCTGCGCCAATTTGACCATTTTGGAAAATATGGCGCTTGCCGACAACAAGCACGGTATGTTCGGTCTCGGCCGCGGAATCAATAAAAAGCGGATCGACGTGTATCGCGGATTACTTGAGGAGTGCGGTCTCGGCCTTGAAAACCGCATGAACGCGCCGGTCGGCAGTCTCAGCGGCGGTCAGCGCCAGGCGCTTGCGCTGGTGATTGCCAATATGACCGATGTGCGGCTTCTGATTTTGGATGAGCACACGGCGGCGCTGGATCCCAAGTCGTCGGAAATCGTGATGCACTTGACCGATCGGTTTGTCAAGAAAAGCAAGATCACAACGCTCATGGTGACGCACAATCTGCGGTTTGCCGTAGAATACGGCACACGCCTGATTATGATGCATGCGGGCAAATGCGTCGTGGATATCCGGGGCGAGGAAAAGAAAAACGCGCGCGTGGACGATCTGTTGAAAATCTTTAATGAAATCAGCATTGAAACCGGGAACTGAGAAAACGTAAAAATTTAATATAAAAAACGGCCTGCTACATGTATCGGAAAATCAGCAGGCCGTTTTTGATCGGCGAATAGATTTTTTCAGCGCAATGCTTTTCGTGAAAAAAATGTTTGTGCAAGTTAGGTCAACGTTGTTCTATCCAGACCAGCCGAGCGCTGCGTCGGCTGATAAGCTGAAAGTTCGTTCCGCTGAGCAGTTCATGACCGGGAACCATACAAGTTTCGTTGCTGTCCGCGTCCGTCAGGCAATAGGTATGCTGCGGCTGCGCATAGGGAAGCGCAACGTTCAGGACGTTCTCTGAGCAATCCTCCATACGAAACAGCAGTATCAATCCTTTTTCCGTTTCAGAATCGTAAAAGCTATAGGCGGTAAATCCGCTTTTGTCATTTTGATTATGCCAAGGAGTAAGCACATAAAAGTCCTTTAACAGATAGGGATTTACCCGTTTCCATTCTTTCAAACCGAAACGCAGGATGTCAAAATCCTGATCCGGATCCTGCGCAAACTGTGAGTCTATATTCAGGATCGGCAGATAAGAGGCTCGCCAAGTATAGATGTCGCTGCGGCCGGTCGGCGCCAATTGTCTTAGCTTTTCTTTTGTGTTGGCGCCGCAGAAAGGAATCCATTTGTTAAAGGCGGTAGTCATGGATAGACGCAGCGCGGTGGAGGTTCGGTCGCTGTCGCTTCGCAGGATCGGAACCGCTCTGCGCATGGATTCGAGATCGTTTCGTCCACCACCGCTGGCGCAGGAGTCCACGAAACGATCGCCGCCATAGCTGGAGGTGCAGGCGATAATATCGTCCCACATTTTGTAATGGTTCTGAATAAATTTACATTCTGTGATACCTTTTCTCTTCTCTCCCTCCTGCGCGTCTAAAAATTCCCAAAGAACCGCCGGATCGCTGTTGTTATCTTCGCGGTACATTTCCACTTTGTTTTCACGAAGCACTTTGCATATTCGTTCGGTGATCCATCGCAGGCAGTCCGGATCTCCGATATTATTGGAAATCGCGCGGCTTCCCGGCCGGCGGATCGCCCATTGCATCTGATAGCCGTATCGTGCCGCCAATGATTCCGGGTCGGTCACTCGTTCCGGTTCAAACCACATGAGCGTTTTCATCTCGTGCCGGCGGGCAAATTCGGTGGACTCCAGAAAACTGTTTCCCGGCCATTTTTTCGGATCCAGTTCCCAAGTACCCACCGTACCCCACCAATCGCTTTCGGGGCTGGAGCCGTCCGGGGCTATATACCAGCCGGCGTCAAACCAGCGATAGTCCACCTTGATGTCTTCCGCTATCATCTTCTCCAAAGAGGGACACCAGGTGGAATATCTCTCCGAAATACTGCCGTCGGAGTTCGGCAGGCCGGTGTCGGAGGCAAGGCAGCAGGTAGAAAACGGCTCAAGCGTTTTCCCGGAGGCGTCGGCGGTCGGCAGGTTCCAATGGAGGAACCAACTGCGCCAGTAGTTGGTGGCATAGTTTTCATTCCGCAACGTATAAGGCGCCGCCACAAACAGCGCGGTGCGAATTTGTTCCCCGGGTTTTAAGCAGGCGCAGAGGTTATTTACCGAGCGGGCGGCGTACGTCGTGATATGTCCGTCAAATCGAAAATCCGCAGTCCATGTGCCCGCCCAGCCAATGGCCAGCATAACGCCGCCGTTTCCGTACTCCAGGTTGAAATAGGGAAATTGAATGTGTGTTGCGCGTCCTGTATCGGAAACGAAATGTACGGGCAGAGTTTCGAGGTCATAGCTGTAGGGCTGATATAAATTTGCGTGATCGCCTAAGATGCCTTTCAGGACCGGGCGTTCGCCTTTAAATTGCAGACGACTTTCCGGTTTTTCCAAAAGGTCGCTGTCCCAAGAAGAAATATTTTCAAACCATACGGTCCATTCAAAGGCGCCGTAGTCGGAATAAAAAGCGGTATCTAATGTAATTTTGAGGGTATTTTTCAATATCCAGCTTTGCTTCGTCGTCTCTTTTCCCGCCTGCGCGCAGGTATGGTCGCGAAGTTTCTGCATATTTTTCCCAAAGCCATGGTAATGCTGTCCCGCATAGAAAAAAGAAAAAGGAAATGTTTCGGGTTGCGCAAGCAGAGAGCGGTACCATTTTTCCGCCTCCGAATTTGCATAGCACTGTGTCATTATACGCTCCTCCTTATTCGTTTTGCAGTTTTTTCGATATATTTTTGCTTTTCATAAGCGCTTTGCATTGCTCTCTTATGGATGATTGTAATTATACTATTTCAATTCTAAAAGTCAAGAAATACAGCGGCGTATTCCCGAATAAAAGCGCATTTTGTCTGTGTAAACGTCGGCGTGTTTCGGCGGTCTCTTTACGCCGTATTGTCTTTTTGCAATTTCGGTGGATGCGGCGATGGATTTTTTAGAAAATTTGACAAAGCTCTTGACAAACAGCGGGCGTTGTGCTACTATACTATCAGTTTAGCGTGCTAAAGTGATAAAAACAAAAATTTATGCATTCGGAGGAATTATCTCATGAAAAAAATTACGGCGGCTTTTCTTGCCGCGCTTATGCTGCTCTTTGTATTTGCATCCTGCGGTCAGAACAACGATCAAAAGGTCGTAACGGTCGGATATACGCTCTATGAGCCGATGAACTATCTGGATGACAACAATGAACTGATCGGTTTTGATACTGAGCTTGCCAAGGCTGTTTTTGAGGGACTCGGCTATCAGGTCGTTTTCAAAGAGATCGAGTGGTCCAATAAGTACACCGATCTCGCGGCGAAGAACGTTGACTGTCTGTGGAACGGCTTTACGGCAAACTGTGCGGACGACGACGGCGTGCAGAGAAGTGAAAAAGTTGATTTTTCCTATAATTATATGATCAATCAGCAGGCTGTTGTGGTCAAGGCGGACATTGCGTCCGAGGTGACGGGCGCGGATTATTTTAAAGATAAAATCGGATATGCCGAGGCCGGTTCTGCGGGCGCTTCCTATGCGGACTCTGCTTTTGAGGGCGCTAAGATCATGGATGCTATCAAACAAACCGAGGCGATGATGGAAGTGAAGAGCGGTTCCGCTACGTTTGCGGTGGTGGATGTTCTGCTTGCAAAGAGCATGGTCGGTACAGGTGATTATGCGGATCTTGCCATTGTAGACAGTCTGACGAGCGACCCGGAGTATTATGCAATCGGATTTGAAAAGGGCAGCGATCTGACGGCCAAGGTCAATGCGCAGCTTGAAAAGCTTGCGGCTGACGGTACGATTAAAAAATTGGCTGAAAAGTACGGCCTTGAGAATGCGGCGATTCTGGATTTTGCCGATCAAAAATAAAATTTACGGAGAGCTTGAATGTCTTTTTGGCAGGTAACCCTCTATTTATTGGAGGGCTTTAAGCTGACTCTGCTTTTGTTTGCGCTGACGCTTGTGTTGGCCTTGCCGCTCGGACTTGTGGTTTCGTTTTGTTCGATGAGTCGGTTTCGGCCTGTCAAGGCAGTGACAAAAGTACTTGTGTGGATGATCCGCGGCGTGCCGCTTATGCTCCAGATTTTCATTATTTATTATGTTCCCGGCTTTTTCGGATACAATCTTTTTGCAAAGGTAGATCTCTATTTTCTGCTTACATATGACATTGAGAATACCGGGCGCTTTGTGGCGGTGACGATTGCTTTTGTCATCAATTATGCCGCGTATTTTTCCGAAATTTTCCGCGGCGGCATCGAGAGCATTTCGCAGGGGCAGTATGAGGCCGGCCAGGTGCTTGGGCTTTCCAAATCCCAGATCTTCACCAAGATTATTTTAAAGCAGGTCATCAAGCGGATTGTGCCGCCGATGAGCAACGAAATCATTACGCTGGTCAAAGATACGGCGCTTGCAAATGCGATTTTGGTTTCCGAGATCATCATGCAGGCGAAGAAGCTGGCGGCGCAGGCCATGATTTGGCCGCTGTTTTATACGGGCGTATTCTATCTGCTGTTTGTCGGCGTGCTGACGCTGCTTCTCGGCAAATTGGAAAAAAAGCTGAATTATTTCAAAGGGTAACGGTATGTTTTTTGAAGTCAGACATTTTGTCAAGAGCTTCGGTTCCGCTTCGGTCCTTCGTGGGATTGATTTTGAACTGGAACGCGGGAAGGTGCTGTGTATTATCGGTTCCTCCGGAAGCGGGAAAACCACGCTCCTCCGGTGTATGAACTTTTTGGAAACGCCGGATACCGGTGAGATGTACATTGACGGCGTTCGGATTTACGATGCCGCCGCCGACCGCGACCTCAGCGATGCGGAGCTTCGCCGGAAACGTCTGCATTTCGGATTGGTTTTTCAGCAGTTCAATTTGTTCCCGCAGTATACAGTGCTTGAAAACGTGACGCTCGCGCCGAAGTTGGCGGCGCAGGGGCGTCCGGAGTATAAGGCGAACAGAAAGAATATACTGGCGAAATTGGATGCGGACGGCAGGGCGCTTCTTGACAGCGTGGGACTTTTGCAAAAGGCGGCGTCCTATCCGTGTGAATTGTCCGGCGGACAGCAGCAGCGTGTGGCGATTGCCCGCGCGCTTGCTCTGGAGCCGGAGATTCTCTGCTTTGACGAGCCTACGAGCGCGCTGGATCCCGAACTTACGGGCGAGGTGCTGCGGGTAATTAAGGGGCTTAAAGGACAGGATCGCACGATGATCGTCGTAACGCATGAAATGGAATTTGCCCGGCATGTGGCGGATACCGTCATGTTTATGGCGGACGGCGTGATTGAGGAAATCGGCGCGCCGGAAGAAATTTTCGGCAATCCGAAGAGCGAAAAGACCAGAGCTTTTTTAAAGCATTCATTGGAAAAAATATAAAAGATAAAGGAAAGAAGCGGGAAATCCGCTTCTTTCCTTTATCTTTATCCGGAAATACCGGCGTTTTATTTTGTAAAATATGTATCGACCGCGTCCGCAATGGCGGATGCAAACTGCGCCTGCCACGTGTCGTCGGCCAGCCGCGCGGCGTCGTTTTCATTGGTGATGAAGCCGCTTTCAATCAGCACAGAGGGCGCTGTGGTTTTGTAGAGCACCGTAAAACAATCCTGCCCGCGCATGTCACGCAGAATCACCTGCTTGTCATCGGGAAAAGCGGCATCAAATGTTTTCTTAAAGGTTTGCGCAAAGTAGAGATCGAGGTTTGTGGAATACGGGGTATCTACCGGATAATAGATCCGGGCTCCGTATACCGACGGATCGGACGGAAAGGAATCGCAGTGAATCGAAATGAAAAGATCCGCCGGATTGGCATTGGAAAAGTCTGCCCGTTCGCTCGGACTGTAGGTGTCTTTTCCGTCGTCATATTCGGTTTCGGGCTGGGTTTTTCCGTCGTGCGTCATGAGAACGGTATATCCGCGGTCTGTGAGCAGCTTTGCCAGCTTACTGGTAATCATAAAATTGATATCCGCTTCGGTCAATGCGCCGAGGTTTTCCTCGTTCAGCGCGCCCGTGTCCGACAGTCCGTGTCCGCTGTCCAAAACGACGCATAAAATACCGTCTGCAATCGCGGCGTCGTAAGCGGAGGGCTGACGGCCGCCGTCACAGGAAAGCAATATGGACAAAAGCAATACAGAGAGCGGCAGAATATACCTGAAAATTCTTTTCATTCAATCACCTCATCATTATCATACAGGTTTCGTCAATCTTTGTCAAGCGTCGAATACGCAAATTTTGCCAAAGTGGTTGACAGTTGCCGCAAGGTATGTTATCATGACTGTACTAATACAAATAATACGGTTTAAGGAGGCGTTCATGTGAGCTTAATTTATGTAGATCTTCGCAGCCGTACGCCGATTTTTGAGCAGATCATCGAATGTGTGCGTGATCTTGTCATTCGCGGTATTTTGCAGCCGGATGAGCATTTGCCCTCTGTCCGCGTTTTAGCGGCTGAGCTTGCAATCAATCCGAATACGATTCAGAAGGCATATGGTGAACTGGAGCGGCAGGGCGTCATTTATTCTTTGGCAGGCCGCGGGAATTTTGTTGCCTCGGATATTTCCGCGCTGACGGGAAGCCATCATGAAAAGCTGCTGCTGAATATTCAGGACAGCATCAAGGCGGCCGGAGATTACGGAGTCGAACGCTCAAGGGTTGAGCAAACGGTTGCGAAGGCGCTTGCGGCCTTTGGAGGAGGGAACAGAACATGATCCAGATCAGCAATATCACAAAGTATTATGACAAAGTAAAATCGCTCGATTCGGTAACAGCCACGATCAAGGACGGTTCGATTTTCGGTCTTGTCGGTTCCAACGGCTCCGGAAAATCCACTTTACTGCGTATCATGAGCGGTATTTTCCGCGCAGACGGCGGGGAAGTTTTATACGACGGCGAAAATGTCTATGAGAATGTGAAGCTGAAAAATAAGCTTGTGTATCTCTCGGATGACCAGTATTTCCTTTCAAGTTCAACCATCGACGATATGGCCAATTTGTATGCGTCGATTTACGCGGATTTTTCCCGTGAGGACTATGCGCGTCTCCTCGATTTGTTCGGCTTGGATCGCTTCCGTAAAATTTCGACTTTTTCAAAAGGTATGCAGAAACAGACGGCGATTTTGCTCGGACTTTCCGCAAGGCCGCAGTATTTGCTCTGCGATGAAACCTTTGACGGTTTGGATCCGGTGATGCGGCGAATGGTCAAGCGTCTGTTTGCCGATGCGGTGGAGAGCAGGGGCATGACGGCGATTATCGCTTCACACAACCTGCGTGAACTTGAGGACATTTGCGATCACATCGGCCTTTTGCATAAGGGCGGTATTTTGTTTGAAAATGAAATCGACAGCTTAAAGGAAAACATCTATACGGCGCAGGCGGCATTTTCAAGAAAAATAGAAATTGAGGAAATCGCGCGCCTCGGAACGGTGTCTATCAAACAGCGGGGCAGTATGGTGACCGCGGTAATACGCGGGAGCGAGGATGATGTACGTGCAAAAATGCAGACGCTGGCGCCGGATTTCCTTGAGATTATTCCGCTGACGCTGGAGGAAATCTTCATCAGTGAAATGGAGGAGAGGGGCTATGACTACTCAAAAATTGTTTTCTGAACGGTTGCTTGACGGTAAGCTCATCGGGAATTTGACTCGCCGCCGGCTTCCGCATGTGTTGGTTGCGTTCCTGGTCAATTTTTTCACGACTTCCGTGCCGCTGATGATGACGCGCAGGGAATTTTCGCCTGATATTTACACGCAGGCGCAGATTTTTGAGAATGCAGATTCGGTTCTGCGTTTGATCCTTTCGATCAATCTGGTATTTATGTTTGCGCTGGGCATATATTTTGGCGTTGTCACCATGCACTACATGATGAAGCGGCGGAGCGCGCAGTTTTGGCATGCGCTTCCGCAGCGGCGCGAAACGCTGTATTTTTCCAGCTTGGTTTCCGCTCTGATTGCCGCCGCGATCGGCGCGCTTATAAATCTGCTGATTTTGCTTGTGCTTCTTTCCGTCTATTCGCTGCTTGGCGCGGCGGTCATGAATTTATTTTGGCTTTTGCTCTTTAAGAATATCGTATTCTTTCTTGCGGCTTATGCGGTCACGGTCTTTGCCGGCAGCTTTTCGGGCGGCAGTGTGGTTCAGGTACTCATGAGTTTGGTCATTCAGTTCTATCCGCTGGTGGTTTATTTCGGGATGGTCATGCTGCGTTCCGCCTATGCGGTTTATTATGACATGGACTACTATTTTTCAAAGCGCGTTTTGTCGTGGCTGTCTCCGGCGGCGTACGCTGCGGTACATTATGAAGACGGACTTTCCGTATTTTCTCTGGTTTGCGCCGTTTTGGCCATTGCCGCGCTTATACTCGGAACGGCGGTGATTTACCGACGCCGCGCAATCGAAAATACGGAAAAAACGATTGTGTTCAAACGCCTCGGAACGGTTATCAAATACCTGCTTCTGTTTGTCATAACGATTTTTACGGGTCTGTTTTTCCATGCGATTACTTCGGAATCGAATCTGCTCTGGATGATATTCGGTTTTATTTCGGGGGCGCTGCTGGGCTCCATGCTCTTGAATACGATTTTACACAAAACACCGAAAGCCATGTTTCACGGCTTCCGCGGCCTGACGGCATTTTCGGTTGGCTTTGCGCTGTATTTTATCATCTTCGGCGTGGATGTTTTGAAAATGGACGAATATGTTCCGGATGCGGATGCAATATCCTATGCGGAGATTACGGTGAATAACATTTCATTTGAGGATCGACGGTTTGACGATCCGGAACTGCTCGAAACGCTGTCCGAACTGCTCAAAAATACGGTTGAATTTGACGCTCAAAATCTGCTGAATCCGTATGATCGGGATATTGCGGTTTTCCGAATTTCAGCGGTGATGCATACAAAGCTTGGTATTCCGATTGCGCGGGAATATTTTATTTCCAAAGCCGTTCAGAAAACACAGCCTTTTTTGGAACGGTATGCAAACGATCCGCGTCTGAACGCGCTGCTTTATGAGATTGACCCGATGCTTGAAAAGTATGGGAACGCGCTTCGCATGTCTTTTTCCGTGCGAAAAAACGGAGAGTATACCCAGTTTGAAGCGCCGGTGTCAGAATTTTTGGCGTTGTATCGCGCGGAGCTCGGCGTGCTGGATTATGACCGTCTGCGCTGTCCGTCTCTCGGAGAAGTGGAATTTTATTCTCCGAGCGTGATGAATACAAATCCGAATTCTGCTGCTTTTCCAACGCATGTAAATGATGTGTGGAATGCGTTCAGAAAGATTTCCTTGACCACGTATCCGCTGTATGCGGACATGGAGCGCACGATTGCCTGGCTGGAAGCGCAGATAAAGTCCTTCGCCGGTACGGATGCAGAGATAGAGAATCGGGATGAAAACCGGATTACCGGCGGTTTGCTTTTGGATACTTCCGAGTTGGTGCCGGCTTCGGATCCGGAAAACAATGCGTCGTATACGTATGGGGTGACTGAACAATATTGCCTAAATTATGGTTCGACAGCGCTGGATGCTAAGGAAGCGCAGCGGCTTTACGATGCATACGGCGCTGCCGGGCAGGTCAGCTACGGTTTGACCTCCGCGTTTTTGGAGATTGATACGACCCAGCTGCTGGTCGTGTTTTGGAATGGCTATACGTTGGAGAAAACGACGGGGACAGACGGTGAGGAAGCTGTCGTTGCAGATCAAGAAACAAAGAGGGGATACTACGAAACTGTCTTTGTTCCGCTTGTACGAAAATAAAAGCGGACGGTAGATGTTCAAATATCAACGGAGGCATGTATGCATGACTTTTTGCAGTTTGTTCTCGGACTGCTTGAGCGTGGGGTGGGATTGGCCGTCGCTGCGGTTGCGGCCGGCTGTCTGATTTTTGCAGTTGTCTATTTTATTTTTCGGGTAAAGACAAAGGGAACAAAAAAATTTCCGTGGGGAAAAGCGATTGCGGCGCTGATGCTGGTCGGATATACCGCGATTTTGCTCTACGCAACGCTTTTGCGGTATTCCAGCGGCGCTTTCGGTACGAACTTTCATTTGTTTCGCGCGTGGAGAGAGTCATGGAACAGTTGTTCTCTGCAAAATTGGCTGAATGTGCTTTTAAATGTGGCGTTGTTTATCCCGCTCGGCATTTTGCTCCCGCTGCTGACAAAACGGCTTAGAAAATGGTATGCGCTCCTGGCGATTGGGTTTGGGACCTCGCTTTGCATTGAACTTGTTCAGTATGCTACCGGTCGTGGAATGCTGGATGTGGACGATTTGTTTGCGAATACCCTCGGCTGTATTCTCGGATACTGTATCGTCATGGCGGTTTTGTCTTTGTTTTGCAGAAAAGGAAAATCTTTCAAAAAGTGCCTTGCTTATTTGGCGTATCCGGCGGCGTTTGCTGTTGCGCTTACCGGCCTTTATGCGGGCTATCATCTGAAAGAATACGGCAATCTGGAAGAATCTCCGATTTTTACGGCCAATACAAAGGGCGTCGTATGGAATTTAGCGTATGAGTTGGACGACACCGTGACCTCCGTCCCGGTTTATCGCACCGAGCCTTTAAACAAAACGACTTGTGACAAGTTTGGCGCCGAGTTTGCCGCAAATGCAAAAATCACATTTTCGGATGCGTATTATTACGATCATACCACTATTTTTGCAAATCATTCGACGGGCGACTTCTTAAACGTAAACTATTATGATCGCAGTTATGATTACACGCTTGGAAAAGATGCGCAGGTACCGGACGGTAAACCGGTTGATGAGGCGTTTCTGCGGGAAATTCTGAATGGGTACGGCATTCATATCCCAAAGATGGCCGAGTACAGCGATGACGGAGAGGGGCGTTATACTTTTACGGTGAACATGCAGCCGACAGACGGCGGATTTATAGACGGTACGCTTACTTGCCGATGCGACAAAGACGGCACGGCTTTAAGAAATGTAACCAACAAACTTGTGACGCTTGCGTATTATAAGGACGCGCCTGTTCTTACGCAGTCCGCGGCTTACAAACAGCTTTGCAAAGGAAAATTTGCAAACGGAGATCGCTTTGAATACTATGCGCCAAGGCAGGTTTCTGTGTTGTCCTGCACGCAGGAATATCGCATGGATACAAAGGGATTCTATCGGCCGGTATATGTATTTGATGTCGTGCTGGACGGCGAAACCTGTGATAAAATTGTCATGCCCGCCGGAAAATAGCCGGAATGCGAGCTTTGATTGTTCACTGTAAAAATGGGAATTTTCTATTACACGTTACAAAAAGGATGCGAAAACGGTTGTGCCGTTTTCGCATCCTTTTTTGACTTCGTTACAGTAAGCCGCGGAGAATTCGTTTCATTTCTTCGGCGTCGGTGGCCGTGTGCAGACGTCCGCGCGCCGCTGCGGCTCCCTCCATATTGTGAATGTACTGCGCCGTTTGACGGCGCGCTTCGGCGATCGCCGTGCGCTCCGGCTTGGTGTCAAGCATCAGTTCAAGATGCTGCACAGCCGTTTCGATTCTTTCTTCGGGCGTCGGCGGGGTATAGCGCTTTTTTTCCATCATGGCGGAAATTTCATTGAAAATCCAGGGATTTCCCATTGCGCCGCGGGCAATCATGATTCCGTCACAGCCGGTGACATCCAGCATGCGGAACGCGTCGTCAGCCGAGAAAATATCGCCGTTGCCGACCACCGGAATTTTGACAGCTTTCTTGACTTTGGCAATGATCGAGAGATCGGCGCGGCCGCTGTACATTTGCTTGCGTGTGCGTCCGTGAACGCAGATCATGGATGCGCCGGCGGCTTCCAGCGCTTTTGCCATTTCGGGGGCGTTTTTCTGTGTATCGTCAAAGCCGGCGCGTATTTTGACGGTGACGGGCAGATGTGTGGCAGCCCGGACGGAGGCAACGATTTTTTCGGCAAGCGAAATGTCGCGCATCAGTGCGCACCCCTCGCCGTTTGAGACGATTTTCCGAACGGGGCAGCCCATATTGATGTCAATGGCAGAGGGAATACGGACATAGCTTGCCAGTGTCCCTTCGGAGATGCGTTTGGCCGCCTCGGCCATAAAATCCGGCTTTGAGCCGAACAACTGAACGGCGATTGGCAACTCATCCGGGTCAAATTCTGCAAGAAGCGGTGTTTTTTTATCGCCGTAACAGATTGCGGCCGCACTGATCATTTCGGTACAGAGATATTCGGCGCCGTGTGCGCGGCAGATTTTGCGGAACGCACGATCGCTGACCCCGGCCAGCGGCGCGAGGCAAAGTCCGTGCGGAATGTCGATGGTTTCGATTTTCATAGTTTCCTGTTTGTTTCGGCGTTTGGCGCTAAAGGCACGTATTGCCGATTCCGAAAAATAGAATTTTATTTCATGGTACCATTTCTTCCTTTTTATGTCAACTTTATTACCAATTATTTTTACTTTCTTTCTTTTTTCTCCTGTGATAAAATATTGATAGTCCTTAATCGGGGAGGATATTTGTAAAAGGAGAAAACAAGTATGAAAAAACAACTCACAATTGCGTTTTCACTGGCTGCAATATCCGCCGCACTTGCACTGGGCTCTTCTGCACTTGACGGCGGCCAGGTACATGTGAAAACGACGCTGAATGTTCGGACGGAACCGAGTATTGGATCGACAGTGAAAGCTTCGCTGTATGACGGACAGGTTATCACGCTGCATGACAAGACGGGAAACTGGTGGCATATTGAGTACGGCGACGGTTTGTATGGCTATGCCTCCGCATCGTACATACAGGCGCTGGGTCTGCCGGTCGCGACTGTGCAAACGAATGGATCGAACTTAAACGTGCGCAGCGGGGCGGGGTTGGGCTATTCGGTAAAAGGAAAACTGAAAAACGGCGAGACTGTGCTTTGCCTCGGTACATACGGAAATTTCATCAAGGTGCTTTATAACGGAAATTCGGTGGGATATGTGGCCTCGCAGTATCTTGCGGTGTCCAAAGATACCCTGGCCGAACCGATAAATCTCAGCGTAACTTCGTATAAGCAGTATGACAGCCGCTGGGCGCGTCTGACGCTGCCGGGCAGCGGGGAGAGCCTGCGTACGCACGGATGCGCGGTCACAGCGCTTGCCATGACCGAGAGCTATCGCCGCGGTACAACCGTAACGCCGGGGGATATTTTGCAAAGCGAAAAATTCACATCAACCGGTGCGATTTACTGGCCGGCCGGTTATAGCGTCGGGAAAGCGACCGATGTATCGTTTTTGCATGCCAATTTAGCGGCGGGCAAACCGGTTATCGTACATGCGAAGAAAGCGAACGGTTCGATGCATTTTGTCGTTGTGTACGGTTATACGGGCGAGGGATTGGATACAAAGAATTTTAAAGTTCATGATCCCGGATCCGAAACCCGTACAACGCTTGCGGATTTTTATGCCGTGTATCCGTATATTGTTAAAACACTTGTTTATTAAATTTTGTCCGTTCTCCGTCTGTTGAAAAAGTCCGGCTTTGAGCCGGGCTTTTTCTGCATAATATGGTAAAATAAAATTATAAACGACTTCGTGTATTTATCTCCATTTGTGCGGGATTATCTCCGTTTAATCTGTGGATTCTTATCGTGAGAATATCGGTGGTCTTATGTAAAAAAAGCCAAAGGATGGGTGGGCGACGCTTTTAGACGATGATAGCGCGGCAAAAATTATTTCTCTATTAAATAATAGAAATTTTTGCAAAGCACTTTCAACAATTATCAAAGCAAATATGACTTCGTTTACATTTTCATCCCTATGCCACACTTGCAAAATAGAACAGACAAGCGAGTTTAAGGATGTACTGTTATCGAGTGGATTTTTTGATGTGAAATCGGTAAAGATTGATGAAAACGATATGGAAATTTATGATTTTAGACAATCTCAGCGTTTATTTCTGATTTTTGCAATTTTACAATACGCAAAAGAATTTGCGAATTACAAGGAAAGATGTTATTATTACTTTGGCGATTCTAACTTTTTGAAAGAATAAAACTATGCCGCCTGCCACTGCGGGCGGAATTAAAATTTTTATAAAATTCATCGAATCAAATCCAAAATTTGCGACTTATAGGTGAAAGCTTGGGGGGAGACGATACAAATATGAATCAAGAAATCAATAATTACGTAGAGTATCTGTTCACTCTTGCTTTGCGTAAGTGCGGAGATATGCACGATGCCGAGGACTTAACACAAGATACATTATTTGCCGCTTATCAATATCTTTATAGAGGCGGCGAAATAACCAATATGAAATATTGGCTCGCCTCAACGCTTTCTCACAAATGGAATGATAAATTGAGAAAGAAATATAGGCTTCCGATTGTCAGCATTGAAGCTTACGGTGACACAACGGAGGACATTGCGGACGATTGTGAAGATTGTCGTCCTTGTGCCGAGGAAGTTCGGCGCGAGGTGGCGTATTTGGCTAAGCTATACCGCGAAGTTATTGTTTTGCATTATATGCAGGGAATGAAGGTGGATGAAATAGCGGCAAAACTTGGCATTCCCAAGGGTACGGTTCTATCAAGATTATCGACAGGCAGAGAGCAGATACGGAAAGGATTTGATGAAATGGAAATTTACGAAAAACATAGCTATAAGCCTGAACGCTTAGACGTTGTTTGTCACGGGTATCAAGGTTTTCATGACGAGCCTTGGTCGCTTGTCGCAAATGATATGATGAGACAAAACATTTTGATTATTGCTTATGAGAAGCCTGTTTCCGTTGTCGAAATTTCCAAAGCTCTTGGCATACCGACTGCCTATGTGGAGGCGGCGGTTAACGACCTTGTAAAATCCGAGCTTATGGCAAGAGTTGGCAGCAAGGTATTTACCGACTTCATGATAACAACTCCCGAACAAAAGCTTCATGGGTTGGATGCGGAAATTGACTTAGTAGAACGAAACTATTCTGCGCTTATGTCCTTGGTCAATGAATATCTGTGTGAATTAGACTTACAGCTTATTGTTAGGCGTCTCACAGAAAGCAAGCAAAAGAAACTCAAATATTATTTTTTGCTACATCTGTTCTCACACGCTATTTATGTAGCAACACAACGAATTGTGCCGTCAAAGGAAGAATATCCCGTTCGTCCGGATGGCGGCAGATGGATTGCGATAGGCTCTCGCTATCCTGAGGATTTTGATTTTAGCTCTTACCGCTTCGGGCAGTATTGCTACGGCGGTGAACGAGGAACATATTGGGAGTATTTTTTAGGCTCTAAATCAATAAATTTGAGGGTATATGATACACAACCCGACTTGAACTTATATCAGCACGGCAAAGTAGAGCTTAGCGACGATAATCTTTCGAAACTCTTATATATCATATCAAGGCAAATCCCTTTTGAAGCGACAGGATTTAATATGATGTTTTGCGAGGATATACCGCATCTTGTTAAATGCGGTATACTTGGCAAGAGTAACGGACAAGTATTTGTTAATCTGCCTATGCTAACCCCTAATGAATACGAATCATTGGATGCCATTTGTTTGAAATATATGAATCGCTTATCCGATATGATGGAATCTTGGCTCAGAGAGATATTTCCAGTGTTAAAAATCGAAATTCCAGGGCATCTTGAAGGCCGTGTAGCGGAATTTAGGCAGTATTATTGCTATGCTATTCCAATGGCATTTGTGAAGAAAGCAATAGAACTTGGGGATTTTGACGCTAAAGATGCAACACCGCCTATGGTGTTTGTTGTTGATGACGAGAATAAGAACATAAGATAATTTAAGCCGCCGAGGTTACAATGCTTCCTCGGCGGTTCACTTTTTCATACCGGCAGCACCTACTGAACGGCTGGAATAAAAAACATGGTGTTTTGCCAAAACAAAACCCGACAAAGCCGCATTCCATTGTGACTTTGCCGGGTCGTTTTGGTTTATTTTATAAACACATTGCAGAATCTGTGGAGAATCGCCGCAACCTCGCAGCGAGC
>OLGD01000655.1_pt1 | contig 64519 bp, 51 predicted proteins | sample 1605311 | NCBI WGS metagenome assembly OLGD01 (sample SAMEA3888917, study PRJEB22519) | human gut metagenome | biome: human gut; feature: human-associated habitat; material: faeces | place: Denmark | collected 2010
GCGCTTTTCGTCGCCGCGCAACGCCGGAGGAAATGATTTTATATGAGGGGGCGGCAGTACCCCCATTGAAGGGGGCGGCAGTACCGCATCCATAGAAGGAGGCGGCGGTGCCGCTTCCATTGAAGGGGCTGTCGCCCCTTACGAAGATTGGCTTCGCCAATGCTTCTATCCCCTTCCCGTTCCCCAACAAAAAACGAACCTCCCATGAGAGGTTCGTTAATACTTCCGGAGTTCATTCCGAAAAACCCCAGTTCCCCAATTTGGCACAATGAAAACGAAAGCTTATTTTATCCGAAGCATAGCAAGGCTATAAAATAAGGCTTTCGGGAAGGATAAAATGCGTTGGCATTTTACCCCGCAGGGGTGAGAACAGCGCGGATTGCGCGCAGCGCAATCCCGCTCGGAATCATATTCCGCGCTGCTGAATTGCCGGCGCGCCCGAAAACCGCAAAATTATTTTGCGGAAACATTGCAGCCGGCAGCAATTCAGCTATCCATATCGCCGAAAAAAACGCGCCGAAAGGGCTATTCTTCCGAATCGTTTGACAAAACTATTGTCGAGAGCGGCGGAAGCACGAGGTCGCAGCCGTAGGGGCGAAAGTTCGCGGCCTTACGCTTTTGCGCAAAAACCCTGCCCATATTTCCCCTGCCGCCTCCCCCGTAGCAGGCGGCGTCGGTGTTCAAAACCTCTTTCCACTCTCCGCCGCGCGGAAGGCCGAGCCGGTAAGAGCGCAATTCCACGGGCGTAAAATTGCTTGCCACGGCGTAGCACTTTTTGCCGTCGCTGCCAAAGCGCAAAAAAGAAAAAACGCTGTTGTCGCCGTCGTCGGCGTTTATCCACTCGAATCCTATCGGATTGAAATCGTTTTCGGCGAGCTTCGGGTCTTCGAGATACAGTTTTGCCGCGTCCGATACGACCCTGCGCACGCCCTCGTGCTGAATGTATTTCAGCAGCGACCATTCGAGAGACTCGTCATACCGCCATTCGTGCCCCTGCGCGATCTCGTCGCCCATGAAAAGGGTTTTCTTTCCGGGCCACATCCACATGTAGGCGTAGAGGGCGCGGAGGGTCGCTATTTTGTCGTCCCAGTAGCCAGAGCCCATCTTGCCGACCATCGGGCTCTTGCCGTGCACCACTTCGTCGTGGGAATAGACGAGCATAAACTTTTCCGTGAACTGGAACATCGACGGGAAAGTCATCTTGTTGTGGTGGTACTTCCGGTTTATCGGATCCTCTTTAAGATAGTCGAGCGTGTCGTGCATCCAGCCGAGATTCCACTTGAAGTCGAACCCGAGCCCGCCCTCGGCTACCGGCTTCGTGACGCCCGCAAAAGTCGTGCTCTCCTCGGCGACGGTAATCGCGCCGGCGTGCTCCGAGTGGACGATTTCGTTGACGCGCTTCAGAAATTCTATCGCCTCTATGTTTTCGCTCCCGCCGTATTTGTTGGGAATCCAGCTCTCGCGCGAGAAGTTCAGATACAGCATCGAGGCCACGGCGTCGAAGCGCAGCCCGTCTATGTGGAAGCGGTCGAGCCACGCAAGCGCGCTGCCCAACAGGAAGTTTGCGACTTCGCTGCGTCCGTAGTTGAAGCAGAGCGTCCCCCAGTCGGGATTCGCCCCGAGCCGCGGGTCTTCGTGCTCGTAGAGGCACGATCCGTCAAATCCCGCGAGCGCGAACGCGTCGCGCGGGAAGTGCGCGGGCACCCAGTCCATTATCACGCCGATTCCGTTCCGGTGGAGAATGTCCACCATACGCATAAATTCGCGCGGCGTGCCGTACCTGTGGGTGGGCGCGTAAAAGCCCGTCACTTGGTATCCCCACGACCCCTCGAACGGGTATTCGGAAAGCGGCATAAACTCCACGTGTGTGAAGTGCATTTCGCGGCAGTACTCCGCGAGCTGTTCGCCGATTTCGACGTACGTGAGAGGGCGGAAGCCGTCCTCGGGCACGCGCTTCCACGAGCCCAAGTGAACCTCGTAGACGGAGACCGGGCGCTTTGACCAGTCGGTTTCTGCGCGGCGGCGCATCCATTCGCCGTCCCCCCATTCGTAGCCGGAGAGGTCGCATACCACCGAGGCGTTGTTCGGAGGCGGCTCGAAGCGCGCGGCGTAGGGGTCGGATTTCAGAAAGGGCGCGCCGCCTTTTGCGGCGAAGATTTCGTACTTATACTTCGCGCCGTCGCCGAGCCCGGGAATGAATATCTCCCAGACGCCCGACGAGCCGAGCGGCCGCATCTGAAAGTATCTGCCGTCCCATTCGCAGAAGTCGCCTACTACGCTCACGCGGCGCGCGGTTGGCGCCCATACCGCAAACGCCGCGCCGCGCACTCCGCCGATTTCGACAATGCGGGAGCCGAGGTGCTCGTAAACCTTTCTGTCGTCGCCCTTGCCGAAAAGGTAGAGCTCGTCTTCGGACAGGGTCGGAGGAAACGAATAGGGATCGGCGAACTCGTCTATCCTTCCGTCGTACCGCTCGACTCTGAACCGGTACGGGAACGGCTTGCGCGCGCCCTTTATGAAGAGCTCGAAAAATCCCGACGGGTCGAGCTTTTCCATTTCCGTCGGCGCGGCGGAAGGCTTGCGCAAATCGACGAGCTTGCAGCTTCTGGCGTTTACTACATAGGCGCGGACGACGATTCCGCCCCTGCACTTGTGCATTCCGAGCAGGTCGTGCGGCAGGCCGCAGCGCGCGGAGGTTATGAGTTTGAGTTCTCCCTTTGATATCACCATGCCGACAGCCTTTCGTCCCGCGGCCTCAGCGCGAGAGGTTTTGAGATTATTTCGGAGAGAACGAACGCTTTGCGCAGGTCTTCGCCGCCTTCGAGCCGCACGCCGAACGCGGCGCGGGCTCCGGAATCGTCCCGCCCGAAATCTCCGCCAACTTCAAAGGATTCCTCTCCGCCGAAATCCCGCCTCGGCTCCGCAAAATGCGCCGGAACTTTCATCTTGTAGGCGTCGGACTCCTCTACTTCCCTAAGCCTTTCGCGGTAGTCCGCATAGGGCGCGGAATCGGCGCCGCCGAAACCGCCGGAAGATTCGGAGGGAACCGCGGCATGCGCGCGCGCGGATTCCGCGGGCTCGCCAAATTCCTCCTCAAAAATTTCGGCTTCCTCCCCGTCGGGGCTTTCGTCGGGCTCGAAAACGAGCGACCCGCCGCCGCCCCGCGCGCGCCTTTTGAGCTCTTCAACCATCCGGCGCGCGGCGTCGAAATCCTCGTCCTCATTTCCGGAACCCGCGCGCCCGAAATCGCGCGGGTTCGGAGTGGCGTCGTCCTGTTTGGAAGAGCGCACGAAATTGACCACCGCTAACAGCAGGAACAGCAGAACCGGCAGGAGCTCGAAAAGCGTGTCCATCGGCGGCTACTTCCTGGGCTTGTCGGAGGATATGTTTTCGCGCATGGCGGTGTCGGCCTGAATGTTTTTCATCTTGTAGTAGTCCATGAAGCCCATGTTGCCGCTGCGCAGCGATTCTGCGAGCGCCAGCGGAACCTGAGCTTCCGCCTCCACGACTTTTGCCCTCATGTCCACGACCTTCGCGCGCATCTCCTGCTCGGCGGCGACCGCCGCCGCCCTGCGGATTTCCGCCTGCGCCTGCGCCATGTTCTTGTTGGCGATTGCCTGCGCCTCCTGCAACTTGGCGCCGATGTTCTCGCCCACGTCGACGTCGGCGATGTCTATCGAGAGGATTTCGTACGCGGTGCCGGAGTCCAAGCCGCGCTCGAGGACTACCTTTGAAATTCTGTCGGGATGTTCGAGGACGAACTTGTAGGTGTCCGCCGACCCGATGGTCGTGACTATGCCCTCGCCGACGCGCGCGATGATGGTTTCCTCCTGCGCGCCGCCCACGAACCTTTCGAGGTTTGTGCGCACCGTCACGCGCGCGCGAACCTTGACCTGTATGCCGTCCTTTGCGACGCCGTCTATGGACTTGCGCCCCGAATTGGGGTTGGGGCAGTCGATGACTTTCGGGTTGATGGAGGTTCTCACCGCCTCCACCACCGTCTTGCCCGTCCCTTTTGTCGCGAGGTCTATGGCGCACGCCTGCTTCCAGGTCAAGTCCATGCCCGCCTTTTCGGCGGCGATGAGCGCCTGTATTGTCGGTATCAGGGAACCCTCCGCAAGGTAATGCTCTTCGAGCTGGTTTATCGTGAGATCCAGCCCCGCCTTCACCGCCATTATGCGCGAATCCACTATCATTCCGTAGGGGACACCCCGAAGCCGCATTGCGATGAGCGTCAGCATGCTCACGGGCGCCCCCGCAAGCAGGGCTTTAAGCCATGTGTTAATAAACGACAACACCACGAAAAACGCGATTATCGCCGCGATTATCACAACTATCATTATTATGGTCATTATGGACATATTCATAAATCTTTTCGGATTTTTCTGACTTTGAGGCCGAACGGCGAGGAAGACGCCACGCAAACTTTTTCGCCAACCTCGCAATGCCCGTCTTCGCACGAGGCGTCGAACAGCCCGCCGCCCACTTCGACGACCCCCGACGGACAGAGGGGGGTTTTAGCCAATCCCTCGCGCCCGACGAGTCCCGCGGTATCGCGCGCGGGAGACTTGCCGCTCTCGGAGGATTTCAAATAGATTTCGCGCGAAAAGCGCGTCTTTGGGATTATCTTTGACCAAAATACCAGCGCGAGCGCGCACGACAACAGAAACGCGGCGCCAACGCCCGCCGAAGCCCACGCGCCGAATTCGAAAAACGCCACGGCCGCAGCCCCCGCAAACGCGAGCGCGCCCGCCGCGAAGAACGCCCCGCACATCGCCAGGGTCTCGGCGAAAATCAGGAGTACGCCCGCGATTGTCAAAATGGCAATGGCCGTCATTTGGTTCCAGAATATTTTTTCACCGTTAAATTGAAATCTTTTTTTGATACTATTTCGACTTTCACGCCGCGGGCGATCGAGCCGAAATCCGCGCGCACGTCGGCTATAGTCCCGCCGAAGTCCGCCCTGCCCGACGGGGAGAGGTCGGTGAGGCACACCCCGACGTCGCCGACTTGCAGGGCGCGCATTGCGGAGCGCGCGGAGCCCGCCGCCCCGCGCGAATCGGCGTTGCCGTCGGCGCACGGTTTCAGCACGAGCCTCCCGAAGAGCGGAGCCCTTTCAAAATACCTGCCCAATGCCGCGGCGCACAGAGCCGCCACGCACACGCTTATCCCGAGCCGCGTTATCCCCGCGAAAATGCCCGCGGCGGCGGCCTCCTTCCACTTTTCCCAGCCGACTTCCCCCGAGGGGATTTCCCCGAACATCCAGACGGCGGCGGCCAGAATCGCCGCGGCCCCCAAAACGGAAGGAATCAAAGCCCCGGGAAAAAACGCGGCTTCGAGCGCGATCAGCGCAGCGCCCGCCGCGAAAATCAAAATGCCCTCGTATCCCGCAAGCCCCGACATATTCATTCCCAGAAACGCGCAGACCGCTATGCCGAATCCGACCGCCGCCAAAACGCCGATTCCCCCTCCCTTCAAATCCATTACGACGAGAAAAATCGCTATCCCGAAGAGCAGCGGCGCAATCGACGACACGAATATCGCGGAGGAATCCGCCCACGTCCTTTCAATTATTTCCATTTCAAACGGCGCGCCGCCGGAAATTTTTTTCGCCACGGCTTCGAGGGAAGCCTCCGTTCCGTCGGAAAGCAGCGGCGCGCCGCCTATTTCCTCCGCCGCCTCCGAAGCCGTCAGGGTCAACAGCTCGCCCTTCTTTTTTATAATCCGCCCGCCGATTTCGAGCTCGAAATCGGGGTCGTTCATAGCGCGCTGCACGGCCGCGCGGCGCGGATTTCCGGAGGGCTCTACGGCGCGCACCTTCGCGCCTATGAAAGACGTCACCTTGCGCTTCATAGACTCCTGGATGTCGCCGCCGCCGGCCCCGACCGCCTCGGCTGCGCCCATGACGCCCTTGGGGGAAAAGAAAATTTTGTCGCACGCTATGGCGATGAACGAACCCGCGCTTATGGCGTCGGGGTTGACGTAGCAGACGGTCAGCCCGCCGAAGCCCGAGAGGGTCTCCATGATTTCGAGGGTCGAACCCAGATCGCCGCCCGGGGTGTTCATATCCACTATCAGCGCGTCGGCCCCCTTTGTGGACGCCGCGGCAGCCGCCCGCGCGACAAACTCCGCCTGCGGCTTCGACACCGCGCCCTCCAATTTGAACGCGCACACCAGATACGCTTTCCCCGCCGGCTTTCCCACGCCGCGCTGCCAGCGCGAACCCTTTGAGTCCGGAGGCGCGGAAAAGAATCCGCCCGACTTCGCGCCGCCGGACTTTTCCGCAGCCGCGCCGTTTCCGCCGCCCGCCTGCCAACGCGACCCTCCGGATTTCGGGGCGGCGGTTTTCGGATTTCGGCGGGCTTCTTCCGCGCCGCCCGCGGCGCCCCGCGGGGAATTTACCGAATCCGCCCTCTGCCAACGCGAGCCCTCCGAGCCCCGCGGGGCCTCGAACGCCGAAGAAAACGCGCCGCCGGACGCCGCCAGCGCCGCCGACGCGGCAAAAAACGCCAAAACTCCCCAAAAATTTCTCATGCCGAAATTATACCGACACGCCTACCGAATAAAAGTTTTTTCGGGCGGCGAAAAACGGGCGGTTGCCTAAGCGAACAGCCTTCCGAGCCACTTTTCAACGAGCTCCCTGTCTGAAATCCTTTCAAAGCTCGTCTCCGCAAAGCCGCGCACAATGAGCGACTCCGCGTCGCCGAGCCCGAGCCCGCGCTGCATCATGTAAAACATCTGCTCGTCCGAAGGCTTCGACACCGTGCAGCCGTGCGAGCACGCGACGTCGTTGCACGATATTTCGAGTATCGGGGAAGCCTGCGACTTCGCCGTGTCCGAGAGCATCAGCGACCTGCATGACTGGTACGAGCGCGTCTTGACCGCCCTCTCCCCCACCCTTATCAGCCCCGTGAACGCGAGCCCCGCCAGCCCTCCGAGGGCGGCGCGCACTTCGACATTGCTCTGCGCGCCGCCCTCGGCGTGGATTTGCGACGTGCGGATGTCGCGGACGGCGTCCGATTCGGCGAGCGCGAATATGCGAGAATCAGCCCGGGCGTTTTGGGCGAGGGCAAAATTGCGCTCCTGGCGCGAGTGCCCCTCCGCCGCGAGCGCGACGGCGTCCGCAGCCTCCGCGCCCGCGCCCAAATCGAAATCCTCCCTCTCGTAGCAGAGCGCGTATTTGCTCGAATATTTGAGCGAGGCGAGTTCGAGCTTCGAGCCCTCCGCGAGAAAATAGCCGCATTTGAGAGCCGAAAAGCTCCCGCCGAACGCGAGGTTCGTCTTGCGCAGCGCGAGCCGCGAGCCCCTGCCGAGCAGAACGCAGACGCCCGCTATCGAAACCGGCAGCTTGGAAATTATTTTGAGGTTCAGCTCCGCCGACTCCCCGTCGCCCACGCGGATCAAAATGCCCGCGTCGGGGCGCGTGGAATTGAGCGCGTCGAACTTCCCGCCGCGCATCGAGTGGAACTTTTCGACGGCCTCCGGAAATTTCTCCGCCGCCGCCCCCGCCGAATAAATTTCCGCGCCGCGCGGAACGTCGGCGTCCACAAGCTGCCCGTCGAAAAGCGTCGCGAATCCGCCGCCGCCCCCCTCGTCAAACTCAAGATCCTCGAACGCCCCGTTGCAGCCCTCCTCGGTAGGCCTGCCCGCAAAATACGGCAGCAGGGAATCTACCGACCACGCCTCGAGGTCGGCAAACCGCCAATATTCGTCCTTGCGCGACGGAAAGGGAATGTCCTGAAACTTCGCCTTTGCCGCGTCGGAAATTCTTTTCAAAAGCCCTTCGCTCATCCCACCGAGCCCTCCATTTCAAGTTCGATGAGCCGCCTGAGCTCCACGGAGTACTCGAGCGGGAACTCCTTTACGAGGTCGTTGACAAACCCGTTGACCGACAGGCTGACGGCCTCGGCCTCTCCCAGGCCGCGCTGGCGCATGTAGAAAATCTGCTCCTCGTCGAGCTTTGAGACGCTCGCCTCGTGCTGGACGCTGTTGGTCGAGCCGGAGCACACTATCGCCGGATACGTGTCTGTGCGCGAGTTTGAATTTATCAGGAGCGCGTCGCATTCCGTCTTGTTGCGGCAGTTCTTCGCCGAGCCCGACATGTGCACCAGCCCCCTGTACGACGCCCTGCCGTCGGAGACGCTAACAGACTTCGAGAGAATGTTTGAGGTCGTGCCGTCGGCCAGATGTATCATTTTAGCGCCCGTGTCCTGGTGCTGCCCCGAATTGGCGAGGGCGATGGAAATGACCTCGCCCCTCGCGCGCTCGCCGCGCAGAACCACCGCGGGGTACTTCATGGTGATTCCGCTTCCGATATTGCAGTCGACCCACCTTATCTGCGCGTCCTCCTCCGCCATTCCGCGCTTGGTGACGAGGTTGAAAACGTTGTCCGACCAGTTCTGAACCGTCACATACTGTATCTTCGCGCCCCTGAGCGCAACGAGCTCCACTACCGCCGAATGTAGCGTGCCGGTCTCGAAGCGCGGGGCGGTGCAGCCTTCCATATACATGAGCTCCGCGCCCTCGTCGGCTATTATCAGGGTGCGCTCGAACTGCCCGAAACTCTCGGCGTTGATTCTGAAATACGCCTGCAACGGCTGTTTGACCTTGACGCCCTTCGGGACGTAGATGAAGCTCCCGCCCGAAAACACCGCGGAGTTGAGCGCGCTGTACTTGTTGTCGGTAATCGGGATTATCTTTCCGAAATACTTTCTGAAAATCTCGGGGTATTTCTTCAGCCCCTCGGTGGAGTCGACAAAAATCACGCCGTCCTTTTCGAGGTGCGCCTTCATGTTGGAATACGCCGACTCCGAATCAAACTGCGCCTCCACCCCCGCCAGAAACGCCCTCTCCTGCTCCGGCACTCCGAGGCGCTCGAAAGTCATCTTGACGTCCTCGGGGACTTCGTCCCACGACTTGCGCCGCTTTTCGCCCTTGGCGAGGTAGTACCTGATTTTTGAAAAGTCGAGCTCGTCGAGCTTCTTCGACGCCCAGTGCGTCGGATTTTTCATCTTTTCAAACTGTTCGAGGGCTTTCAGGCGAAATTCGAGAAGCCACGGCTCCTCGCCCTTGACTTTCGAAATGTAGCGCACCACGTCGGCGTTCAGGCCCACGCCCGCGTCGTACGCGTAGTCCTCGGCGTAATGGAAGTCTCCGGAAGACCTGTCGAGGTTCAGATCCCCGCGGTTTGCCGCGCCACCGCTCATCGCCCGAGCCCCTTGATCCAGTCGTACCCTTTTTGCTCGAGCTCCACGGCGAGCTCCGGCCCGCCGCTGCGCACTATCTTCCCGCCGCTCATGACGTGCACGGCGTCGGGCTTTATGTATTCGAGCAGCCGGTGGTAGTGGGTGATAAGCAGCATTCCGCGCTCCGGCGAGCGCGCGGAATTAACGCCTTCGGAGACTATTTTCAGCGCGTCGATGTCGAGCCCGCTGTCGGTTTCGTCGAGTATGGCAAACTTGGGCTCGAGCATCAGCATCTGGAGGATGTCGCACCTCTTTTTCTCGCCGCCGCTGAATCCGTCGTTGACGCTGCGCGTCGTAAATCCCCTGTCCATTTTGAGCTCGTCCATCTTGGCGTGCAGCCGCTTGTAGTACTCGACCGGATTGAGGGTCTCGCCCTCGGGCAGGCGCGCCGAAAGGCAGGCGCGGATGAAGTTCGCTATGCTGACCCCGGGGATTTCCACGGGGTATTGGAAGCCCAGAAAAAAGCCCTTGCGGGCGATTTCGTCGGGCGGAAGCCCGACGATGTTTTCGCCGTCGAGCAAAACCTCCCCCCCCGTTATCCTGTATTCGGGATGGCCGGCGACCGCCTTGGAAAGGCTGCTCTTGCCCGTCCCGTTGGGGCCCATTATCGCGTGGACTTCGCCGGAAGGCACCGACAGGCTCATGCCGTCCACAACCCTCTTTCCGGCGACTTCTACCGTGAGATTTTTTATTTCCAATCCGCGCATGTCAAATTTTCCTTTTTTGCGGCAAAAACGGCGCCGCGAAAGCCTCCTTGAAATCGTACCCGTCGGCGAAATCCTCGAGCCTGTCCTCATCCGTCTTGGTGAGCGCCCGCGCGTCAACGAGATTGAATACTATCTGCCCGAAGTCGAGGCACGAGCGCACCCCCCACTCCTCGAAGAGCGGCAGCGCCATCGGCCCGAACGTCTCGAGCGCGAACAGCCTTATGCCCTCCAAAAGCTCCTTTGAGGACACGTGCCTTTCCTTGCGCGACGGGTTCATCGAGCACAGCCGCTTTACGGTGAAGTCGAGCGCCATGCGGACAAACACGTAGGCGCCCGCGGCGTACCGCGAATCGTCCCTCAAAATCGACTCGAGAGTCTTCTGAAATTTTCTCGCATTCATTCCGTTAACTTATCGGCGCGGCGGCGGCTCCCGTAAGGGGGCGCGGTAAAATCCGCGCTAAATGTCCCCGAGCGCGGCGCGCTTTTTGCGCATTATCTCGCCGTACTCCTGCAAGCTCTTGACGTTCAGTGGCTGCCCTTTGAGCGCCTTTATTCCCTGTATGGCCGCGTACGCGCCCATGATGGTGGTTATCATGCAGACGCGCCCGAGCAGCGCCTCTTCGCGGATCCTGTTTTCGTCGAGGCGCGGATTCATTCCGGAGGGGGTGTTGACTATTATCTGCATCTGCCCGTTCTTTATCATGTCCACGACGTTCGGGCGCGCGCCCTCGCTCAGCTTGAAGGTCTTGGTGACGGGAATGCCCTTCGAGGCGAGGAACGCCGCGGTTCCGGCGGTGGAGAAAATCTTGAAGCCGAGCTCGTGGAAAGATTTTGCGACGGACGCGCCCGCCTCCTTGTCGTGGTCTTTGACGGAGATGAAGACGTTGCCGGAAGTCGGCAGGCCCGGCTGCGCCGCCATCTGGCTCTTGGCGAACGCCATGCCAAGCGACGTGTCGAGCCCCATGACCTCGCCCGTGGAGCGCATTTCGGGGGTGAGCATTATCTGCGAGCCCAGAAAGCGCACGAACGGGAATACGCTCTCCTTCACCGCGATGTAATCGGGCACGACCTCTTTGGTAAACCCCAAATCCTTCAGCTTCTCGCCCGCCATGACGCGCGCGGCGAGCTTTGCGAGCGGCACGCCTATTACCTTTGATATGAAGGGAATCGTGCGCGACGCCCTCGGGTTGACCTCTATGAGGTAGAGCTCGCCGCCCTTTATGGCGTACTGGACGTTCATCAGCCCTACGACTTTCAGCTCCTTCGCGAGCGCGTACGTCGCGCTTCTCACCTCTTCGAGAATGTTCTTTTGGAGAGTGTGCGGCGGAATCACCATAGCCGCGTCACCGGAGTGGACGCCCGCGTATTCGATGTGCTCCAACATTCCGCCGATTACGGTGGTCTCGCCGTCGCTTATGGCGTCCACGTCGAGCTCTATGGCGTCTTCGAGGAACTTGTCGAGCAGCACTGGCTTGCCCGGGGCGGCGTCGAACGCCTCGCGTATGACGCGCTTCATCTCCTCCATCTCGTAGACGATGAACATTCCCCTGCCGCCGAGCACGAAGCTCGGGCGCAAAAGTATCGGGAAGCCGATCTGCCCCGCGAGTTCGTACGCCTCCTCGGGGGTAGTGGCGGTGGCGTTGACGGGCTGCTTCAATCCGAGCTTTTCGAGAATCCTTTTGAAAATCTGACGGTCTTCCGCGGCGTCTATGGACTCAGGGGAAGTTCCGATTATGTTCACGCCGTTGGCTTTGAGCTCCGACGCGAGGTTGAGCGGCGTCTGCCCGCCGAACTGCACTATCGCCCCCCAGCACTTCTCCTGGTTGTAGACCTCCAAAACGTCCTCGAGCGTGAGCGGCTCGAAGTACAGCCTGTCGGAGGTGTCGTAGTCGGTGGAGACGGTCTCGGGGTTGGAATTTATCATGAGCGTCTCGTAGCCGGCTTCGCGCAGGGCGAAAGCCGCGTGCACGCAACAGTAGTCGAACTCTATCCCCTGCCCAATCCTGTTGGGGCCGCCGCCGATTATCATAACCTTCTTCTTGTCCGAGGGCATTATTTCACCCTCGACCCCGTAGGTCGAATAGTAGTAGGGGGTGAGCGCCTTGAACTCCGCGGCGCAGGTGTCCACGAGCCGGTAGACCGTGTTTATGCCGAACTCCTTGCGAAGCTGCTTTATGTTGCGGATTTTCGTGCCGCAGATTTCCGAAATCTGGAGGTCGGTGAAGCCGGCCTCCTTCGCGCGGCGCAAAAGGTCCTCGTCGAGGTTAAGAAGGCCCTTCTTTGAAAGCTCCTTTTCTATTTCCACGAGCCCTCGCAGCTGGCGCAGGAACCAGATGTCTATGCACGTGTACTCGCGGATTTCCTCGTCCGTCATGCCGGAAAGCATCGCGTAGCGTATGTAGAACACGCGCTCGGCAGTCGGGCGGACGAGCCCCTTGCGGATTTTATCTACGCTAGGGCACTGGCTTCCGCCAAACTTCCCGCCGCCGCCGAAGCCGCGGCAGCCGATTTCAAGCGACCTCAGCGCCTTCTGGAAAGACTCCTTGAAAGTCCTGCCGATTGCCATTGCCTCGCCGACGCTCTTCATGGAGGACGTCAGGGTGTTGTCGCTGCCGGCGAATTTCTCAAAGGTAAAGCGCGGGACTTTTGTGACGATGTAGTCGATGGTGGGCTCGAAGCTCGCGGGGGTCTCGCGGGTGATGTCGTTGCGCAGTTCGTCGAGCGAATAGCCCACTGCGAGCTTCGCCGCGATTTTCGCAATCGGAAAGCCCGTCGCCTTCGACGCAAGCGCGGAGCTGCGCGAAACGCGCGGGTTCATCTCGATGACTATCATGCGCCCCGTCTTGGGATCCACCGCAAACTGTATGTTGGAGCCCCCGGTCTCCACCCCGATTTCCCTGATGACCGCAAAGCTCGCGTCGCGCATAAGCTGGTATTCGCGGTCTGTGAGCGTCAGGGCGGGCGCTATCGTTATGGAGTCGCCCGTGTGGACGCCCATCGGGTCGAAATTTTCTATGGAGCAGATCACCACGCACTGGTCTTTGCGGTCGCGCATGACCTCCATCTCAAATTCCTTCCAGCCGAGCAGGCACTCCTCGACGAGCACCTCCGTTGCGGGGGACGCGCTCAGGCCGAAAGACACCATGTTTTCGTATTCTTCGCGGTTGTAGGCAATTCCCCCGCCCGTTCCCCCGAGAGTGTAGCTCGGGCGGATGATGACCGGAAATTTGCCCCACTTCTCTATCCAGTCCGTAGCCTCCTTTATGTCGTGGACCACTATGCTCTGCGGGATGTCGAGCCCTATTTTGAGCATCGCCTTTCTGAATTTTTCGCGGTCCTCGCCCTTCTCTATGGCCTCCTCCTTGGCGCCTATGAGCTCCACGCCGTACTTTTTGAGAATCCCGAGCTTTGAAAGCCTGAGCGAAAGGTTCAGCCCCGTCTGCCCCCCGAGCGTCGGCAAAAGGGCGTCGGGGCGCTCCTTGGCGATGATTTTTTCGAGAACCTCGGGCGTCAGGGGCTCGATATAGGTGACGTCCGCCGACTCGGGGTCAGTCATAATCGTCGCGGGATTGGAATTCACCAGCACCACCCTGTACCCCTCCTCTTTGAGGGCCTTGCACGCCTGCGTTCCGGAGTAGTCGAACTCGCAAGCCTGCCCGATTACAATCGGGCCCGAACCGATAATCAATATCGTTTTTAAATCTGTGCGTTTTGGCATGGTATGCGGAATAGATTTAGCGGCGTCGCCCGCCGACGGCTATATTTATATAAAAATCCCGAAGACAATAGAAACTTCTCCACCCGACCGCAACTTTTTTCTTACGGGGCGGGGATTTTTCGCCTGCGCGAGGAGGGCGCGGAACGCACCGGACGCGAAAGGGCTGGCGGCGCCGCTTCCGTAGAAAAGCCAAACCCCTTGCCGGCGCAAAACGCGCCGGCAAGTGGCGGGCGCCCATTGAGAATATATTGGCTTTGCCGATACTTCCCTCCCTTCGCTATCCAACAAAAAATAAATCTCCCGCTAAAAGCTTGCCGCAACACACGCTAACTTTCGGCGGCGGGGCAACGCCATTGGAATATCCGCAACGGCTTAAAAGACGCGCAAGGCGCCGGCTGTGGCAGAATGCCGTCGCCCACGCGCATCGGTTTATCCGGAACGCGGAAATTTCCCCCTTGCGGCGATTGTCCGCGGGAATTTCCGCATTCCGGAGAAATCGCCGCCCCGCCCACGCGCCGACAAAAAAACGAACCCCGCAAGAGGTTCGTTTTCGGCAGGCGAAGGCGTGTATTGCCAATATCCGCAATAAAGCCTTGCCGACCCGATGGAAGCGGATCTGCCGCCACTTAAACCAGGCGGTACTCGCCGGGGAGCGGAATCGGGTCTATGGGCTTCTTGCCGAATTTCCATTCCCGCGGGGCCCACGACTGCTTCGAGCGGCTGACTATCCACTCGTACTTGAAGTTGCGGCCCGCGTAGGCGCTCTCCCTGCCCGCGATTGCCAGCCTCGTGGACTTCACCATTTCGCGCAGCAGATTTTGCGGCTTGTTGTTGAGCACGCAGTCTATCAAAACCCTGTGCTCTTCCACCATCGCCTGCGGGTAGTCGCCCTCCGCCTTCCACGGCTTCTGGCCGAGTATGCGCATGCGGTTGCCGTCGAGGTTGGTTTCGAGAACGCCCTTTGTGCCTATGAAGCGCTCGCACACTATGTCGGAAGACTTGTTTTCGCGGCGGCTGTAGCTCGCGCAGTGCAGGCCTTCGCCGAAGTCGAAATCAACCCCGAAGTGGCTGAAACGGTCGCCGTACTTGGGGAATTCGATATCCCACCTTCTGCCGCCTATGCCGCAGACTTCCTTCGGGTCTTTGCCGAGCCCCCAGAGGATGACGTCGAGGTTGTGGACGTGCTGCTCCACGTAGCAGTCGCCCGAAGTCCATCTGAAAATGAACCAGTTGCGGATCTGGTATTCCATTTCCTCCGGATCGGGATTTTGGAGGCGGAGCACTCCGTTGTCCTGAATGAAGAAGCGCGAGTTGAGCCAGTACGCCTGGGCGCCGAGTATTTCGCCGATCTGCCCGTCCTGCATGCGCTTGATGGCCTCCTGGTAGCCAGGGTGGAAGCGGCGCTGTATGCCCGGGATTATCGTCAGATTCTTCTTGTCCGCCAGATCCGCGATTTCGAGCATCTCGCGGCACTGCACTGGGTCGACGCACGCGGGCTTTTCGACAAACAGGTGCTTGCCGGCGTTGACAAATTCCCTGATGTGCAGGGGCCTGAACACGGGGGGAGTGGCGTGTATTATTATGTCTATGTCCTCGCCGAGAATCTGCTTGTAGGCGTCCCAACCCGCGAATCGGCGGCTTTCGGGCACGTCTATGGCGTCCTTGCCGAACTTCTTGGCGTATCTTTCAAAAGCCTTTATCGCAAGGTCGTTTCTGTCGGCGAACAAATCGGCTATTGCGACGATTTTCACCGCCCCTTTCGCCGCCGTCAGCATGTCCGAAACGGCCCCTATGCCGCGGCCGCTGCATCCGACCAACCCGACTTTGAGCTGGCTTTTCTTACCCACCTCCGCCGCCGAGAATTTCGGCAGCGCCGCGGCTGCCGAGGCAACCGCGATGGACTTCATTGCGTCTCTTCTATCCATAATGTTTCCCCTTGTATGCGTTAAACTTGCGCGTCGAACGCGCGGTATGTTTTGAGAATTTCGGCGTCCTTTTCCGGCGTCTTGACGGTCTGCCCGTGCTCGAGCCCTATGAAGCCGCGGTATCCCTTATCCCAAATTTTCTTGAATACGCCCGCGTAGTCGATTTCGCCGGAGCCGGGCTCGTTTCTGCCGGGGGCGTCGGCGACGTGGAAGGACACTATCGACTTCCAGACGTTCGGGTCGTCGAGCGACGACAGATTGCCCGCCTGCATGTATTCGTGGTAGATGTCGTAGAGTATGCCGCACGCGGGGCTGTCCACGTCGCGCGCGATCCTCGCGGCGAGCGTGTTGTTGACGCAAAACACCCCGGGGTGGTCCTTGACGGTGTTGAGCGCCTCGATTTCCATCACAAACCCGCGCTTTTGGCAGATGCCGGCGCAAAACGACATGTTTTCTATCACGTTGTCGTACTGTTTGCGCCAGTCGAGCTTGCGGTCGAGCGCCCCGGGGCCGATGATCAGAATTTTGGAACCCACGCGCTCGAGAACCCCGAAAGTGGTTTCGAGCTGCCCTTCGAGCATCGCGCGCAGGGCGGGCTTGTCCTCGACTATGGAGCCGTCCGCGCGCCTGACTTTGTTTGCGGTCATGGTGGGCACGTCCTTCTCGTTCATCGACGAGAGCGAACCCACTTCAAGCCCGAGCTCGCGCGCCTTTTCGCCGATCTGGATCTGCTTTTCGATTTCCGCGGGCGAAAATTTCTTGGAATGGTTTATCGGGCAGACGCCCTCGACCGCAAGCAGGCCGCAACTCTTGAAATACTCCATCAATTTTATCGGGTCCCTGCCGGCAGTGGGGACTCCGAAGGAAAATCCGAGCCTCGGGGAGAATTTCATTTTAAATTTTTTCGCATCCGCTCCGAATGAGGGCGCGGCGAAAAAGCCGGCGCACGCGGCGGCGGAAAGGGCCTTTATGAAGTCGCGTCTATGCATGTCGGTTTTAAATTTGAAAAAAAGGAGGGCGAAACGCGCCGTCTCAAACGTTTGATTTGAATTTGAATGACAAATTCGGGCGTGTCAAACACAAATTCGCAAAAAAGCTTCTGCGCGGGCGTTGCGTTTTGTGATACCGCCGGAATTTGCCGGACCGTTCAAACTCCGCCGCAAATATTTTCGGCGCGCCAAATTGCGCGGGCGGCGAGCGCGGCGCGGGCTGGGAAAGTTTCGCGCGGAAACGGGGGAAGCCGCCTCCGGAAAAATCGCTTGCGAAACTTCCGGCGGCCGGTAGCGTTTAACTCCGCAATGAAGACCGCCATTTCTGCAATACTTGCTTTGTCAGCCGCCGCGTTGCTGTGCTCGTGCGAGAGCATGGGGTTCAGCTGCGGCGCCGTAGGCCCCGCCCTCACCCCCGACGTCGACGCGACGACAACCGAGAGGACGTGGGAAAAGGCTCCGGACTCCAACCGCGAAATTCCCTCGGAAAGGGAAGCCGAAAACCCTCCCGCGTACAGATAACCGGAGGAAAATTCCGCGCTACCCGCTTTGGCGCCGCCCTTTAAGAGGAGGCGAGGCGGAAAAATGCGCCCCGCACGTCCGCGCTTGCAACTGGCGGCGAAAAAAAGGCGTTTTGGGGCGCGCCAATGTAAGTTTCTCCCAAAAAAAGGCGGGATTGGGCAGATTTTTGAAAGCAATGCATATTTACGCGCCGCCGGATTTGCCGTAAAATCGCCTTCGCAAAACCGATTAAAACAAAGGGAAATATGAAGACGAGAAAATTGCGCGACATTGAAGTTTCCGCCATAGGAATGGGCTGCATGGGCTTTACCCACGGCTACGGGGCGGCTCCGTCCGAGGGAGAATCCATAAGGCTGATGAGAAAGGCGTTCGATTTGGGGTGCACGCTCTACGACACCGCCGAAGTCTATTCCGCCTACGCCAACGAGGAGCTCGTGGGCAAGGCTCTCAAACCGATAAGGGACAAGGTTGCGCTTTCGAGCAAAGTCCACCCCGCATTTCTGCCCGGGCAGGAAATTCCCGAGGGCAAATTGAGCCGAAAGGGAATACGGGCGGCGTTGGAAGGCTCGCTGCGCCGCCTGCAAACCGACCGGCTCGACCTGTACTACGTGCACCGCATTCCCGCGGGAACCGACATGGAGGCGCTTGCTGAAATCTTCGCGGAGCTCGCAAAAGAGGGGAAAATCCTCGCTTGGGGGCTTTCGGAGGCGACGGCGGAGCAGATACGCAAAGCCCACGCGGCATTCCCTCTCTCGGCGGTCCAAAGCGAATATTCGATGATGGAGCGCAAGTGGGAGAGGGAGGTCATACCCCTCTGCGGCGAGCTGCGCATAGGGTTTGTGGCGTATTCGCCCGTTGCGGGCGGATTTTTGAGCGGAAAGTACGGCAGCGACGCCGTGTACGAAGGCGACGACGTGCGCAGGGTGATTTCCCGCTACGCAAAAGAGAACGTCGAGGCCAACGCGCCGCTGCTCGGCCTCCTGAAAAAGTACGCCGGCGAAAAGAACGCAACCCCCGCGCAAATCGCCCTCGCGTGGATATTGCGCAAGGGCGGCTTCATAGTCCCCATTCCCGGGATGAGGTCCGACGGGCGCATAGCCGAAAACCTCGGCGCGGCCGGAGTTGATCTTGGCGATGAAGAGTTCGCCGCCCTCGAATCGGAGCTCGGCAAGATAAAAATCCACGGGGACCGCAGGGACGAGGACATCGCAAAATTGGGAACTATAGGCGGCAATGCGGGCGGCAAGTAGCCCATGCTCCGAAGCGCGGACGCCCGAATGCGCGGGCGGCGCGCGCGGGCTGGAATCAAGCTCCTGCCGCCCCGCGCGCCCGCGGCGGATTTTTGCGAAAGCGCCCGCGGGCGCGGTTTCGCAAAACGCCCGCTACCGCGCCAAACCCCAATCTGCCGTACAAATTTCCCGCCCAAAATTGCGGAAAAAAAGTTTGCGCGCCCTCCGGATCTTTGGGAATATCGCCCCGAAATGGACTGCTTTTTGATAGACGGCTTCAACCTCGGGTTCCGCTGCTTTTACGCGATGCCCGACCTCTCCCGCTCGGACGGCTTCCCGACGGGCGCGCTGCACGCGTTTTTCCAGAGCCTCCTGAGGCTTTCCGCTATGGACGCCCCGCACGCGGGCGCGGTTTTCTTCGACAAGGGGGGGTCTGCAAGGCACCGCGAGATATTTCCCGAATACAAGGCAAACCGCGAGGAAACTCCGGAGAGCTTCAAGCGGCAGCTGCCCGCCATACGCGACCTGTGCGGGCTGTTCGGGTACGAAACCGTATCGCAGGAGGGCGTCGAGGCCGACGACCTGCTCGCCAGCACCGTCGAGAAGCTCAAGCCGCTCGGCGGAACAATAACCGTCGTGAGCGCCGACAAGGATTTCGCGCAGCTCGTCTGCCCGCGCGTGAGGCAGCTGCTGCCGCCCAATTCGCGCGACAAAAACTGGACGCCCCTCGACCCGATAGGGGTGAAGTCGAAATTCGGCGTCCCGCCCGCGCAGATCCCCGCGTTTTTGGCGATTGTAGGGGACTCGGCGGACAATATCCCGGGAATCCCCGGGGCTGGGCCCAAGACCGCCGCCAAATGGCTTAAAGACTACGGGGACATCGACGCCATAATCCGCAGGCACGACTGGCTAAAACCCGAAAAATTCAGGGCAGTAATCAGGGAGAGCGAGGCGCTTCTGCGCAGGAATCTCGAGCTCGTGACGCTGAAAACGGACTTCGAGGTCGAACTGCCCTCGCAGAAGGCTCCGGACTTCCCCGAGCTCGTAAAATTTCTCGAGGAAATGGAGATGAAGAAGTCGCTCGTCAACCTCCGCAAATTCGCAAAAGATTTTTACAAAATCGACCTCTGACGGCGCGCCGCGCGCATTTCCGGCGTTCAAGCTAAATTGCGGCGGGCTTTGAAAAACGCCGCTTGAAAAAATGCGAAACTCCCGCCGCCGGCGGGAGCGAGCGCAAACCGGATCGCCTTACATTGCGGATTCCGCGCCCCGCGCCCGCTATTTATTGCGCGTTTTCGGAGGCGTTCCCGCGATTTCCAAAAGTTCCGCGACCGCCGATTTTGCGCCGCGCGGCTTTTCATTTTATGGAGAACCTCCAAATTGCCGAAACATTCCGGCCGGCAAATTCAACAAAACGGCGCGGCTCCGCGCGCCGGCGGAACTTTTTGCGGAAGTTTTAAAGCCGTCGCATTGCCGCAAGGCCGCATTCCGCCGGCTCTCCGGCAAAAAATTTTCGGGATTTTCCGGTTACGAGTCGAGGCCTATGTCTATCCACTTGCTCGAATGCACGGGGGCCGCCGTCGAGACGAAATCCGCGCCGAGCTTCCCGAGCTCCCCGACGCTCTCGAGCGTCACGCCTCCGGAAATCTCCGTCCACGCCCCGCCGCCGACGAGCCTTACGCCCTCGGCGATGTCGGCGTTTGAAAAGTTGTCGAACATTATGACGTCGGCGCCCGCCTCGAGCACGGGCGGAATCTGGTCGAGCGCGTCTACTTCCACCTCTATCGCAAACCCCGCGTTCTTTTCCCGCGCGATTCTCACGGCGCCGGCGAGGGCGTCGCCCTTCGAGGCGCCCGCCGCCGCGAGGTGGTTGTCTTTGAGCATCACGCGGTCGAACAGCCCTATCCTGTGGTTGTATCCGCCGCCGCACGCGAAGGCGTATTTTTCGAGAACGCGCAACCCCGGCGTCGTCTTGCGCGTGTCGAGAAGCTTTGTGGGCGAGTCCCCGAGGGCGGCAACATACTTCGCCGTTTCCGTGGCCACCCCCGAGAGCCTCTGGAGAAAGTTGAGCATCACGCGCTCGGCCTGCAATATCACGCGCGCCGGGCCCTCTATCGTCCCGAGCGTCCCGCCCGCGGGAACCCTGTCGCCGTCCTTGGCCAGCGCCGTAAACCTGCACCCGAAGTCGCCGGAGGCTTCCCCGTAGACTTTGAGCGCGATTCTCGCAAGCTCCATTCCGCAGACTGTCATGTCGCGGCGGGCGCGCAGGCTCGCCTTCGTCCTAATCGACGGGGTGAGCGAGCGCGTCGTGATGTCGGCGGCGATTTTCGGGAGAACGGCGAGCCCCGCCCCCTCGATGTCCTCGGCGCGCGCCGCCTTTACGAGCCCCTCGACGTATTTTTCGTCGAGGTCTTCCCATTTGAGCCTGCGGACGAGATGGGATTCGTACTGCGGATTCTTCATGGCCTACTCCGTGAAAAACTCCCTGCCCGCGGCCGCCTGTATCGAGACGCACAGCGGCTTGCCCTCAATTCCCAGAAACTCCAGCTCGCACTCGCCGCCGGCGGACTCCATCAAAGAAAGCCCCGCCGCGACGTCCCACAGGTAGAGGCGGCTCTCCTTGTAGGCGTCCGCCCTTCCGGAGGCGACCCACGCCATCGCGAGAGCCGCGCTGCCGCACATGCGCACCTTTTTGAATTTTTGGAGCGACATTATGAAATGTCTGAGGTTTTTTTCGGAATAGTCCGTCGCGCTCGGGAAACCCGTCATGAGAACCGCCTGCGAGATTTCCCGCGCCCACGCCGGCCTTATCTCCGAGCCGTTGAGCGAAAGCGGAAGCCCCGCGCCGCCCGCGTAGAGTTCGCCGCGGGTGAAGTCGTTTATGGCGCCGACTATCGGCTTGCGCCCCTTCATCAGGGCTACGCTCACGCACACGCCCGGGATTCCGCGCAGATAGTTGTACGTGCCGTCGATGGGGTCCACTATCCAGTAGTAGGAGTCCGAAAACGCGAGCGAGGCGTCGCCGCCGTTTTCCTCGCCTATCACCGGAATGCCGGTGGGCTCGAGCTTCTCGCGTATGAACATTTCGCTCTCGACGTCCTCCTGCAATTTGACGTCGTTGCCCGCGTCGGAGTTGACGCGGCGATCGCGTATTGCGGAGAGCCTGTCGCCTGCGGCCTTCGCCACGGAGGAGGCTATTTTTAAAAATGCGGGTTTTTCCGACGCTTCCATATCGTTTCCTTTCGGCTTGAAAAAATGGGCGGCGCGCAATCCGGCGCGCCTAAACGGAGGATTCCTCCGCGGCGCAGAGTTTCCTGATTTTTCCGAGGTCGAGCTTTCCGGAGCTCAACAGCGGTATCGAGTCGATTCTCACGAGGTACTTGGGGATCCAGAGGTTCGGGAGCCCCGCCTCGGTAAGCAGCCGCCTGAGCTTGGACATCTCGACGTCGAAAGCGGAGAGAAGCACGAGCGCCTCCCCTTTCGCCGCGTCGAGGCGTGAACCCACGGCTATAAGCGGAACTTCGGAATCCTGTATGCCGAGCGCCTTGACTATCGACTCTTCGACGCTCATGTGCGGCACCATCTCTCCGCCGATTTTCGAGAAGCGCGAAATCCTGCCCTTTATGAATATGAAGCCGTCGTCGTCGAGCATGGCCAAATCCCCCGTGTTCAGCCAGCCGTCGCGCAGCTTTTTCCTGTTTTCGTCGGGCTGGTTGAGGTATCCGCCGAATATGCTCGCGCCTTTGAGGCACAGCAGGCCCGTCGACCCTATGGGAAGAAATTCGCCCGTCTCGGGGTCTGCGACGGCCGCCATCATTCCGGGGAAGAGCTCGCCCACGGATTCCGGCTTCGTCCGGCTCGGCTGGGGGCAAAGGCCGCCGCGTTTGAGGTTCGGCGGCAGGTTCACCGCCACCACCGGAGACGCCTCCGTGAGCCCGTAGCCCTCCCAGTAATAGACGTCCGGAAATTTCCGCCGCCACATTTCAATGAAGCCCTCCGGAGTCTTTTCCGCGCCGCCTATCACGCCGTGCATTTTAGGGAAATCCTCCGGCTTGCCCTTTTTGTAGTAAGAGCGCAGGAATGTCGGCGTGCTTATCATTATGGTCGAGCCCCCCTTGCGCGACGCGTCGAGGTTGGCCTGGACTTCAAGCGGGCTCTGCACCGCCACCGACTGCATTCCGTATACGGAAGTCATCCACACCTGTATCGTCTGCCCGAAGCTGTGGAAAAGCGGCAGATTCGCGTGCAGGCGCGTGTCGGCGTTTATTATGCCGATGTTCCACATCTGCGTGCAGTTTGCCATTATGTTGCGGTGCGTCAAAACCGCCGCCTTGGGCATTCCCTCGGAGCCGCTCGTAAATATTATGGAGGCCTCGCGGTCGCCCCCATCGCGCGGAATTTTGTACATGCGCGACAATATCCAAAACGGCAGCAGCCGCACCGCCAGCAGCTTCATAGCGATGCGCCTCTTCCCGATTTCCTTCAAAATTTTTCCGATGTCGTAAAAATTGTCCGTCCACGGATAGTCGGGCGAGTGCGAGTCCACCTTTTCGCGGACTTTGTCGGAGCCTATCACCATGCGGACGTCCGCGCGCTCGAGGCACGCCTTTTCCGCCTCCGCGCCCATGGTGAAATTCAGGTTTACGCTGACTTTGCCCGCCATCTGGACCGCGAGGTTTACGGCGATTCCGGGCAGGCACGACGGCAGGGCGATTCCGATCCTGTCGTACTGCGCGAAGTTTTTTTGTATGTACTCTTTGAGGGCGAGCGCCATTGCGAGCATAGTCCCCCTGTCGACCCTCCTGCCGAGCGAATAGTCGTAGACGCATTCGCGGCGCGTGCGGGAACTGAGCGTGCGCATCGCGGCGTATCCGAGATTGAGCTTCAATATGCCGAGCCCGTTAAAATTTTCAAAGCCGCTGTCGACAATCCTGGAATCTATAATCTTCATCTTCCCGTGGTGGTAAAAATCGCGCCGGTTGTGCGAAACAAACGCGCGCTTAACATGTTTAAAAATTCTCCGCGCGCGTCAAGAAGCGATTTGCCGTTTTTGCGCCGCGCGGGCGCAAGGCGCAAAAAATGCTTGTGCGGCGCGCAAGTTTGGCAAAATATACGCAAATGCGCGTCAATGCGCGAAGCAAAATTTTAACAGACTAACACGACCATGGCAGTTCCCCCATTCAAATACCAAAAGATGTTTCCGCTCGGCAAGGACGACACCCAGTACCGCCTGCTGACCAAAGACTACGTTTCGACCTCCGAATTTGAGGGCCGCAAGATTCTCAAAATCGACCCCGAGGGCCTCGCGGTTCTCGCCAGAAACGCCATGCGCGACGTTTCCTTCATGCTGAGGCCCGCGCACCTGAAAATGGTCGCCGCCATTCTCGAAGACCCGCAGGCGTCCGACAACGATAGGAGCGTGGCGCTGACAATGCTGCGCAACGCCGAAGTCGCCGCAAAGGGGAAGCTGCCGTTCTGCCAGGACACCGGAACGGCAACCATAATCGGCAAAAAGGGCCAGTCGGTCTGGACGAACGCCTGCGACGAGGAATACCTCTCCAAGGGCGTCTACGACTGCTACACACAGGAGAACCTCCGCTACTCGCAAAACGCGCCGCTCAACATGTGGGACGAGGTCAACACGGGCTGCAACCTCCCCGCGCAGATAGACCTCTACGCCACCGATTCCGACAAGTACGAATTTCTCTTCGTCGCCAAGGGCGGAGGCTCGGCAAACAAAACCTACCTCTATCAGGAGACGAAAGCCATCATCACCCCCGAAAAGCTGATTCCCTTCATGGTCGAAAAGATGAAGGGCCTGGGGACCGCGGCGTGCCCGCCCTACCACATCGCGTGGGTCGTCGGCGGAACGAGCGCGGAAGCCTGCCTGAAAACCGTGAAGCTCGCGTCCGTAAAATATCTCGACGCCCTCCCGACAGAGGGCAACAAGCTCGGCCACGCCTTCCGCGACGTAGAGCTCGAAAAGCGACTCTTGGAGGAAACCCGCAAGCTCGGGATCGGCGCGCAGTTCGGCGGGGCGAACTTCGCCCTCGACGTGCGCGTGATCCGCATGCCGCGCCACGGCGCGAGCTGCCCGATAGGCCTCGGCGTATCGTGCTCCGCCGACAGAAACATGAAGGCGAAAATCGACGAGAACGGCATTTGGCTCGAACAGCTCGAACCCGACCCGGGCAGGTTCATTCCCGAAAAGTACCGCTCGGTCGACACCGGCGACGGGGCGGTGGACATCGACCTCAACCGCCCGATGCCCGAGATCCTCGCGGAGCTCTCAAAATATCCCGTCAAGACGCGCCTGAAACTGCGCGGCACAATCATAGTCGCGCGCGACATCGCCCACGCGAAGCTCGCCGCGCGCCTGAAATCGGGCGAGCCGCTGCCGCAGTATTTCAAGGACCACCCCGTCTACTACGCCGGCCCCGCCAAGACGCCCGCCGGAATGCCATCCGGCTCCTTCGGACCCACGACCGCCGGCCGCATGGACCCCTATGTCGACCTCTTCCAGTCGCACGGCGGCAGCATGGTGATGATCGCCAAGGGCAACCGCTCGCAGGCGGTCACCGACTCCTGCAAGAAGCACGGCGGTTTCTATCTCGGCTCCATAGGCGGCCCCGCCGCGATCCTCGCGCAGGACAACATCAAGAAAGTCGAGCTCGTCGAATATCCCGAACTCGGAATGGAGGCCGTCTGGAAAATAGAAGTGGAAAACTTCCCCGCCTTCATCCTCGTGGACGACAAGGGCAACGACTTCTTCAAACAGCTCTGACGGGCGCGCGGCGATACGCGCCGCAACCCATCTGAGACAATCGGAAAGGCAATCCGCCCGCCCCGACAAAAAACGAACCCCCTTTTGGGTGTTCGTTTTTTTTGCTGGGAATGTAGGGGCAGGCGCATTGCGAAACGGCCTCCGCAAAAAAGGCGCCCTTCAACGGCCGGCGCGCGCCGCGCCCGCAACGGGCTTGCCCAATGCCTTTTCCGCGCCCCGCTTGGCGAACGGGGCCGCCGCTTTGTTCCGCGCGCTGCCGCCAGGCACGCCCGTCGGCAGGATGAAAAAGCCGCAATCCGTCGGGATTGCGGCTTTTTATCCAGGCGTGGGTCGGAATCGAACCGACGGTCAAGCTTTTGCAGAGCCATGCCTTACCACTTGGCTACCACGCCGTAAATAAAGTTTTATTAAGCGGAAAAATTTTTGCCATTGCAAGCTTTTTTATTCCGCTTCCGGCAAACTGCTGAAACCGCGGCAGCCGGCGCGGAAATATTCGCGACATACCGCCGCCGCGGGCCGGCGAAAATCGGCGGGATTTGAAAAGGGCAGGCTACTTTGCGCTTTTCGCAAACACCGCAAAGCGCGCGCGCCGCGAGGCGTCCCGAAAAACTTCCGCGTCCGCGAATCCGGCGTCCGCGCGCATTTCGGCGAGCTTTTCGGCGTGGCCGAGCCCGCATTCGAGCGCGAGAATCCCGCCTGGCTTCAGCCGGTCCGCCGCGCCGAACAGGATTTTCTTCAAGTCCGCCATTCCGCCGTCGGGCGAAACGAGCGCGCATATTGGGTCGTGCGCGCGCACTTCGGGCTCCGCCGCGGCGACCTCCTCCTCCGTGAGGTACGGCGGGTTGGAAACTACCAGGTCGTAGCCCTCCCCCGCCCTTTCAAACCAGTCGGACTCCGCAAACTCGACGCGCGCGCCGTTCAAAGCCGCGTTTTCGCGTGCGAGGGCGAGGGCGTCCGCGCTCTTGTCCACAGCCTCCACGCGGGCGTTCGGGTAGCGCAGCGCAAGGGAGACGGCTATCGCGCCGCCGCCCGTCCCGAGGTCGAGAATTTCGAGCGGCGCGGCGCCGTCCGGAAAAAATTTTTCCGATATTATTTCGCAAAGCTCCTCGGTTTCGGGGCGCGGAATCAGCGCGCGCGAGTCGCACTTTATCGAGGCTCCGAAAAACTCCTGCGTGCCCAGTATGTGCTGCAAGGGTTCGCGCCTGCCCCTCCTGCGCACGAGTTCGCGGACTTTAGCAAGCCTATCTTCCGAGAGCGGCTCGTCGAAGCGTAAAAAGAGCTCGAGCCTCTTGCATTCGAGCGCGTGCGCGAGCAGCAGCTGCGCGTCGGTCTTTGGCGACGGCACGCCCTTTTGGGCGAAAAACGCCTCCGTTTTTGAGAGTATTTCAAGTACTGTCTGCACTTACTTTCCGTCGCCCTCGACAAGCTCGCGAATGCGCTGGGAGTAGTCTGCGTCCTCGAGGGCGCGCACCATCTCCTCGATTTCCCCGTCCATGAACTGCGGGAGGGAATGGACGGTAAGCCCTATGCGGTGGTCGGTGATTCTGCTCTGCGGATAGTTGTAGGTGCGGATGCGCTCGGAGCGGTCGCCCGAGCCTATCTGCTGGCGGCGGCTCTGCGCGTACTTTTCGTGCTCCTCCTTCTGCTTGAGCTCGAGCAGGCGGGAGCGCAGCACTTTCAGCGCCTTCGTCTTGTTTTTGAGCTGCGAGCGCTCGTCGGCGCATTTGACTATCATGCCGGTTGGCTTGTGGAGAATCTGGACGGCGGAATCGGTGGTGTTGACCCCCTGCCCGCCCGGGCCGCTCGCGCGGGCGATAGAAATCTCTATGTCCTGCGGAGGGATTTGGATGTCGACTTCCTCGGCCTCGGGGAGGACGGCGACGGTCGCCGCGGACGTGTGGATTCTGCCGCTCGCCTCGGTGACGGGAACGCGCTGCACGCGGTGCGTGCCGCTCTCGTATTTCATCGACCGGTAGACGTCCTCGCCGGAGAGAAGAAAGCATATTTCCTTGAAGCCGCCCGCGGGGGACTCGCTTGAACTCAAATTTTCGACCTTCCAGCCCTTCGAGTCGGCGTACCTGCAATACATTCTGTACAGGTCTGCGGCAAACAGAGATGCCTCGTCGCCGCCCGTGCCCGCGCGGATCTCAACCACCGTGTTGCGCGAATCCGTCGGATTCGGCGGAATCATCATCCGCAGGATTTCGTTTTTCAGCGGCTCCACGGACGCCGAGAGCGACTCCATGTCCTCGCGCGCCATTTCGGCGAGCTCGGGGTCGGAATTGTCCTCGACGATTTTGCGGTTTTCCGCTATTTGGGAAAAAACGTTTTCGAGTTTTTTGTAGGCGTCGCGGAGCTTGGACAGGTGCTGGTGCTCGCGCGACACGGCGCTCGCGGCGCGCTGGTCGCTGTAAAAATCCGGCTCCCCCATCTTTTTCGTGAGGGTGTCGAGGCGGATCAAAAAGGGTTCTATCGGCGGAATACCTTCCATTCGGACAATGATTGGAATAATCCGCGCGTATGCAATTTAAAATTTGCCGCGCCGCCGACAATTTTCCAGGCGGCGCGCACGCTACATCGGGAAAAACAGCCCCCTGTTTACGGACGCGAAGGACACGTCGAGCTCGGCGATTTTCCTGCCGCCCAAAAACACCTCCCGCGTCATCGGGAACTTGTACACGCCGTCCGCGTCGCCGTAGTCGGAAAAGGCGACCCGCATCTCCGATCCGTTCGCGGGAAAGGAGATTCCCGAGAGCAGGCCCGATTCCGCGTCGAAAAAGAAAGTAGTCCTGTCGCCGCCCTCGAAAACCGCCTCCGCAGCCTCGGCCTTTTTGCCGAAAAATTCTCGGCCGCCGAGAAACTTGAACTCCGGCTTTCCCCTCCCCTCCGAAATGTCGGAGGCAAACGCGGACGGGAAGATTGCCTCGTCCCATTCGGTCAGGGCGCGCAAAAGGGCGGCCTTTTCGGAATCTACGGCGGTTTTCCGCCCGCCGGTTCTGCCCTCTTCAAGCAGGAACGCCCCGCCGCCCGCGGGCAGCAGATAGGTATTTTCTTCGTCTCCGGATCCTATTTTAAGGAATGCTCCGGAATCGTACCTTTTTATGCAGTAGAAATTTTTCGGCTGGCCGCCGGGCATGGTTATCGAGCCCGTTATGATTATGTCGCGCAAATTTTCCAGCGTGAGCGGGTTCGACAATTTGGAATAAAACTTTTTCGCCGCCTCCGTCATTTCGTCGGAGGAAAAGCGCAAAATCATTTCCGCCGATTCGCTCGGGCGGCCGGCGGCGCCCTCGCGGGAGAAAATCGACACAGCGTAGGGATTGCTCTTGAAGGCGTAGAAAATCCCCACGCACAGCCCCGCAAACACTGCGGCGGCAAGCGCAAACCGAACGTACTTCGGCGCGTCCGCGCCGCCGGAACGCCTGTCCGCGGCAGGGATTTTCGCCTGAGCCGCGCGCTTGAAGCCCGCGGCTTTTGTGAAAGGCTTCGGCCTGGGCGGCTTCGCCGCGGGGCGGATTTCCGCGCGCATAGGCGGCGAAGCGGGAACTTCCGATTCGGCTTCGGAGCCGGATTGCCCCGAGCCCGCGGGATCCTCCTCGACTTCCTCTATGATTTCCTCCTCTATTACAAACCCCGGAGGCGGAGGCGCGAAACGCCCGAACGGCGGCCTTGGCGCGCCGCTCGGCGGAAACGGCGGACGGACGATTTCCTCGTACACGATTTCCTCGTCTTGCCCGCCGCCGGATTTGCCGGACTGCGGAGAATCTTTCATATGCGGTCGAGATATTCTTTCGACGCCCAAAGAGATGTCAATATATTCCGCAATGCTTTATCGGCGCAAATAAAAATGCATAAATACTAAAAATTTCAACCGGCAAAGGCGCGAAACTCCGCCGCCGCGAAGCCGGTTCGCAAAGCCGCGCCCTTTCGGGGCGCGGGAGGGAATGGGCCGCCCGTCCGGAGCGGATTGCGTTAAAAAATTCCGCGCCGGCGCAAAGGCAAAATCCCCGCAAAAAAAACGAACCCGCCACGCGGGTCCGCCTTTGTCCGCGCCGGCGGCGCTTTTTACGGCCGGCGCGCCTCGCGCGCACCGCCCGGGGTCAATGCGTTCGGAGATAGTCCACGCACGCTTTTATCGTGGGCAGCGGGTCGGAGGGGATATTTTCGTTCTCGAGCGTGAGAAAGCCGTCGAACCCCTGCCTGTCCAACTCCGCGAGGATGCCCTTCATGTCGAAAGCCCCCGTGCCGAGGACTACGCACTGGTTTTTGGGAACTCCGAATTCCTTCTGGTCCTTGAAGTGCAGCGACGCGAATTTGCCCTCGAGCTTTTTCAGCGCCCCGATTGGCTCTATGGCGCATAGCGACCAGTGTCCGATGTCGGGGTTGGCGCTGACGTTTTCATATCCTGCCGAATATTTCGCGAGGGTGTCGGGATCCCAGTACTGGTTGCGGCTCGTCATCGAATGGTGGTGCACGCACATCTTAATGCCGCGCTTTTTCCCGACCCTGTCCCATATCGGGAAGCGCGCGACGGGATTTTCCGTTAGCACCCTCTCGGCGCCCATCTCTTTGGCGAATTCGCAGACCGCCTCTATGTCCTTTTCGGTCTTGGTGGAGTCGTTGCCGACGACTCCGAAGGCGACCATTTTCAACCCCGAATCCGCGAAGAGCTTTTTCATATACTCGCGCGCCTCCTTTGGCATTCCGGGGCCCACCTTTACGTTCGGGAACTTGTCGCTGAGCGTCTGCCCGGGATAGCACTCCACACCGTCTATGGGAAGCGTTTTGAGCATGTCGAGGGTCTTCTCGAGCGTGAAATTGCGGAACGTGTAGGTCTGCACCGCTATTTTGCGGTGTTTTTGCGCCGCCGGCGCGGCGAGCGGCATGGCGAGCGCAGCCGCTAACGAAAGCAATATGGCAAGTTTTTTCATGTCTTTAAAAAGGTTGTATTTTGAAGCCCATCAGTGCGAGCGCAGGTATTCGACGCACTTTTTTATTTGCGGGAGATTGTTGTCCCAGTCGGCCTCGTACTCTATCACGAGAAAGCCGCCGTAGCCCTGCCTGTCGAGCTCCGCAAGCATCCTGCCGACCCCGAGTTTCCCATCGCCGAGCGGCACACACTGGTTGCGCGGGTTGCCGAACTCCTTCTGGTCTTTGAAGTGGATGGAGCCTATTTCGCCCTCGAGGATTTTCAGATTCCCGACGGGGTCGATTCCGCAGCGGCTCAAATGCCCGACGTCCGGATTCGCCTTCACGTTGTCGTAGCGCGAGGCGTACCTCTTAACGAGGTCGGCGTCGTAGTACTGGTTCGCGCTGTCTTTGGCGTGGTGGTGGACGCACATCGTCACCCCGTACTTTTTGCCGACCCTGTCCCATATCTCCCACGAGGCGACCGGATCTTCGGTGAGCACGCGGGTTATGCCCAACTCTTTGGCAAATTTGCAGACGGCCTCTATGTTCTTTTCGCTCCCCCCGCCGGTGACGCCAAAGCTCACGGGCTTTATCCCCGCGTCTTTGAGGATTTGTTTGAGGTACGCCATCTGTTCGGCGTTCAGCGACGGGCCGACCTTGGCGTCCGGATACTTGCCGCCAAGCTTTTGCCCTGGAAACAGCTCTATGCCGTCGATGCCCGTGCCCTTGAGCTTTTCGAGCGTCTGGACGAGCGTAATCTTGTGCATCGAATACGCCTGAACCGCCACGTTGCGGTGTTTGGGGCGCGCGCCGTCGCCGCCCTCCGAAAGCGCGCACCCGCCGAGGGCGAGCGCCGCGAAAACCGATAAAATTATACGCTTCATAAAAGACATATATCCGCCGATTCCGCCCCTATGCAAGCAAATTCGCGGGCATTCCCGCCGTCGCCGCCGCCGAAAACCCGCGCGCCGCGTCAAAAAAAAAAATTGCATTGCGGGGCAAAACGGGAGATACTCGGATTTTAAACAACCAATCCAAACGCAATTATACATATTATGAACAGAAGAGATTTCACCAAGACCGCTTTCGCCGCCGTCTGCGGAGCGGCCGCAGCCCCCGCCGCAACCTTCGCCCAATCGGGAGGAAAGGATCCCGCGTTCAAGTGCAAATTCGCCCCGAACCTCGGGCAAATGCGCGAAACTTGCAAGGGTATGTCGCCCGAAGACAAAATCCGCTATTTCTACGACAGGGGCTTCAGGGCGCTCGAAGACAACGGAATGCCCGGCCGCCCGCGGGAAGTCCAGGACGCCATCGCCAAGACAATGGAGAAGCTCGGCATGGAGATGGGGGTGTTCGTCGCCCACGCCGAATGGGGCAACGCCTCAATGACAGGCAACCGCATCGACATGAAAAAGCGCCAGCGCGACCCCCAGGCCTGCCGCGAATACTGGGCCGACAAAATGAAAAACGTCTGCGAGCTCGCAAAGAGGGTCAACGCAAAGTGGTGCACGGTGGTTCCCGGGCTCGAAGACCCGAGCCTCGAATACGAATACCAGTTCGCCAATGTCGCCGACCACTTGAAGCGCATCTGCGAAGTTCTCGAAAAGAACAACGGGCCGACGATAGTCCTCGAACCCCTTAACATAAAGAACCACCCGAGCCTCTGGCTGAAACGCATTCCGCAGGCGTACGCGCTGTGCAAGGCGGTCGGCAGCAAACACTGCAAAATTCTCGACGACCTCTACCACCAGCAGATCACCGAAGGGTGCCTGATTCCCAACATGGACGAGGCGTGGGACGAAATAGCGTACTTCCAGGTCGGCGACGTGCCCGGGCGCAACGAGCCCACTACCGGCGAAATCAACTACAAAAACGTATTCAAGCACATTTGGGACAAGGGATACCGCGGAATAATAGGCATGGAGCACGGGCAGAGCGACTGGTCGAAAGCAGGCGACGAAAAGCTCGTGGCCGCCTACCGCTCCGTAGACCTCTGATTTTGCATGGGCGCGCGGAACTGCCGCCGATGTCCCGTTTAAAAAAGAAGAGTCCGCCGCCGGCCGCTCCCGCGGGCGGACTCTTTTTAATTCCCGCCCGGGCGGTTAGCCCGCACCGATTCGGTGAACAGTTGTGTTAAAAAATACCCACGCGCGCCAACGCGACGCGCGGGGAGTTGCGTTTCTATGGGATAGCCGAATTGCAAGGCAACCGCCGCAGGGAACTTAGCCCGTTCATCGGAAGGCGCGCCGCCAGCCTGCGCGCGGCAGATTATGCGAACTCCACTGAGACGTCTTTTTCCACGCCGTCTATGATGATGCGCAGCTTCTCGGGGGCTTTCGAAGCGGACGCCTTTTGGATTTTTTCCTCGGGCTTTTTAAGCTCGAAAGCCGAACGGGGCTTCTTGTAGAGATCTTCGAGCTGCTGGGGGAACATGGCGTAGATTACGCAGTGCTCGTCGTCGTCCTTTATGCCCTTTTCGCGCAGAGCCTTGCGCAGATCCTCCATGCCGGGCTTTTTGAGGTCTGCGGGGCGGCAGTCGATCGGGTCTTTCTTGGCCTTTTCCTGCGCGAGCTTGCGGACTTCCGGGTCGACGGGGGCGGGCGTGCGCCCGTAGTAGCCGAGGGCGATGTCCATCGCTTGCGGCGTGAACATCTTCCAGCGCCCGAATTTGACGTTCATCATCGCCTGGGTGCCGACGATCTGGGAAGTCGGCGTGACGAGCGGAATCCAGCCGAGCTTTTCGCGCACGTAGGGGACTTCCGCAAACACTTCGTCGAACTTGTCCTCCATGTTCTGCTCTTTGAGCTGCACGCGGAAGTTGGAAAGCATTCCGCCGGGCACCTGGTAGACTAGCGCGTCGGTGTCGATTACCTCGTTTTTGAGCGCGGTGTAGAAGCCGAGCTTGTCGTAGACCCCCTGGAAATACTTGCGCAGTTCGGCGAGCTTTTCGAGGTCGTAGTCGGGGCGGCGCGGGTTGTTTTCGAGCATCGCCATCATGCGGGCGGTGTCCGGCTGGCCGGTTCCGTTGGCGAACGGGGAAATTGAGGTGTCCACGCAATCTACGCCGGCGTCGATTGCCATGCAATAGGTGGGCGCGCCCATTCCGGCGGTTTCGTGCGTGTGCAGAATCACGGGAACTTTTATGTTGGACTTCAGCCCCCTGACGATTTCCGCCGCGATATACGGGGGAATGAGCCCCGCCATATCCTTGATTACGACTGCGGAGCAGCCCATTTCTTCGAGTTCGCAGCCCATGCGGACAAAGCTCTCGACAGTGTGCACGGGGCTGCGGGTGTAGCAGATTGTCCCGTGCGCCTCCTTGCCGGCGCTCTTGGCCGCGTTGATGGAGCATTCCATGTTGCGGGTGTCGTTGAGCGCGTCGAAGATTCTAAAAATGTCCATTCCGTGCTTGGCGGAGGCGCGGACGAACGCCTCCACAACGTCGTCCGGAAAGTGCGAGTACGCCACTATGTTCTGCCCCCTGAACAGCATCATGTGCTTGGTTTTGGGGCACGCCTTTTTGAGGGCGTCGAGCCTGTCGAAGGGAAATTCTCCGAGGAAGCGCAGCCCCGCGTCGATGGAAGCCCCTCCCCAGGTCTCGAGTGCGTTGAAGCCCATGCCGTCGAGAATGGGACAGGCGGGGAGCATCATGGAAGTCGGCATGCGGGTCGCCGCGAGCGACTGGTGGCCGTCGCGCAGGACGGTGTTATTGAAGACTACGGGTTTGTTTGTTGCCATATTTCAGTATTCCTTCTTTTGATCCGACCGCGGCTCTGGCGTTCCGAAATAATTTTTTAAAATTCTGCGCGGCTTCGACAAAGCTTGCAAAAGTTTAAAAAACTACCATCGGTTGTATCGGATTAAATTTGCAAGTTGTAAAATAGGTGTAAAATCGCCCGCGATTTCAAGAAAAAACTGCCGATGAAAGTCTACCTGCGCACATACGGATGCCAAATGAACGAGCGCGATTCGGAGCACATCGCGGCGGATTTCGCCGGCCGCGGATGGGAAATCGCCGACTCTCCCGACGATGCCGACGCGATAATCGTAAACGCATGTTCCGTGCGCGAACAGGCGGAGCTGAAAGTAGTCGGGCTTTTGGGCAGGCTGGTTTCGGCGCGGCTGGCGCGGCCGCGCGGGGGATTGCCCGCAATAGGCCTCATAGGGTGCATGGCGCAGAATGTCGGCGCGAAAATCGTGTCCAAATTCCCCGAGATAGACTTTGTGGCGGGCTCCCGCAAAACGGCCGCAGTTGCCGGCATCGCCGAAGAAATCGTCCGCAGGAGGCTCGCCGGAAGGGGGCACCCGCCTTTGCCCGAGGGAATGGGCAGGCGCACGGCGAAGTTTTCCGACGCCTTTGTGGACGTCTCCGACGACCCCTCCGATTTTCTGAAAATCGACAAGCACCTCTCGGCTCCGCCGAGCGCGCTGGTATCGGTAATGCAGGGCTGCCAGATGAACTGCTCGTACTGCATAGTCCCGAAAGTGCGCGGCGCGCAGCGCTCGCGGCCGATGGCGGACATACTGCGGGAGATCGAGCGCCTCGCGGAGCGCGGCACGCGGGAGGTCACCCTTCTGGGGCAGGTCGTCAACGCCTACGGGCGGGAATTTCCGCGGGAGGGCGGCATATCCAACTTCGTGAGGCTCCTGCGCGCGGTAAACGAAATCGGTGGAATAGAGCGCATAAGGTTCACTTCGCCGCACCCGTCGTATTTTTCCGACGAGCTGATAGACTCCTACGGATCTCTCGAAAAGCTTTGCGAATACGTTCACCTGCCTTTGCAATCGGGCAGCGACGCAATCCTCAAAAAAATGAACCGCCCCTACCGCGCCGGCAGGTTTCTGGACATAGTTTCGCGCCTTAGGAAGCGCGTCCCGAACATATCCGTGTCAACCGATATAATCGTGGGGTTCCCGGGCGAGACGGAAGAGGATTTCGAGCTCACGCGCTCGGCGTTCCGCGAGGCGGGCTTCGACATGGCTTTCATTTTCAGGTACAGCCCGCGCGCGGGCACGCCGAGCGCCGAAATGCCCGACGACGTTCCGGAGGAGGAAAAGCGGCGGCGCAACGCAGAGCTGTTGGGCGAGCTCGAAAAGACTTCGCGCGCATACAACGGCTCCCTCGTCGGAAGCGTGCAGGAAGTGCTCGTCGAGGGCCCCGCGCGGCGGGGAGAGGGCGTCATGATGGGCAGGACGCGCACGCACAGGAAGGCTCTGTTCAAGGCGCCCGAAAGCCTTGCGGGAAGCCTCGCGCGCGTAAAGGTTTTATCGGCAACCACAACCGCGTTGGAAGCGGAGTTGGCCTGAGAACCCCCGCTTCTTTGCCGGTTTCGGCAGGCTCGGGAAATTTGCGTGTTGAATATTTCCGAAAATCCCCTAAACTTTTAAATGTTGCACCAAAAAATCTTACTGAAACGGAGGGGTAAAATGAAATCTGTTTTGAAGGCCGTTTGCGCGCTGGCTTCGCTCGCCGCCGCGCTGAATGCGGGGGAGCCCGAAATAAAGCCCGACGATTTCCGAAACGTCTATGGGATAGCGTGGCGCGGGACTGCCGACGAAAACCTCGACTTCGCCCGCCAAATGGGCTACACCCACGTATTTTACCAGTGGGGCATGGAGCGCAACCCAAAGGCCAAAGGATTCAAGTTTTTTATAGAGTCGCCCGAATACGCGGTATATCCGCGAGTAATCGACACGACGAAAAAATATTCTCCGGAGCAAATCAAATGGTGGGAAACCAACTGTTCCCTCCTGAGCCTCGACAAGCCGTTCCCGTGGAATATCGCCCCCGGGTGGAGAAGCGGCAAGGGGTTCACCGCCACGCTCGACCTCCAGCAGAAGAGGGTCATCAGGGAGATAACGGACAAGATAATAGAGCGGGTGAAGAAAATCGAGGAGCAAACCCCCGGATTTAAGTTCGCGGGGTTCGCGTGGGACGTCCCCCAGCCCGCCGGCGACTTCTGGGACGGAACGAAAGACGACTGGTTTGCGAACGGCCGCCAGGTGACGCTCGCGCACTGGACGGGAAAGGATTCGGGCATAAGGCACCCCGACACCGTCCACGACTATCCGACATATTCGCGCGGGCACATGGAGTTTTACAGGCATCTCTTCGAGCGCGCGAGGGCGGAGCTCAACAAAGACGCAAAATTCATAGTTGAGCCAAGCGGCCCTTACGATCAGTGGGTGAAATTTTTCGAATTTCCGCCGTACAGCGAAATGAGGCCCGAAGAGCGCAAAAAATACGAGGCCGACCTCGTGGCGGTGGAATCCGCCTCCACGGATTTCGTTACGGACAGGCGGCTGTTCGCCAAGGGAACGGTAAAGCCGTCGCAGATGTGTTCGTCAACGCCCAACGCTTTTGAGGAGCCCGTCTCGCGCGAGATTGCGGGGCTTGCGGCGGCCAACGGCGCGTGGACGGCGTTTTTCGGAATGCCCGAGGGCAACGGGCACACGCCCGGGTTCAGGAGCATTTCGCAGATGCCCGCGCGCCTGAAACTCGTAAAGGCCATACCCGTATGGGAAAACATTCTCAACGTGCCGCTCGAAAAGCGCAAATGGGACGGAAAAACTTACGAGAGCCCGACGGCGCGGATTTCCTCCGGAGCCTACTCGGGACTCCAGCCCGAGACGGACAAGCTGTTTTTCGTGTTCCTTTCGGCGGACGGAAAGGCGAAAATTCCGGAGGGGTACGAGGCGGGCCCGATATATCTCGCCGACGGCCTGTTCAGGGAGATACGCCCGCTCTTCGACAATCCAAAGAGCTCGTACCAGCGCACTCTCCAGGACGGGCGGACGATGAAAATCGAGAACTCCGAAATAATGCCGACAGCCTCATACATAATAAACAACGGCTATATAATGCACCTGAAAAAGAAGGCGAAATAGGCTGCCGTTGAAAAACGGCGCAGCGAAAGACAAAAACGGAGAACTCCGCCGCATTTTGGAATTGAAGCCTGCTGGGCGACGCATAGCCGCAGGAGAAGGCGCGCAAATTCGGGCGTATTTCGCCTGTATAACGCATTCAAAAGATGCGGCTGCTATCGGGCGGCGGATTTTCTGTTCGCGCTTCCCCAGTCGCACATCGCGTCCAGCACGGGAATCAGCGACTCGCCTTTTCTTGTGAGCGAATACTCGACTTTCGGCGGTATCTGCGCGTAGGCTTTGCGTTCTACAATGCCGTCCGCCTCCAGTTCCCTCAGCGACGCCGCAAGCGTTTTGAAGGAAATCGTGCCGATTTTCCTCTTCAGCTCGTTGAACCTCAATACAGGGCCGGTTTCGGCAATCCAGAACAGGATTATCATTTTGTATTTTCCGCCTATCGCAGAGAGCGTGTATCCGAAGCCCGTATCCTCCAGCCTGACGCCAGTTTTGCTGCACAGTTTGCCGGCTTTTCTCATGCTCTACTTTTGGTTAGTATATAACATATTTGTGCGTACTTTACAAAAAGTAAAAAATCCCGTATGATAAAATCAATGAAATTTTCAATTCACAGGCGGCAAAACGCCGGAGGCTAGCCGAAAATCCGAAATTCCGCGGCAGCTCCGCGCGGCGGCGGAGGCAATCCGAACGCCCAACGCCATTTACGGCAACTGCAACGAAAGGAAATATCATGAAAATATTGGCAATCACCGGAAGCCCGCGCAGGCGTGGCAATTCGTCGAGGTTAGCGGACGAGTTTATCGCCGGCGCCGAGGAATCGGGCTGCGAAGTAATCCGCTTCGACGCGGCTTTCAAAAAAATCCACCCATGCGTAGCATGCGAAAAATGCCATAGCGGCGACGGCGGATGCGCGTTCAAGGACGACATGCAAGAGCTCAACCCGCATCTCTTGGAGGCGGACGGAGTGGTATTCGCCTCCCCAATATACTACTACGGAATGAACTCCCAGATAAGGAGCGTAATAGACAGGTTTTACGCCAACGACGCCGCGCTGCATGTCCCGAAAAAGACGGCGCTTCTGCTGTCGTTTGCGGACGACACTTTGGAATCAGCGGAGGGCGCAATCGCTTCATACAGGGGCATGGCGAATTTTCTCGGCTGGAAAGACGCGGGGGTTGTCGCCGCAAAAGGCTGCCACGCCGCAGGCGACGTCGATAACACAGAATACCTGAAAGAAGCGCGCCGCCTTGGAAGAAACTTCGCCAAATAAAGGCGCAAGGCGCGCCTTCCAATGAAGGGGCTAGGTCCCTGCGGCGGTTGCCTTGCAATTCGCCTATCCCAGCTATCCCATAGAAACGCAACTCCCCGCGCGTCGCGTTGGCGCGCGCGGGCATTTCTTAACACAACTGTTCACCGAATCGGTGCGGGCTAGCCGCCCGGGCGGGAATTAAAAAGAGTCCGCCCGCGGGAGCGGCGGCGGACTCTTCTTTTTTAAACGGGACATCGGCGGCAGTTCCGCGCGCCCATGCAAAATCAGAGGTGGACGCCGATTTTCGGAGCTACTTCATTAAAAGCTTCGATTAGGCGCTTTGTGATTTCGCCGGGTTTGCCGTCGCCGATTACGCGCTTGTCGAGCTCGACGAGGGGAATGAGCTTGGCGGCGGTGCCGGTCAGGAAACATTCGTCCGCCGTCCAGATGTCAAAGCGCGTAATGGGGGTTTCGAGAAGCTCTATTCCGAGCTTCTTGGCAAGCTCTATTACGGTGCCGCGGGTCATGCCGCCGAGCGAGCCGCAGCTGATGGGAGGGGTAATCAGCTTGCCGTCGAAAACGATGAACACGTTGTCCCCGCTGCATTCGGCGACATACCCCTCGTTGTTGAGAAGGAGGCATTCCTCGTAGCCCGAATTGTGCGCCTCGATTTTCGCGAGAATGTTGTTGAGATAGTTGAGGCTCTTGACCATCGGCGGGAGAGCCGCCTGGGAATTGCGGCGCGTGGGGACGGTGAGGGCTTTGAGCCCGCATTCGTAGAGCTCTTTGGGGTAGAGCTGGATTTCGTCGGCGATTATGACGAGCTGCGGATCCTCGCAGGAGAACGGCGAGAGCCCGAGCTTGCCCCTGCCGCGCGAGACCACGAGGCGGATATAGCCGTCCTGGAGGCCGTTGGTACGGCAGGCGTCGCACACGGCGTCGATTATCTGCTGTTTCGACCATGGCATGTCGAGCATTATGGCCTTTGCGGAGCGGAATAGGCGGTCTATGTGCTTGTCGAGCTTGAATACGTTGCCGCTGTAAAGGCGGATTCCCTCAAAGATTCCGTCGCCGTAAAGAAAACCGTGGTCGAAGACCGACACCTTTGCGTCGTCCTTGTCGTAATACTTTCCGTTGATGTAGACTTTCATATTTTTCCCATGCATTAAAAATTTCCGCGCGGCGGAAAAATCCGGCTCCGCGGCATCTTATATGCGCAATCTTTTACCCGCCCCGCCGAATCGTCAAACGAATTATTCGCCGGAGATAAAGAATTTGCCGCCTTTGAGGGCGAAATCCCGAATCGTCAGGGTTTCGGTTTTTGAGTTGGGAGCGTGGTAGGAGATTTTCAACTTGCCGCCGAAAGTTTTAAAAACCATGGCGTGCCCGCCGTCGTCGGAGTTGAGGCATTCCGGATCGTGGATCCACTCGCCGTCGATTCTGCCGGACGGCGAGCGCGCGACGCCTATGCGGTACTTGCCGCCGGAGAAAGACGACCACGTCATGTAGAGCGAGCCGTCCGGCAGGCGGTTGACGACGGGCGCGTCGGTGACATGCGTTCCGGATTTCTCCTTAACCCACGGAGCGGAAGATGCTGAAAACAGCGCTTTCGGCTCGCCTAAGGTTTTTTTGAGATCACGGGAAATCCTTTGGGCGATTATCTGACCGTCGCCCACTTGCAGCCACTCGCGGCAGTACACGAGCCACATCGAGCCGTCGGAATCCTCGAAGAGCGCGCCGTCGAGCGCCATCCAGCCCACGGGCGTTATCGGGGCGTTGGCGAGCGGCTTGAAGCCGCCGTCTGGCCTGTCGGAGACTAAAACCGAACAGCCGCGCATGGGCTCGAGCCTTCCGCGAACGGTTTTTACCGAAGGCTCCCGGGCGCTGAATGTGGCGATAATGTAATATTTTCCGTCCACGAGAAACATGTCGGGCGCCCAGAAGTCGGACTTTCCCCAAAAATCCGCGGGCGGAACGAACGAAGGGCCAACGAGCCGCCAGTTTTTCAAATCTTTGCTCTCGTAGGCGTACAGGGCGTTCCTCCCCGCGCCGAAGCGCGCGAGCTGTTCCTCGGAAAGCTTCCCGCCGTTGGCGTGCATGTAGTATTTGCCGCTCTTTTTGTCGGCGAACACGAACGGGTCGCGGATTTTAAGCTCGGAGGCGGGAATGTCGCAGGAGGCCTCCGCCGCATCGGGCGACGCAAAACCGCAGAGCCGCGCGCAAAACGCGAACGCGAAGAGCGCGGGCAGGCGCGGCAAAAACCTACTTGCCATAGGAATCTTTGAGCGCGACAGTGCGGTTGAAGACGGGCGAACCGGAGGCGGAGAGTTTAGAGTCGGGCGTGAAATACGCGTTGCGCTCAAATTGTATATGGTCTCCCGCCTTTGCCTCCGCGAGGGCGGGCTCTATGAGGATGTCCCTCTCTTCCAGCGAGCGCGGGTTGAGAAAATCCTCGAAATCCGCGCCCTCGGGAAGGTCGGACATGTCCGCGCGCGTGAACAGGTTTTCAAAGAGGCGCGCCTTCGCCTTTTTCGCTCCTGCGGCGTCAACCCAGTGTATGGTGGCCTTGACCCTGCGGCCGTCGGGCGAATTTCCGCCTCGGGAGGCGCGGTCCACGGAGCATATCAGGCGGACGACGTTTCCGGAGGCGTCTTTCACGACTTCGTCGCACCTCATGAAATAGGCGTAGCGCAGGCGCACTTCGGAGCCGGGCGAAAGCCTGAAAAACTTTTTCGGGGGATTTTCCATGAAATCGCCCCTCTCTATGTAAATGCGCTTGGAAAACGGTATTTTTCGGGAGCCGGCGGACTCGTCCTCGGGGTTGTTAACGGCGTCGAGCCAGTCGGTTTCCCCCTCGTTCCAGTTGGATATCTCCACTTCGAGCGGGTCGAAAACCGCCATTCTGCGCAGCGAGATTTTGTTCAGATCCTGCCGCACGCAGTGCTCGAGCAATGCGAGATCGGTCAGGCTGTTGAACTTCGTAACCCCTATCTTTTCGCAAAACTCGCGTATGGCTGCGGGAGTGTACCCCCTGCGGCGCATTCCGGAAAGCGTAGGCATCCGCGGGTCGTCCCAGCCCTCGACGATTTTCTCGGCCACAAGCTGCTGGAGCTTGCGCTTGCTCATCATCGTGTAGGAGAGGTTGAGGCGCGCGAACTCGTACTGGCGCGGGCGGATTTTTAGGGTCTTGGAAATGCTCGTATTTTCTATGAACCAGTCGTAGAGCGGGCGGTGAACCTCGAATTCGAGCGTGCAGAGGGAGTGGGTTATGCCCTCTATGGCGTCGCTGAGGCAGTGGGCGAAATCGTACATCGGATATATGCACCACTTCGAGCCCGTGCGGTGGTGGGACTCCTTTTTAATCCTGTATATGGCGGGGTCGCGCATGTGCAGGTTGGGGGAGGACATGTCGATTTTCGCGCGGAGGACATACCGCCCCTCCTCAAATTCTCCCGCGCGCATCCGGCGGAAGAGATCGAGGCTCTCGGCGGGCGGCCTGTCGCGGTGCGGGCTCGGCCTGCCAGGCTGCCCTGGAACCCCTCGGTACTCCTTGAACTCCTCGGGAGAGAGCGTGCAGACGTACGCCTTGCCGTTTTGTATGAGCTCTTCGGCGAACCCGTACAGCCTTTCAAAATAGTCCGAGGCGTAAAACTCGCGGTCTCCCCAGTCGAAGCCCATCCAGCGGACGTCCTCGCGTATGGAGTCCACAAAACGGGTGTCCTCCTTGTCGGGGTTGGTGTCGTCAAACCGCAGGTTGCAGAGCCCGCCGTTTTCGATCGCCATTCCGAAATCGAGGCAAAACGCCTTGGCGTGGCCGATGTGCAGGCAACCGTTGGGCTCGGGCGGAAAGCGCGTGCGGACGGCGGCGGGCGGCAGGCCGTTCTTGACGTCTTCGGCGATGATCTGCCTGATGAAATGCATTTGTCTGTTTTCTGCTTCTTCCGTCATGGGATTTTCGTATTGTCGGAAAACTAACCGGACGCGGGCGCGCGTCAATTTTTTTATCTCCCAAGAAAACGCTTTTCGCGCGTTAGGGCGCGCCGCAGCCCTTCCCCGAGCCCGAAAACACAAGGCAGCCGACAGCCGCCGTGAAGGGCGCCACCAGCACGAGCCCGAAACTGCCCACAAGGGTTTTCACGGCCTCGGCGCACACGTGCGGATTGTTTATAAAGTCTCCGGCGCCGACGCCGTTTGCGGCGAACGCCATCATCATAGTAAGATACCCTCCCGAGTACGCCAGAAGCAAGGTGGTAGTCATCGTTCCCACAACGCTCCTGCCGATCGAAAGCCCCGCCGCCAGAAGGCGCGCGCGCCCGATTTGCGGATTTGCCTCGCGAACTTCCGCCATGCCCGCCGACACGTCCATGCTCAAATCCATCACCGCCCCCGAAGAGGAAAGAAAGAGCGCGCCAATAAAGAGCTCCGAGAGATCCAGAAACTCGTACCCTGAATAGAGGAGAGCCTGGGAATAGGGCATTACCGCGCCGTTGACTTTGAATTCCCCCGAAAAATACCACGCCATCGCGCAGCTGGCCAGAACCCCGAGGACTGTTCCGGCGAACGCAACAAAGCCCTTTTTGGTAAACCCCGCCACCAGAAAAATTATGGCGGCGGAAAGCGCGCACACCGCGGCGAGGCACACCGCTATCGCGTCCGCGCCCGCAAGGCACGCCGGAACAACTATCTTCCAGACGACGAGGCATGCGAATGCAAAAGACAGCAGCGCCTTGAACCCTACAAACCCGCCGAACGCAACGAGCAGCACGGCAAAGAGCGCGAAGAGAGCCGCCGTTTTGTCTATGCGGTAGAAGTCCTGCGCGTTTACGGTGTCGACGCCTGGGCGCGCGCCGTGCGGAACCGACACCCACGCTGTGTCGCCGGCTTCAAAAATCTTGTCCAAATCCATCTGCGCGCGCAGGAGATTCACGGCGTCGAACCGCTCCCCCTTGCGCGAACCCGACGAGATTTCCACTTTCAGCCGCTGCTCGCCGCGCAGGACGAGGCCGACGTCTGACACCGCCGAATTGTCCGCCGCGACGACCTTAGCCGCGAACTTTTCGCCCTGCGCGTCGGACTGCGACGGATAAAAGTCGAACATCCAGACCGCCGCGCACGCGACGGCGAAAACCGCGGACATCAGCCAGTCTGCCGTCCTTTTGGAAGCCATTTCAACCTTTTTTGCAGAGCCCGCGCAAAGCGCGCGCCTACCTCACAAGCTCCTTCAATATTTTTGCGATGTCCGTATTGTCGATGGTTCCCGAGAAAACCTCCGCGCCTGCGCCCTGCGCTGACGTCTCTACCGGAAGCGCCGTGTGCGCGTCGCTCGTCCAGGCGAGCCCCGCCTTGTTGTTGAGAATCTTTGCCGCGGCGAGCGAAAGCGCGCCCTTTGAAACGTCTTTCTTCCACCGCCCGAAAGCCTTTTCAAGCTCTCCGCGCTCCGCCTCGGAAAGCGCGAGCGGCGATTCGGAATCTTCGTCGAACACAAACCCGAAAGACTCCGAAAGAAGCGGAATTACGTCCTCAAATTCGATGTCTTTTCCCCCGCCAGCAAGTTTTTTTGAGGCCGAGTTGAACGCCTCGCGCGAGCACTTCTGCGCGTTGAGGCGGTCTATGTACGAATTGTACGCCGTGCCCGCAAAGCCCATTGTGAGACCTCCCGTCTCGTGGTCTCCGGTGACGACGACGAGCGTGTCGCGCGGATTTTTGCGGGCGAATTCGAGCGCGACTTTCACGGCGTTGTCGAAGTCCGCGACCTCCGCCATGACGGTGGCGGCGTCGTTTGCATGGCACATCCAGTCGATTTTGCCGCCCTCCACCATTATGAAAAAACCCCTTTCGTTGTCCAGAAGCTCGATGGCCTTTTTGGTGAAATCCGCAATCCTCGGGGAATCCGGAGCGTCCAAATTATACATCAGAGCTCCGTCCGCGCCGGTCGCGATAACCTTTCCGCAACCCGGCTTCAGGGCGGCGAGGGCCTTCATGTCTTTGCGGACGACCGTGTATCCCCTGCCCTCGGCGATTTCGTAGATGTCGCCCTTGTAGGACTTGGCCTTTTTGTCGTCGCACTCGGCTATTCCGCCGCCGCCGAAGAAGTCGAAGCCGGACTCCACAAGGTCGAGGCCCAGGTCGTAATAGTTGCCGCGGCTGCGGTTGTGCCCGTAGAACGCCGCGGGAGTTGCGTGGTTGAGGGTGACGCTCGTGAGAATCCCGACTTTCCTTCCGGAATCGCGCGCGACCTCCGCCACGGACTTCAGCCTCCCCCCCTTCGGATCCATGCCTATCATGCCGTTGTTCGTCTTGGAGCCGCACGCAATGGCGGTTCCGCTCGCCGCGGAATCCGTGATGAAGGAGTTGGCGGACCTCGTTGTCGTCAGAGCCTGGTGGGGCATCGAGTTTATCGCGAGCCCCTTGCCGGTGTTTATGCGCGCGAGCTCTTCGGCAGTCATGCGCTGGGGAATCGACATGCCGTCCCCGATGAAGAGGAAGACGTATTTTACGGGCTTCGCCGCCTGCGCCGCAAGAGCTGCGGCGGAAACCGCGAATGCGGCAAGCGAGAGAATTATTTTCGGAATCGCCATTGCAATACAAGATTTCCGAAAATTAAAAATGCGCAAAAAACGCGCGTCAAGCATTTCGCTTCCAAAATTTTGCCCATGCGCCTTACGCAAGCGCGCGAAGGTGCCGCGCCCTCCCCCGCTACGCCGCGTCTATGGCGCGGACGCTGTCCAAAAAGAACTTGTCGCCAGCGGCGGAAGCGTCTGACTGGACGAGCTCGAGCCCGATTATCCCGCGGTAGCCCTTTCCGGCAATGTGCCCCATTACTTTGGCGTAGTTTATTTCGCCCGTCCCTGGCTCGTTGCGGCCCGGATTGTCGGCAATCTGGAAATAGGCGATTTCGTCCCACGCGGCGTCGATGTTGGGAATGAGGTTTCCCTCCGTCACCTGCTGGTGGTAGAGGTCGTTTAAAATTTTGCACTTCGGGCTGCCGACCGCCTTGCACACGGCGTACGCCTGCGGAATGCGCTTGAGCCAAAGCCCGGGGTGGTTTTTAATGTTGAGCGATTCCAAAACCATCGTCGGCCCGCCGTTCTTCTCGAGAAATTCCGCCGCCCATTTCAGGTGCTCCACGACGTTGGCGAACTGGTATTCGTACTCGAGGCTCGGGTCCTCCGCGCCGATTACGACGGTAAACCACTCCGCCCCCGAACGGCGCGCGGCGGCGAGCGCCTTCTCCATGACCGAGCGCACCATGCGCCTTACGCCCTCCTTGTCGCGCGAGCGCGATTTGGGGTCGAGAATATTGCCCGTAAGGTTCGGGACTTCCCAGCTTCCGACGCGCGGGGCGAACACCCCCATGCGCATCCCGAGCTTGCGCATTCTGGCGGCGATCGCCTCCTGCGTTTCGACGGGGAGGTCCGCGTATTCGTTGTACTCCATCGCCCGAAAGCCGCGGTCGTAAAAGTATTCGACTTTGTCGGCGTCGGAAAGCTTGGAGCAGCCTCCGGCGAGGTGCCGGCACCAGCCGCTCGGATTCGGCGCAAAGAGAAGTTTGAAGGGTTTTTCAGAAGCCTTATTTTCCATGTGCGATTGTCGGGATTTTCCGCACTCTAACAAAATTTCGGAAAGCTTTTGAAGCAAAAAAAGCCGGTGAATCCGAAAGCCCCTGCCGCCTACGCGCCAAAAACGCCTTGATTTGCGGCGGATTTTTTGAATACTCGCATTTTAAAAATCCGCTTGTCCGGAAGGCGGGCGGCGCGCCATAAAACAGGCAATTTGGCTCGGGTGGCGGAATGGTAGACGCAGCGGACTTAAAATCCGCTGGCCTTTGGCCGTACGGGTTCGAGTCCCGTCCCGAGTAAATGGCGCCGCGCGCGAATTGATTTATGCGGCGGGCCGACATGTAGCAAAAAAACGGCATGGGGTTGGGAATGCGCAAACTGCCGGCAATATTCCCTCTCCGCCGCGTTTTGCCCGCTCGCTACCCGCGTTTTGGGGCAAAAATCCCGCCGGCTTTCCGAGTATGGGCGCGGAAACGCCCGATTCCGCCAGAATCCGGCGCTCCATAGCCGCCCCCGCGCGCCGCGCGCTCCCAATCCCGCAGGGGATTTCTTTCCCGACAGGCGCCAAAATCCTCGACGGCGCGGAGCGCGACCTCCGCAAACCCTCCGATTTCAATGCGGCCGCGCCCATGGACTGCATTCCCGCCTTTAACGGGGCGGATACATTCGACGCAAAATCGAAATTTTCCATACAGACAAACCGCAACATGTTCATAAGGGGCGGGAATTTCCCGCGTCCCCAAAATCCCGCGCCCGCCATGGCCGCGTGAAAGACATCGCCGCCCCTCCGCCGCAATCCCGCGCGGATTCCCGGCTTAGGCGGCGCATTGCGGGGCTGTTGGAATCTCAAACGCTTCCGGACGGCCGAAAGATATTTTTACCCCCCTACCGCCAAACCGAAAAAGCATTCGTGAACCGCTTTGCGTTTCAACGGGCCGATTATCCCGCCAAGCCCGCTTTCGACTGCCGCCGCATTCCCGCCGCTGCGGCGGTTTATCCGCGGATTAGGGCGTTACGTTTAGCGGGGGCAAAGCCGATTTATGGCAAACTGCAAAACGCTTTCGCCGTCCCGGCAAAGCTTCTTTATTTTCCCGAGAGCTCGGCTGAAATTTTTTATCGCGCAAGCGCCCCGCTTTTTTCGCCGCGCGCACTTTCCCATAACGCGCATTTGCCGCCGGCAACGGCCAGGATTGAAAATTATCCGTCCCCCCTGCGGCGCCGACCAAGCGAGAGCTCCATCTGAATGTCCACGCGCTCGTACTCCGGATTTTCCACAGGAATTTCCCTGAACCCCAGGCTTCTGTAAAGCCTGATGGCGGGCTTCAAAACGGTGTTGCTTTCAAGAAAAACGCGCGATCCCCCGAGCTTTTTGGCCTCAGCAATCGCCGCGCGGCACAGAGCGCGCCCTATCCCGAGCCCGCGCGACTCCGGAACGACGGCAAGCTTGGAAAGCTCGTACGAATTTGCCGAATCCCCGAGCTTTTGCAGCGCGCACACTCCGGCGGGCTTCCCTTTGAAAAGGGCGACGAAAATTCTGCCCCCTCGGTTCAAAATATATTTCTTCGGGTCGGACAAAACCCTGAGGTCGGCGGGCTCGGGCTTCCAGTGTTCGGAAATCCATCGAATGCTCGTATCGACGAAAAACTTCCGGTATTTCTTAGAGTACGAAACTATTTCAACAAGGCGCCCGACCCTCGCCGCCCTCTCGGCCTTCACCCTTTCATAAAGGGACTTTTCGGACAGCAGGCGCTCCCATTCCCCGAGCGCGCCCCAGAGGTCGCATTTCGACTCCCTCCCGATTTTTCTAACGGCCCTGTCGACGTCGCCGCACAGTTCCCCAAACGCGCCCGTCATCGCCCTCCCCTTTTTGGAAAGCTTTAAAACGTTTTTTCGCGCGTCCGGCTTCCCGCGCGATTCGGAGACGATTCCGGCGGCGGACATCTCGCGCGCGATTTTACAGACGGACGGGTGCGTGTGCCCTATTTCCGCCGCGATGTCGGTGACCGTCCTTCCCCCGCCGCTCGAAAGCGCGAAAAAGACGGGAAGCCACTTCGGTTTCAGCGCCACGCCGCCCAGCGCGCATATGCGGACCGCCTCCTTTGAAACGGCGCCGGAGAGCATTCTAAGCCTGATGCCGACAGCCATAGGGCCCGTTTTGTCGAAAAAGTCCATAACGACGCCTTTCACAAACAAATAACGTAATTAATTACATAAATTGCAAGCAAATTCCCAGCATTTCCCCCGCGTAAAATCGGCGGCGCGGAAAGGGCGGCGGCTTAAAAAAAAACAAAGCCGCGCCGCCGCGAAAGGAGCCCGCCGGACGCCCTTCGGAACCGCATTAAAACACGTCTGGGTTGGATGCCAAAACGCCGCATTTCCCCCGCGCAGCCAAAGCGCGCCACGCCGCGGGGAGGATCCGCGCGCGCAATTTCAGCCGCAAAAGCCGCTAATTGCAAACTCCGCCCGCGCAAAAATAAGCGCGGAGTCGCCCCCGCGCTTAGAATTACAATATACTACAACGATATGCTTTTTTAGAAATTTACCTCCACGCGCGCGCCCACGACGTACGCCGCGCCAGTGTCTCCGTTGTTGGGATTCATGAAAATCTGCATGTCGGGCTGTATGGCGATGGCGGGCGTGAGCTGGCACCTGTACGTCACTTCGAGTGCGCTTTCGTAGTGGGCGTAGTCGGCGCGGGCTGCGCGCTCGTTCTCAATGATGGAAAACGCCACCGCAAACACGTCGTCGTCGCGGCCCGGAATCGGCGCAAACCAGTTTACGCCGAAGTCGGTGTAGAAGTTCTGGTCGGACGACTTGCTGTCGGGGGCGATGCCGAAGCGCGCGAACGCGCCGAACATCGCGTTGCCTTCGGAATCGTTCACCAGAGCCTGCTGCACGCCGACAAAGAAAGAATAGAAGCTTCCCGCGTCTATCTGGTCGAAGTTTACTTTCGACGGGTCGCTGTGGTAGTTTCCGCCGAACACAACGCGCCCCGCGAGGTCGCCGAGCTCGTAATTGTACCCGAGCTGATACCAGAATGCTATCGTCTCAAAGGTGTTGGAGTAGTCGAAGCCGTTGTTGGAGGATATGTCCGCGCCGACGTTGCCGTTGTAAACGCCGAGGGTCAGGTCGAAATTCTCGTAGGAGTAGTAGACGACAAGCCCGAGCGTCGCCACATTGTACTGCGAGAACATCTGCGCCGGCGCTACGTTGGGAATCGCCCCGAGCGACGAGTTGAGAAATACGTCGGAGTAGTCCATGCCCATGAAGTCCTCGTCGGCGGCGAGCTGGCCAATCCTGAAACCTATGTCGCCAAACTTTGTCTCAAAGTCGTTTGCGTAGTAGATTTCAAAGACTCTCGCCATTTCGCCCGCAACGATGTTGGAAAAGCTCCCCTGCGAGGAATCCAGCCCCCCGAGGCTGCCGTCGTTCGACTGGGTGTAATAGAAGGCGCTGACCCCTATCCTGCCCCAGCCCTCGGAACCCCCGATAGCGGACAAATCCTGCTCGAAGCCTATTGTGAATAGGGAGTCGAAAAGGCTGTGCACGTTTGAGCCGCGCGACACGTCCGCCCACGCCTCGCCCGTCCACGTCACAAACGGCGAAAAGCCGCTGTCGGGGGCGTATTTTTCCACGGCTCCCTGGATAAAGAGGCTTTCGCGCTCATTCCACGCGGGGCATTTTTCAGAGGAAGCCGCGTCGGCGGGCTTTGGGCACTGCGCGTTTTCCGTCGGCGCGGACTCGGCGGCAAACGCCGACCCCGCGATTGAGAGAGCGGCAAAGGCCGCAATCGGACATTTTGATATGATTTCGGATCTATTCATTTTCGTTTTATTGTTTGCAAGAAATCCGGCGCGGAGAAAATCCGCAGAAAATTAGCTTAAACTAATTTTCTTCCCAAAAAATTTTTCCCTCCCGCGTTCCGCGCCGGAGCTCCCTCCCGGGCGCGGGCAAAACGGTTTGGTGAAAAATTTTTAAGGGAATAAAAGTTAGACTAAGCTAACTTGTCAAGTAAATTTGTTAGTTTAATCTAATTTTTCGACCCGCGCACATTTCCTCTTGGATCCCCAAAACAATCCGGCGCAAATTTAACTTCATTTTTTTCAAAATCAAAATTCAGGGTACGGCGCCCGCGCCCACCGGAAAATTCTTCCGCGCGGGCTCCGGACAAATTCCGCCAAAATCGCCGGACTCCGGCGGCCGCGGAAGGGCGCCGCATTTTTCCCTCCACTTCGCGGCGTATTCGCTTGCAACGCCGCCTTAAAAATAAAAAATGGCGGGACTTTTTGATTAAACGCGCCGCAAAAAATGGCAAAATCGTCGCGACAGCTTTGGACAGCCCAGATATTGGAGGGCGGCGCGGGCAAAACCCCCGCCCGCGCAAGGGGCGCGTGGACTTCCGAAAGCCTCGACGCCGCCGCCGCGAGAAGCTCCGCGTACATGCGCCGGAAAATCGATGACGCCGCGCGCGCAATCGGCGGAGAGCAGATCAAGGGCGTCGTGCTGGGCATAGACCCGAGCCTTCGCGGAACGGGGCTCGCGACGATAGAGGCGCTCGGCGGCGGCAAAATGCGCTATGTCGATTCCGAAACCGTGCGCAACCACCCGTCGCTCTCCATGGCGGAATGCATCGCGCGGATATTCGAGAGAACCCTGCGCATGATAGACGAATACTCCCCCGACTGGGTATCGATAGAGCAGAGCGTGTATGTGCAAAATTTCAAGACAGCGATGATTCTCGGGTCGGCGAGAGGGGCCGCGATAGCCGCCGCCGCCCACAGGCGTCGGGAAGTCTACGAGTACCCTCCGCTTAGAATCAAACAGGCGGTCATCGGCTACGGCAGGGCGAGCAAAGAGCAGGTCGGAAGATCCGTTATGGCGCTTCTGCAAATGGGGGAAATCCTCCCGCCCGACGAGTCCGACGCGGGCGCCGCCGCGATAACCCACATATTTACCCACAAGATACGGATATGAAGAAATCTCTCATAGCGATGGCGGCTGGAATGGGAAGCCGCTTCGGAGGCCTGAAGCAGGCCGCAAAATTCGGAAAGTCGCAAAAGACGATGCTCGACTTCGCCCTCGAAGACGCGCTGGAAGCCGGATTTGGGGAATTCGTTTTCGTGATACGCCGCGATATAGAGAAAATTTTCCGCGAAAGCGTCTCCGGCAAATACGAAAACCTGGCGGACGTGCGGTATGTGTTTCAGGACGAGTCCGGACAGCCGCTGCCCGCCGGGCGCTCGAAACCGTGGGGAACTGGGCATGCGGTGCTCGCGTGCGCGGACGAAATTTCGGGGCCGTTTTTGGCGGTAAACGCCGACGACTACTACGGGAAGGGCGTCTACGCGCCCGCCGCGAATTTCCTAGACTCTCCCGACCCGCGCCGGTACGCGCTGGCGGGATACCGTCTCAAAAACACTCTGTCCAAGAACGGCGGCGTCTCGAGGGGAATATGCGAAACCGACGAAAATCTGCGCTTAGCGTCGATACGCGAATGCGCGGGGCTCCGCGAAAGGACGGCCGCCGACGGGACGAAATTTGTGGAAGCCGAAGACGGCGAAAAATTCAGCGGCGACGAATTTGCCTCCCTCAATTTCTGGGCTTTCCCGAAGGAATTCATGGAAAGGCTCGGAACGGACTTTGAAAAATTCCTGTCGGTTAACTCTAAGAGCGAAAAGGCCGAATTCTACCTGCCGAAAGCCGTGGACGGCGCCGTTGCCGAAAAGTTCGCCGAAGCGGTAGTGATGCCCACCGATGAGCGCTGGCAAGGGGTCACGTACAGGGCCGACGCCGAAGAGGTCGAAAAATTTCTCGAATCCGAAGGAAGAATCTGAACCGCGCGCCGGCGCGCAAGCGAAAATTATGAAGACATACCTCATCGCAACGCTCGCGATGGCGGCCTCCGCCGTCGCCCAGCCGCAAAAGGCGGAAACGCCTTCCCCCGAACCCTCCAGGCCCCAAATGCGGGCGGAACAGCCCGCCGCGCCCAAACCCTCGCGGGGGGCGTTCGACGCCATGCTCTACGTCAGCGTCCAAGACCCGTCGATGGAATGGTGGTTCAACGTGCCAGAAGGCTTCGCCCCGCACATATCGGAGCTCAAAAAGATTTTCCACAACCAGGAGTTCTCCCTCTTCCCGTTCGCGGACAACGCGAAAGTCAAAGAGGGGAAATTCTCAATTTCTTACTCGATAAGCATGAAGTCCCCCGACGGCTCGCTCACGGAACTCGTGCGCGGCGCGAAGTATGAGGGGACGAAAGTCGCCGACGACATAATGGTCGCCTGCCCCGACGTGATAGACTTCAAGCTCGACGGGCGCTTCCCCGAGGGCCTCTACAAATTCTCCATTTCCGCCAAGGACGGGATTTCCGGCGAAATTTCCGAATACGAAAACCACATTCGGCTTGCGGAGTGGTCGGCTCCCGTTCCATTCACGGGCAAGAAGCTCGTCTCCGACTACGTGCGCGCGTTCTCCCTGCAACCCTCGCCCGAGGCGCTCTATTCGATAGTGTTTTCGGACGACTTCGACCTCGAGCAAAAAGGCGCGCCGAACTCGCTAAACTACACATATCTGGGGTTCATGAAGGCGGCGTTCAAAAAGAACATGTTTCTGATAAGCCACATCCGCGACTCCTTCAAGTCCCTCTCAGACCTCAACCGCGCAAAATTCATACTGATTCTGGCGATTCTCGGCGAGAAGGGAATAGACGCCTCCGCGCTTTCTGAGCCCGAAAAACGGTACCAGGAGCAAATACGCGCCTTCAAGCTTCCCGACCCATACGGCAAGTGGGATCCGTTCCTGGGCGCGGCGCAGATAGACATGCTTTGGGGCGAATTTTTTGCCGACGGCACGTACAGGCCCGTGCGCAGGATACTTAACATACTGTCGCACGCGAAAGAAGCCGCTTTCGCCGACGAGCTCGCCGAAAAGTCCCGCGCGCCCAAGACGCAGGCGGAATGGGACAGGTACATGCTCGGCAGGCTCTACAAGGCCGCCCTGAAAACCGTCGCGATAAACGCCAGAAAATATCCGCTCGTGGAGCAATACTGCGCCTGGGCGCTACTGCACGGCGACATTCCGGAAGTCTCCTACGAAGTTCTCAGCCCGATGCTCGAGCACATAAGGGAAATGAAGAGCCCCTCCGGCGGAGAAAGCGGCGGAAACCCGAAAGTCAGAATGCCGCGCATAGACGTGGAAAGCCTCTGACGGGGCGCGCCGCGTTTGAATTTGACTTTTGCGCGCGACGCGCCGACAATTAAAGGATAAGGAGAATACCATGAAACTCATAAAAGCGATTATCAAACCGTTCAAACTCGACGAGGTAAAGGAGGCGCTCGCCGACATAGGCGTGGAGGGCATGACGGTCACCGAAGTCAAGGGATTCGGCCGCCAGAAGGGACACTCCGAAATATACAGGGGCAGCGAGTACACCGCCGAACTCCTGCCGAAAGTCGTGCTCGACATCTGCGTGCCCTCGGACATGGCGGACAAAGTGGTCGAAACAATAATGAAGTCCGCGCACACCGGCAAAATCGGCGACGGCAAAATTTTCGTAATGCCCGTTGAGCAGGCGTACCGCATAAGGACGGGCGAAAAGGGAATGATCGCCCTCTGATTCCCTTCCCCATGAAAGGCTGAAAATGACGATAGAAGAAAGACTCGAAAAGCACCTCGGCAAAGACCCGCAAATAGATCCCACCGCATACGTAAGCAGGCGCGCCACCCTCGTGGGCGACGTGAAAATCGGCAAAAACGCGAGCGTGTGGCCGGGCTGCGTGCTGAGGGCAGACATCAATTCGATAGAGCTCGGAGAGAACTCCAACATACAGGACGGCACAATGGTGCACCTCGCCGACGACGCCGGCGTGAAAATCGGCAGGAACACTACGATAGGCCACGGCGCGGTAATCCACGCCTGCGCCATCGGCGACGGCTGCCTGATAGGAATGGGCTCCATAATCCTCGACAAGGCGGTCATCGGCGACCACTCCATCGTCGGCGCGGGCGCGCTCGTCACCAAGAACACGGTCGTGCCAGCGGGCTCGCTCGTGCTCGGTTCGCCGGCAAAAGTCGTTAAAACCCTCGACGCCGAGACGCAAAAGGGCCTCGAATACTGGGCTCAAAAGTACACCAAGCTCGCCGCCGCAAACAAGGCCAAAGAGGAGAAGGAAGCGTAGTTCCATGAGCCTGCAAGAGGCGCTCGAAAGGCGCGCCGGCCGCGTCGCCGCGCTGAGAGAGGCGTGTGCGCCGATCTTCGGCCGCTCAAAATCCGTCACCCTCGAAATCGGCTGCGGAAAGGGGCACTATTTGAGCTCCTACGCGGCGCGCTTTCCGGAAGAGACATGCGTGGGAATCGACCTGATAAGCAAGAGGGTCGAGGACGGGAGACGGCGCGCAAAAAACCGCAACGCGGGCAACGCGTTTTTCGTCAAGGCTGAGGCGATGGAATTTTTGGAGGCCATGCCCGCCGACGCGCGGCTGGAAAAAATCTTCATATTCTTTCCCGACCCGTGGCCGAAAGAAAAACACCACAAAAGGCGGCTGATAAGGGGGGAATTTCTCGACTACATAAGGCAGTTCTGCTCCGTGGGATGCAAAATGTATTTCAGAACCGACCACGCTGAATACTTTGAATGGGCGAAGGCGGAAATCGCCAAAAACTCGTCGTGGGAGCTCTCCGAAGAAACGGAGCTCCCGCACGAGGAAGTCTCGCAATTCCAGAGGATACTGCCAGTTTTCTCGACGCTGGTAGCGGTTGCGTCGTAGCGGGGAACCGGCGGGCGTTCCGCCTTGCGCGCCGTTTGTACGAATGAGAATTAAAAAAGTAAGCAATCCGCCCGCAGCGGCAAACGGCTCCGACCGTCCGGAATGCTCCAAAATGCGCGCAGGTTCAGCATAGAGCTTCCGAAAGAAGCCTACATTCCTAAGCGTCGCGCGCTGCGGAAATCCACGGCGCGCGCCGCTTAGCTTTAAAAGATTTTATCATACGGCAGGCCCGTTTTATTTGAAACGCCTGCGCCGCGCGGCAAATGCAATCGACGCCGCGCCGAGAATCGCGGCGGCAACAGACGGCTCCGGCACCTGAGTCATTCCGACTTGCAGGGAATATCCGGCGGAATCTTTAACCCACCTGAAAACGGCGACGGCGTTTTCAAGGCCGGCGCCATAGAAATCAGCGGAGGCGTCGTAGACGTTTTCCGAAACTTCCGCGCCGAGGTCAAAGCCGCTCAAATCCGCTGCTGTGAGTATCTTCGTCCAATTGCCTATCTCGGAGTAGTCCGCACCGTACTGCGCAAGTTCTATTCCGTAGTCCGCGGGATTCAAATTGCCGTAAGCTCCCGAAAAATCTACGGCTATTTTCGCCGCTCCGTCCTTTGAAAGCGTTTCGGAAACCGCGATCAGCCCGGGAATCCCCGCGGCGTACAACTCCGGAGTGTCTATTGCGATTCCGCCGCTCCTAAAAACCGCCTCTTTGAAATATGCAAATCCCTGTTCCGTTCCGGAATTGTACGCGCCGAAAATCCCCCCGTTCAAAACGAGCGTCGCATTGCAGTATTCCTCCCTTATCTGATCGTTGCCCATAAAAAACCTTCCGCTATTTATCGTGAAAGTTCCGCTCTGCGACGTATACGCCATGTCTCCGGCCCTGTAAATATGAATGCGCTGGGTTCCCTCGCCGTTCATCACGACATCCAGTTTCTGTTCGGCGCCAACATGCGGAGTCGGGAGATAGCCGAAGTCGGAAACATTCCCCTTGAATCTGTAATCCGTCCCAGCGGCGTTCGTGAACACGAGCGTCGAGGAAACCCCGCTGTTGGGCGAATTGTATATGCCGCAATCTATATGCGCATCGTCGGTAAGCTGCAGGCCGCCGATTTCAAAAACCATTCCGTTCTGCGCATTTTTTATGTTTGTCCATCCGCTGCCGTCGCTTTGCATGTTGACGACCCCGGAAACCGACGCGCGATCCGCGTTCAGCACGAGGGACGTCTCGCTCGTGCCGGAATAGCCGTAGCCGCCCAGCTTCATATCGCCGTCGACGATAAATTCGCCCCGTTCTATGGGACTGTTCGCCTTGAAATCGACGGTAAATACGTTGCGAAGTATCTCCGTGCCCGAATACCCTCCGCCGTAACCCTCCGCGCCGAGTTCAAAACCCTTCGACCTCACGACTACATTCGCCTTCTGCCCCGTCGTCGTCCAAAAGCTTCCGCCAATGGCGAAATAGTTTTGGGAAGTCGGGCCGACGAGGGATTTTATGGAGCCGCCAATTTCAAACACCGCCGTATTGTCCAGCGCGGCGTTGCCGAAAACTATCATCGCGGCGTTTTGGGCGTTGCCGGCGACGACGAGCTCCCCCACATAGGCTTCCACGGTATCGAGCTCCAAAATAACCGCATCGTCGCCGTCCTTATCCTTATTCAAAATATAGGCGGCATCAGTGCTCAACGGCGCGGAAGAGGTACGTTCGGCGCCGGCGGCGTCGTAGGTCCAAGCGTTTCCGGAAAAGAATTTTGTCTGTCCGGCAGATTCGGGATTGAAATAATAGTCTGTCTGCGAAAACGCGGCAAGGGGGGAGAGCGCAAAAGCCGCAGAGAAAATCGAAAAATTTATTTTAACGTTTTTCATAATACTTTCTCGGCTATATAAAAGTGCGATATATGTCAATATATTAAAAAGTTAATTTAATTCCCTCCTCACAAATTCCAAATCAAGCCTTTCCCGCAATCACGCGCTGTGGCAATCTCCCGTTCACATTCGGCCTAAAACCGCAATACCATTTTGAAAAACCGAAAGCCCGCGCCGTCTCACAGCTGTACCGTCCAAAAAACTTATTGCGGCCCGCAAACCCGTTATTTCAATTCAATTCGTCCGATTTCGGCGGCTGCAAACCCGACACAAAACCGCCGCAAGAAAAAAGCGCGCGGACACGCCGCGCGCCGGAAAAGAAAATCGGACAACAACTACTTGGAGTTTTCGGGATTTTCCGGATCTTCGGATTCCCCGCCCTTCTGCGCCTCTTCGCCTTCGGAGTCTTCTTCCTCGACGTCGGGCATCGTATAGTAGTTCTGGTAGGATTTGTCGTAGTAGTTGAGGCTGTACCCCGCGGCGGACCCCTGGCTAACCATGTTCATTATGGCGCCGACTACCGGAACGTTCGAAACCATCAAGCGGCGGACGTTCTTTTGAATCGCCTTGCGGGAAACCGAATTGAACTTCACGATGTAAATCACTCCGTCCACATAGGGCAGAAGGGCGATAGCGTCGCTGACGGCGCCAACCGGCGGGGAGTCGATAAAGACCTTGTCGTACTGTTCGCGGAATTTGGCTATCATCGAGATGAACTCCTCGCTGCTGAGAACCTGCGTGGGATTCTGCGAGCGCTTTTCGCAGGGGAGGACGTCGAGATTCGGATAATAGTCTTTTATGACGCAGTCTTCGAGCGGCCTGCCGTCCTCTACATATCCGACTATGCCGTCGCGCGACTCTATCCCGAGCACTTTTGCCATCGCGGGAAGGCGGAGGTCGGCGTCGATTATGATGGTCTTTTCGCCGTGCATTGCGCACATCAGGGCAAGGTTGGTCACGACGAAAGACTTGCCCTCGGACGGTGTCGTGGACGTAAAGAGAAGAACTTTGGAGTCTTTGGCGATGTTGTTTACTTTCAGCATCGAGTGCACGGAGCGGAACGCCTCGGTCGTCGCCCTGTCGGCATTCGACACCGCCACCTGCGCCTTCTGCGAGGAATTGAGCCTCCTGATTCTGGGAATGACGCCCAGCAACGGAAGCCCGACGACGGATTCGATGTCGTAGGCGCTCTTGGCCCTGTCGTCCATAAACGCAACTATGAAAGCCACCATGACGCCGCCGGCAAGCGCGCCCAATATGCCGAGGGCGATGTTCATCGGAATATTCGGGCGGACGGGGCGGATGCCGGGGGACGCCTTGTCGATTATGTTGGCGCCCTCGTTGATGAGGTTTACCTGCGCGAGGCGGACGTTCATCGAGGCGATAAACGCCGCGTGCATGCCCTCGGCAACCTGTTTTTCGCGCTCGATCGACTTGTAGACGATTGCCTTGCGGCCCAAATCGAGAATCTGCTCCTTCTTTTCAAGCAGCCTCTTTTGCGACTGCTCGTAATTTTGGCGCGCCGCCTCGTACGCCGCCTGAACCTTCTGCTCGGCGGACTCTATCGCCGAAGCGAGCTCTTTGTTTATCTGGTCGAGCGCCTTGCGCGCCTCTATCATGCGCGGGTGCTTTTCCTTGTATCGCTTTTCGGCGGAGGCTACGAAAACCTGCTGGCTCGACTTGTCCGTCAGAAGTTTGCTTATCTGGGGAAGCTCCGCTATAAACGGAAGGTCGGCGAGATCCTTGCCGTCTCGCTTGAATTCCTGCACGAGGTTCCATTGGGTGGAGGCCGCGTCGTAGGCGCGCTTGTCGGAAGTTAGAATAGTGTTGATGTCGCGCAACTCGTTCCTGTCCACGTCGTCGAGGTTTTCGAGCGAAATGGCTTTGTACTGCTCTCGGTATTCGACGAGCCTCTTGTCGAGCTCCTTGACCTTCGCCTCCTGCTGGGAGACCTTTATGCGCAGCTCGTCTATGCTGTCGAGAATCTTCTGGACGCGCGTGTGGTGCGTGTAGTTGAGATACTCCTGCGCGAAGAGATTGGCGATGGTCGCCGCCATGTCGGGGTCTGGGTGCTCAAAGGCGATCCGGATTATCAGCGACATTCTCTCGGGGGCTATGGTGCGGTTTTCGGCGAGCAGCTCCTCTTCCGTCTTGCGCGGCCCGAGGGTGAACATGTCGTTGAACGGCGCCATGAAGCGGACGATCTCGTCCTCCTTCATTCGCGACTTAACCGCCTTTATTATTTCGTTGCTCTCGAGAATTTTGACCTGCGTGTTGAAGTCCTCGATGGTCAAAACCGTGTTGTTGCGGCTCCTGTCGGTCGAGCCGGGGCCCTCGATGGCGACGTCGGAGTCGCGCAAAATTTGCACGCGGGAAACCGACATGTAGATGGGGGTGACGCGCAAAGTGTAGAGTATGACGCCCGCGAGAATTATGAGGGCCGTGATGAGAATGTACGCCCACCTCTCGCGAAGAATCATCATGTAGTCGCGGAAAGTGCGGTTGGGCCTTTCGGGGGATCCCCCCTCGCCCTGTCCTCCGCCGTATCCGTAGCCATAGCCGTAGCCTCCGCCTCCGTAGCCGCCGCCGTAGCCGTACCCTCCGTAGCCGCCCCCGTATCCCGGGCCATAGCCGTACGCGCCGTACGCGCCCGCGGCGTCGGATATTATCCTCTTTTTGATGACCCTCTTTACGGTCTTTTGTCCCGAATTGTCTTTGGACTCGGTGTTTTCCATAATCGAAAATTTTATGTATGTGGATTGGTGTGTGTGGCGCGGGCGCGGCGGGGGCACCGAGCCGCCGCCCCTCCGCGGGGGACGTTAGAACATCGCCTCGGGAACCTCTATCGTATCGCCGTCGTAGACTTGGAAATCCTTGGCGTTTTTGTCGGACAGAATCGCCTTCAAGTCCACATCAAAAACCTTGATTCCGCCGTCGGGCATTTTGCGCTTTATGTTGATTGACCTCTGGTTGGCTATGCGCGTGGTGCCCATTGCGCCGGCTATGGCGCGGGAGAGCGTCATCTGCTCTTCCGGCGGGAAAATGACCTCCCCGGGCTTGTTTACCTGACCTATGACGTACACGCGCTGCGGGGCGTACTCCCTTATAAATAGGCTGACATTGGCGCTCACGAGATAGTCCTTTTCGTAGAGCTCCTTGATTTTCGCCTGGGCGTCCTGGAGAGAAAGGCCGGCCACCTTCACATTGTTTATGAGCGGAAGAATTATTTCGCCGTTGGCGCTTATCCTGCACAAAGTGTCCATGTCCTCTTCCTGGAACACGCGCATTTCAAGCACATCCAGCGGCCTTAGCTTGTAGGATATCTCCTTTTGCGCGAAGGTCGCCGCCGGCAGCGCGCACGCAAGCGCAAGCACGATTTTTCCCAAAATATTAATCATATAAGATGCGAGTATTTTAAATCCTCCGACAATTTCAACAGTTTTTTAAGTTTATTTGGAACCGGAGCGGAACCCGCCGGCAGCGCGCGGAAAACGGCGCGGGCGCCCAAGATTCGGCGCGGCGCGGGAAAAAAACGTTGAAAATTCTCCGCGGAGGCCTACCCTGTTTAAGGAAAAATCAGATATGGAAAGAGACTCTATCCTGCAACAAGCCGCAAACGAGGCGAGGGGGTTGGCTATCGACGCAATAGCCGCCCGCGCGTCCGGACACCTCGGGCTGCCGCTGGGCTGCGCCGAAATAGGGGCGGTGCTCTTCGGAGAAATCCTGAAATGCGACCCCGCCCGCCCCCAATGGCCCGACCGCGACAGGTTCATACTCAGCGCCGGGCACGGCAGCATGTTTCTCTATTCCTGGCTGCACATCTCAGGCTACGGGATTTCCGCAGAAGACCTCGCTGATTTCAGAAAAAAAGGCTCCAAGACCCCGGGCCACCCCGAATACGGCGAGACCGAAGGCGTGGAAACGACGACCGGCCCGCTCGGCCAGGGCATAGGCAACGCCGTCGGCATGGCGATTTCCGAAAAGATGGCAGAGGCGCGCTTCAACGCGCCCTCCCAAAAGATATTTTCGCACAAAATCTGGTGCCTTGCGGGCGACGGCTGCTTGCAGGAGGGCATATCCGCCGAGGCCGCAGCGATCGCGGGCGTGATGAAGCTCGGCAACCTCGTGCTGATGTACGACTCCAACGGCGTCACCCTCGACGCCGACGCTTCCAGGACGATGTCCGAAGACACCGCGATGCGGTTCGAATCCTACGGTTGGGAAGTCTCGAAGTGCGACGGGCACGACATTCCTGCGGTGCGCAAAACGCTGCTTGCCGCCAGGGACTCGACATCCGACAAGCCCAAGCTCGTGATTTTCAAGACGGTGATAGCAAAGGGCATACCGGAAGTGGAAAACTCGGCGAAAGGCCACGGCGAGGGCGGCGCCAAATTCGCGGACGAGGCCAAGAAAAACCTCGGGCTGCCGGCGGAAAAATTCCGCGTGTCGGAACAAACCCGCGAGTTCTTTGACGGCGTAAAAGCCGAACGCGCCAAGATTTCCGCCGAATGGGACGAACTTTTCGCAAAGTGGAAGGCCGACAATCCCGAAAGGGCCGCCGAACTTCAGGCGTGCATAACGAAAAAGGGTTCGGAATCGGCCGAAAAGCTCCTCGGGCTCGTCCCCGAATTTCCCGCCGGCGGCAAGAGCGCGACCCGCGCCTCGGGAGGCGCCGTGATGAACGCGCTCGCCCAAAAGCTGCCGTACATGGTGACCGGCGCCGCCGACCTCTTCGGCTCTACGAAAAACTACCTCAAAGGCATGGGCGACTTCTCGCCGGAAAACCGCGGCGGGCGCAACATTTGGTACGGAATCCGCGAGCACGCCATGGGCGCGATAACCAACGGAATCGCCTACTACGGCCTATTCGAGCCCTCCTGCGCGACATTCCTGACATTCGCGGGCTATATGATGGGCTCCGTCCGTGTGGCCGCGCTCTCGCGCCTGCGCCTGCAATACGTATTTACGCACGACTCCGTCGGAGTCGGCTACGACGGCCCAACCCACCAGCCCGTCGAGCTCGTCTCGATGCTGCGCTGCATTCCGCGCCTCGACGTGATGAGGCCCGCGGACGCCGAGGAGTGCGCCGCCGCATGGGCGCACGCGCTCGCCCGAAAGGACGGGCCGACGGCGCTCGCGCTCTCGCGCCAAAACCTTCCGATATTGGACGAAATTCCCGTCGAAACCCGCAGGCTCGGCACCCTGCGCGGAGCGTACATTGCAAAGCGCGAGGCGGGCGACCTCAAAAAGATAATCATAGCGACCGGCTCAGAGCTCCAATGCGCGCTTGAAGCCGGGAAAATCGAGCCGCACACCCGCGTAGTGTCGATGCCCTGCATGGAGCTCTTCGAGCGCCAGGACGCCGAATACAAAGACGAGGTTCTGCCGCCGGACTGCCAAAACAGAATCGCGATAGAGGCCGGGGTGACGGGGCTGTGGCACAAATACGCAAAAAAAGCCGTCGGCACCGACGACTTCGGATTTTCCGCCGACGGCCCCGAGCTCTTCGAATCCTTCGGAATCAACGCGCAATCCCTGCTGGGTTGACGGGTTGCGCGGAAGGGCGGTTTTTGCCTCCGGCTAAGAGGCGGTTTTCCGGAGGCTTATCAAACCGGAAAAATTTCCGCGCCGCGCATTTCTCCCTCCCAGGCGCCCGACTGGGCCGGAGATTCCGGATAGTCCCGCAAAGCGGAGAGTTTGCCGAAAAAATTGCCCGCCGAAAAAATGTTTTGACACTTAGGCCGCCGCGCATTTTGCGCGCGCAGGCCGCGTTGAAGCCGGTTGCGCGCGGAGCGCCCCAAAGCTTCCCCTAACGTCCCGCCGGCAAAGCCAAGCCGGATATTCCCGCCGCCCTACCAGTTGCGGTCGTCGTCAGCGTCGCGCGCGCCCTCGCCCTCCGAGTTCAGGCGCATCGCGTACATGTTTTCGGAAATCTTGCGGAAAGTCTCCACCAGAGGATAGTGGGGCGTGTCCGCTATGTCGAGAAACCCCACGCCGGAATCCGCCTTGTCAAACCGTCCGGTCGTGGCTATGTCAACCCACTCGAACCAGTCCGCGCCTATTATGTTCGGATTTTCGAGGGCGGACTTCAAGAACGCCCCCGCCAGCTCGCACTGCCCCGCGCGCGTGCGCGACGGTATCATCGTGACGCCGAAAGTCCCCTCGTCCTGCGGCGCGAAATGCCATTCGCCTATCAAAATCGGCCTGTCGCGCGAGCCCTCCGGAAGCGCGAACCCCGCAACCCCGTACCTGTAAGTGTTGCACGATATCACGTCGCAATACTCCGAGGAAATCCTGCACGCCTTCTCCCACTCCCTGCCGCTCATGCTGAAAGAGCACCCGAGGTACAGAAGCTTGGGGTCGATCTCCTTGACGAGCCTGCGGCAGACCTCGAAATATCTGCGAATATAGGCGTCCTCAAAAGCGAGCGCGTCGGCTTTGGCGGCCTCCGTCTTCGGAACCAGTTTTACGTCGCGCATGAAGCCGTCCCACGAAGAATAATCCGCACCCCACGCGGCGTTGAAATCCTCAACCGACGGATATTTTTTCCGCAACATTTCGCTCAGGGCGATTTTTGCCGGCTGGTCGGGCTTGCAGGACAAAACCCCTTTGGTCAGCTCGCAGGGCTTTGATATCCACGGCAGCTCGCCGTCGATAAACACCCCCATGCAATAGGGCGATTGCGTATAGCGGGAGATTTTTTTTAGCTTCTCCCGCAGCGACGGCTCGAACTCCGGATTAAACCAGTCCGGCGGCGTCTGCCACCAGCCTTGCAGCTTGTGCTCTCCGCTTATCGGGAGGTTCGGGCCGTTGTAAACCGTCACGGTGAACGGGATTTTAGCCGCCATGAGCGAGGCGGGGTCGCAGAGGTGCCCGCCGAGATTTATCCCGAACCTGTCCGCCCGCCCTTTGAGCAGAGATATTTTGCCGGGCGCGCCCCGCCCGTATTTGAGCTCCAGATTCCGCCCGTAGAAATCGAACCCTTTTGCGGGCTTCATTCCGTGGTAGGCGCGCTTGAAGCCTTCGGAATTCGCGGTATGGCGCGGGTCGGACACGTCGTCGTAAAACCTCTCCCTGCCCTCGAACGGCGTGAGCCTCGCCTTCCCGATGGATTCCGAAGGCTCGTCGGACGGATTCGCGAACCTCCTGTCGTAGCCTAGCCCGCACATGCCGAGAGCCCAAAACAGATTTCCCTCCGGCGTGACAAAAAACCACTTTCCGCCGACTTTGCGCGCATAAAACCTGCCCGTAGCCTCGAATTTGAGCGCGGGGTCTATCAGCCCGTAATATTTGTCGCGGGAAGCGATCGGCGGGTTGCCGTCAAACCATTTTTTCTCCTCGGCGGCGCGCTCCTTAAAATCGGCGTCGGAGCGGATCTTCCCGGGCCACCTGCGGTATTTGAACTGCCCGTATTTGTCTATGAACGGGAAAAACTCGTCTTCGGACATCGAAAGATAGCGGTCGTTCAGCTTCAAATAGTGCGGGCTGAACGGGTTGTACCTGCACGTCTCGAAAACCTCCCCGTGCGAAGCCGACCAGTCTGCGCGCGCGGGAACCGAAACGCCCCTCGCCCTCAAATTGTCGAACGCCATCTTGACGCCCTCGGGAACGTTCACCCTGACCCTCGCGGGCCTCCCGAATTCTCCGTGAAAGACGTTTTTTGAGCGCTCCGCGCCGCCCCTGCCGCGCACAAACCTGTAATCGGTGCCCAACACGGATTTTTCCTCTCCGCCTTTGGATTTGTATATAAACTGCACATACGGAGCGGAGCGCGGGCTGCCGGAGAGGATTTTGTAATCGAACGACACCTCGACGGCGTTAAATTCCCCCGTATCGAACTCGAACGCCGGCCCCCAGTTCGACGCGTCGCGCACGAGCGACGCCTTTCCGGATATAGCCTCTCCGGCATTCTCCGAAATCCGCGATTTGAATACGCGGAGGGTTTCGGGCATTTTACCCTCGAAATTCTCCCCCAAAAACGTCTCAGTTTTCCCGTGCGCACACGCGAGAAATGCGAGCGCAATTAAAACCGGCAGACTCTTCCCCATAATTCCATTCGGTTCTTAGATTAAAAAATCTGCGCCGCCCCGCGCTTGCCGGCGGCGCGTAATAAAAGCTATCGCCGCCCGCCGCGGCGGAGGGCGAACATCAGCGCGGCAGCCCCGATGAA
>OLGD01000656.1_pt1 | contig 64404 bp, 52 predicted proteins | sample 1605311 | NCBI WGS metagenome assembly OLGD01 (sample SAMEA3888917, study PRJEB22519) | human gut metagenome | biome: human gut; feature: human-associated habitat; material: faeces | place: Denmark | collected 2010
CGCCTGTTGTTGCGGTGTGCCCGGGGGGGGGATAATTGGTTACAATAAGAGTGAAAAACGCAATAGTACCCTATAAAATTACACTACTCTCAAACCGTGCAATGTGTGCGTTCTTCTTCGCGTTGGTTTTAGTACCCTATAAAATTACACTACTCTCAAACCCCCTTGAACCCCTTTTTAACTCCCCCCCTAGTTTTAGTACCCTATAAAATTACACTACTCTCAAACGGATTGATCATGTTGCCGTCCCTCCCTTGGTTTTAGTACCCTATAAAATTACACTACTCTCAAACTGCATCACGCCTCAACGCTCGGCACCTCTTGTTTTAGTACCCTATAAAATTACACTACTCTCAAACCTCAAATTTGAGCTCAAATGCTGCTACGGACAGCACGTGTAAACATATAGGGCAAAACAAACCGCAACTATCTTATATCATAAAACGGCGAAAAAGTCAAGCATTTTTTCAAATTCGGTTTCAGAATTCGCATAAATCGGAGTCTATTATAAGCTGATCACTCCCCGTTATTTTCTTCCTCGCGCAGTTTTCAAGCATAAGGACGTAAAGCTGTCTCCTTCTTTTCGTCGCTGTCGACAACATCCGTTACATATTTTCCCGTTATGTATGTCATCGCCGCAAATTGCTTTTCTGTAACCGTCAGAAGTTGAACGATTCCCGCCGACGGTTTTTCGCGCTTTATAGTTTCGGCGACGGATTTTTCAACGGTTGCGTTCAGGACCATACGGCAGTAAACAGATTCCTGCATCATAAGGAATCCGGTTTTTATGAGCATCCTGCGAAAGCGACGGTATTTCCTGCGTGCAGGCTCGGTATCCGTCGGCAAATCGAAAAACACAATCATTCTCATAAATCGGAAAGCAGGCAACCCGTCATTGAAACGGCAGGATTTTCTATCATCAGAACAGCTATTTCATCGATGAAAATCCTTGCCGTTTCTTCTCCGCGGATAACCATGTATCCCATGGAGTAATCGAGCTTGCACCTGCTTGAGATCAGTACTGTCCTCCAGCTCATATCAGGTTAAGAAGGTTTCCTGTGCGGTGCTCGAAGAGCCCCGAGGATGACCTGTCGATTATACGGACATCCGAATAATTCTTTTTCCAGTTGCTTATATTGGCACTCAGACGCACGGCGCCAATTTGTGATTTCCCGCCCATAGCACTCATATTGCAGTCGTCTGAACGGTTGGTCTTGAGATAAAGAATCATATTTTTTAAGCATTCGTACTGCATATCTATCGTAAGTCCTTCAAATTTCTTTTGATCATCCGCGCTTATGCCAAGCTTCGCCCCCGGTTGCTTTGAATAGACACTGCCGTTCATCATATTTACAAGATCGGCAAAGAGCGCAACATTCTTCTCCCTTGATATTCCGGAAAACGTTTCGTCGATCACGTACTGGGGGTTTTTCTTTCGTTTCTCTGAGATATTGTCCAGATTCTTGATGTAAGCAATCTGCTCAGCCGTATATCTCGGCGTCATAAGGGAGCGCATAAGAATTGTGCTTCCCCTGTTTGATGTTCCCGATACGCACGCCTCAAATCCGTCAAGCGAAAATACAGTATTTACCTTGATTATCCTGTTTTCGAGCGGGAACGATATGTCCTCCGCATTTACAGGAAGTTTCTCCCTCACATGCTTTGCCGGATAGCCCTGCTCGGAAAGGTATTTGTTCGCAACAAGCCGCTCAACGGGGACAATCGTCAACTCGTATTTCTTCCTGATTCTGTACCTCACGAGCACGCAGAACGAGATTTTCGGCGAGTTGTATCCGCCGTACTTCGCCGTGTCAAGACCCTTCTTGAGCGGGACAAGACTGTCGCTCGATCCGGCAGACTTCGGCTGTTGGTCAAACAAGAGGCCTTTCTGCTTCGTCTGATATTTTGTCAGATGAATATGTACATTTGCCATGGTTCTGTCAACGGTCGGCAAATGCTTTTCGGGATTCCATATGACGTTTCCGTCGATTACACATTTTCTTCCGAACAGTATATGCATTTTCGGAGAGTAGTCATTCAGCGTATCAAGATAGTATCGCTTGGTGAATTTTTCATGGAACAGATTGCCGACGACAATGTTCAGATAGGCGTCATGCGCATGATGAATGTCGCTTGCGGTTCTGGATTTCACAAGACATTTTGACTTTTTCTCCGCGTCCGTAAGTGTGCGGTCAAAGAGCGCATAGTTGCATATTTCTCCGTATTCGTGCCTGAATTCGCTGACATTGCCCGCTTTGACAAAAACGATTTCCGTTTTCGGATAGAGATCCGTCAAAAGATTGGTGACCACCTTCGCCGACTGCCCCGTCTCGACAATCTGACGGTTAATAAATCCGAGTCGTTCATCGGCTGAAAATGCATGCTCTCTCGTCAGCCTGCGGAACTTTTCCTCGTTTATAAGCTTTGCGTTGCGGAGATTTTCCCAGAATCCGCGCATTTCGCTTCTTATTTTGCTCTCTATCGGATATGTGTCGGTTTTCCTTCCGTTTTCTTCGGAATGAACGAGCACCTTGTTATTGAGGATGCTGTCGTCCTTTATATACGCTCTCGGCCAGATATGGTCGACATTGTATTCGTTTGTCCCGATGGTGGGAATATCAAGGGGCTTGCCGCAATATGCGCATTTCGCCATCTGACAGAAATACAGGAACAGCGCTTCGCGTTGCAGTTTTCTGTCGGCCTCATCGCCCAGGGCGTCAAGCTCCTTCCGGGGCCTTGCCGCATCCTCCAAGTCGAGCTTGCTGTAAAGCTCACGCAGTCTCTTGCCTCTGTTCAGCTTGTCCGAATCAATGCGCTTGTCCTCACCGCGCGTCATTTCAACAAATATTTTCTCCGGTGGGCACTTTTTTGCTTTGACAACGTCTGCTATTATGTCAAGCGTGCGCATGACCGGACGCTTGACGGCGTTCGATATGCCAAGCTCGTCCAGCCTTTCGACAAGAGTTGTTGGATGCTCGGAGAAATACTCTTTGCTGATTTCGGAGATTCTGTCTTCGAAACGGTATTTTTGCCCCTTGATAATCTGCATCAGATTGTCATTTGTGTTCCACATAAAGTGCATAACGGTGCCGACCTCGCCCGTTTCCGCGCAAGCCGCCTCAATACCGTTGAGAAGTTTGCCGGAGAGTCTGCCGAAATCGTCATATTTCCTCTGCGATATATATTTTATATCATCATCGGAAAGATTTTTTCCGTTTTCCTTCGACCATTTCAAAAGCCATTTTTTAAGCCTTACAGTGTCCTCCGTACAGGTGATTCTTTCAATTATGCAGTCGACGTCCTCTGCCGTAAGAGTTCCGGCAGCAAGGAGCCTGCGAAAATCAATATAGGGCTTGTATGATGATTTTATCTCGGCGCCGAGCCCGCTTATGCGCACCTCCTCACCCTTTGAGATAGCCTTGACAGACACGAGAAAATCAATCAGCTTTTTCTTTGTGACCTTCTTTTCCTTTTCAAAAAGCTCGTGGAATATTTGCTGCTTCAGCTCAACGCTTATCGGAACTCCGTCGATGTTGATCTTGTTTATCTCGTCGAGAATAGTAAATTTGCAGTAAAGCAACGATTGCTTCGGCAAAACATTCTCGCCGGGGAGATAGGTGCATTTGTTTGTCATACGCTTGATAAAGCCGTCCTCGCTCGCATCAAGGTCGACCTTCTCATCAAAATTCCACGGAAGAATCCGCCCTTCCGCCTTACGTTCTATCCACGCAAATTTGTTTCCGGGGGACTTTTCAAGCGGACCGACAAAATACGGTATCCTGAATGTGAAAACAGATCTGATCTTGTCTGATACGGAAAGCCCGTCCGAATCGCGCCCGGAAAGAAACGCAAATCGTTTTTCGGCGTTTGAAAGAATCACGTCAAGTTCGGCATAATAAAGCTGGTAAGGAATGAGACGGTTTTCGGGGTTTACCTGTTTCGGCATATATGTGCCGGCATCGATCCTGCTGAGTACTCCGTTCGCAATGACCAGATCTGCATCGTCTCCTTCGCCGATTCGTTCCTTTATTTTTGCAATCAGCTTCTTTACTCCCTTATAAAAATCCTCACGGGTAATCTTTTTGCCCTTCCTTTTTTCGGAGCACTTGAAATAAGCCGAGTAGGCAGAATATGTTCCCGTTTCGCTGACAAAAAAGTTTTTGTATTCATCATCCGAGCAGTATTTTTTTGCAAGTCGCTTAAGCTCCCTAAGATCTGCCTTATGCGTTTCGTACTGCTCGATCTTTGCTTCCGAAATGTATGTGTGTCCACTCAGCATTTTTGAAAGTGCTGCGCAATCGTAGACCTGCGACATAAGTCGGATAACCTCTCCGTCATCGCCGAGCTCGGCGAGCACGGCTTCGAGCTTTTCCGCATCATCAAGGCATATCGACCCTTCGACGCCTTTGTATTCTTCCCATTTCAGTGTCTTTTTTATTTCAATGCTGCCGCCGGCAAGGAGCTTTATGATCGCCTCCTGATAAAGCGGACAGCTCTCGTCCTCGACAGGCTTTTTGCCGCCGTAAATCAGTTTTTTCAGCTCCGCTTCCTTTGCTCTTACGCCGCACCGACGCGACATAGCAGCCATAAGCGCGTCAGCGTCACATTCCCACGGCGCGGAATACCCATTCTCACCAAACCAGCCGATAAATGCTGAATACAAAGGCTTTATATCATAAAGCTCCCTGATCTTATCGCAGCTTATGTCACTTAAAAAATGTCCCCTGTGCGCAACAAGCCACGCCACCGCGAGATAAAGGTGACGGACGTCCGTGTTGCTGTTCTCTTCGTTTATAAGTTCCATTATCAGATGGTGCACTGTCGGGAAGCGCCGGTTGTACTCCCTGTCAAGCCATTCGCAGCCGACAAGCGTTTCCGGCTTTTTGTCACACTGCCAGAGGCGGCTTTCGTTCATCTGTATGAAAAAGTTCGGATCTACCTTTGCCATTTCCACGCAGAAGAGATCCTGAATAAGGTTAACTCTCATCTGTCTGCGGGCATATCTTCTTCTCGACGTTCTGTGGGCTCGTCTATCGGCGCATTGATCTGCCTTGTCAAAGAGGGCTACGCCGGTCATCGGCTCGCCCTTAAATCTGCAGAGGGAATAGTCCCTGTCCGTGACCGCATATCCGACGGAATCCGTCCCGATATCCACCCCGAGATAGTAACCGTTTTTTGATTTTTCGGAAAAATTTTCAGCAAACATCTTGACAATCCGTCCTTATTTTGTTATTATAATGGCGTAAGGTTTTATTACCCTATAAACTTACACTACGGGTTCAAATAAGAGATTATCTCGAATAAGAGATTATCTCGAAATCGTCGGCTCCGCCGACTGCACAGGAGTGCACAATCTGACTGTCGCATTTGCGGCAGTCTTTTTGATTTTTGCGGCATAAGTGCGGAATTTCGGGTAAAATACGTTTTAATTATACTTGTAACGAAATTATATCATTTTTTGTACATATTGTCAAGCAAGACATAGCGACTCGAAGGAGAAGTTTCTGTGTGTTTTTCGTATAAAATGACCATAACCTCAAAGCAGAAGCGGAAATCAAAGAAAAACCGCTTCTGCTTTTGAATATTTGTGGCGAAATACAAAAGATTGCTAAGGTCGAACCCGGAGAAAAATATCTTTTTATTTTTACATTTCTGAGAGTATGAAAAAAAGCCCGAAATCCCTTATGGGATCGGGCTTTTTGCCTCAAATATCTTGTAAGAGGCTTATACTTGGAGGCGCCACCCGGAATCGGACCGGGGATGAAGGTTTTGCAGACCTCTGCCTTACCGCTTGGCTATGGCGCCATGAGATGAAAGATGAGAGGGGGAAGAACCGAAACAGGGAAGGGAACAAGTCTGAAAAAAGCGGATGCGAATGTATGCGATTCGCATCCGCAATTCTGGAGCGGATTACGGGGCTCGAACCCGCCACCTCGACCTTGGCAAGGTCGCGCTCTACCAAATGAGCTAAATCCGCAGTGGTGCCTCCGGTCGGAATTGAACCAACGACACGGGGATTTTCAGTCCCCTGCTCTACCAACTGAGCTACAGAGGCAAACAGTCATAAGCAAGAAACTGAAGCCAAACCAATCCGACCCTCGGAAAGAAAGTGGCGACCCGAAGGGGGTTCGAACCCCTGACCTCTGCCGTGACAGGGCAGCGCTCTAACCAGCTGAGCTACCGGGCCATACCATGCTAAAGGAAACCTTGGTGGGAACAACAGGGCTCGAACCTGTGACCCCCTGCTTGTAAGGCAGGTGCTCTCCCAGCTGAGCTATGCTCCCTCCCATGCCGCACGGGATTTCTCCCGACGACTTTCTCATTATACCACATCCCGTCGCCTTTGTCAAGAGGTTTCGGAAAACTTTTTTCTTTTTTCGACTGACCGGTTTGGAACCGAGTGGACGTCGCCGGTCGTGCGGGATGCGCAACGTGCCGTATTATAGCATAGATCGCGCGCTTTGTCAAGGGGGAGAGCAAAACTTTTTTCGGAAAAATTGAGGGCGCGGATGCAGCCTCCTTCCAAGCGAGAACAGATTGGTTGAAATTGTAATACCCGCGTGAATATTTTGTAACCTTTTCCTTTACCCCCTTGCAAATTGACAAGCAATGGTGTAAAATACATACTGGGTAACGAAGGGCGTTTGACCGGGATCTGGTTTTTCGGGATACTTACGCCACTTTGCCTGCCAAATGAGACACCGAAATAAGGAGGAATTTCAAAATGAATCCTACAAACAATCAGCACGTGCTGAACTGGCTGAATGAGATGGCAGCCATGACCAAGCCGGACAGCATCGTCTGGATTGACGGAAGCGAGGAACAGGTTGCCGCGCTCCGCAAGGAGGCACTTGCCAGCGGCGAGATCATCCAACTCAACCAGGAAAAGCTGCCGGGCTGCTACCTGCACCGTACCACCTGGGACGACGTGGCGCGCGTGGAGGGGCGTACCTTCATCTGCACCAAGACCAAGGAGGATGCCGGAAACATCAATAACTGGATGGATCCTGCCGAGTGCCGTGCTAAGCTGACCAAGCTGTACACCGGGTGCATGAAGGGACGTACCATGTACGTCATCCCGTACTCCATGTCCATTGTCGGCTCCCCCTTTGCCAAGTACGGCATCGAGCTGACGGACTCCATCTATGTTGTGCTGAACATGGAGATTATGACCCGCGTCGGCTTCAACGTGCTGGAGGCGCTGGGTGATTCCAGCGACTTTATCAAGGGTCTGCATTCCAAGGCAACGCTGGACGCCGAGAACCGCTATATCGTTCACTTCCCGGAGGATGACACCATCTGGTCCATCAACTCCAACTACGGCGGAAATGTCCTGCTGGGCAAGAAGTGCTTCGCCCTGCGCATTGCGTCCTACCTCGGACGGAAGGAAGGCTGGATGGCGGAGCATATGCTGATCCTGGGCGTTACCTACCCGGACGGCACCAAGAAGTACGTGACCGCTGCTTTCCCGTCTGCCTGCGGCAAGACCAACCTCGCCATGCTGATTCCGCCTGAGGTGTTCCAGAAGCAGGGCTACAAGATCGAGACGGTCGGGGATGATATTGCATGGCTGCGTGTCGGCAGTGACGGTCGCCTGTGGGCTGTCAACCCGGAGAACGGCTTCTTCGGCGTTGCACCCGGCACCAACGAGAAGTCCAACCCCAACGCACTGCACACCTGCATGAAGGACACCATCTTTACCAATGTGTGCCTGAATACCGATACCAATACGGTCTGGTGGGAGGGACTGGATAACAATCCGCCCGTCCATGCCATCAACTGGAAGGGTCAGCCGTGGGATTACCACACCTACGACAAGGCGGACAAGGTGAACACCTCCGGTGCGCACCCCAACAGCCGCTTTACCGCCAAGGCGACCAACTGCCCCTGCCTCAGCCCCGCTTTCTATGAGCCGAACGGCGTGCCTGTGGATGCCATCATCTTCGGCGGTCGCCGCGCCCGCACCGCGCCGCTGGTGTATCAGTCCACCTCCTGGCAGAACGGTACCTTCGTCGGTTCCATCATGGCGTCCGAGACGACGGCTGCCGCCGCCGGTGCAGTCGGCGTTGTCCGTCGTGACCCCATGGCAATGCGTCCCTTCGTGGGCTACAACATGGGCGACTACTGGGCACACTGGCTTGAGATGGGTCTGAAGATTCCGCACCCGCCCAAGATCTTCCACGTCAACTGGTTCCGCACCGATGACAAGGGCAACTTCATCTGGCCCGGCTTCGGTGACAACCTGCGCGTTGTGCTGTGGATCCTTGCCCGGTGCGCCGGCAAGGTAGACGCGGACATCACGCCGATCGGTTACCTGCCCAAGGCAGAGGATATCTGCATCGATGGTCTGGAGGGCATCACGCTCGACACCGTCCGCGACCTGCTGTCCGTGGATACGGCGGCATGGCTGGAGGATGTGGAGAACATCAAGGAATTCTATGCACAGGTCGGCGACCACGTGCCGCAGGCTATGTACGACGAGCTTGCCGCACTGGAGGCGCGCCTGAAGGCTGCCAGATAAATCGACGATCCGCAACTGCGGATGCCCGTTTGCCCCGCTCCGTAAAAAGGAGCGGGGCTTTTTCGTTTGTCGCTCGTCCGGGCAATGCCGTGTCACGCTTCCGACCGCGCGCACATAGAATAGCAGGGAAGTGACCAAACGATACGTGCGGTACACCGCCCCGATTGCATGGGTGTCTGAACGGTCGGTCGGTGTTCCGCCGCACGCGAAAAGGAGGATACATGTATGGAGCAGAATCAATCCCGTGATCTGCCGCCGGAGGAAGTGACCGACCGGCAGGAACCGCTTTTTCCGGACGGGGAAACAGACGGCGGACAGCCGCCCGCGGTTGACGAGGGCGAGAACCCCGACCTCGAGCCGTCTCCCGCGCCGCTGCCGCCGCCCTATGCCGACATGACCGGAACGGGGCGCATCATTTTTCAGGTTACAACAGCCGGCGGAGCGGTGCCGCTGGAGGACGCACAGGTGACGGTACGGGAATACAATCCCCTCGACGCGCCGGGGGAGGCGGGCGATACGCTTGCAGTCCTGTTTAGCGGCGGGGACGGAAAGACCGATCCGCTGACACTTCCTGCCCCGGCACGCTCGCTATCCATGGAGCAGGCGGGGATCGGTGCGCCGTTGCCCTTTGCGCTGTACAATGCGGAGGTCGTGCTGAGCGGCTTCTACCGGCAGGAATACACCCGCATCCCTCTGTTTGACGGCGTGACCTCGATTCAGCGCGTCGATCTGGTGCCGTTGCCTGCCGCGTCGGCGCCGGAGAAGATCGGTCAGCCGTACCGCGATATCACGGAGGGCGCACACCCTGACCTGTGACCGGCACCGATCCGGAAAGGAGGAGAACTGCCATGCCGACAGGCTTGCCCTATATTCCCGAAAGCATCACCGTGCATCTCGGACGTCCCGATGAGAGCGCGCCCAACGTGACCGTGCCCTTCCAGACATACGTAGCCAATGTGGCATCCAGTGAGATATACCCCACATGGCCGGAGTCTGCCATCCGCGCCAATATGCTGGCGCAGATATCCTTTGCGCTCAACCGGGTGTATACCGGCTACTACCGCACCCGCGGATACGATTTCGATATCACCAACTCTACCCAGTATGATCAGTATTTTGTTAACGGGCGGGATGTGTTTGAGAACATCCAGCAGCTCGCCGCCGAGCTGTTCAACACCTATATCCGGCGAGTGGGCAACGTGGAGCCGCTGTTCGCGCAGTATTGCAACGGCACGACCGTCACCTGCAACGGAATGTCGCAGTGGGGATCGGTCGATTTGGCACGCGCGGGGTATACGCCGTACCGCATCCTGACTGCCTACTACGGCTCCGACCTGGAGCTGGTGCGCAATGCGCCGGTCGGCACCGTGCAGAATACCGCGCCCACCTCGCCGCTGCGGCTGGGTTCCGCGAACAACGATGTCCGCCTGCTTCAGATCCGGCTCAACCGTATATCCAACAACTACCCCAATATTCCGAAAATCCCCTATGTGAACGGCATCTTTGCGGACGCGACCGAGAATGCCGTCCGGGAATTCCAGAAGACCTTCAATCTCGCGCAGGACGGCATTGTCGGCTCCGCGACATGGTTTGCCGTCGAGCGCATCTATGCGGCGGTCAAGCAACTCAACAGTCTGGAGTCCGAGGGACTGACCTTCAATGAGGTGAGTAATCAGTTCCCCGGCGTGCTGAGGCGCGGCGATGCCAACACAGGCGTGTCACTGCTGCAATACTACCTTGATTTCCTGTCCGTATACTACGACGGCATTCCGTCGATTGCGGTGGACGGCATTTTCGGCGAGGATACCGAAAACGCCGTGTACGCCGCGCAGTCTGTTTTCGGACTGTCGGTGGACGGATTGGTGGGCGAGCAGACGTGGGAGACTATCGTGGACGCTTACCTCGGCATCATCGAAACCATCCCGGTCCGGTATACCGAGGGCAACACCATCCCGTTCCAGGGGACTATTCTGCGTGAGGGCGACGAATCCGAAGTCGTGCGTGTCCTGCAGGAGTACCTGAACTACATCGCTGCCTGCATTCCGGAGGTGCCGTCCACCAGCCCGACCGGATACTTTGGATCGCGGACGCGGGCGTCTGTGGAAGCAATCCAGCGTGCCTACGGACTGCCGGTTACGGGCTATGTCAACGCCATCACATGGCGGTATATTACCGATCTGTACAGCGATTTGTATGTCGGGAACCGCCTGAATCAGGGGCAGTATCCCGGCTTCACGGTCGGCTGATCGCCCCGGAAGGGAATATCTGCTATGACGCAACATCCGAATGCATCCAATGCGATCCGGGAAATGCAACGCTGTCTGCGCGCGCTTTCCTGTACGGATCCCGCCATTCCGCCCCCGCCCGTGGACGGCGTAAGCGGCAATGCCACGCGGGCATCGGTCGCCGCCTTTCAGGCGGAGTACGGTCTGCCCGTGACCGGAGTCGCCGACGCAGCCACATGGGATGCTCTGCACGCCGCCTGCCGGCAGAATGCGGTGGCTGTGTCCCCCTCGGCACCGCTCTATCTGTTTCCGCGTACTCCGGTTGGGTACACCGTCTCAGCGGGTGACGAGGGCGCGCTGGTGTCGGTCATCCAGTACCTGCTGCGCGAAACACTGCTGGGCTTTGGACAGGATACAGGGGAGCTGGCTGTCAACGGCTCCTTTGATCCTGCGACCGAGACGGCTGTCATTGCTTTTCAGCGTGTTCACAGCCTGCCGGAAACCGGCGAGGTCAACACTGCAACGTGGAACCGCCTTGTAGCCGAACAGAACAACCATTACCGCGAGTACTCCTGAAGCCGCGCGACCAACGTCAAAAAGAGGGGGGAAAGAACTCATTTTGAGTTCTTTCCCCCCTCCGTGCGGGATATGTAAGTCGGTCAGTCGTTGCTTTCCTGATTCCGGTCGCCCTCAAACGGGATCTGCAACTGTTTGTTCAGAGTGCCGCGCGCTTCCAGATCTGCCCGGTGCTTTGCCAGCAGATTGGCAATACGCTTGTCCGGCTTGAGCAGCTCGCTGATGGTGGTGTCATGGTTCAGCGTGTCGATCAGGTAGGAAACGTACTTGCACATATTGACTTCGGTGTGCCACTCTTTTTCGTAGATATCCGGGTCGTGGTAGGTCAGGTTGGTGGTGAAGATATGGTCGATCAGCCCGTTCGCATATGCCTCGTCAAACAGCCGGAAGCCGTCGGTGAACAGTCCGAAGGTGGCGAAACAGCAGACGCGCCGCGCGTGGTAGTCCTCCTTGAGGTGCTTGGCAACCTCCAGCAACGAGCCGCCGGAGGAGATCATATCATCCACGATGATGGCGTCCTTGCCTTCCAGCGAGTCACCGAGGTAGCGATGCTCCAGAATGGGGTTCTTGCCGTTGACGACGCGGGAATAGTCGCGGCGCTTGTAGAACATACCGATATCCACGCCCAACGTTTCGGAGTAGTACATACACCGCCCCATGGCGCCCTCATCCGGCGAGATCATGACGATGTGATCCTTGTCGAACACAACATCGGGCATACTGCGCACCATAGCCTTGAGCATCTGGTAGCTGGGGGTCACGTTGTCAAAGCCGGAAAGGGGAATGGCGTTGGCAACGCGGGGGTCATGTGCGTCGAAGGTCAGGATATTGGTCACGCCCATGTTGACCAGCTCCTGCAACATGATTGCGCAGTCCAGAGACTCGCGCGCGGCACGCTTGTGCTGGCGCCCCTCGTACAGCATAGGCATGATGACCGTGATGCGGCGTGCTTTGCCGCCGATGGCGGCGATGATGCGCTTGAGATCTGCATAGTGGTCATCGGGGCTCATGCGCTGATCCTGTCCGAACATCTTGTAGGTGATGCTGTGGTTGAACATATCGCAGAAGATGTACACATCCTGCCCCCGCATAGACTCCTGGATGGTTGCTTTTCCTTCGCCGGAACCGAACCGGCTACAGACGGCGTGCGCCAGGTACGTGTCCTCTCCGCCGTGGCGTCGCCACTCCTTCAGGTACCCGTCCACCTGCTCCGCAAACTTTTCGCAGCCCCGCATCCCGATGACGCTCAGGTCGCCGTACAGTGTCTCTTTCATAACTCGCAATCCCTTTCCTTTTTTTGCAAATTCGACAATTTTCGCTCCGAGGAAATGCTGACAGAGCCGGGCAACGCAGAGATCCGGCACGGAATTCCCGTCCGCAACAGCGGAAAACGCAGGCTGTACCGGAAATGCGTTACCTGAATCAGCACTTCCCTGAAAAACCAGAAGAAAAACGTCCGGTATACCCGTAAACCGACTGTCCCGGACAGGCAAAAGCCTTTCTGCAACCCGCCCGACGGGCGGGTTGCAGAAGGCTTCTGTCAGCGTATCACTGGAGCGCCTTAAAGCGCCCGAATGCCTCGTCCCACGCGCCACGCTCGGCCGTGGGCGCATAGTGCTTCAGCTCGAAGGAGTTGGCAACGACCTGCCGCGCCTCGGAAAGGCTGGCAATCTCGCCTGCCGCCATAGCCTGTGCCATCAGGTTGCCGATGGCAGTCGCCTCCTCGGGACCGGCGGTCACGTCCAGACCGCAGGCATCCGCCGTCATCTGGGACAGGAATCTGTCCTTGGTGCCGCCGCCGACAACATTGATAACCGTCGCCTTTTTGCCGCGCAGTTCCTGAATGGTCTCCACGGTGTAGCGATACTTGAGTGCCAGCGACTCGTAGATGCAACGCACGACCTCGCCCACGGTTTCGGGGACGGGCTGGTTGGTGCGGCGGCAGAAATCGCGGATCTTCTCCGGCATATTGCCGGGGGTGTTGAAGGAGGCATCATCGGGGTTGATGAGCGAGCGGAAGGACGAGGCTTCCTTAGCCCACGCTTCCATCTGGGCAAAGCTGTAGTCCTTGCCCTCGCGCTTCCACTGCCGGCGGGATTCCTGGATGATCCACAGACCCATGATGTTCTTGAGGAACCGGATGGTGCCCAGCGCGCCGCCCTCGTTGGTGAAGTTCGCCGCACGGGTGGCATCGTTGATCAGCGGCTGAGGCAGTTCCATACCCATCAGCGACCATGTGCCGGAGCTGATGTAGATGAAGTCCTCGCCCTGCGCAGGCACGGCGATAACAGCCGACGCGGTGTCGTGCGACGCCACGGTACGGACATGGATGCGGTTCTTGCCGACCTCTCCACTGATCTGAGGCAGCAGTTCACCGAGATCGGTGCCGGGCTGGACAATGGGCGCGAACAGACTGCGCCGGATGCCCAGCTTATCGGTCAGTTCAAACGCAAAATCGCGCTTGGCGGCATCCAGCAGCATGCCGGTGGAGGCAATGGTGTACTCTGTAGCCCGCTTGCCTGTCAGGAAATAGTTGAGCAGGTCGGGAATGAACAGCATCTGCTCGGCGCGTGCCAGCATATCGGGGTCATCGCGCCCCTCTGCGGCAAGCTGGTTGAGCGTGTTGAAGTCAATCGCCTGAATACCCGTGACCTTATAGATTTCCTCGGCGGAAACAAACCGACTTACATAGTCGCTGATGCCAACCGTGCGGGTATCGCGGTAGTGCGTGGGGTTTGCCATCAACCGACCGTTGCGATCCAGCAGACCGTAGTCCACGCCCCACGTGTCGATACCCATGGAGGACACGTCGTCCCCATCAATCACCGTCTTGGTGATGGAATTCTTGATCTCAAAGAAGATCCGCAGGATGTCCCATGTAAACCGACCGTTGACGAACACCGGGTCGTTGGAGAATCGATGATTCTCACGCAGGGTGATCTTTTCCCCGTCAAAGGAACCGACGATACCGCGACCGCTGGACGCGCCGAGGTCAATCGCCAGCATTTTCAAGTCTGCCATAACAAACCTCCCAATCCGTATGTTAATTTCCGGAAAACAGACTGTGCTGCGCCTGCGCAGCATCCTATAACGCGCTTATTATACCATATTTGCATTCACAATGTTTGAACGAAATGTTAATAAACTGCTTTTTCCGCGTGTTCCGCCGCGCACCGGGTTCGGCGGATGACGAAAAGGCGTTCTGCCTTCGCAGAAGCGGACAAAAAAGCGAAAAACCGTTTGCAAATCCTTCCGGGGTGTGGTATACTGTACATGGTGAAAGCAGGTCGGCGCAAGAAAATAACGCCGGAGAGCGAAATCCGGAACCGCGCCACCCTGTACACTGGAACGCATAGGAGAGGAGAAACAGCCATGAGCAACACACCCACCCCTCACATCAACGCCAACCCGGGGGATTTTGCCCCCACTGTCCTCATGCCGGGCGACCCGCTGCGTGCGAAGTTCATCGCGGAAAACTACCTGGAGGAGCCTGTCCTCGTCAATAATGTGCGCGGCGTGCAGGGTTACACCGGTCGTCGAAACGGCGCGCGGGTATCCGTGATGGCGTCCGGCATGGGACAGCCGTCCATGGGCATTTATTCCTACGAGCTGTTCAACTTCTTCGGCGTGGAGCAGATTATCCGCATAGGCTCCTGCGGCGCTTTTTCACCTGACCTGCACGTCCGCGACCTGATCCTGGCAATGGGCGCCTGTACCAACAGCTATTTTGCATCGCAGTACCGCCTGCCCGGAACCTTCTGCCCCCTTGCGGATTTTGACCTTCTGCGCCGCGCCGCAGACAGCTGCGCGCGCCGCGGATTGCGCTGCCGCGTCGGCAACATTTTATCCTCGGACACGTTTTACGATGACGCCGGATCCGGCATGGATTGGGCGAAAATGGGCGTTCTCGGCGTGGAAATGGAGTCTGCCGCCCTGTACTGCACCGCAGCCCGCGCCGGCCGCCGCGCGCTCTGCATCTGCACGGTGAGCGACTCCTTCGTGTATCCGGACGAGTACATCTCCGCCGACGGGCGAGAGACTTCCTTTACCGCCATGATGGAGGTCGCGCTGGATCTGGTGTGAGCCAGGGAGCGCAGACAGGCGGCTCGGCGCAGGGGAAAACCCTGCGCCGAGCCGCAAAAAATCAGGGGGTATTACGAGATCCAGCCGTAGTGGATACCCGTGACCTTGCCGTCCCGGAGGGAGAAGGTCAGTCGCGTGCTGCCGCCAACGTACACCAGCGTATCGCCGGACTGCTCGCCGATGCCCAGCGCGTTCGTGACATCCTGCCGGGTGGAGCCGATAGACAGCCCCTCCGGGGTCTTGACCGAATCGTCGGTCAGGGCGATTGTATTGACCGTGTCACCCTCGGTTCCGGGAACCGTATAGACCGTGAAGCCGGTGTACCGGTATACCTTGTCGGTGCCGGGAATGCCGCCGCAGGAGCCGGATTCACTGAAGCTCAGCGGCTCACCGAGCGCCGTCAGCGCGTCTTTGGCAGGCGTTCCGGGCGTCAGCGTGGCGGAGCCGTAGCGGAAACTGTAGGTTTTGGCGTCACCGCCGCCGCACGCGGCGACCAGCGGCAGGCAGAGACAGAGAACGAGCGTCAGCAAAAGCACGTGTTTCAGATGTTTCATATCGGTATCCTTTCAGAAATCAGAATCGGTATTTCATGGAAAAATGCTTGAAAGAGCAGGGGGAGCTTCTTCCGGGGAGAGCTTCCCCGATTTTGCTTTTTACGGTCTCATTGCCCGCGCTTTCTTGCCTCGAACCGCTCCACGCGCGCACGCCAGACAGAGGAGAACGCGGAGTCGGTGCGGCGGTCGGGGAGAGCGTCCGAGAGGGCGCTGTCCGTGCGCAGGTACCGCCCGAACCAGACCGACAGCTTTTCGGCACCGGATACGTTGAGGTGAACGCCGCCGTCGTAGGTGTCGGCAGACCAGTCCAGCCCGATGCTGTCAGCGGCGGGGATCGCGTTGCAGTAGGGGAGCGACCGGCGCGCGGCGTAGGCGCTGATCTCCGCGTCCCACTCGTCGTACCACCAGTAGCGCCATGAGTTGGTCGGCGCTTTGAACAGCACAAGGAGAATGCCGTTTTCCTCGCAGAGCCGGTACAGCCTGTCCAGCCACTCCATGGAGGAGGCGGGCAGAGCGGCGTTGATCAACGGCTTTTTCAGCTCCGCATCGTTGACGGACGGGTCGCGTGGCTGTACGCCTGTCTGCAGAAGGTAGCCGCTGTCCGAGACAGGCTCCCCTGCGCGGAATGCATACCGGAGATCCTCGGCGGTCAGCTGGTCCCAGCGGCTGTGGTAGCGCAGGGCAGGGAGCAGGTAGGAGGCAAGGCTTTCCCCCGCAGTTGCCGATGCACGGATGGCGGACACCTTGACCGGCGACCATTCCATACCGTCCAGCGTCATGCGGTTGTACGCCTCGCTCTGCGGCTCGCCGTACATGAGTGACAGAACATTGAAGACCACCACGCGCGGCGTCTCGTGGCGCAGGGCATCCGCCAGCATATAGTAAGACTGCCACACCAGCTGTTGGGCGCTTCCGCGCACATAGGAGGATATGCCGTACTTCTGCCACAGCACCGCCGGAATGAAGGATTCATACACCTCGCAGTCGCCGATAAACAGAAGATCATGGCTGACCTCTGCCACATCGGCGTAGTATTCACCGGTCAGCGAGCCTTCCGGCGAGACGGAGCGATACTTGGGGCGCAGGATACAGCCTGCCGCGACCAGGAAGCCGACCAGCAGGACAGCGGCGGCAAGTCCGCTCACGGTACGGCAGAGTACAATTTTTTTCTTGCTTTTCACAGCCGCACCTCCTCAGAACTGCCCGTAGATGAAATCCGACGCGTCAAAGCCGAATCCATAGCTGCCGAAGATCAGTGTTGCCGCAATCAGCAGAGCGCATACCGCCCACAGCAGAGCTGGGCGGCTGACCAGCCGTTCCGCGAGGCAAAAGCCAGCCGGAGCATCGGCTTTTCCCTGCCGTCCGACCAGCCAGAACAGCAGTGCCGCCAGTCCCAGAAATACCCATACCGGGACAGACAGCCCCAATCGGCTGACCGCACCGCCGCAGAACAGGTCGCGCCAGCTCGCGGGCGAGGTAAATATGGATCCGAAAGCCCGGAAGGTCACGCCGACATCGCGGTAGCAGTCCAGACTCCGGATGGCACCCATCAGCAGGAAGGTGCGCAGGGCGCAGAAGCCACCGTAGGCAGAGGAGGCGGTCAGACGGGGGAACCGCCTGTGGAAGGCGGCATACGCCGGGCGCAATTCGTTGGATATCAGAATCACCAGCCCGTTGAGCAGTCCCCAGACCACGAAGTTCCACGAAGCGCCGTGCCACAGTCCCGTCAGAAACCAGGTCAGCGTCGTGGCAACCCAGACCGGCAGTCGCATTCCCAGCCAGCGCCCCAAATGTGCCCGTCCCCATTTGGACAGCTTCTGCATCGGATTGCTGACCGAAAGGGGGTAAAACACGTAGTCCGTGAACCACGAGCCCATGGTGATATGCCAGCGCTTCCAGTATTCCTCGGTCGAGCGGGCGGAGAAGGGGCGGTTGAAGTTCTCCGTGAGACGGATGCCCATCATGCGGGCAAGCCCCAGCGAGATATCCATACCGCCGGTGAAATCGCCGTAGATGACCAGCGAGTACAGCAGGATCAGTACGGCGGCATAGGCGCCGCGCAGCTCGTCCGGCTTCTGCACGATGGCGCGGACGGCGACAAGCGCCGTATCCGCCACGGCGACTTTCTTGAAGTAGCCCCACGTGACCCGCACGAGCCCAGCCGTGCTGTCCTCCCACGTCAGGGAGTGCGGCTCGGTCAGTGCGGGCATCAGATCGTTATAGCGGCAGATGGGTCCCTGCACAACGGCAGGGAAGAACGAGACAAACAGCGCGTATCTGGCTATATTGCGCTGTGCCTGTGCCTTGCCCCGGTATACGTCTATGACATAGGCGGCAGACCGGAAGGTGTAGAAGGAGATACCGAGCGGGAGCAGCAGGGTGGGCGTCCGGATATCCCCGGCGCCGAACAGTCGCCCGATGCTTCCGGCGACGGACAGAGCAAAGCCGGTGTACTTCAGCACTGCCAGTACGGCGAAATTCAGCACAAGGCAGAGGATCAGTGCCCTGCGGCGTATGCGCTTTCCGGCGGCGCGGCGCGCTTTGCGCTCCTCGCGCGACAGTTCCGCCCCTGCGGCGGCAAGCGCCGCCGCATCGCGGTCGGCGTGCGCCTGCATCCAGCGTGCGGCGGCGTAGGTGGAGAGGATGCCGAAGCCCAGAAAAGGCAGATACCATCCGTCCCCCCATGCGTAGAACAGCAGGCTCGCCGCCAGCAGGGCTACCCAGCGCACCCGTCCCGGCAACAGCCAGTAGACAAGCAGAGTCGCCCCTGCAAACAGAAGAAAAGTCAGCGACGCGGTGCTCATGGCGTCGGCTTACGCCTCGTCCAGCCGTTGAATCAGCTGCCAGAGGGCGGCGGCGGAATCAAAGTTTTCCGGCAGAATTTCCTCGGCGGGAATGTTGACGTCCAGTCTGTCCGCTACCTCGGTCACGATGGTCACGATGTCCAGCGAGGTGAGGACGCTGTCCTCGACCAGCCCGGTCGCGGTCTCAAAATCAATGTCCGGGTGCAGTTCCCGGAGGATTGTCAGCAGTTCATTCATGGATGTTGCCTTTCCGGGGCGTTTGCCCCATGTACAGATGCGGAATCAGTCCGTGGCTTTTGCCGCCTCGGTCAGTGCCCGGCGGTCAATTTTACCGTTTGGGGTCAGCGGGAGCGCATCCAGACGGATCAGCAGAGCCGGCATCATGTAGCGCGGCAGGCGCTGATTCAGCATGACGCGCAGTTCGTCCGGCGTGACGCTTTCGTCCGCCGTGTAGTACAGCACGAGACGGGTTCGTGTCCCGTCGTAGACACAGCAGGCGGCGCGGACGGCGGGTGCCGCCGCCGCTTCTATCTCGCCCAGCTCCACGCGGTGCCCCAGAATCTTGATCTGCGCGTCACGGCGACCGACAAATACCAGCTCGCCGTGCGCATTGTACCGCCCGATGTCCCCGGTACGGTATATGATTTCCGGATAGGCGGATTGCAGGGGATTCTGCACGAAGGCGGCGGCGGTGCGTGCCGGATCGTTGTAGTACCCGAGTGTGACGCAGGTGCCGCGCATACAGATTTCCCCCTCGGTGTCCGGCTCATCCGGCGTGATGCGCCGCGCGCCGTGCGTGTCCTCCGCCAGCAGCAGGATGTCGGTATTGCGGAAGGGGCGCCCGACCGGGATCGGCTCGTCCGGAGCGAGCGCACGGTCGGCGTGCCACCAGCAGGACATACCGGTCGCCTCGGTCGGTCCGTACAGATTGAAGAACCTGGCGTCCGGCAGGGCGGCACGCCAGCGGTCATACTGCGGGCGCGGGAACACCTCGCTTCCGAAGCAGACGGTGGTCAGGTAGCGCGGCGGGTGGCTGTCCAGCACTCCGAAGGCGGAGATCATGGTCAGGGCGGACACAACCCAGCAGACGGTATTCACCCTGTGCTGATTGAGAAAATCACACAGGGGGATGGGAAAGGAGAACAGCATTTTGGGCACGAGATAAGTCGTTGCGCCATACTTAAGCGTGGGCATGATCTCCTTGAGCGGTGCGTCAAAATACAGTGGGGTCTGGTTGGCAAACACGGTGTCCTCCGAAAAGCCGATTGCTTCGCAAAGCGACTCGGTGTAGTCCAGAACCGAGCGATGGCAGGCGGCAACGCCCTTGGGAACGCCGGTGGAACCGGAGGTGAACACAACATAAATCGGATCCTGATCGACTGCGGCATCGCGGACAGCGGCAAGTACCGCCTCGTCCGGCTCTTCCAGGCACAGCTCCTCATAGGACAGCACGCACCCGGCAAGCGCACCCGATGCGACCAGTGCATCGGCACGGGGGCGGTTGTGCCGGTCGCAGATCAGCAGACGCGGGGAGAGTGTGTGCAGAATCTGCTCCATGCGTGCCGCGGGCATTGCCTCGTCCAGTGCCGCGTAAAAGCACCCCGCCCGTACAACGCCGAGAAAGGCGGCAATTTCGGCGGGGGCGCGTTGCATCAGCACGGCGACCGGTTCCCGACCGTATCCCAGTCGGCAGAGTGCCGTGCCGATGCAGCGGGAAGCACCGTCCAGCTCCCGGAAGGATAACGCGACCCGCCCGTCCGAGAAGGCGGTCTTGTCCGGCACCCGGCGGGCGGTCGCATCCAAATATTGCAGGATATTGTTCAGCATACGGAGAGTCCTCGTTCTGTCAGGAATAGTACGGCTCCAGCTCCGGCGTTCTGGTGATGATCTCGGTGGAGCTGGCAGGGTACTTGCCCGTGTCGTAGGCGTAGAAGTTGGCACGCACCTTACTGTACGCGCGCACCTGCTTATCGGTCAGCAGACAGCCGCTGTGGTTGTACTCCGCCCGCAGGCGCGTGCAGTCGTAGTGGTACCAGCGGGGCGAGGTCTTGGTTCCGATATTGACCAGGAGCCAGTAGTGCGTGTCGCTGGTCAGTCCGGGCGTGCGCTGGATCTCCTTGTACTCCACGCCCAGTCTGGACAGGAACGCGATGGCAACGGAATCGTAGGCGTAACAGTCGCCGGTTCCGTTGGACAGGCTTTCGTAGGCGATGCGCACACGGTCGCTTGTGTCCTCGGACGCGGCATACCGGATGTGGCTCTGGATATAGGCATACACCTCGCGCAGTTGGGTTTCGATCGTGGCGTTTGCCGTGATGTTTGCCGCAATGATCTCGTCAATCTTACGGTTGAGGCTTTCCTGCGAGATGCGGCTGGCACCGATATGCACCGTGCTTTTCGCGGTGGAGCGGTTGCCGGATACGTCCGTGGCGGTATAGATAATGGGATAATCACCCGCCGCATTGGGATTGACGGCGGAGGTATCCACATCAATGCGCACCTCGCCGCAGCAGTTGTCCTCCACGATAAGACCGTCCCGGTAGGCAATGGCTTCCCCGACATAGGCGCTCGGCTCCGGAACCGAGCGGAACACGGGGGGCTCCGTGTCACGGATGACCGTGACGATTGATTGCAGGGGCTTGGTGCTGTTGCCGCTGGCATCGGTCACACGGAAGGTCACATCATAGTCCCCGAGCGCGGACAGCTCCGGCAACGGATCGACAAAGGCGGCGCTGTAGCTGTCGTATTCCTTGATGGAGCCGATGAAATCCTCTGCAACGGGCGCCGTCTGCCCCAGTGCGCTGTAAACATGGCGGGGCGTCACGACCGGCGCCACGCGGTCGATGACCTTGAGCCGCAGTGTATATGATTTCCCGGAGTCTGCCTGCACCGGAACCTCGTAGACGCCGGCGCGGGTGGCGCGGTCATCCTCGATGCCGTCGATGTGGCTGGTCGCATCGTCGCCCAGCAGCCGCACCGAGTCCGGGAGCAGATCGCCGACATGGATGGTCACGGATACAGTCCTGCCGCAACCGGTGAGCGGGGCGCACAGCCCCCCCGCGCAGACGACCGCCGCCAGCAGTCCGGCAAACAGTCTCCTTCTTTTTTTCTGTATATGAATCAGCATAGTTTTTTATCCTCCGTCGGTTTGTCCTCCCCTTCGGCAGGCGGGTGTTCCGACACCGCTATGCGGTACCCAACCGTTATTATAGCAAATTCCGGAACACAAGTCAATGGAGTGCGCGGGAATTATTCGTGAAATTTTGCTCCGGTTGGATAATCCGGCATTCGGCAGACAGCAAGAAGAGGGGCTGCCGTCCGGCAGCCCCTCTTCTTGCAGGCAGACTCAATCGCCTGCCCCGGCAATCTGCCGGATCGTCACGGCGCGCTTGTGCCGGATCGGCTTCCAACCGACGCGGCGGGCGAACAGGGACGCGATGCAGATCGGAACATAGGTGAACATGAACAGCGGGAATGTGAAGGTGAACAGGATCTTTTTCCACGCAGGGCAGTAGATGCTCCGCCACTCGGTCACGGTCGTGATGGCACCCAGTATGAACACCGTCAGAAACAGCCCGCACAGGATGTTCGCAACAGACAGGAGCAGCGTGGTGACGTTCTGGTCGGTCACGAACCGGTACACCGTCGCGCTGACGTTGACGACTAGTCCGGTTGCCGTCAGGATCGCGCCGGGCGCGATGTTCATGGTCATGTCGTAGCAGGAGAAACGCCGGGAAATCGCCTTGCGCGGGCGGAATATTCCCCTGATCATGCGCTTGCCGTAGTACCAGAGCACCTGCAGATAGCCGCGTGACCAGCGCATCCGCTGGCGCCACGACTGGGCGAAGGAGGTCGGCTGTTCGTCAAAGAACACGGCACGGGGGCAGTAGCCGATGATTTCGCCGGATGTCACACGGTCGATGGTGAACTGGATATCCTCCGTCAGCAGGAAGAAGTTCCAGCCGCCGCACGCGTGCAGTACCCGCCGCGAGAACAGGAAGCCCGTTCCGGATACGGCACAGCTGCTGCCGAGCGCCATGCGTGCGCCGTTGAGGTAGCGTGCCTCGCGCAGGAACCACAGACCGTATCCGGCGCTGATCCAGTTGTCGCCGTAGTTCTTCGTGTTGCGGTAACTGGTGACGATGCTGTACCCCGCCGAGAAGGTTTTGTTCATTTCGGTAAGGTAGTCCGGACGAAGCAGGTTGTCCGCATCGAACACCAGAAATCCGTCATACTTTTTGACCGGAATGCGTTCCAGCAACCAGTTGAGTGCGTAGCCTTTGCCCACCTTGACCTTGTCCTGCCGCTCGTGGACGAAAGCGCCCCGCGCCCGGCAGACCTCCGCCGTTGCGTCGGTGCAGTTGTCCGCGACCACGTAAATGTCGAACAGGTCGGCGGGGTAATCCTGCGCCCGGATGCTGTCGAGCAACTGCCCGATCACCGCTTCCTCGTTCCGGGCGGCAATCAGGAAGGCAAAACGGTTGCGGCGTCCGGGACCGTAAACGCGCGGTCGACGCAGCCATGCAATCGGGATGTACGCGAACTGGTACGCATAACACAGGAAGAACAATACCACCAGCAGGCGGTTGAACCATTCAATAAAATCCATATAGGTCAGATGTGGGGGTGTGCCGTTCCTGCGGCTCCGCGCACGGACTGCCGGCGGAGGACAGGAAACGGAAAGGCGACTGCCGCGCGCCGCCCGGCTTGTGCCGGGGCAGTCAGACGCGCGGGGCGCGGGTGAACAGTTGGGAGGGTATCGCGGGTTCTTACGGGGTTTCTTTCCCGGATGAAGCCGCCTGGGCGGCATCCGCCGGCGTGTACAGGGGGAAGGTAAGGCGCACCTTGAACAGGTCGCCGTCGATGGCAAGCTGCAGGCTCCCGCCCTGCAGCTCGGTCAGGCTTTGCACAATGGCAAGCCCCAGCCCGGAGCCTTCCGTGTGTCGGGAGGCGTCCCCCCGGACGAACCGCTCCAGCAGTTCCTCGGCGGGGATGTTGAGCGGCTCGGCGGATACGTTGCGGAAGGTAATGACCGCGACCGGTCGGCTCCCGCCCGGAGCGGCGGGATCCAGCCCTGCCCGGGCGTCGAGGTACACGCGGGTGCCCGGCTGGGCATACTTGATGATGTTGTTCATCAGGTTGTCAAAAATGCGCCCGAGGTGCCTGCCGTCTGCCAGCACGGTCAGCGTCTTGTCCGGTGTCTGCACGATGAGATTCAGGTCGTGCGCGTGCAGACGTTCGGCGTACTCCCCCTGCACCTGCTCCAGCAATACGCCCACCTCACACGGGGCGGGAATCACATTCAACACGCCGGAGGACGCCTTGGATGCCTCCAGCAGGTCATCAATCAGCTTTTTGAGCCGGGTGCTCTGCCTGTCCAGCACATCAATGTAGGTACACAGGGTTTCGTCCGTGGGGGAGAGTTGCCGGATAAGCTCCACGTAGTTCACGATGGAGGTCAGCGGGGTTTTGATATCGTGGGACACGTTGGTGATAAGCTCGGTGCGGAAATGCTCGCTTTTCATGCGCTGCTCGACCGCGTCGGCAAGCCCCTGCCCGATGCGGTTGAGGTTCTCTGCCGAGACCCGGCAGTCATCCGGCAGTCCGGCGGTGCTCACGCGGTACTCAAACTCTCCCTTTGCCAGATGGGCGGCACCGTCCTGCAGACGGCGCAGTCCCAGCGCGTAGCGGAGCGCGCACGCGCCCAGCACCACCAGCTCCAGAAGAACCAGCAGAAGAAAGATCCCGGCGTACCCGCCTACCATCAGCGCATAGCCCACCGACAGATTGAGTGCCAGCAGGACGAGCAGGAGTACGAACGCCCGCCGGACAGGGGGGATTGCCTGCAAGGCGGCGCGCGTGCGGCGGGACAGCCAGCGGAGCGATTGCCCGACAGCCCGCAGGCATATCCAGACAAGCGTATGCCGGAATACCGTTCCCGCTTTGATGCGTACCGCCAGACTCATGGCATACCCGATGAGTAGCAGCATGGCAGGGATGTAAACGGCAATAATCAGCACTGCGGATGCCGAGAACATGCTACCGCCGACCGTCGGCAGTGCGGTCAGCAACAGCAGCAGCATCACCGCCTCCAGCAGACCGACGAAAAAGGTGAACAGATCAAAGGGGACGCGATCTATCGCACCCTCGCGCACGCCGTCCTCGCCCGGATGCCTGCCTGCCGCGCTCAGCAGAAAGACCAGGAGGCATATGGAGGCGGCAAGACCGGCAAGGCACACCGCCACGTTCGTAACGCGGTAGCGGCTCAGAAAGAGCAGGCTCCGGTACATTCCGCGATACCATGTGTGCATGGCGCCGGAATCTGCCCAGAGGTGCAGAGTAACGTCTTTGGTCACGGCAGGGTTGTCCGAATCCGGCACCGTAAGTCTCCATTCCAGATGGGACAGCCCCGTCTCGCCCTGATAGTTGCCCGAAAGCACGTTTCCGTCCCCGTCCTTGACCTGGTAGTACAGTCCGCTCCATGCGCGTATCCAGCTGTCCATTCCGTCCGGATCGGACAGGTAGTGGTTCGTTCCGTCATGCATGGCGCGGTCAAGGTAGCTTTCGGTAAGGTCGGCGAGCAGCTGCTCCTGCGATACGCCGTCGTAAATGCCGTACACAGCCGACAGCCCGATGCCCACGCCGGAGACGGCGGTAAAGAAAGCCGTCACGGTCAGCAGGAGAACGGCGGCTGTTTTGACGGCGAGCGAGTACGTCGCGGGGGACCGCCCGTTGCTTCGCGCGGCGCGTGTCATGACCGCCCCTCCGCATCCAGCTTGTAGCCCTGCGCCCAGACCACCTTGAGAAACCGGGGCGTTGCCGGGTCTATTTCGATTTTTTCCCGCAGATGGCGGATGTGTACCGCCACGGTGCTGTCTGCGCCGAACGGCTCGTCCTGCCAGACGCGGCGATATATCTCTTTCGGAGAGATCACTTCGCCGGGGCGCCGCAGGAACAGCCGCAGGATTTCGTACTCCGTCGGTGTCAGGCTCAGTGCCTCCCCGTACAGGGAGACGGTGCGCGTGCGCTCGTCCACGGAAAACGCCCCGACGGTCAGTTGTCCGACCGTGCCTACGGGCTGTCCCGTCACGCTGCCCAGCTGCGTATAGCGCCGGAGTTGGGAACGGATGCGCGCCATCAGTTCCAGCGGATTGAAGGGCTTTGTCACATAGTCATCCGCGCCGACGGTCAGCCCCAGCACCTTGTCGTTGTCCTCGCCCTTGGCAGTCAGCAGGATGACCGGCAGGTTGCAGTGTTCCCGGATGCGCGTCATGGCGGTGATACCGTCCATGACCGGCATCATAATGTCCATCACGACCAGCTGTACCGATTCGCGGCTGACAATCGCGACTGCTTCCTTGCCGTTTGCGGCGGTCAGCACGCGGTAGCCCTCGGCTTCCAGGTATATCCGTAAAGCGGACACGATGTCCGCCTCGTCATCACAGACAAGGATTGTCGGTGTCTCCATACTGTATTTCTGCCCCCTTTCCCGCCAGTGCAGTCAGTATAACAGAAAACTCTTGAATTTGCAAGGGGAATTTGCTTAAGATTCTTTTAAGATTTCGTGCAGGAGGAGTAAAATTTTCCCGACCCGGTGTATTATAGCACATTTCTCCGGTTTGTCAATAATGAAGATTACGGTTCGCGCAGCATCCGCTCGCCTGCGCGCGGGGACACTGCTTGTCAAGATATACAAAACAGGCTTGCACGTTCTTGCGAATATCGTTTTTTTCCTGTCTTTTCAAATCTTATTTCTTGTGGTATAATAGACAATCGGTTATGAATACTCCGCGATGTATATGCGCGGAAAGCTAAGGAAAACGCAACGGACAAAGCCGCGTTTTTCAAGAGATGGGAGTGCAGAAAACAGTGATCCGAAACGATTTGAGGAATGTAGCCATTATCGCCCACGTTGACCACGGCAAAACCACGCTGGTGGACGGACTGCTCAAGCAGGGAGGTATCTACCGGGACAACCAGGAAACCGTGACGTGCGTCATGGATTCCGGCGCGCTGGAACGGGAGAGGGGCATCACCATTCTTGCCAAGAATACCGCTGTTCATTACAAGGGTGTCAAAATCAACATCGTCGATACCCCCGGGCACGCCGACTTCGGCGGTGAGGTGGAGCGCGTGCTGAAGATGGTCAACGGCGTCATCCTGCTGGTGGATGCCGCAGAGGGACCCATGCCGCAGACCCGCTTTGTTCTGCAGAAAGCGCTGGAGCTCAACCATCGCGTCATCGTCTGCATCAACAAGATAGATAAGCCGGACGCGCGCCTCGGCGAAGTGGAGGACGAGATCCTGGAGCTGCTGATTGATCTCGGCGCGAACGACGATCAGCTGGATTCCCCCATGCTGTACTGCTCCGGCCGCGATGGCACGGCATCCCTGTCTCCGGATGAGCCGGGCAAGGATCTGACGCCGCTGTTCGACACGATCCTGAATTACATTCCTGCTCCGGAGGGCGATGAGACGGCACCGCTCCAGCTGCTGGTGTCCTCCATTGACTATAACGATTACGTAGGGCGTATCGGCATCGGACGCATTGAGCGCGGATGCATCAAGGTCAATCAGGATGCCATGATCTGCAACTACCACACGCCGGATGTGCCGCCCAAGCGCACCAAAATCGTGACGGTCATGCAGATTGACGGACTTTCCCGTCGCCCGGTGGACAGCGCCATGGTGGGCGATATCGTGTGCTTCTCCGGTGCGGGCAATGTTTCCATCGGCGACACCGTGACGGCGGTGGACTGCCCGGAGCCGCTGGAGTTCGTCAAGGTCAGCGAGCCGACGCTGGAGATGACCTTCTCGGTCAATGACAGCCCGTTGGCGGGCAAGGAGGGCAAGTTCGTCACGTCCCGCCAGCTGCGCGACCGACTGTACCGCGAACTGCTCAAGGACGTGTCCCTGCGTGTCTCGGACGGCGAGACGACCGATGAGTTCCGCGTAGCGGGGCGCGGCGAGATGCATCTGTCCATCCTGATCGAGACTATGCGCCGGGAGGGCTATGAGCTGACCTGCTCTAACCCCCGCGTGCTGTACAAGGAGATTGACGGGCAGAAGTGCGAGCCTATGGAGCGTGTCACGCTGGACGTGCCGAATGATTACGTCGGTGCCGTTGTGGAGAAGCTGGGTCAGCGCAAGGGTGACCTGGTCGAGATGGTGCCGCTGGGCTCCGGAAACCGGATGCGGCTGGAGTACGTGATCCCCACCCGGTGCCTGTTCGGCTACCGTTCCGAGTTCCTGACAGCCACGCACGGCGAGGGTGTCATGAACACGTTGTTTGAAGGCTACCAGCCCTACCGCGGCGAGGTCGTCATGCGCTTTACCGGCTCCCTGATCGCGTCCGAGGCGGGCGTGACCACCCGGTACGGATTGTATAAGACGCAGGAGCGCGGACAGATGTTTGTGGGTCCGCAGACCGAGGTCTATGAAGGCATGATCGTGGGGGAGAACCCGAAGAATGATGACATCGCCATCAATCCCTGCCAGGAGAAGCACCTGACCGCTATCCGTTCCACGGGCGCGGACGAAAAGCTGATTCTGGTGCCTGCCAAGATTTTCTCGCTGGAGGAAGCCATCGAGTTTATCAAGGATGACGAGCTGATCGAGGTCACGCCCAAATCCATCCGCCTGCGCAAGAAGATCCTGAACACGGATCTGCGCATGAAGGATATGATGCGCCGTCGCCGCGCACTGCAGCAGCAGTAAATCCGCGAAGAGCACGGTTTCGCCCGGTATTTTCGAATTTCGGCAAGGCAAAAATAAATAGAACACAAAAAGGGGAGCGGTTTTTGCCGCTCCTCTCTCTTTGCCGTGCACGATCGGGCTCCTGCTGTCAGCTTTCCGATGCAGTCACCGGGTGGCAGATCCACGCGGGGATGCCTTCCGACTGCAGTGTGCGGTATGCTGCCCCGGCGCCGCCCCGCGCGAACAGCCCGAACACGCTGGGACCGCTGCCGCTCATGCGGACGCCGCACGCGCCTGCTGCCGTGAGCGCGGCGTGCAGTCCGGCTGCCGTGCTATGTCGCGGCAGGATGATCGACTCGAACAGATTGAACATATGCGCCCCGATGCCGGGCAGATCGCCATGCGCCAGCGCGGACAGCAGTGCATTCTGCTGCTCCGTGCGTGGTTGGCAGAACTCCGGCGCAAAGCCGCCGTAAGCGGCGTCCAGTGCGCGGTAGGCTTCCGGGGTGGACACGCCTTCCCCGGCGCAGGCAATCAGAATATCGCAGTCCGGCAGGGGAGAGCAGGGGTTCAGGACGTCGCCCACGCCCTCGGTGATGCAGGCGCCGCCCCGGATGCAGAAGGGAACATCCGCCCCCAGCTTTCCGCCCAGCATTTCCAGTGAGGCGGCGTCCAGCGGCTCGCCCGCAAGGCGGTTCAGTCCGCGCAGAACGGCGGCGGCATCGGTGCTTCCGCCTGCCAGACCTGCCGGGTATGGAATATGCTTTTCGATGTGTACGGTTGCCTGAAGCGCCGTTTTCCTGCCTCTGTCTGCCCGTGTATGGGCAAGGAAAGCCTCCGCCGCGCGGAAGGCAAGGTTGCCCCGGTCGGTCGGGAGCGCCCGGTCGGAGCAGGTCAGTCTGACGCTGTCTTCATCAGCCGGTGACAGGGAGATTGTCACTGTGTCCGCGAGACTGACAGACTGCATGACGCCGGTCAGAAGGTGGTAGCCGTCCGGGCGTCGTCCGGTGATGTCGAGAAACAGGTTTATCTTGGCACACGCTTGTAGCGTCAGGGGAGTATCGTATGTCATAGCCGGATATTTTCCTCCGTTTCGAGAAATTCTCGCAGAATACCCCGCCAGAGCGGGAGTTGTCCGAGGTCGGTTGCGCACCGGACGGTCAGCAGTACGCCGTCCAGTGCGAGCAGGGGCGTGCGGGCGGCGCAGAAGGTCAGCTTGCGCGTCAGCTCCGCCGGGGAGGCGTTCCCGCGCAGGCAGAGTGCCGTCCGCACGCCTGCCGGAAACGCAGGCGGTGTATCGCTTTCCTCGGGATCGGTCAGTGCGCACACCAGCACGGGCAGGCGACGCGCATCGGCGAGATAGCGCGCCAGCTGTTCCAGCTGTCCGCACGGACCGATCAGTTCCAGCGGACGTGCCTGCGCAAGGCACACTTCGGCTGTTTCACGTACATGCTGGGTGAACAGCAGGTCACGCTCCGCCGGAGCAAGCGCCACGCCCGTCTCTTCCTGCCTGCGGCACAGCGCGGCATGATATGGATCGGGGCGCACGAAAGTGTAGCCGTCCGGCAGCGTCAGCCTGACCCGCCTGTCCGGCGCGTCAGGTGCTGCCCCCATACGGCGGGCAAGTGCGGCAAGCGTCAGATCGTTTTCCTGCGCATCGGGGGAAATGAACCGTGTCAGATGCCGCCATAGTGCTGCCGGGTCAGGACGCGGATCGTGCCATTCAAACCCCTCTGCCAGCATCGCAAGAATCCGACGTCGCAGGGGGTGTCCCGGGGCGAGCGGCAGGGCGCGGCACAGCGCCGCGAGCTTATCATAATCCGGTGCGCCGCCGTCCGGGAGCAGTTCCGGCGGTTCCCCGCAGGCGGTCAGCAGGGTTGACATACCGTCGGAGCGCCGGAACAGGTCATAGGGGGAGGCAAAGCGGATGTCCTCCGGGGCATCCGTTCCGACTACATACAGCGCGGTGATTTCCCTCATGTTCTGCATCCTCCGTTCCGTGTCCCCGGCTTGGCGCCGTGTAATGGCTGTGGAAGTATTGTAACACATTTTGCGCCGGATTGCAACACGCGCGACCGCTTTTTTTGTTCGGCAGGTTCTGCCGCAGACGAGATGGATGATACAACAGGAAAGACCTGTACGTTGCGGATGTCCGCAACGTACAGGTCTCTGTTCCTGTCAGATCAATCAGCGGCTACTCAGGGAAGCGCTGATTGGAATGAGGCTTCGGCAGAAGCGTTGCCGATTAAAGCGGCACTTCCTTAGTACATACCGCCCATGCCGCCGCCCATACCGGCACCGGCTGCGGCATTGTCAGCCTTCGGATCCGGCTTGTCGGCAACCACGGACTCGGTGGTCAGAATGACAGAGGCGATGGAGGCGGCGTTCTGCAGGGCAGAGCGTGTGACCTTGGTAGGATCCACGATACCGGCAGAGACCATGTCCACGTAGACTTCCTTGTACGCATCGAAGCCGTAGCCCATCTTGCCGGAGCTCATGATCTTATCGACCACGACACCGCCGTCAAAGCCGGCGTTCGCGGCGATCTGACGCACCGGCTCCTCCAGAGCCTTCAGCACGATCTTCACGCCGGTCTTTTCGTCACCCTCAACGGTATCCAGCACCTTGGCGACATCGGCAATGACGTTCAGATATGCCGTTCCGCCGCCGGGGACGATACCCTCCTCGACAGCCGCACGGGTTGCGTTGAGCGCATCCTCAATGCGGAGCTTCTTCTCCTTCATTTCAGCCTCGGTGGCAGCGCCGACCTTGATGACGGCAACGCCGCCAGCCAGCTTAGCCAGCCGCTCCTGCAGCTTCTCGCGGTCGAAATCGGAGGTTGTGGTCTCGATAGCCGAGCGGATCTGGGAGACACGCGCCTTGATGGCGTCGCTGTCGCCGTGACCGCCGACGATGATGGTGTTTTCCTTGGTGACCTTGACCTGACGAGCCTGACCCAGCTGAGAAACCTCAACGTCCTTCAGCTCCAGACCCAGCTCGGAGGAAATGACCTCGCCGCCGGTCAGGATGGCGATATCCTGCAGCATCTCCTTGCGGCGGTCGCCGAAACCGGGCGCCTTGACGGCAACGCAGGTGAAGGTTCCGCGCAGTTTGTTCAGAACCAGCGTGGTCAGAGCCTCGCCCTCGACATCCTCTGCGATAATCAGCAACTTCTTGCCGGACTGCACCAGCTGCTCCAGAAGGGGCAGGATTTCCTGAATGTTGGAAATCTTCTTGTCGGTAATCAGAACCAGCGCATCATCGATGACGGCTTCCATCTTGTCGGTATCCGTCACCATGTAGGGGGACAGATAGCCGCGGTCAAACTGCATACCCTCAACGACCTCGGAATAGGTCTCGGCGGTCTTGGACTCCTCGACGGTAATCACGCCGTCAGCCGTGACCTTCTCCATTGCATCGGCAATCAGCTCACCGATGACCTCATCACCGGCGGAAATAGTGCCGACACGGGTGATATCCTCCTTGCCGTTGACCTTCTTGGAATTGTTGACCAGCGACGCGACAGCGGCGTCCACAGCCTTCTTCATACCCTTGCGCAGAACCATGGGGTTCGCGCCGGCGGTCACATTCTTCATGCCCTCGCGGACGAAAGCCTGTGCCAGCAGGGTAGCGGTCGTGGTGCCGTCACCGGCGGCATCGTTTGTCTTGGTGGCGACCTCCTTGACCAGCGAGGCACCCATGTTTTCCGCCTCGTCCTCCAGCTCGATCTCCTTGGCGATGGTTACGCCGTCATTGGTGATCAGGGGCGAGCCGTACTTCTTGTCCAGCACCACGTTGCGTCCCTTGGGACCCAGGGTGATCTTGACGGTATCCGCCAGTTTATCTACGCCGCGCACCAGCGCGTTGCGGGCCTCAATGCCATACAGAATTTCTTTTGCCATAACAGAATTCACTCCTTTTCGGTTTACACTTGTGAATAATAGTGAAGGGAAGCGCGACCGTTACCCAACGGTTGCCAGAATGTCGTCCTCGGACAGCACCGTGTACTCGACACCGTCCAGCTTGACTGCCGTGCCGGCATACTTGCTGGCGATGACCTTGTCACCGACCTTGACGGTCATGGGTGCCACGGCACCGTTATCCGTGACCTTGCCGGGTCCTACGGCGATAACGTCTGCCACCTGGGGCTTCTCCTGCGCGGACGCGGTGAGGATGATGCCGGTCTTGGTCTTCTCCTCGGCTTCCTCAAACTTGATGACCACACGGTTGGACAGGGGATTGAGTTTCATGATTGATTCCTCCTTGACGCTTGACGCTTTGCGATAAGCCTGCCGCTGTACGTTGCACTGCCTGTGCGGCGCGCTCGCGCGGCGGCTGGCGTTAGCACTCGAACTTCATGAGTGCCAACTTACAACGCATATTCTACACCAATTCCGGGAAATGTCAAGGGCTTTTTCTCAATATTCACATATTGTTAACATTTGGCGTAAAGCCACCCTTCTGTCCGGCGCGCGGGACGCATACAATCCTTTCGGAAGGGGGGGCGCGGGCATGGATTCCGTCATGACGGTAACATCTTTATTTATTCTTGCTGTGAGCGGGTATTTTGCGGTTCGCCTGCATGGTATGCGTGCCGTCCGTCCGCTCCGACGCCTGCGTGCGGCGCTGACTCCCCGCCGGTCTGGCACGGGCGTTTCCCCGCTGGGCGGAATGTGCATGGCGCTGGCGGGAACGCTGGGTGTCGGGAATATTGCAGGCGTTGCCACCGCCCTGTGGCTGGGCGGTCCGGGGGCAATTTTCTGGATGATTTTCAGCGGTCTTGCGGTCACGGTGCTGAAATATGCCGAGATCGTGCTGGCGATCCGCCACAGGCGGCGGACGGCAAACGGCACGGTGGGCGGCGCACCCTACTATATTTCGGATCTGCTGTTCGCCCGCGGGCACGCCGGAGCGGGGCGCCTGCTGGCGTGCCTGTTTGCATGGCTCTGCCTGCTCAATGCGCTGACCATGGGTTCGGTGCTTCAGATCAACGCGGCGGCGTCCGCCCTGCACGGGGCATTCGGACTGCCGCCGCTGGTGACGGGGCTGACAGCCGCCGGACTGTGCGCTGTGGTCATGAGCGGCGGAGCATCGCGGATTGCCGCGCTGACCGAGCGGCTGGTGCCGTTCATGACGGTCGGCTTTCTGTTGCTCTGCGGTGCCGTTCTGATCCTGCGTCGGGAGCGTCTGCCGGACGCTGCGGCGGCGATCCTGCGTGAGGCGTTTTCCCCGGCGAATGCCGGAGCGGCTGCCGGAGGCGGCGTGGGCGGCTTCCTTTTGACGCGCGCGGTGCGCGTGGGAGTCATGCGCGGGCTGGTGTCCAATGAGGCAGGATGCGGCACGGCGCCCATGGCGCACGCGGCGGCTGACACCGACAGCCCGGCGACGCAGGGCGTTCTCGGGATGCTGGAGGTCTTTGTGGACACCGTCCTTCTGTGCAGTATCACGGCGTTGACTGTCCTGGTCGGCGACACCGGCTATACAGCCTTCGGCGCGGACGGAGCTGCCTGCGCACGCGCCGCCTTCACCTCGGTGCTTGGCGACTGGGCTGGCGGTGTGTTCGGCATATCGGTGTTTCTGTTCGCGCTTGCCAGTGCCTTCTGCTGGGCGCATTACGGCATGACCTGCGTCGGATATCTGCGTGCCCGCCGTCCCGGCACCGGACTGTGCTGGCGGATGCTGTTCACCCTCGCTTTCTGCTCCGCCCTGATTTTGGGCGCGCTGATGGCGCCCTCCCTCGCGTGGACGCTGGCGGATGCGGCAATCGCCGCCATGACTATACTGAACCTCTCCTGCCTGCTTCTCGGCGCCCCTGAAATAGCCGCTGCACGTTGACTTCCGGCAATCCGGAGGCAGGTTCCGCCATACGGCAGTCTCATATCTCACCGTGAATTCCCGAAGTAAATTCCACTGTGAAATTTACTTCGGGAATTCACTATGCTTTTACCACCACCCCAATATTTCAAAAAGCTCTTGACAAATGCGCGGAAGTGTGCTATAATCTGTAAAGCGTTTTGCTTTACACCCTTGCGGTGTGAAAGGACGGTTTCACGGTATGTTTGAAAAAAACCTTGAAGTGGGACTTTTGCTGGACTTTTACGGAGACATACTGCCCGAGCGACGGCGCGAAATGATCGAGTTGTACTATAATGACGATCTGTCGCTCGCCGAGGTCGCGGAGCAACTGGGCGTGACCCGGCAGGCTGTGCGCGAAACTGTCAAGAAAACCGAAACCGAATTGTATTTCTATGAGGAAAAGCTGGGGCTGCTGCGGCGGTTCACCGAAGCGCAGACCTGTGCCGGTCGCATCCGTGCCCTCTGTGAGGCGGAGAAGGACTGCGTCTCGCCGGCGCTGCGCGAGGCGATCGACAGGCTGTGTGATGCCGTCGGTGCCGGGTAACGCGGCTTTTCAGGTAACACCGCACCCGGTGCACGGGTGCCCAGGGAAGGGAGGCGCTGTGCCATATGGCGATGTTTTCAAGTCTCAGCGAGAAGCTGGAGAATGCGTTCAAAAAATTCCGCAGCCGCGGTAAATTGACAGAGGCAGACGTCAAGGCGGGGATGCGCGAGATAAAGCTCGCCCTGCTGGAGGCAGACGTCAACTTCAAGGTCGTCAAGGACTTTGTCCGCATCGTGTCCGAACGCGCGGTGGGGACGGAGGTCATGGAATCCCTTATGCCCGGACAGCAGATTGTCAAGATCGTGGACGAAGAGCTGACCCGCCTTATGGGCGGCTCGCAGTCCAAGCTCGAAATTGCGCCCAAGCCGCCGACGATTGTCATGATGGTCGGTCTGCAGGGTGCCGGTAAAACCACCCACGCCGGCAAGCTTGCGGGTATGTATAAGAAGCAGGGCAAGCGCCCGCTGCTGGTCGCCTGCGATGTGTACCGTCCTGCCGCAATCAGGCAGTTGGAGGTGCTGGGCGAGAAGCTGGACATCCCGGTGTTCCAGATGGGCGACAGGGAAGACCCTGTCCGCATTGCCGCCGAGGGCGTGAAGCTCGCCGAACAGAAGGGCTACGACATGGTGTTCATAGACACCGCCGGACGGTTGCAGATTGATGAGGCGCTGATGAATGAGCTGATCCGCATCAAGCAGACCGTCAAGCCGACCGAGATCCTGCTGACGGTGGATTCCATGATCGGGCAGGAATCGGTCAATGTTGCGGAGACGTTCAATAATCTGCTGGATATCACGGGCGTGATTCTGACCAAGCTGGACGGCGATACGCGAGGCGGTGCGGCTTTGTCTATCCGCTATGTTACCGGTAAGCCCATCAAGTTCGTCGGTATCGGCGAGAAGCTGGACGCCATTGAGCCGTTCTATCCGGACCGGATGGCGAACCGCATTCTCGGCATGGGCGATGTGTTGACGCTTATCGACAAGGCACAGCAGCAGTTTGACGAGAAGAAAGCCGCCGAACTGGAGCAGAAAATACGCCAGTCCACCTTCACGCTGGACGACTACCTGGATCAGTTCGAGCAACTCAAAAACATGGGTTCGCTGGAGCAGCTCGCCGGCATGATCCCCGGCGTCAAGCCCGGCGCACTCAAGGACGCGCAGATTGACGAGAAGGCGCTGGCACACCAGCAGGCTATCATCCGCGCCATGACCGCCGACGAGCGCCGACGCCCGGATATCGTGCTCAACGCCAGCCGCAAGAAGCGCATCGCCGTCGGAAGCGGTACCACGGTGGAGGAGATCAACAAGCTGCTCAAGCAGTTCGAGCAGATCCGCAAGCTGATGAAGCAGTTTACCGACATGGGCGGCAAGCCCGGCAGAAAGGGGCGCCCCGGCAGGGGGATGCGGTTCCCGTTCTGAGGTATTCCATTCTGAAACTTTCATGCCGCCCCAGGGCGGAGGAAGCTGAAATCAATAAAACACTTTCTGGAGGAACAAAACAATGGTTAAGATCAGACTGACAAGAACCGGAGCCAAGAAGGCTCCCAGCTACCGTGTGGTTGTGGCGGACAGCCGTTACCCCCGCGACGGTCGCTTCATCGACATCATCGGTACCTACAACCCCATGGTAACGCCCGCCGAGGTCAAGCTGGACGCCGATAAGGCAAAGGATTGGCTCTCCAAGGGAGCTCAGCCCACCGAAACGGTCAAGTCTCTGTTCAAGAAGAACGGCATCCTCGCCTGATCCTCTCCGGGTACACCCTATGGCAGAGCTTCAGACGACACTCCGCGACATAGCTGCCGCTATCGTGGACCATCCGGATGAGGTTGCCGTCACGTGCGAGGAAACCGAGGACTCTGTGACCTTGACCCTGAGCGTCGCTCCTGACGATATGGGCATGGTCATCGGACGCCACGGGCGCATTGCCAAGGCAATCCGTACCGTAATCAAGGCAGCCTCCGCCAACTGCGGGAAGCGCGTCAACGTCGATATCCGCTGATCCGCTCGCAAGGCGGCGCCGCACGGGCTTCGTGCCGGCACGGTCGCTTCACAACAAAAAACACCCGTCTGATTCCGGGAATCAAGGATTCATCGAATCGAAGATTCGTGGAATCGAAGATTCGTGGAATCGAAGATTCATGGAATCAAGGACGGGTGTTTTTTTGCATTCTGCCTTGTACGGCGCTCAGCGCCGGGTCAGCTCCGTGTAGGGACGTTCCCGCTCGATGCACTTGTAGCCGGGGCGCATGATCTTGCCGGAGGACAGAATTTCCTCCATGCGGTGCGCACACCAGCCTGCCGTGCGGGCAATGGTGAAGAGCGGCGTGTACATCTCGGTCGGGATGCCCAGCATCCGGTATACCAGACCGGAGTAGAGATCGACATTGGCGCAGATATCGTGATGCTTGCCCTTGTACGTGTTGAAAACCTCCGGCGTCAGACGCTCTATGGATTCCAACAGCTCGAAATCCTCGCCGTAACCTTTGTCCTGTGCCAGCTGGCGCGCGTAACGCTTGAGCATGACGGCGCGGGGATCGGACTTGGTATAGACCGCGTGCCCCATGCCGTAGATCAGCCCGGATCCGTCGTTTGCCTTGCCCTTCAGGATGCGAAGCAGGAAGTCGGACAGCTCGTCGTCGTTGTGCGGGTCGCGGACGTTTGCTTTCACGCAGTCGAACATCTCCTGCACCTTGATGTTCGCGCCGCCGTGCAGGGGACCCTTCAGCGCGCCGATCCCTGCCGCAATAGCGGAATAGGTGTCGGTTCCGGTGGAGGACAGCACACGCGTGGCAAAGGTGGAGGCGTTTCCACCGCCGTGCTCGGCGTGGATGATGAGGCACAGATCCAGCAGATGCGCCTCCTCCGGCGTGTAGCTCTTGTCGGGGCGCAGGATGCGCAGGAAATTCTCCGCCGTGGACAGCCCGTCGCGCGGATTATGCAGGTTCAGCGATTTGTTGAAGAAGGTGTTGCGGTAGACAGCGTATGCCTGCCCCGCAATGACGGGCAGGCGCGCCACCAGCTCCATGGATTGCCGCATCATATTTTCCAGTGAGGTATCGTCCGGATTGTCGTCGTAGGCATACAGCGACAGGACTGCAACCTCCAGCTTATTCATGATGGAACGCGACGGCGCTTTCATGATGATATCCTCGGTGAAGCGGGGCGGCAGATGACGCAGCATTGCCAGCACATCGGCAAATTCCTGCAACTCCCAGCGCGTGGGCAGGTGCCCCATGAACAGCAGGAAGGCGCACTCCTCAAACCCAAAGCGTCCCTCCGCGATGCAGCCTTCCAGCAGGTCGCATATATTGTACCCGCGGTATTCCAGCACGCCGTCAACCGGGCACTTTTCACCCTCGTTGACCACATAGCCGTGCGCATTGCCGATGCGGGTCACGCCGGCGGTCACGCCGGTTCCGTCCGGCTCGCGCAGTCCGCGCTTGACCTTGTAGCTGTCAAATGCGGCGGCGGGGATTGTGTAGGCGGTGCGGCACGAGTCCAGCAGATCGCGGAACTCGCTCTCGGTTTTTTCCTCTGCGTCCGGCGGCAGCTGGCAGTATTTCAAGGTGGATTCCAATGACATGAGCGTGACCTCCTCTCGCCGCGCGTTTACGGAATATGGCGGCGTGTAGTAAGTGTATAGACATACAGTATACCACACATCGAGCTGATTTGCAAGATTCGCTTGCGATAATTTCAAAATTTTTCACATTTTACGGCAGTTCCTGAAAATAACGATGCCATTTGCATTTTCGGAATCGGAATCCGGCATGGCAGGGTGAAGAATTGGTGGCACACTTGCAAATCCATGCATAAAAACACGAATCGAAGCCAACAAGCAAGGGGCGCACCCGGATTCCGGATGCGCCCCTTGCTTGTATAGCCGTGAATTTAGAGCGGTAAGCGATAGGACGGAAAGATTACTTGTTGCCGCCTGCCAGCTTTTCAATCTCGGCAGCGAAGTCCTCTTCCTTCTTCTGGATGCCCTCGCCCTTCTCAAAGCGGTACATCTCAGCGACAACGATCTTGCCACCCAGCTCCTTGGCGGTCTTTTCGATGTACTGACCGACCTTCATGCTGTCCTCCAGGAAGTACTCCATGTCGAGGAGGCAGTTGTTCTCATAGAACTTGTTCAGGCGACCGACAGCCATCTTTTCCTTGATGGCGTCCGGCTTCTGGGACAGGGCGGGATCGTTCTCGATCTGTGCACGGACGATGGCAGTCTCTGCCTCCAGAACGCTGGCGGGAACCTGATCCCGGTTAATATAGGGGGTGGTGTACGCGCCGACCTGCAGGGCGATGTTCTTGGCGAACTGGGCAAAGCCCTCCTTGTCCGCTACATCCGTGTCGAACCGGACGATAACGCCGATGGAGCCGATGCCGTGAATATACGTGCTGGTGATGCCCTCGGTTACGGCAAAGCGGCGGATGCTCAGCTTCTCGCCAATCTTGAAAATCATCTCCTTCAGCTTCTCGTCAACGGTGCAGTCCTCGCCGGCATACTTGCAGCTCATCAGAGCCTCCACGTCAGCGGGCTTGTTTGCGATGATGGTCTTGAGCAGGTTCTTGACGAACTCGCGGAAGAGCTCGTTCTTGGCGACAAAGTCGGTCTCGGAGTTGACCTCGATGATGGCGGTGGTGTCACCCTCCTTCATCACATCGACCAGACCGTCTGCCGCGATGCGGGTCGCGATCTTGGACTGAGCCTTCAGCTCGCCCTTCTCGCGCAGGATCTTGACAGCGGCTTCCATATCGCCGTCCGCCTCAACCAGTGCCTTCTTGCACTCCATCATGCCGATGCCGGTCTTTGCGCGCAGCGCAGCGACATCCTTAGCGGTAATAACAGCCATGTTTCTCTATTCCTTTCTGCTTATATCGGTATCGGGGCGACCGGATCACTCTTCGTCAGCGGGCTTCTCGGCGGGAGCCTCGGCTTCAGCCTCTGCCTTGGCGGTCTCCTCGCCCTGGCGACCCTCGATCACGGCGTCAGCCATGACGGAGGAAATCAGCTTGATGGCGCGGATTGCGTCGTCGTTACCGGGGATCACGTAGTCGGCGTCATCGGGGTCGCAGTTGGTATCGACGATAGCGATGACGGGAATGCCCAGCTTCTTCGCCTCCAGAACGGCGATGTGCTCCTTGTGGGGGTCAACGATGAAGATGGCATCCGGCAGGCGCTCCATGGTCTTGATACCGCCCAGGTTCTTCTCCAGATCGAAAATTTCCTTCTGCTTGGCGGCGACTTCCTTCTTGGGAAGCAGATCGAAGGTGCCGTCCTCCTGCATCTTGTTCAGGGTGTTCAGCCGGTTGATAGAGCGCTTGATGGTTTTGAAGTTGGTCATCATGCCGCCCGGCCACCGGACGTTGACGTAGTACATACCGCAACGCTCCGCCTCCTCGCGGATCGCCTCGGCGGCCTGCTTCTTGGTGCCGACGAACAGCAGGGTGCCGCCGTTTGCGGACAGGTCACGCACGAAGTTGTACGCTTCCTCAAACTTCTTGACGGTCTTCTGCAGGTCGATGATGTAGATGCCGTTTCTCTCCGTGAAGATGTACTCCTGCATCTTGGGGTTCCAGCGTCTGGTGTGGTGTCCGAAATGGACGCCGGCTTCCAGCAACTGCTTGATGGTTACGATAGACATTTCATGTCCTCCTTCGGTTTTTCCACCACAGGGGCACAGGCGTACCGATCCCGGCAACATCTGCCGGAACACCGGGCGAGCCGACTGCCGCTGTGTGCGTAATATTTTGCTGTCACAGACAGGACGCCTGCGCAACAGGAGAATTATACCACACTGTACCCTGCTCTGCAAGAGCAGACTTGAAAAATTTACACTTTATTTACGCTTTCGCCGGCTGCCTGCGCTGCCGAGATCCCAGCCAGATGCCCGGTCGAGAAAGCAATCTGCAGATTGTAGCCACCCGTGGTGGCATCGACATCCAGCATCTCACCTGCGAAGTACAGCCCCGGGCAGAGCTTCGACTGCATCGTGCGGGGATCAACCTCGCGGACGTCCACACCGCCGCGCGTCACGATCGCCTCTGCCAGCGGGCGGAATCCGATCGGTCGCAGCTCCAGTCCTTTCAGGACGCCGATCAGTGCGCGGCGCTCCTCGCGCGTCACATCGTGAACCTTCTTGCGGAAGGGAATGCCGGACAGCTCCGCCACCGGCTGGATTGCCTTCTGCGGCAGGAGATCGGACAGCGCGTTGATGAAGTCACGGTTGGAGAATTTTGCAAAATCTGCCTGGATGCGCGCATCCAGTGCAGCCTCATCCAGCGCGGGCTTGAGGTCGATGCGCAGGCGGTAGCGTCCCGCGCGGACGCCCGCCGCATCGGTCATATGCGCCGATGCCGTCAGCACAAGGGGACCGGTAACGCCGAAATGCGTGAACAGCATTTCGCCCATGTCCTCGTACAGAACCCGGTTGCCATGCGCCGTATCCAGCACGCGCAGGCGCACGTTGCGGAGTGACAGACCCATCATGCGCCGGCAGATATCCCCGTCGCACACAATCGGGATCAGTGACGGTGCGGGCGGCAGAACCGTATGCCCCACGGACGCTGCCAGCCGATACCCGCCTCCGTCCGACCCCGTTATGGGGTAGGAGCAGCCGCCGGTGCAAAGGATGACAGTATCTGCCGGGATCAGGCGCTCTCCGATCCGCACGCCGGCGATGCGCGGCGCTGATTCCTCCCCTTCTACCAGCGCGAGCCCGGTCACGAGCCCGGTTTGGTTGCGGACGCCTGCCGCCCGGCAGGTGCGGACGAGCGCGTCCACAATGTCGCCCGCACGGTCGGACACGGGGAAGACACGCCTGCCGCGCTCGACCTTCAACGCAATGCCGCATCCCTCAAAGAAAGTCCGGGTGTCCTGTGTGTCGAAGCCGGACAGGGCACTGTACAGGAAACGGGGGTTTGTCAGTACGTGCCGCAGAAACTCTTCGCGGTCACAGTCGTTGGTGACGTTGCACCGTCCCTTTCCGGTGATGCGGAGCTTGCGGCAGGGGCGGTCTCCGCGCTCCAGAAGGAGCACGCCGCCGTCCGGCTCACCCGCGACCTGCAAGGTCTGCGCGGCGGCGATTGCCGCCATCATGCCGGCGGCACCGGCGCCGACAACCAGCACGCGCGGTCGGTCGGTCATACCTTGATATCCCCCTCGGCAGTTGACTCCGGACTCTTGTCGTACACGTCATAGTGATCCCATATCTCTTCCAGCCGATGCAGGCGGTCGTTCACGTCCGCCTCCTTGGCACGCGAAATGGCGACCAGCAGGGCATTGATAATGCTCATCGGCGCGACCATGGAATCGGCGAAGGAAGCCATATCGCTCTGCGCGACCAGTACGTGATCCGCGTCGGCGGCAATGGGCGCCTCTGCGGTGTCGGTCAGCGCGACCACCCGCGCTCCGGCACCCTTGGCGAAGGTCACGGCGTTGATAACGCGCTTGGAATAGCGCGGGAAGCTGATGGCAATCATGACGTCCCCGGCTCCGATATCCATGATCTGCTCGAACAGCTCACTGCCGGAGGTGGTTTCAATGAGGCGGACGTTGTTGAAAACCATGCGCAGGTTGTAGTTTAAGAAGCCTGCCAGTGTTGCGGAGGAACGCACGCCGATGATATAGATGCGCTTGGCGTTCACCAACGCGTCCACCGCACTGCTGAAGGCGCTCTGGTCGATGCCCTCCAGCGTTCTGCGTATCTTGTCCATGTCTCCCAGCAGAACCTTTTCCAGCACGTTGCCGTTTCCGATGAGATGGTTGGTCACTTCCATGCGCTGGAACGAGGTCAGCCGTGTGCGGATCAGCTCCTGGAGCGCCTTCTGAAATTCCGGGTACCCGGCATAGCCCAACTCGATGACGAACCGCACCACGGTGGATTCGGAGACGCTGACCTCGTGTCCCAGTCTGGCAGCGGTCATATACGCCGCCTTGTCGTAATGCTCCAGCAGGTAGCGTGCGATCTGGCGCTGACCCTTGGAGAAGCCGTCCATGTTTTCCCCTATGGTGCGAAGAATGTCCTTTTTCATGTCCTTGCGACTGCTGTTACGCGACGCCTCTCCCCTTTGCGCTTACTGCCCGGAGGGAAGCCGGCTGCCCGCGTCCTTTCCACAGATTTGACAGCCCGCCGCATATCCCGGAAGGGGAGCGCCGGTCGGACTGCATACAGAATGCATTATAGCATACAAAAACGGAAAAGTCAATGGTAATATTTAACTTTTGGGCGTGTGGGCGGTGGGCAGAGCCGGCGAAGCAATGAAATAAAGTCAAAAACGTCCCCTTCCCCGGTGGGGGGAAGGGGACGGATGGGTGGGGCGGAATAGCCCTTGATGCGGCAGGATAGTCCGGCAACGCAGCCGGCGTGCTGCCCCACCCGCTTACCGTGCTCCGTTTCCGTCTGCCGCATCCGTAAGGGATGTGTTGACAAAACAGTAGCGGTCGGTGTAATAGCCACCGGAGTAGCCGTTCCAGATGCACGGCTCGTTGTAGAAGGTCGGCGGTGCAACGGCGTACAACTCGCCGCCTACATGGTGGTGCGGTCCGAGCAGATTGCGCAGATTGTTGACCAGTGTCAGCTCCAGCGTGTTGGCACCCGCGTGCAGGTACGGCGTCAGATCGACCTCGTAGGGCGCCCACAGAACCCGGGTGACCTCCTGCCCGTTGACACGGACGCGGATGGCGTTGATGCCCTGCTTGCGGAAGACCAGCCGCCGGGCGGTGTCGCCTTCCTTCAGCGTCAGCTCGCGCCGGACAGTCAGCTCGCCCGCAAAGAACAGGTAGCCCTGCCGCTCGATATGCTTCAGCGTGATCTCGCGGCGCGGCGCAACCAGACGGAAGGTGCCGTCAAAGAAGCTGGCGTCGTGCGGGATGTCCTCAAAACTGCCGATGCCGTCAATGCCGAAGTCCCCGACAAGGTACATTGCCTCAATCTCCATGTCATAGGTCAGCTTGTTCTTTTCACTCTCAAATATACGGCTCTTTTCAATGTTCTCGTACACCTCGTCCGACTGCCGGAACAGTACGTGCGTCTCAATGACATTCTCGCCGGGCTTCATGAGTCCCGAAATGTCCAGCTTGCGGAAGGAATGATCGCGGAAGAATCCGCAGTCGGTCCGGTCAACCGGCTTGCCGTTGACCGTGATGTCGAAAATTTCCGGTGTCTCGCAGGCAAGGAACAGCTTCTCCGGCACGTAATCTGCCAGCACCGTGAAGGCACAGCGGATATCCACCGGTTCCTTACGGTCGAGCGCACGGGAACCGACGTTCAGGATGTAGCCGTTCTCCTCCTGCAGCACACCGTCAAACCAGTAGGAGCACTTGTCAAGCGTCAGCGCATTTTCGGTCGCGGACGCAACCGCCCACTTGCCGGCAAGCGTCAGCGCGGCAGGCAGAGCCGGCGCGGAATCGGGGGCGACCGCATGCGGTGTTCCGTCGTCGATGACTACAAGGCTGCCCCACGCCGGGAAGGTGTACTGCCCGAAGAAGGGCTCCAGCTCACCGGTCACGATGTTGAGCACCTTGCCGCCGCACCGGATGTCGGCATGCTGTGCCTCGGCGGTGGAGTTGACGAAGTAGTGCATGGTAAAGCCCTCGCCCGGGAAGCGACGCAGGGTATAGGTAACGGCGGGGTTGTTGATGATGGGGTTGTCCGGCAGGGCATCCGCCGTGACGACCTGCCCGCCGTTTTCACGGAATTCCTTGAGCAGGCGCTCGGTGTTTTCCAGGAACGCGATGTGCGGCGGCAGGATAACCTTCCGGTAGCGCATTTCACCGATGACCAGCGTGTCGCCCTCCACGCGCCCATGGCGCTCCATCAGAAGCTCGTCGCCCAGATGGAAGGGAATGTGCTTGCGATCCAGCTCGTCCATGATATTCAGCAGGGCAAGGTTGTAGCTGCCAAGACCTTCGTTTTTGGCGTTGTCGTAGCATATCCACGCGGACGTCTGCGTGTGCATGACCAGCGTGTCCACCGCGACTTCGCCGCGTGCCAGCAGCATCCCGACGCGGGACATGGCGTCATTGAACACCTTGTAATCTGCCCACCAAGGCTGCTGGCAGTACATGGCAGGCGGGTAATCGCGCTTGCGGATGCCGCGCAGGGAGTATCCCTCCAGATGCTGGCACATCAGGTTGATACCGCGAACCATCATCCATTCGTAGTTCCGCTTCAGCTCGTCATGCCCGACATTATGCCCGCACAGGGCGAAGGTCTCGGACAGGATCTGCCGCTTTCCAGTCTGGGCGGCAGCAGAGGCAAGCTGTGCCTGCGTCAGGCAGCGCCCGATGTCGCGTCCCAGCCAGTCCATGCCGGGAATATCGAAGTATTCGTAGTGCGGCATGCACGCACCGTTGGATACCAGCTGTGACTCAAAGGACTCCTCCAGCACAAGGTGCCCGGTAAATTTCAGCCCATGCGCGGCGCACCAGTCGTGTATCTGCTTCATGAAGTTGCGGGAGAACAGCTCGGTGATCAGCTTCCAGAACCGCATCCGGGTGGTCTTATAGTCTCCCTGAGGCAGGAACAGCTCGATCAGGCGGTCGTAGATCGGCTCTCCGTATGCCTTCTCATACTCGGCAGGCAGGGTCAGGCTCCACGGGATGCCGTTGCGGGAAATCTGCGGCTCGTCCGTGAAGAAGCCGTCAAAGTCGGTTCCGTACTTTTCATAGTACGGTTCGTATATTTCATGCAGGAAATCCGCGATGACCTCCCCGTCCAGGGTATCCACGTAGAAGGGGTTGACATCATAGTAGAAGCAGTAGTTCTCAAAACAGCTGATGACGCGGGGACCGCGCGGATCCTCCAGATCAGGGGTAAAGGTCTTGATGCGCAGGTACTTCTGCTGGAACTTCTCCCCCTTGCCGTTGACTTTCCCGCCGCCGAAGCCGGAGGGCCAGCCATTCTCGTCGTATGCCCATGCGTGCATACCCTTCTTTTTTGCTTCATCGATGCAGGCGCCGACGTTCTCAAACCACTCATTGCCCATATACTCGGTCTGCAGACCGCCCCGGGCGTGCATGAAGAAGCCGCCGATGCCGGCGTCCGCCATCAGATCCACCTGCCGGATCGATTCGGGGACGCTGAGCTTTTCATTCCATGACCAGAACGGTACCGGACGGTACTCGTTGCCTACTGCCTTGAAATCCATTCTGTATCTCCTCTCGTTTTTTGTGACTGTTCCGCGCGGTGCATTGCGCGGTTTCATTATACCATGTGTGTGCGTGTTCGTCAAGGGGCGCCTTGCATATTCACGTGAGATACGATAAAAAGCTCCGCCGTGCCAGAGGCACGGCGGAGCCGGATTCAATCAGAGTTCTTACTGTCCTTGTCCATGCGGTCGCGCGCCTGCTTTTCCGCCGCCTTGCGGGCAGCTTCCTGCTTGCGTTCACGAAGCTCCTTGCGCGTGGGACGGTCGGAGGCAGGCAGCTCCGGAGTGGACAGACCGGTCAGATGCCAGTCCTTGACTCCGGCGATGTACCCGACCGTGGACACCAGCAGGGCAGGCAGAGGCAGGAGAAAGTACGCCCACCAGCAGTTGTTCAGTGAGATGCTGCCGACCTTGATCAGCGTGTATACACCCTGATACATCCCGTTGAGAAACATCGCGGCAAAGCGAGCCATGCCGGCGTTTCCGCCGGGCAGGAGCGAGAGCAACGTCACAACGCCTGCCAGAACAAGATTCAGACTGTTGGCAAGCAGGGAGATCAGCGCTCCGATGAAAGGGCGAAACGGGAGCTTGCCCAGTTCAACGGAGGTTCTGTCCTTGGCGCCGACCCGCTGCGCTACGCCGTAAATCAGGGCGAGATAGAACAGGATGGACGCAAGGCTGAAGACCAGCAGCAACGTGTCGTTTTCCATCTGAACCGCCGTCAGCGCCAGACAGAAACCGAACAGGGATATGGCGAACTGGTCAAGAAACATCCGCATACTGTCGTAGGAGTAGCGGGAGAAAAACTGCTTCATGTGTATATGTGCCTCCGTGGAAAGGGTATCGTTTCGGAAATCGGTCAGCCTTTATTATAGCGAAAAAGTGTGACCAAATCAACCGCGGAAGACAATATTTACAGTTTATCCACTGAAAATGCACAATCTGTTGCCTTTTTCGGAAAAGCTCTTGCTTTTTCCGCTTAGGTCGGGTATAATGAAGGCATGATAAAAATCCCGCGTGTGCGGGATCCGGAAGGAGGAGCAGACCGTGCGCCATGAGATCGAAATGAGCGAATTCTCTGCCGTCATACAGGAGTTCGCCGCATATAAATCAGCCATTCAGGGCTGTTCGCAACGCACGGTGGAGGAGTACCTGCTCGACCTGCGCACATTTTTCCGGTACCTGCTTTGCCGGGAGGACGCCGAGGTGCTGAATGACCCCGAGCGCTTTGCCACCGTCAGTGTCCTGCCGGTGGATCTGGAATACCTGCGCACGGTCACGGCGGATCAAATATACGCCTTCCTGATCTACGCCGACTCGGTACGTGAAAACCGTTCCTCTGCCAAGGCACGCAAGCTGTCCTCCATCAAGGCACTGTTCAAGTATCTGGTCAACAAGCGCGGCTACCTTGCCGTCAACCCTGCCGCCAATATTGATTCCCCCAAAAAGAAAAAGGCACTTCCCAAGTACCTGACGCTGGAGGAATCCGTCACGCTGCTCGAAACCGTTGCCGCAGACCGCGATTCGCCCCATCGGGTGCGTGATTATGCCATCCTGACACTGTTTCTCAACTGCGGAATGCGTGTAGGCGAGCTGGTCAGCATCAATCTGCAGGATATTGATCCGCAGTTGCGCTCGTTGCGCGTGGTGGGTAAGGGCAACAAGGAGCGCGTCATTTACCTCAACGATGCCTGCGTCGCCGCCCTGACTGCCCACCTTGCCGAGCGGCTGGATCCGGCAAACGGAAAGGTGACGGACAGGGCGCTGTTCCTCAGCAACCGGGGCACGCGCTTCAGCGACAAGGGGGTACAGCATATGGTGTACAAGTACCTCGCCGCCGCAGGACTGGGAGCGCGGCGGCTGTCGGTGCATAAGCTGCGCCATACCGCCGCTACGCTGATGTACCAGTCCGGCGCGGTGGATATCCGGGTGCTCAAGGACATCCTGGGGCACGAGCAACTCAACACCACGCAGATATATACCCACCTGACCAGCCGGAGCATGGAGGAAGCCATGCGGCATAACCCGCTTGCGGGGATGATGCCGGCATCCCCTGCATCCGGCGCGGCGCAACAGCCGGACGAGCCCGACGCAGATGCCGCCGATCCGTCCGACCGAAAGGAGTGATCTCCGTGACAGATACGTATACACCAGCCGATACATCCGCCGGAACAGCGCTGGACAGCCTGCGCGGGCGTTGTGCGGACTGCCGGGCGTGTCCCCTGTGGGAAACACGCACCAAATCCGTGTTCGGCGTGGGTGACTCCCGTGCGCGCCTTATGTTCGTAGGCGAGGCGCCCGGCGGCGAGGAGGACAAGACCGGCATTCCGTTTGTGGGTGCGGCGGGAAAACTGCTGGACCGATACCTGTACGCGGTGGGCATTGCGCGCGAGTCGGTGTACATTGCCAACATTCTCAAGTGCCGCCCGCCGCATAACCGTGACCCGTTGCCCGCCGAGGAGGATGCCTGCATCGGTTATCTGCGTGAGCAGGTCAGGCTGATTGATCCCGCACTGATCGTGTGCCTGGGGCGCATTGCAGCCATGCGGCTGATCCGACCGGATTTCCGCATCACGCGGGAGCATGGGATATTCGTTCAGCGGGGAAAGTATTGCATGACCGCCGTGTACCATCCGGCGGCACTGCTGCGCGATGCCTCAAAAAAGGAGGATATGCTGGCGGATATGGAACGCGTCCGGGAAAAACTGGACGCACTGGGCGGGGCGTGAGCGGGCATCCGGTCAGCCGCCTGCCAGTTGCCGGTATTTCCGTCGGGTTGCTTCGCCGCCGCGGAGATGGCGCTCCTGCTTGTTGGTCGCCAGCACGCGGCTGACCTCGTCGTACAGCGCACGATCCACGTGTCGCAGTATCTCGGTCACATCCTTATGTACCGTGCTTTTGCTGATGCCGAACCGTTGCGCCGTCGCCCGCACCGTGGCACGGTTCTCCACCAGATACGACGCCAGCACCACGCACCGTTCCCGGTCGGATTCCCTGTTCATCATGTCAGCCTCCCCTCCCTGCCGGGTATGCCGCCGGCGGGCTTCTTGCTGAAAATGTATGCGACAGCGACCGAAAATATATCTTCAAAACCGCGAAGGTCAAGTATTGAAAGGAATTATACATGAGTACATCCGTACCTGAAACCGCCCTGCTTGAGGGCATGACCGCCATATCCGCCGTACTGGATCCTGCCGTTCGCGCCTTCAACGACCGTCAGGTGCTGGAGGTGTACGCCGACCGCGAGCGTGCACAGCGCAAGCCGCGAGAGCTGGCGTTTTTGCGCGCGCGGGGAAGGGAACTGGGATTTCCGGTGACGCTGGTCGGCGCGGACGAGCTGGACGCCATGACGGCTGGCAAAACGCACGGCGGCTTTGCCGCACGCTGTTCCGGGCGAACGATTCCGGGGCTGGAAGCCTGTCCCGATGCGATACGCCGGGATGGCTTTTACGTCCTGCCGGAGGGGATTGAGGATCCGTACAATTTTGCATATACCCTGCGCTCCCTGTACGCCGCCGGGGCGGACGGCGCAATTCTGCCGCCACGCAACTGGATGAGTGCGGCGGGAATCGTTGCCAAAGCATCGGCTGGTACCTCGGAAAAGCTCCCGCTCTTTTCCTGCGACCCGCCCCGGGCGGCGGAGTTGTTCCGGTCGTGGGGGTTCCGCGTGATCTGCGCGGGCATCCGCGATTCGGTCGATCTGTACGAGGCAGACCTGCGCCTGCCGCTGTTGCTGGTGATCGGCGGTGAAAAGCGGGGCATCAGCCGGGGCGTTCTGGAGCACGCCGACCTGACTGTCCGCATCGGATACAGCGACAGGCACGGCTTCCGCGGCTCACTCCCCTCGGCGGCATCAGCTGCGGTGCTGGCGTTTGAGGTCATGCGGCAGAACCGGTAAGGGAAAACGGAGCAATGGCGCCATGACGGCGGAACACAAAACCTGCCGAAAAAAACGGCGGGACACTGCTGTAACTGTAAAAGGACGGATTCCGGTATGATTTCTGTTGAGACATTCCCCCTGAATTCGGAAACTCTGTACATATACAGAGGCGTGAACATTCTGTGCCTGCGGCACCGTCACCCGGTGATAGAGGTGCTTGCCGTGCTTCCCACGATGGATGGGGATGCCGTCATGCAGGAGGTGAAGTACTGCGAGGATTGCCGGTGCGCATTTCTGAATGACCTGCAATATCGGCGGATGATGCACAGGTACAGTATCCTGCCGGTACGGATGGCGCGGGTTGCGCATACAGGGCGGTTTACCGACCCGTTTTGTGAGGGTGCGGACGCGCCATCGGAATCTCCGCTGGCGCTGTGCGGCTATCCGGTTCGCCCGGGGCAGGGAAGAGAAACGTCGGCGCGACAGGCGTTTTTGCATTTTCTGATTAAGCACCAGATCATGACTCGCCGGGAGCTGGAGCGGTTGCTGACCGCACTGCTGGAAAGGACGGAAACCCGCTCCGGATATGAGCCGATCGTCCGGCAATTGCAGTCGGATATCCGATATGTGCGGAACGCCTGCATTGTACCAAACGCTTCGGCGCCGATGCGGCTTATCCGGCGCTGGCGCACATAGGACGGCGTGAACGGCATAATGCACATTTTTTTGACCGCTCACGCACGGTTGCTCGTCACAATGACAGGCAAAAAACACTTGACATTTTCCATATTGTGTGCTATACTATTTGGGCTGTCGGGACGTGAGCGTCCCGACAGGGCATGGTATCTGGGTGTGGCGCAGTTGGTAGCGCGCTACCTTGGGGTGGTAGAGGCCGCACGTTCAAGTCGTGTCACTCAGACCAAAAATCGGGAGTCGTAAGATTCCCGATTTTTCTTTATTTATCTCGCAAAATCTCTTGAAATCTCGCGTTTTCGTGATAATGATTACAGGCACACTCTTCCCTTTTTATCGGGTAGAATGTGCCTGTTTTTTGGCAACGACGACATGTTAGACCATACATGATGATTTTTGAGATAAATTCGGGGATCTTTCGATATGTTTAAGACGGTAATCGCGAGCTGCGATTACCGCCTTACTGCTCTTTTTAAGAATCTGATAAGGAATTTTCGAAAAATTTAAATGCAATATTTAAGATTGCCTCATCTTCTTCATCCAGACTTTTAGCATGTGCATCAATTCTGCAAGAGTTTATTATATCAAAAAACTGCTCAAATTTCACCCTGTCATTAAATATTGGTTGATAACTGTTCCAGTCTTTTAACATTAAATGCTTTAACTGAGAAAAATACAATTCTTTCATGGCTTCAGCAAAATCCAAAGCTTGTATCTTTTTTTCTTGACTCTTATCAGTAGTTGAACCAGCTAATTTGGATATCATTTGTTCCTTTGCTTTCTTTCCAAATTTCAGTTTCATCTGCGAATAAATCAATTGTCTAAGAGAATCTTCAATTTGGCCACGTCTTACTGTAATTTGTGCCCTTTTTTCTGAAACATCTGTTACTACCTTATCATATTTATGTTTGTTCTTCAAGTAAGATTCAATGGTCCTGATTCTAATATAATATTCTCCATCTACTTTGTGTATTAATCTATATCCCAAAAGGTGAACTATAGAACTATCTCCGTATTTCAGTTTTTTCTTAAAATAATCAGAACCATTTAATGCAAGCACTTTTAGCAATTCATATTCATTAGGATAATAGTCTTGTAGCACTCCTAAAATCTGAGTAATAACAGCCTCCATCTGCACTAAATAATCTTCAGATTTACGATTGTATGTATATTTAGAAACCGTAAAAGGACGTACAGTACCTGCATTGAGCGCATCGGAATTTATTTTACTGCAAACTTGACGTGTCAAAAAGGGATGGCCACCATAATCGTCGACCAACTTAGTATATATTTCTTCATCAAAATGCAATCCTAAATGTCTACCGATATCCGAAACCATTGTTTTAACATCAGCAAAGTCAAACAACGAAATATATTGAGGAGTCAGAACATTGAAAATTGGATTATCATTTCCATTAATTTTACTATCTTCTACACACTTCGGATTAACCCCAGTCACTACAAACGATATAAGACTACTATCCGTTTGAGCAATCGCACGCAATGATTGCCAAAAGAACAGAGAATCATTTCCGTTTTTCCAGTGTTCTGACGGCGAGGTCGATGATGAGATCTGCTCGATTTCATCAAAAATCAATAAAATTCGTTGGGATGATAATGCCGTGTAGAGCTGCTTAATATCTTTTTCAAAACTAATGGGGGCTTTAGGCTCAGCATATCTGACCGCAGCTTCATCCATGGAAAAACTCTTAGGTAATCGCAAACTATCAGCATCGTTAGAATCATATGAATATTTATCTTGAATCTCTCTAACAATTTGATGTAAAAAAGAATTCCATCTCAAATGGTGATATTTTGTACAATCAAAATAAACTGCTACACCGCCAGCTTGCTCAACACGACGTCGTAACAAATTTAATATTGAAGTCTTTCCTATTCTTCTTAATCCGAATAAGCCTCCATGCTCTCCCTGACGATACTTACCATATAGCTCAGAAATAATATTAGTTCTATCTTTTCCAAAAAACAAATTATCATTTTGTAATGGTGAGGCAATACCAAACAAATCGCGTTCATACAAAAAAGAACGTAGCCTTCCTTGAAGAAGATCTTCTGATATACCACCATGCGCCTCGCTATACGAAAAAGGAACAATAAGCCTTGCATCCGGGTTGTCAACTCGATCTTGTTTTACCAAGTCACAAATATTGTCATAATTATCAAACAAAAAACAGGTCACTTTATCAAGTCTATTGCGATATTCAGAGCTTGATGTAAGCAAATAATCCAAGAAATCTTTAGTACGACTTTTGAACTCTGAAAAATTATCGTTTCCACAAAGTATTAATACTTCGTCTCCCAGATTATACAACTGCTTTAATTTCTCAACAGGCTTGAAAAAGTGAATCGCATAGTTAGTACTTTTAAATGTTTGTTCGCGAGAAAAAGTAATTAATCCATACTTTGACATTTCTCTAACTGCTTCTTCTGCGTTTTGTCCGCCTTTTATAGAAATCGGAACACCATTAATACTTGCAATACCAATCTTATCCTCAAATGATACCAAAGAAGATACACAACTATTCATTGCTACGCCTCCCTCCAATGCTGATATTATTATTTTAATTATACCACATTTGTCGAATATTGTCAATGACATCAAACGAGTCTAAACAACGGGAGTTGAAATTTATTATTTATAAAAGCGGCAGATTCCTCTGTCGCCCTGTTCTTTGATTACTGCGTATCAATTTTTGACTTCACCGAATCCCGAACTCCGCTTTCATTTCCTTGATTAGCGCCTCAAGCTTGACCTCGCACTCTTCCTCGCTATCAGCGTAGATATTTCGTGCGATGCGTTTGCCATTTACGGTAGGCGTATATCTCCCTTCCCACACGTTTTTGCTGACCTGGTGGACTGAGCCTGTTCCGCGCTTGCGATACTTGGGCTGGTAAGGCTTAAATTCCACGGTTTTAGGCTTGTCCGCACTGTTCGTGGATTCTTGGGCCTCACCGTTTTCATCGTCACACGAGGCGTCAGAAGCGGTCACATCCGCGCCAAGAACTGTGCCTATTGCTTCGTCGATCTTCTTGGCTGCATCTCGTTTCATCTGCTCGGAGCTATGCGCGTATACGTTGAGAGTTGTTTCCACGCTTTCATGACCTATGGTGCTCGCCAAGGTCTTGACGTCCATACCATAGTGGAAGGCATTGGAGGCGAAGGTATGGCGCATGGCGTGGAACGGCACGTGCTCGCACTCAGCTCGTTTGAGAATCCTGGCGAGAGCTTTTCGGCATGCGGACGGATCTCTCGGCACGTCTTCTTCCTTCACTGGCGATGGGAACAGCCATATTGAATCCACCGTTTTCTTATATTCCGCAAGCATTTCAAGAACTGGCGGAGAGAGGATGATGCTTCGTTCCGATGCCTTGGTCTTTGGTGGAGCGATTACCAATTGCCCCTTCACGTATCGTACCTGCCTTGTAACAGAGAGTGTACCGTTCTCGAAATCAATGTCCTTCCATTGCAGACCAACCACTTCGCCACGGCGCAGACCTGTGGCAAGGTCGAGCATGAACATCTCGTAGAAATCCTCAATCTGAGCTTGGTAGAGGAGCTTTTGCATCGCTTCGGGCGTAAGGATTTTGACCTCGGGTGTTTTCTTTGGTGGCAACTTACATCCGATGGCAGGGTTCTGACGAATGAGCTTTTCCGTCACCGCTTTTTCAAGAGCGGCTCTGCAGTGCGCGTGGATGCTTCTGATAACCGAGTTGGCAAGCCCGGGGCCGTAGATATCTCGTCTGACAAGTCTGCCGTTTGACTTGAGTTGGGCATAGAACTTTTCAAGCGTACCTGCGTTGAGCTGATTCAGAGGGATATGTCCGAGCTTGGGAATGATTTGTTTATAAATGCGTTGCTCATAGGTGGCTTGAGTGGATTCCTTCAGCGTATTCTTGCAGTAGGTCTGATACCAGAAGTCCATCCACTCACCAAATGACATGGTAGGCGTGGTTTTCTTTGTGACCGTTCCCAGCTCCGCTTTGAGCTTTTCAAGCTTTTCAAGACATTTTGCCTTTGATACGGCGGTCACGTTTTTGGTCTTCGGCATACCTTTTTCATCGTAGCTGACTACGACGCGAGCTTCCCAACGACCGTCCTTGCGCTTGGTTAATGTTCCTTCGCCTGCTTTTCTGCGTTTTGCCATGGCTTCAACTCCTTTCCGAGGATGTCTGTAATATAATTCGTGACGATATTCGCCGCGTTCTTTTGCATATCGCTCGTCACATGTGCGTAGTGATCCAGCGTGAAGCTCGCCTTACTGTGACCAACGATCTCGGACAATGTCTTGGGGGCGATGCCCGAGTTAGCGGCATGAGATGTGAACGTATGACGCAGGTCGTGCAAGCGAATGTCTGGTAGGTCACCCTTTTTGATGATTGCCTTGAGCTGGCGATAGGCTTTGCTCGGATCCAACGGAAGCTCCGGTTTGAGGAGATTCGGGAATATCCACTCGCTGAAAGAATTCTTTTTTCTTTCTGCAAGGAGCCGCCATAAGCTATCGGGCAGGTAGATTGTACGCTTACCATCCTCGGTCTTGGTCTCACCGATAACGAGCTCCTTATGCACGAAATCCACCGAACGAACCACACGAAGCGTTCGGTCATCCTCATCAAAGTCTTCCCATCGCACGCCACATATCTCACCTGCTCGCATGCCTGTGAGGATCTCGGTGTAGAAGAAATCGTGCCACACCTCATCATTTTCAATCAGCTTCATGAAGGTTTCGAGCTGATCCTTGGTCAGCACCTGCTTTTCTTTGCGATGGATCTTCGGAGGCGAAGTACCATCCGCAGGATTTTTCGGAATGAGTCCTTCTCGCACCGCGCTCTCAAGGGCTTCACGCAATATCACGTGGATGCCTCGTACCGTGGCAGAAGCAAGACCGTTTCCCTTTCCGTTATCCTTCATGCGACCCGATTCCAGGAGGTAGTTATAATGCTTTTGTATCTCGGAGGTTTTGAGTTGCGTGAGCTTTTTTGAGCCGAGATACGGGAGGATGTGGTTCTCAATGTCCTTGCTGTATCCCGAATATGTGCTCGGACGCAGGAGTGGTTTCTTGTACTCTTCCATCCACCTCTCAAGCCATTCTCCGAGCGTGATGGAGCTGTCTTCTGTCAGTTCTACCCCTGCGTACTGCTCTTTCAACTGGTGAAGCTTTGGCATGAGCTCGCTCTGCTTCTCGGCAAACACCGCACGATATATCGGGCTGCCATCTTTTTTATGACCTGCCACGATGCGCCCTTCCCATCTGCCGTCTTCTCTTTTTCGAACGAGTCCATCACCATTGGGACGTCTTTTTGCCATATAGCACTCTCCTTTCTCTGTTTTTTCAAGACAAACAATATCACAAAGAATCCGACATATCCAGACCAAAGCGAAAGAGTTATCAGTTTGTTATCATTTTTGTTGTTCGCTTTTTTGAAGCAGTAGTTGATACTCACGTATTCGCCTTTGGATTTCCTTTTGTGCAATACCGATAAAGAAATATGCCGACCCACACCATCAACCCACAGATAACCGTGAAATCATCAGGGATTTCCCCGTGATTGGCGCATAGAAAACGGAAAACCGACCCATAAAGCGAAAACCTGACCCACAGATGCGGTATTTTGAACATCTCCCGAAAACTCGCAAAATCTCCGTTTTTCTCGCAAATTCGGTCGGCTCTGCCGTCCGATGTGAGACGAGTGTGGGGATATGACCCACACTCTTTAACCTGCTTACAAATCGGAGACCGTATATCCCGACACTCTTTCGTACATCGGAACCGAAAGACCTTCAGAATCCGGTCATCCCGGTTTGACTCGGGGCTTTGGTTTACTTGTTGATGTCATGGTGTTCATCTGCGGTTTTGTGGGGCAAGAATCGGCTACAGCCCGCAATCGGAACCGTGGTGAGATGCTCGCCCGCATGGAAACAAAACCGCACAAATCGCCTACAAATCGCTCTGCGCTTCGGATGCAGGAGGCGCGTTTTTCCGCTCGATATATTCCCGCACCTGTGCCGGGGCATTCTTCTTATAGACTGCATCCAGGGCATCCGTCAGTTCACGCTCAATAGTGGTTTTCTTATCGCGGAGATAGAAGATTACCGCTTCGAGCTTTTCGCTGTCATACTCCACTTGTACGGAGGCGAATTTATTTTCAACCGGATTTTTCATTGCATCTCCTGTTCCATTGTGTCATCATTGTCTTCATTCCATTGGCGTTCACTGATGCTGTCGTTTACAGGATCAATATATTCATCCGAGAGTTCTGTCCTGAAGAAGGTTGTGTTCTCAAAACAGCAGTTGGTTGCTCTGCTGTTGAAGAGATCGCAGTGATCGAATGTCGCATCTGCAAAATTGCAATGACAGGCGATGAGATAGGACAGGTCGCAGTTTTTCAGAAACGCACCTTTCAGATTCAATTCGTCGGTTGAAAGATATTGCATTTTGCAGTCCTCGAATACTGCTCCGGAAAAGTCGGCGAAGCATATCTCTGCGGAATTAAACTTACAGTTCTCAAACAACGCATCTTTGAAAATTGCGCTGTTGAGTTTGTATCCGCTGAAGTCCACATCCCGAAACCGCTTACCGGAAAAGTTTGCGCACACACCGCCGGGGACATCGTGAACCCACAGAATGTGCTTTGCCAATGCCACATCTACATCTTCCTGAGATGCATCCTCGTATTGTTCTTTGAGTTTTGGAACCGGAGGACAGATATCCATACTGTACTTGATTTCAAATTCATCCTCGGTTGCGACGATCTCTGCGATTTCTTCTCTTGTACGCAGAATGTCGAGAAGGTCATCTCTGATTTCGGGATCATCCGAAAGGTCAATGTTGAAGTGTTCACACACCTCGTCGAATGTGATTGCCCACAAACCATCCGATGTGTTTTCCGCTCCTTCGCTGACACAGTAATCGGCAATCCGGGCAATCTCGTAATCAAGGTATGGTTTGGCGAACGGCAGGTATGCGGAGTATCTTGCATAGGCTGATCCTTCGCTGTTGACAAGAATCCCTTCGCCGGTTGTGTTGTTCAGAACGAGCAAGGCACTTGTCACCCCACCCCTTTCGACACGGAGCTTTCCACTGTACTTCGCAACCATGTCGGAATCTTCAAGCAAATGGTGCGCAAAGTATTGCCACTGCTCGTCGCTCAACCGTTCGGTTGCAACAATGCGGACCGGCTGTACATCGATCTCATTTTCTTTCCGTTCGAATCTTGCTTGTAATTTCGTAGTTATCCACCTCCAAAATAGTTGTTGAATTGTTGTCGGTCTGCTTCGGTGAAATCAACGCCGAATGCAGAAGAGATATTTGTGAGCAGATCGGTTTCCTCGCTGACCGTAAGGAAGCATTCTGCCAATCGTTCATAGAAGTTTTCCTCATCGTGCTTTTCAGTCAGAGAGGAAAGATAGATGAGTTTTGCCTTGGTGATATCCTCATCGGTCAACCCGTTTTCACGGAACACGATCTCGATCATATCGAGCTGTGCGCTGTTCGCATCAATCTGCTCCCGGATTTCGGTCGGCAGTTTTTCATATACCGCATCATAACCGATGATGCCTGCAGCATCATTTCCGGACATCCAACCGAACAATCCGTAAACAGCAATGACCGGGAGCAAAGCGATAAACAAAACAATTCCAATCGTGTATCCAAGAATTTTCCGCCCCTTTTTATCTCCAAGCAAAAAGGCGAGTACCTTTTTCAGTACCGCCATTACAGTTGCGCTGACTGCGACAATCACCCTCTTTCATTTTTTCATAGAAAAAGGAGCAACCGATTTTCGATTGCTCCTTACCATGGGATTTGTATTTTATACCCGTTCTTGTCTGTTGCCGTATTCTCTCTGCATAGCACTCATCGACACTACCCACTGCTTACCGAATTTGCAGACATCCACACCATCGACCAGCTTGCCGTATGAGATTGCCTTGCGTAGGGTGCTTTCATTCAGTCCCCACAATTCGGTAGCATCGCTGAAAGCGATCAATCCGTCAAACGGCGTGTGTACCTGCGTTCCGTGTTCCCACAGTTCGTCACAGGATAAGTCAAGCTCGTCATTCCATACGATGCCGTATCCGCCGATATCGACAGACACACTGTAGAAGGTTTGCACATCATCCTTCAGCGCAGCAAAGACAGGCAGTTTCTCGAACAGTGGCTTGACATCATAGATCTTAGTCACACCCTCGGAAAACTGAACCAAAAGCCGGTAGTCCGGCAGTGCGGCAACATTTTTGATTTTGTGGAACATCATATAACCTCCCTTCATTGCAGCGGCGGAATTGCTTTGAACTCCTGTGTTTTCCATTTTCATCGGAACAAGTACATCCATATTATATCACGATACCGTGATATTGTCAAGAGCGTTTCGAGATTACCGTCCACCTGCATCTCCAAAGAGTTTTGCTTTATATTCCGGTGCCTTTACCTGCAGGAGATATCTTTCGTTTCCGCATTTGAACAGGCAGGTTCCTCGCTCGGGATACTTGATGAGATCAAACTCGGATTCTTCCAGCTGCAGAGCATCGATATAATCCTTTGCGTTGATGTTACCGCCATTGAAAAGAAACTGGTGAGTCGGGATGGAAAACAACGGTTTCGTCAGTTCCTTGATATCGGGCAACAGAAAATCCTCGATATTCTGAGACGCCAGAAGAATCGAGGAATCCTTTTTGCGCACGCGCTTGGAAGCGTTGCGGATATATTCGATTGCCGTGAGGTTGGTCAGGAAAAGATACAGCTCGTCAATGGATGCTGCGGTATTTCCTTTGGTCAGCAGTTTGTGGTTCATGAAGGACAGGATGTTGAACAGCATTGCATCCTTCAGTTTTTTGTTAGCTTCCATGAGACCCTTGACTCCGAAACAAATAAACCTGTCATCGGAGATGTTTGTGTGTCCGTTGAAGAACTTGCTCTCCGCACCGACACACATGGAGTTCAGTCCAAGACAGAGTTCGCGGAGCAGATCTTCTGTGAAAAGCGATTTCGTTCCTTTCTCGTACTTCATATACTCGCTTTCCACAATCTCGTACAGGTCAGCCATAATAGGATAATCCCCGGCAGTGAGCTTCGAGTAATCCGTGTCATCGTGGATGCCGAATTTGCCGTAAAGCCGTGTCAGGAGGATTTCAAGCGCATCAATCTGCGCATCGTCAAAATCCTTGTAGACCCGGAAGAAGTCCTTCAGAAATGAAATGTGCTGCGAGAGGCGTGTTGCTTTGCGGAATGCTTCCGGTGCATCGTCCTCGGCATCACTGGCATTGTCAGACCACTCTTTTGGTTCAAGCGGGTTGATGATATACTGTCCGCTCATGAGGTCGATATAACACCCGCCGAGATTGTTGCATAAATCCTTGTATTCCTGTTCGGCATCAAGACAGATAACCGATTTTCCCGCCATCCGGGTGTTGGTCAGAATCAGCTTGAGCAGATAGGATTTGCCCTGACCGGAGTTGCCGAGAATGAGAACATTGGAATTGGTTTTGTCATCGCTTCGGCGGTCAAAGTCGACAATGATGTTTGTGCCATATTTGTCTTTTCCGAGATAGAATCCGTGCGGATCGGTTTTGCCCGAATAGTTGAAGGGATAACAGTTGGCGACAGCGGATGCCGGAAGTACCCGTTCGAACTGGGTTCCGAATGCGTTGTATCCGCAAGGCATACAGGAAATAAAGCCTTCTTTCTGCCTGAGCGTAAGCCTGTCGACCGAGAGCTTCTCTCGTGTCAGCTCCATTGCCACATCTGCCTGTAACTCTTTGAGCTTTTCAAGACTACCGGCAGACAGTTCGAGGAAAACGGCGCAGTGCAAAAGAGGTTCGCGGTTGCGCCGAAGGTCATTCATCAGCTCCACGACATCCCCGAGGTTTCCTTCACCAACGACCGCATCTTCAAGGTCATTGGAGCTTGCGAGCATTTTGTTTTTTCGACTCGCATTCTGAAGGATTTTTCGCTGTTCAAGTCCATCCACAAAGCGTGAATACAGATGAAGCGTGACCGCTTCCTTATCCCCGAAGCGTGACAGGATTGCCTGATCCGTTGTGCTTGGCGGGTACTCTTTGAGAGCCCATACACAACGGTAACTGTCACCGCAGACAAAGTGGTCGGGATAGAATTTGATGGTTGAGGGAGCAACCATGTCAAAGAAGTCTTTTACATAGGCTTCACTTGACACAGCATCTCCCGGTAACATTTCTTTTTTCATATTGCTCCTTTCCGTATCAATCGGGGATAATCCATTTTTTGATCATGCGTTCTCCATCCACGTCATCGATAGCGTCCTCGGTCATGTGGCCGAAGTATCGGGAAAGAAACCGTTTGATATCATCCTTGTCGGCACGCTTGACTTCAAAGCCCTGATCGGAGATATTCTTTTCGATTCGGTTCAGGGTAGCCAGCGCACCATCCTCGCTTTCGTGCGTGATGCGGTAGGCGAACATGAATTCCCGTGCAGTTGACATCTGAAGCTGAATATCATCGAGGAACTTCATGTCCCGGCGCAGGAGAAGCTGAACCTTGAGGTTTTCTTCTTTTTCTGCTTTTCTTGCAAGGCTCAGCTTGTTGTATTCGAAGTTCTCCCGTGCATCCGAACAGATAATCTCGATGTCCGGCTGTTCGGAGAGAAGCTGCATCAGATGATTGATTTTTATTGCGATACTGGTTTCGCTCAACACCGAGATATTGGTCGGCTGAACGATGAAATACACCACCTCGCCGTGTCGCTTGGTCATCAGCCCATTCCGTGAAAAATGGCTGATACCGATCAGCTCGGCGGTTGACTGTTTCTTATTTGCCATCCCGTGATTCCCTCCATTCGTAGTATTGCTGTGTGGTCAAAAAGAACCTTGCGGCTCTTTTGATATAGTCAAGCACCGAGCTTTCATCAAGGCGCATAGACAAAAATCCATATATCAAGGTAAGAGCCGCAGGGATCATGAAATTCAATTTTGCCCACGAGACCACAGATACCGTGAGGGCAATGGCAAGGATAATAATATCCCTGAGTCCCCAAAACCAGAGCTTGGCTTCCGTCCGCATATTCTGCGGATAGAGATATTGTTTTTTCATAATGTGATCTCCTTATTTGTGCGCTATCGCACGAGTCAGATTGATTGCTGTCGTGGTGGTGTGAACCGCGCTCATCATATTCACACGGGTGCTTGTATCAAGCCCGAAATGCTGTGCGATCCGCGGAACCTCGTTTGCAGAAAGCATGACTCCGAGACCGAGCAGCGGATGTGTTTCCATCGTTATCAGCCCCATGAGAAGCAGTGTTGTCTGCATGAAGGTCGTAAAACAAAGTGCGATGATCTGCTTGGCCCACCCGGTAAATCCTTCGGTAAGTCCTCGCGGAAGGCTGAAGAGATACAGGCTTCCAACGGCAATCTGCGTGAGCAGAATGCCGCCTCTCTTGATGTTTGAGAAGAAGCACTTGATCACGCAGTAGCCGAGGCAAATGAGGATCAGCAGGTTCAGAAGAACATTGTGTGAACCGTAAGCCGGAATCTGAAACGATGTCAGCACTTTCAAAGCCATGTGCTGAATGTCCAGATTCATTGTGATTGCCTCATTTGCCAGATCCTTTGCGAAGGTGTTTTGGAGGTTCACCGAGAATCGGAACAGTTCGACCGGTAGGGTTGTGAACAGATTCACTGCCAACAGCCCGTAAAGGAACGGCAGTATTTGTTTTTTGATGTTCAGCCGTCCCATTGTCTGATACTCGATAGCCGTATCAAATATGGCAACAACAAGTCCTGCAACGAAGAGTCCCCAACCGAACAGATTGAAAAAATGCAGTGCTGCTTTTACCCACCCGAGGTCAAACAGATTCGCGCCGATCTCCGTCATCAGTGTGAAGAAATCGGCAAGAGCTTCGTAAACCATCGAATAGATGAAAGACATGAATTTTCCCCAGATTGAATCGGAGATGCCGTTCCATGTCGAGGACAGCGCACCGCTTATAGCATCACCGATGCCACGAATCAGATCTTGTAGCCATCCCAATCGATTTCACCTCCGTCAGCCGTTACATACCGAGGATTTTCCAAATATATAACGGACAGGTAAGTGAAAAGACCAGGGTGCCGAGAAGGATTGCAGGTGCAGTCCATTCAAACTGACCGTGCTTTCGATAATCCAGATACGCGGTTGCCACCTTGATAAAAAACAAGACGGCAAGAACCAGATCAATCACAGGAAAGATCACATTGTTGACCACAGTCTTGATCTGCCCGCGTGCGGCAATCCATGTGTCCTCTACGGCTCCGGCAACATCACCTTCTGCAGCAAAAGCGGTTATGCTCATCATGGCAACCATGAAAAGTGCCATCACAAGCAGTACAATTACTTTCTTTTTTGTTTTCATATTGCTCCTTTCGTATTTCAGTTCATCGTCATTTCAAAACCGCGTTCAGGGTTTTCTCCGGCGAGGTAATCTTGAATTGTCATAAATTCGCAGAGGAAATTCGGAGCAGAGTCATCGTTCAGAACGATATATCCGTCTTTCCCGAGGTCAATCGGTTCTCTGACGAGAACCGATCCTCCATGGTTGGCAAAAACGGTCTGTTCTAATGTGGCGAAGTCCCTGCCGTCATCTGTCTGTCGCAGATGGTAGAGATGCATTCCTGCGGGAACATCCGAAGGAGTCAGCCGTTCATCCGTAAACAGCGCAAATTTTCCGCATATTTCAATACAGTCGAACTCATCCGAAGCAGAAATAGTGCAAGGCTTTTTACTTGTGTATGACATTTCACTCTCCTTAACTGCCGACATAATAGTCGTCGTAGATGGTACCGTCGATGATCAGTGTATTGGCATTGCGAATTGCCGTAATCATTCCGGCAGGAGTCCAGATCTGCGTTGCGGTGACAGACACGGTATAGCTGCCATCCTGTACATACACGGGAATGAAATGCACACGCTCATTCTTGTCCGCGTTGGGATTCGCAATAAACCCATAAGCACCGCCGACTTTTTCAAGGGTGCGGTACTTTTCGCTTGCAACAGAATACCCGAATTCAGGAAAAGTCGCGTACACGCTCTGTGCCTCTGTATAGGCATCTGTGCCGGGCATGATATAGCCGGACTTGGCAATCAAAGCAGGATTCCACGAAAGTGCAATACCGTAACCGGATTTCATCTTCCATGTCACTCCGACCTTTTCCGCAGTCAAGCACCACGAACCGGGTGTTACTGTGGGAGTTGTGTTACCAACCGTAATACCGTAGGATTTCAGAACGAGCTTGCTACCCTCGTATACCCACATATTCCAGGTTGCCGAACCCGCTTTCGCCACAGGAGCAGTCGCATTGGGCGAGTATCCGGCAGGAGCATTCTTTTCAAATCTCGTGTTGGGTGTCTGCGAAGAGTTGTAATCCGTCGCAACGACAGCATATTCGGTCGTGTTGTTGTCGCTGTTCTGTTCCTTAGCTGCGTTCGCATGGCTTACCGTACCCTTACAGTAGAAAGTCGTTCCGGCACTGTCTGCCGGGACAGTCCATTTGAAATAGACAAGGTTTCTGCCGTTTGCGGGGATTACGACATTATCCCAAGTCTGCTGAGAGACTGTTTTCACCTTGCCGTCATCAAGGTAGTAAACAAGGAAATTGAACGACACATTATCTTCGGGCAGAACATCCGACGAGCCTTCGTTGTTCACATAGAAGCTCGAAATGACCTGCGATCCCTCTGTGTATTCGCCGTTTACGGATACAACAGATGTGGATGTTTCAACAACCTTTTTCACATTATAGGTTGTCGATACGGAGTTGTTGCCCGTGCGGGTTTCGCTTCCGTGATCTGCCCA